>Ga0316194_10000962_pt1 | contig 19625 bp, 15 predicted proteins | sample CroRivsedime1_MG_FD_204936 | JGI IMG/M metagenome (GOLD analysis project Ga0316194, IMG submission 204936) | Coastal sediment microbial communities from Maine, United States - Cross River sediment 1 | ecosystem: Environmental > Aquatic > Marine > Coastal > Sediment | place: USA: Maine...
CCCCTTGTTCTTTCAAAAACTTGAGACGGTAATCATTTTCAATGTCGTATTGTGGATTTATACAATAAACGGCAACTGGATAATTTTCATTCTTCATTCTCCACACTACTGGGGTAATATGATCCACGTCATTGAAGTGTCTCACGCAAAACAAATACATCACCCATGTCCTCAAAAGCGGATAGCCAAATTTAGTACTTGCCCATAAATCTCCCTAGACCTACTCTGGATAAATTCTAGCTCCTCCTGGGTGAGTGTCTTGTATCTTTCAAGCGTACTCTTGATAATCCCGTTTTTTTCTGCTTCAAAACTGGTGTTCGCTCTTATTGGATACTTATTAAAAGTGGGTTCCAACAAGATATCCTCAAATTTGATTTCTAGGAATTCAGCCAGATAGTGCATGACTGGCTTGGTCCTGGTGATCAAGTCTTCAAATGTCAGGATACAAACACGATCTCCATATCTCTCTTTGTTCCGCAATATTGCTCGGGCACTCTTTTGCCACAGGTCCACTCCATCCCGAATATCCCTGCAAATTCTAGGTTTGTGTCTGATCGCGGAAGGATACCAGTTTTTCGGATCTCTAATAATAGAAATCAATCTGCCGTCGGGATATATGTCGAAAAACGATTCCATATTATCCTTGGTCATTGCTAGTCTTGCGGTGAAGGCCGTAATGAACCTCTTTTGGCCGTAACTGTTTTGATTATTGAGCCAGGCGCCAAAATAAGAGGTCATATAACCGTCAAATACATCTCTGAGTGTTAGCGACTCGATTGATCCCACGTAATCCAAAAATATTCCCCTTTGCACAGAGGGCAGAAATAGAAAGAGAAAAGCGTCGTCTCGCTTTTTTTCCTTTTTATAGCCCTTTTTAAAATGACTGAGGACGCTGTACTCGAAGAGGGTTTCCAACCACCGGTTTGGGTCATCTTTCAGGTCTATTTTCGGCCAGGTATATTTCGTCGGATAACCAATCTTCAGTTCGTGGGGATGAGCGTGGAGTTCTGGATGACCATCAAAAAGTTGGCTTAGCAGAGTCCCGCCGGAACGCTGTATCTGGGAAATCAGAGCCAAGGGAGTGGTAACAGGCCGAGTGTGTTCTAGACACGCCTGGGACAAAGAATCCAAGTAGATTTTACTTTGGCTGAACTCCTGATTTATCTTTTTTGTTCGCGAAATGCTCATAATTTGCTCATCATAATAATCAATTAGACCCTGGTTAATTTCGCGCCTAACCTAACTTCTTACCCTTATTTTGTCAATGCTAACATACTGCTCGATCGGGTGCGATTGAATTGCGACTATTGATTGAATTTCTTAGCTCTAAACTCTAAGAGGAAGCCAAAATTTAAACCCCACTGAAAAGGCCAAAGAGGTCCTAAGGAAGGCCGTCGGAAACTGGCGCTATTGGTCTAGGAAGGATGACTCACAGCTATTTAAGACCGGCTATATGACCCGCATGCAGCTACCCGGCTGCGAAAATTCGCACCTCAGTCCGAAGTTGATTATTTAACCCAAACATCCCCAGGTCTGCAGTCAGAGACTGTCCATGAGGAGAAACCTTGACTCAATTCGATCTTTTATGAATAGTATGATCAGAACTTTTATTAAACGAGGATTAGTTTCCCCCAGGGAAATGGTTAAGTCTGCGAGGCTAATAATCCTTTGGGGAGACGGTATAAGGTGCATATATCTTGCAAAAGGCTCGGTTGAGACTCAGATTCTATTAGCGACGACTGATACTTTTTTCTGTGGCGATTTTCCCCTTCTCAAAGCTAAAAAAGCGCATAAATAAATGGTGCTATAGCACTGCTTTCTGTGAAAACGATGATGGCACCAAAAAGTAAAAGCATAAAAACAACGGGGAGCAGCCAGTAACGCTTTCTCATTTTCAAGAATTCCCAAAACTCTGTGATTATCGATTGATTGCCCATGCTATTCACCTAGTCTCGTTTCAAAAACCATTGTTTTGGTTGTGCTTTCTCGTTCAGGTATTTTACCAAAATCAGCAAAAAAACACAGTTCTTAACCGGAAAAGGGTATCTGCTCTCTGAATTTCAACTCTCTTTTTGACTTCTTCAATACCTCAATTTTGGGATCCATGCAGTGATAGCAACCTGTGGGAATAGACGAGATCGACAACAGCGCTAGCCAGAGGGCTCTTCTTTCTTAAAAAACTAATAAGGACAGAATTTACAAATCAGAGATCTCTTATTTTTACAACAGAGGCTGAATAGATTCTAATATTTTTTCCGCAAATTTTTCGGCGGCGAGATCATTATAATGACAAAAGTCAACATAAAGCGTTTCTTTAGATTCTGAAAAAATATATGAGAGATCGACAAATTGAAAAGGTTTTTCAGTTTCCCGAAAGGCATCATAGAACTCATGTTCCTTTTGCCCATATGTTCGCATGAGATCTTTACTATCGTATTTCCTCGCAATGCGACTCATTTCTTCTTCTGTCCAGTTCGTTTTATAGTGGGGAGTTGGTTGTAAAAACATAATGAATCTCGCTCCATTCATTGTGCTAATTTGATCAGTTGCCGCGTAATGAGTTGCTGCAATCTTTGCCCTCTGTTTGATACTGGTAAAAGCCTCCCTTCGGAGGTTGGGTTTGGAAGGCCCAGCAGGCGATCGAGATTCCTCCTTTTTCTTAAACTTATCAAATTGGCGATAAAGCAAATCATAGGTATGTGACCATGAACGGAGTTTACTTGTTAGGTTAATGAGCATAAATTCTCCTCTCTCCGCCCTGTGTACCGTGGATACCGCGTTATTCCATACATGTTTACCCAGAAAGGCGCCTTCCACTGTTGGGTCATTAATGGCTCCACTGGCTTCATTCACTCCACTTACTGTCAGTACAAGGTCGGCATGGTTTTCAGCGAAGAATCGATCAATCAGCAGCATCTCTTGAAATGACTTGCCACCCCTCAATGCTAAATTTACCACTTCGGCCCGTATGTTTAGCCGCTCGTTAATTAGCCGTTCTAGAATCGATGGAACAGTCGATGAATTATCAGAAGAGCCGATTCCAAAGATTGTACTTCCACCCGTAACAACGATTGTGATGTCTGGGTGTGCATGGGCATAAGAAGGAGTAACAGAATACCCATTCTCATCTGTCACCAACCTCATCCCCTTTACGGGCCCCTTGCTGATCTCAAGGTTAAAATTTGGCGCATGAACATACCCGAGATAGGGGTGATAGGGATTACGCACTTGCCCTACTCTGTCACGATAAGGTCCCTTCCTTTTCGTAAGCTTTATGATTGTAAAAGAAAACAGCTCCATTGCAACCAAGGAGAGAATGACAAGCACGCACCAAAAAAAGTAGAGCTTGATCTTACCAGTTTTGGGATGTGATGGATTCGATTCAGTATTTCTGACTATGGCATTCCTCACTAGTCGCCCCTCTTCTTTTTCGCGCCTAACCTAACTTCTTGCCCTTATTTTGTCAATGCCAACATATTGTTTGACGGCTTCGTAAAAAGCTCCATGTGGGGTGTTGCGCTTCATCTTTCGTCACTGCGGCGCACCCATAAGTGCGCCTCATTCCAAAAGATTTTTCGCGCTCGCTGCGCTCCGCTCAGTCCCACCACTTGGTGGCGGGTTCCCAGTTTCGCGCGCCTTGCATCTGGAGCTTTTTACTGTGCCGTCTCCTTGAGAGGTTTTTACGAAACCATCATTTTTAAGATTTGGTGGAATCAAGGTTCACCAAGTGCCCTTCCCTATAACCTTTGGGAACTATCATCATTGGCAATGCTTGACAGGAAATCTTTTTTCAAGCTAGTATTCCATCGCGCTCAAAGGAAATAAAAGGCAGCAGTTAGGTTTGCGACGTCTACTCTAGAATAGCATTAAATTTATCCTTGAAAGCCGTATCCCGAGTCGGTAGCTGTCTACAGGCAAATGAAATATCAGGTGAGAGCATGAGTGCGGCCGTTAAAGGAACGCTGATTATCCCGGTTGAGAATCAGGTGCGGGAGCTTGACCCCAAGCTCTTACTCGCCTATATAGCAGCAAAACGCGGGTTTTCTTGTATACTTGGCTTCCGCCGGGAGATACACTTCCGCATCTCGTCTTTTCCGCCGGGAATATACCTCTCCAAGAGCATGACCGCAGCCAGTGACTTGATGTTTCAGATTATGCGAAAGCTCGGCCATGAGATCGTGGCTTGGGACGAAGAAGCTCTTGTCCACTTGCCGCCTGATACCTATTTCTCTCGTCGGTTATCTCCTGTGGCAATGGCATTCGTCTCCCATATGCTGGCTTGGGGCCAAGACAACGCCGAGCTGTGGCAACAATTTCCCCACTTGCCAGATGGTGCAGAGATCCATGTCACGGGAAATCCTCGTAATGACTTGCTGCGGCCTGAGATCCGCCACTATTACGAAGAGACGGTGGGAGAGTTGAGAGAGAGATACGGCGATTTCATTCTCATTAACACTAATTTCAATCACGTGAATGCCTTTTATCCGGAACTAAACCTTTTCGTGCCCAACGAAAAACCGGGAGGAGAGCCCAGGCATGGTCGGGCTGCAAAGGGCATGACCAGGGAGTATGCCGAAGGATTGAGGGATCACAAACAGGCGATCTTTGAAAAATTCCAGCAACTCATACCTACCGTTGAAAAAGCTTTCCCGAAATACAACATTGTTGTCCGGCCTCACCCCACGGAAAATCAAGAGATTTATCGTCAGATCGCTGCAGGGTGTGAGCGAGTGGAAGTAACCAATGAGGGCAACGTGGTCCCCTGGCTCATGGCCGCAAGGGCGCTCATCCATAACGGCTGCACTACCGGAGTGGAAGCCTATGTAATGGGCATCCCGGCCATCTCCTATAGGGCGTCAGTGAATGATTTTTACGACTTAGGCTTCTATCGTTTACCCAATCTGCTCAGTTACCAGTGCTTTGACTTCGAGGAGTTGCGGCTGATCTTGGGGAAGATTCTTGCCGGGGAACTGGGAGCTGCGGTTGGAGACGAACGCAAAAACCTTGTTAATCGGCATTTGGCGGCACTGGACGGTCCCTTGGCCTGTGAGCGCATCGTGGATGTTTGCGAAAAGATAACTGGTGGGCAATTCGAAAGGTCAAAACCAAGCTTACTCGATCGTTTGACCGGCTACTGCATGGCAAACATGCGTACCCTAAAAAGAAAGATCAAGGCGCATCTTCCCCGTGCCCAAAATAAACCCGAGTTTCACCGACATCGTTATCCTGAGGTTTCCCTGGAGGAGATGCGAGTGCGGGTGTCACGGTTGCAACATGTACTAGGCTATAGCGAAGAGCTGAAGGTGGAACAGATACACGATAAGTTCTTTCGGGTTTGCAGCGGTAGCGCCCTTGACACCTGATGTTCAACCGGGCTAATATCCGCCGCTGCTGAAGAGATATCTACATAACTCTGATATTTTACTGACCGCCAGCTTGAGACTTAGTCACAAATGCATGATCTGAGCAGGCCTCCGTTCGTGGGCTTTGAGACTGACTAGATGTCTAGTAAGATAATGAAAGCAAAAAAAACAATACTGATCTTTCCAGTGGAGAATCAGGTACGCGAACTTGACCCCAAGCTTCTGTTAGCTGTTATCGCAGCTAGGCGTGGATTTTCCATAGTGATCGGCTCACATCGAGAGATAGACTTACGCATTGCTTTTTTTCCTAGAAGTATATATCTCAACAAAAGCTTTACAATTCGCAACCTTAAGATGTTCCGCATCATGCATAAGCTCAGGTGTGAAATCGTGACCTGGGACGAAGAAGCGCTTGTGCACTTGCCTCCTGAGATGTATTACTCGCGCCGCCTTTCTCCCTTAACATTGAAGTACATATCCCATTTGTTTGCATGGGGTCAAGATAACGCCGAGCTGTGGCGTCAGTATCCCGAATTTCCAGCCGGATTACCAATCCATATAACCGGCAATCCTCGCAGCGATATGATGCGGCCTGAAATGCGTGTTTTTTACGACAATGACGTTAAAGAAATTCGCAACCTTTACGGGGAGTTCATCCTCATTAACACCAATTTCAATCACGTAAATGCCTTTTTCCCCAGCCAGAATCTGTTTCAGCCCGCGAAAGAACCTGCAAAAGAACCGAAGTTTGGTAAAGCTGGGCGAGGGATGACCCCTGAGTACGCCAGAGGATTGCGTGATCACAAGCAGGCCATCTTCGAAGCCTTTCAGCGCCTCATCCCGGATCTTGAACGGGCTTTTCCGCGTTACCAGATAATTGTCCGTCCTCATCCAACGGAGAGTCAAGATATTTATAAAAAAATCGCTGCCCGCTGCGAGCGGGTGCGGGTTACCAACGAGGGAAACGTAGTCCCCTGGCTCATGGCCACGAATGCTCTCATTCACAACGGCTGTACCACCGGCGTTGAGGCGTTGGTAATGGGCGTTCCTGCCATCAGCTACAGATCGAGTGTCAATGAATATTACGATTATGGCTTTTACCGTTTACCCAACTTGCTGAGTCACCAATGTTTTGACTTCGAGGAGTTGCAGATAACTCTCGGGAAGATTCTCGCCGGCGAACTTGGAGCTGTTGATGAAGAAGAACGAAAGGAATTAATTGACCACCATTTGGCTGCGCAAGACGGCAAGCTTGCCTGCGAACGGATTATTGATGTCCTAGAGCAGATGATGGAAGGCCGCTCCGAACTGCCGAAGCCTGTCTTATTCGACCGGCTTGGCGGCTGGAGCAAGGCACAGGGACGCCGCCTGAGAAAATGGTTCAATTCATATCTCCCAGGATCGCATGCTCCACCGGAGTTTCATCGTCATCGTTATCCTGAGGTCTCTCTAGAAGAAATGCGAGCGCGAGTGGCACGGTTTCAGCAGATCCTAGGCGACAGTAAAGAACTACAGGTAGAAAAAATATTTGATCATATATTCAAGATAAGCCTTTGAGTGCGAGTCGGAAATAAACAGCATTTATTATGAAATGATGTGAACAGGATTAATTATTTTCTCAATAGAAAGAAGATTCAATCAGACGGTGGATCATGGCCTTAGCCTCCGAATCGCCGGGCAAGGAAATTGTTCAGGCGATTGTTCGATTTGCGTAGGAAGCTTATTAGAGATCTGACATCCGACGTTATTTTCTCCGATGGATATAACATGAACGCGCTGCATACTTTTCAGCTATCATTTGCAGACTAATGGGAGGTCACGCAGGAGCATGAAGGGAGTCAAAGCTACATTGCTTATGCCCGTTGAGAATCAGGTCCGTGAACTTGATTCCAAGCTCTTGCTTGCTTGTATCGCCGCAAGGCGTGGATTTTCCTCGGTGATCGGTCCCCGCCGTGAAATGCATATTCGTATACGCTCTTTTCCCAGGTCCATATACCTCGCCAAAAGCATACCAAAACACAGCAACATCATATTTCAGATTATGCGTAAGCTTGGTCATGAAATAGTGGCGTGGGACGAAGAAGCGCTCGTCCACCCGCAAGCGGAGACCTACTACAGGCGGAGAGTCTGTCCTCTGGGGATGAGGCATCTTTCCCACATTTTTGCCTGGGGTGAAGATAACGCGGAGTTGTGGCGCCAATATCCCGACTTACCCAACGGAATTACGATTCATATCACAGGAAATCCGCGTGGCGATCTGCTGAGACCTGAAATGCTCGGTTTTTATGAAAGAGATGCTGACGAGCTCCGCAGGACCTACGGCGAGTTCATTCTAATTAACACCAATTTTAATCATGTCAATGCCTTTTCTCCCGACCTGAATCTCTTCCGACCTGTTGAGAAACCTGGGGAGGAGCCCAAGCTCGGCCGGGCAGCCAAGGGCATGAGCCGCGATTACGCTGAAGGATTGCGTGATCACAAACAGGCTATCTTCGAACACTTCCAACGACTTATTCCATCCCTTGAACAAGCATTCCCGAACTACACGATTGTTGTTCGACCTCATCCCACAGAAAAACAGGACACCTATCATAAGATCGCTGCTGAGTGCGAGCGGGTTCAGGTAACCAACGAAGGCAACGTGGTCCCCTGGCTCATGGCTACCAGGGCTCTTATTCATAATGGCTGTACCACTGGGGTTGAGGCCCACGTGATGGGTGTTCCCGCCATATCCTACAGGGCACCGGTTAACGATTACTACGACTATGGTTTTTACTATCTACCTAATCGGCTGAGTCACCAATGTTTTGACGTCGAGGAGTTGCGGGTTACCCTGGGGAAGATCCTCGCCGGCGAACTGGGAGCTGCTGATGGAGAAGAACGCAAAGCGCTTATTGATCGTCATTTGGCGGGCCAGGCCGGTCCCTTGGCCTGTGAGCGTATGCTCGATGTGCTCGAAGGCATCATGGAGGGTAAAATCGCATTATCACCGCCCTCAGTACGAGATCGCCTAGAAGGCTGGTCCATGTCAACCGTTCGCACGCTGATAAAGCGATCCAAGGAACGTCTTCCTGGTTCCCATAACCGACCAGAGTTTCAACGCCATCGGTATCCGGAAGTTTCCCTTGCGGAGATGCGCAGGCAAACATTCAGATTGCAGCAAATACTCGGGAACAGGAAAGAACCTAGTGTCGAACAGATATCCGGTCAATTTTTTAGAATCAGCGGTTGACCGAATATATAATGTTTACAATGCTGCTGTATTTGAAAGATTCGCGTAGCCGTTTTATGATGGTCTTGGCCAGTAGATTTTACCAACTCATCGAGCCTAGCCCTGTCTAGGAAGAGTCGAGCCGTCAACTCAATCTGGTTTACTCTATAATCAGTGTTGGAGAATCAACATGAAGGTCTTGATTCTGGGGACTGGAAAGTCCGGAACTACTGCCCTGTTGTACAAGGTTGCCACAGGGCTGCCGAATTGCAAAGTTTTTTCAGGAGGTCGACCTGGAAAATACTCGGGCGATTATGAGAACGTTGTCTACAAGCATACCTACGAAGAACGCAAGGGTAAGAGTTTCGATCTCTATAAGGAGCATTTGCAGAAAGAGCTTTACGACCGTAAAATCTGGATAGCGAGAGATCCTCGGGATGCCGCTGTTAGCCGCATGCTTTATAGGTGGCACAAGTTTTACTGGTGGCACAGGGGCTATGCGGAAAAAAAGAAACAATACCTGGCCCATCTGGATCTCGTATTGAAAAAGGAGCGGGAGCCGAGATCCATCCCCTTCCACCTCATTTGCCGCTACGCTGGTTACAACGGTTGGCCAATCAGCACAGAGGAAGTGGTGGTGGAGGAAAGGGTTCGATACAAGCGAATGCGCGATTTTGTTAAGAGCCTTGGAAAAGAATGGTTTTTTTTCACCTTCGAGGACATGGTAGGCAAAAATTTTGACGGCTTGAATCAATACCTCGGTTTTCAGGCAGGAGAAGAGGCAGAGGTACCGACATCCACGGGCAAAGCGAAGGTGGTTAGAAAGAAGGCCGTGGGCGACTGGCGCCATTGGTTCACCGAAGAGGATGTGGACCTATTCACGCCCGCTTACTTGCCTTACATGGAGGCAATCGGCTATGATTGCAACGATTGGGCTCTCAGTCCAAATCCTGTCATTGAACCAGAGTACTCATCAATGTACATGAAGAGTCTGCCCAAGAGAAAACCGTTCGATCTAATTCGCAACTTAACAGACAGGGTGGGACGGCGCTTGCTAAAAAGAGGTTAAACCTAAATAGTGACTTTCTAATCTGTGGCGATTTTGAATTATGAGGATGTTGCTTTCTTGGGAAGCAGTCAAGGCACTGGAGAAAATGTTGGTTAACTGGGGGGAGTAGCGCGGCATGGATATAAGAGGGCGCAGGATACTTGTCATAGGTGGAGCCGGACTCATCGGATCTCACGTTGTCGAAGAGCTGCTCAATGAAGATATCAAGGAAGTGATCGTTTATGACAATTTTTGCCGCGGCACCCATGAAAATTTGCAGGAAGCGTTAAGAGATCCACGCTGCCGAATTTACGAAATCGGCGGAGACATCCTTCAAACAGACATTTTAAATGCAGCCATGGAAGGCGTGGATGGCGTCATCCATCTGGCTGCTTTATGGCTGCTTCAGTGCCATGAATATCCAAGGGCGGCTCTTGACGTAAACATTCGGGGAACGTTCAATGTGCTGGAAGCCTGCGTCGCAAATCATATCAAGCGCTTGGTTTATTCTTCCTCAGCCTCTGTTTATGGCGACGCGGTCGAGGAACCTATGACCGAAGCGCACCCTTACAACAACTGGACGTTTTACGGTGCCACCAAGATTGCTGGCGAGCATATGTTCAAGGCCTATCACAGACGCTACGGCTTGGAGGGTGTCGCCTTGCGCTACATGAACGTTTACGGTCCCCGGCAGGATTATAAAGGCACTTACATAGCCGTCATGATGAAAATTCTCGATAATTTGGACAAAGGAAAACCTCCCATTGTTTATGGAGACGGCAGCCAGGCCTATGATTTCATTTACGTATCAGACGCAGCGCGGGCAAACGTATGCGCATTGAAAAGCGGCATCCCATTCGGATTCTACAATGTGGGGCGAGGTGTAAAAACCACCATCAAAGAGTTAACCGAACTGATGTTGAACATAACCGGTTCGGATTTGGCAATAGAATATGAGGCAGCGGGAGAAACTTTTGTAACCAATCGGGTGGGCGACCCGGTTGCCGCCGAGCGAGATCTAGGCTTTACATGGTCGGTTGATCTAGAGAGCGGACTGCGCAGGCTCATTGAGTGGCGCAAGTCCCATCAGAAGCAGGCCTAGTCACAGACAACAAGGATAATTGAAAATTACATGAAAAAGATCCCGTTAATAAAACCATATATTTCCCAAGAGGTGAAAGACGAGGTTCTCCAAGTTCTGGATAGCGGATATCTGACTGAAGGCTCGGTTACAGAGCAGTTTGAAGATTCCATCAAGGACTATATCGGTTGCAAACACGCTTTGGCGGTTTCTAACTGCACGGTTGGACTGGAGATGGCACTGAGGGCTCTGGGAATCGGACAGGGCGATGAAGTCATCGTACCGGATTACACCTATCCGGCAACAGCAGCTGTGGTCGGTATAGTTGGCGCCACCATTGTTCTTGTAGATGTCGATCCGGAAACAATGTTGATCGATTATAGAGCCATCGAAAAAGCTATCAGTGAACGGACAAAGGCAATTATACCGGTCTCCATTTTCGGAAACCCTTTGGACTATGATCGCTTGTGGAAAATCAAAGAAAAATACAATCTCTATCTTATCGAAGATGCGGCCTGTTCCATTGGGGCACAATATGATGGTGATTTTGTCGGCGATCTGGCTGACATCACCGTTTTCAGCTTCCATCCCCGCAAGTTCATCACCACCGGTGAAGGCGGCATGATAACCACAAACAATCCTGAATGGACAGCCTGGATGGACTCATACAAACATTTTGGCATGAAGTCATCCGGTTCGAGACTCGACACCCAATTTGAAATAATTGGGACGAATTACAAATTGAGCAATGTGCAGGCGGCCATTGGCTTGGTTCAAATGAGGCACATCTCCAGTCTTTTAGAACGACGCGCGCAGTTGGCGCATCGGTACCATGAATTGTTGGCCGGTTTTCCAGGCATTTCTTTTCCGAAAGTCACGCCGAAGGGCATCCATTCATGGCAGTCCTGCTGCGTTTTTGCGCCGAATCGAGATCAAACCATTGATAAATTGAGAGAAAAAAACATCGAGACCCAGATCGGGACCTACGCATTGCATATGCATAAGGCATTCGACGAGAACTCAAACTGTTGCATTATCGGTGATATGTCCAGCAGTCGCTATGCATTTGACCATTGCCTGACCTTGCCCCTCTACAACGATATGACAGATGAAGAACAGCGATTTGTTGTATCCGAACTTCTGAAGTCCCTCGCTTGAATCTAAATTGCACTATTCTTTATCTCATGGTATATGCGTGCTAACACTACAGGCACTTAAAGGTAGGGAAGCAATTTAACCAAATGTTTACAAATACTTGGTTTCGTTTTGAAGTAACTGACAAATTTACTGATTTGGGATTGAAGCTAAGGAATTAATTAAATTTAATCATGTGCGGGATATGCGGCATATTCAATCTAAACGGCGAGCCGGTTTCACCGGTTGTGCTACGCAAAATGACCGATGCCATGGCGCATCGCGGTCCAGATGGTGAAGGGTTTTACATCGACAGCTTTATCGGTCTCGGACATCGACGGCTGGCAATTATTGATCTGTCCCCTCTGGGTCACCAACCCATGACCACCCCGGACGGCAAATTTACCATCACCTATAATGGCGAGGTTTATAACTTTCAGGAACTGCGGATCGAACTTGAAGCCTTGGGGCACGCTTTTCGCTCCCGCAGCGACACTGAAGTTGTTTTAAATGCCTATGCCCAATGGGGTCCTGAGTGTGTCAATAAATTGAATGGGATGTTCGCCTTTGCTGTCTGGGATAAAACCCGGCAGCAATTATTCCTTGCCAGGGACCGCTATGGCATAAAACCCCTTTATTATGCCTCTTTAGGTAGTTACTTTTTGTTTGCCTCAGAGCAAAAGTCCATCATCACTCATCCGGCCTTCAATCGCGAAATCGATCTGGAAGCTCTTCTGGAGTATTTCACCTTTCAAAATATATTTACCGACAAAACGTTGTTGAAGCGTTTAAAACTATTTCCCTCTGGATCCTATGCGCGATTGCCCCTAGGTTGGGGAACCAAAGGATCACAAGAGCTCAGGATGACCCGCTATTGGGATTTTGATTTTTCTGAACCAGAAAATCCTGCCACTGAGGAAGAATACATCGAAGAACTCGACCACCTTTTTCGTCAAGCTGTCAATCGACAACTGGTCAGCGATGTAGAATTAGGAGCGTACCTAAGTGGTGGCATGGATTCAGGTTCCATTACAGCCATTGCTGCCACTCAGGTACCGTATATCAAAACCTTTACCTGCGGCTTTGATCTCCATTCGGTTTCAGGGCTCGAACTTGGATTCGATGAACGGGAAAAAGCCGAATATATGTCTTATTTGTTTAAAACAGAGCACTATGAGATGGTTCTCAAGGCGGGCGACATGGAAAGGATTTTACCCCATATCGCCTGGCATCTAGAGGAACCCAGAGTGGGGCAGAGTTATCCAAATTTTTATATTGCTCAGCTGGCCAGCAAATTTGTCAAGGTTGTGCTTACCGGCGCTGGAGGTGATGAGCTCTTCGGCGGCTATCCTTGGCGTTATTATCGGGCTGTTGTCAATGACGATTTCGAAAATTATATAGATAAATATTATCTCTACTGGCAAAGGCTAATACCAAACAAAATTATTCATAAAGTTTTCAAACCCGTATGGCCTGAGGTTCAGCACGTCTGGACAAGAGACATCTTCCGTGACGTCTTTATAACTAAGCCTGACCATATTTCCGGGCCGGAACAGTATATTAATTTATCATTGTATTTTGAGGCAAAGACGTTTTTACACGGTCTGCTTGTCGTAGAAGATAAACTAAGCATGGCTCACGGACTCGAGACCCGCGTCCCCTTTCTAGATAACGACTTGGTAGATTTCGCTACCAAGTTGCCGGTGTCCATGAAACTCGGCAATTTAGGTGAGGTCGTCCGTTTAAATGAAAACGAACCCGGACCGAAAACTCGGCAATATTTCCAAAAAACAAAAGACGGCAAGATCGCTTTAAGAAATGTTATGAACCGTTATATCCCCGAGACAATTACAAATGGAATTAAACAGGGTTTCTCAGCACCAGACGCAACCTGGTTTAAAGGGGAAAGCATAGATTATGTCAAAAAACTGATTTTCAACAAACGCGCATTAATATATGACTATCTTGATTCAAACTCAGTACAAGAACTCGTAAAAGAGCATACCCAGAGTGACACAAATCGAAGGTTATTGATTTGGTCTTTAATTAATTTTGAATGGTGGCTACAGAAGTATTTATCTTAACATGCACAAATATTCTATTAATAAGAGTTTTTTGTTAATGTACATCGAATAAGATATAAGGATAATCTTTTGAAAAGGATTATTATACTTGGCGGCTATGGCGATGGAATCGTTGTCGCTTCTGCCCTAAGAGATCTTAGAGATAGCAATGAGGATGTAATTCCGTTTGGTTTCTTGAATGACTTTGAACCACGTGGGAAAACAATCGATGGACTCCCCGTTTTGGGGAAAATTGCAGATGCCACACAATTCTTAAATCAAAAGGACATGTTTTTCGTGAGTGCTTTACTAAAAGTAAAAGAAGCCTTTGTGCGGTCTCAGAAAATAAGAAGCCTGAAAATACCTCTCGATAGGTACTATACCATAATTCATCCACAAGCTACGATATCCCATAGTTCAAAAATCGGCTATGGCACTTTTATTGGACCCCATGTAACAATCATGCCTAAAGCAACCGTCGGAAACCATTGTTCGCTAAGGGCATCAGCAAATGTTGGGCATGATTGTACACTTGGTGATTTCTGCTATATGGGTCCGAACTCCACCTTATCTGGACGAGTAATATTAGAAGACGGTGTTCACATTGGCCCGAATGCATGCATACTTGAAAAGCTAACCATAGGAAGTTACAGTGTTATTGGATTAGGATCAGCGGTCATAAAAAATTTGCCAAGTTTAACGGTTGTACTTGGTAATCCAGCAAGAATTATAGAAAAATTGACCACGAAGTAATTTTGTAATCACTATCAAAAATTCTATCTAATACAAACGAGTTCTCATGCTCTATCAGAAAAAAATTCCATTCAGATACAAAGGCAACCGCAATTATGTCCATGGACCTGATATCTTCGATGCCATGCTAGAAACAGTGCATGACTATTTTAATAATTATCCAAATGATATAAGAGGATCATTTCATCGTTTTTTACGGAATGATGGAATGATATCAATTTATGATATTAACCAATCAATAAAAGATAAAATTATTTACGCCATTTTTTCTATAATCATTAATGAAGATAACTATGAAATTGTAATTACCGCATCGAAGAATCGAGTTTCTTCTTCATATGATTATGATGAAAACAAAGTTCTCGATACAATAGAATATCATGATGATGAAGCAAGAATGGTTTTGAAATCATCTTATACTTATATGGAACAGATCGTTGCTATAACAAAGAAATTGCATTTAACGTTTTATCCTTTAGATAACAAGAGTTGGCTAATTACAAAAATTCATCTCATAGATGCAATCGACCCCGCCATATTTCCGGGGCATATGCTGTCAATAAAAGCGGAAAAACACTTTCATTACAGATTAACCCAGAACTCTATTTTCTTGGATGATAAATTCTTAGGTAGTATTTGGTTTTCAAAACCTGCCCCTGAGGTGAGCTAGTGTTAGGCATTTGTGATATCGAAATTTACATTCCTCCACATAGAGTGAGTAACTACGATAAAAAGGATGAGTTTCAACTTTCCAACGAGTTTATTGAAGATAAACTTGGAGTAAAGTCTGTATCTCGAATTGAAAAAAGCCAAGGCGCATCTGATTTATGTTGCATGGCCTACGAAAGATTAATTGCTCGCAAAACGAACTTAAATCCAGATGATATTGATGTCATTATCGTCTGTACTCAAAATCCTGATTATAGTCTACCACATACATCTGCAATCGTGCACGGCAGGCTAAATCTCTCGGATAAATGCGCTGCTTTCGATGTATCTCTTGGTTGTTCAGGATATGTCTATACCCTGGCTATCATTGAGAGCCTGATGAAAACATCTGATATGAAAAATGGTCTGTTGTTTACAGCTGACCCATATTCAAAAATTATTGATGAAAATGATAAGAATACAGTCTTGCTCTTTGGCGACGCAGCTACCGTGACACACATTGGCCAGGATGCGGTTTTTATCAGTGGAAAATTTACATACGGTACAAAAGGCAAAGATTATGAATATCTCATTTGTCGCGATAATGTGTTGACAATGAATGGACGAGAAATTTTTAATTTTGCGGCAAGAACTGTTCCTGATGACATTAAAAAAGTACTTGCAATTAATAATTTGAATCTAAATGATATCGATCGTTTTTTGCTCCACCAAGGAAGTAAATATATGATCGATTTTCTGGTAAAACGCGCTGGCTTACCAGAAGAGAAGACCCCCTATGTAATCGAAGATTATGGGAACACGGTTTCATCTTCAATCCCAATAATGCTGAAGGACCTTATTCTTGATAAGAGTATCAAACGGGTCTTGATCAATGGTTTTGGAGTAGGATTATCGTGGGCGAGTACCGTTTTAACAAGAACTTTGACTTGAGGCTAGAATTTGCCTGCTACTTCACAAGACATATTAGATATAATGCTACAGAATGAAATCAGGGTAGATCTTGAAGAACTGGATCACTCTGAATCTTTATCAGAGCAAGGGCTTGATTCACTGGATTTGGTAACGATTCTGTTCACCATAGAAGAAAAATTCAGTATTAAAATTCCTGAAGAAGATATAAATGAAGGAAAATTATCATCGATAAATTCTATTGTATCCTATATTAATGAGGTAAAAAAATTATTATAAATATTTCTTTATAAATATTTTCAACAAAAAACATCTTACATACTTAGCAGCTATGGCAAAAAAACCAAAAAAGATATTTAGGAAGATGAGATTGCCTCTCGACTACACTTTTTTTGTGTTAGGTTTTCTACTCTGCCTCGTTGGCTTTCTATTTGCGATACCATGGATTTTGAAACAAAGAAGACTTTGGAACGATTTTGCTAAAGGAAACCCAAAAATGCTGATTCTAAGAGCATTTACTGTGGAAAAAGTAAAGAATCAGGGCTACGAAGTCTTATTGCCCTTTAGAAATCTAGAATTGAAGTCAATTACCATCCTAGATGCCTCAAACACTCGCAAGACTGAGAGCAAGATTGCAGATGACTTTTACATGACAACATGGGAACCGCCCAAAATTGTCAGGTTGATGGAAAAGATAAAACTTAAAGCAACTGCTATCCTTCTTCGCGAATCAATCGCTATCTTTAAAATTACCAGCCATTGCGTCAAGGAACGGATTGGAGTTATTCGTGTCTACAAACATGACTACCCAGCCCTACAGGCCTCTTTGGTTTCGACTTTTATCAAAATACCATTTATAGTCGACATTATTGGTAATTTCGAGCTGATTCGCAGGCTCACGGGTAAGACATACTATTTTATAGAACTAAATAAGCTGCCCTTTCTTAAAATATTTGCACAAAAGGCAGCGAATTGGCTCACTGGGTGGTCATTAAGGAATGCACACCGCATAATCTGCCGAGGTGTAAGAAGCTGTGAGTATGTGGCTTCATTGGGAGTTCCAGATGACAAACTGTCGTTCCTGAGAATTAGCAACTTTAGTGCTGTCTTCAACTCCTACAATCCTGGACAACCTCCCACAAACCCGGCAGAATACCCATATTTTTTACTTGTTGGACGCTTGGTCGAAGTCAAGTATCCCCTTGACGCGCTCGACGCCTTTGATCTTGCAGCGCCACATCTTCCTGAGCACCGCTTAGTCATAATTGGAGATGGAGCACTCAGAGATGATATAGAAAAGAGAAGAGAACTTAGTGAATATAAAGACCGGATTGTGCTTTTAGGTAGATGTTCAAGCAATACAGTCTTTAATTGGACAGCGCATGCAACGGCTGCCCTCTGTCCTTACTCTGGCTCCACCCTAGTCGAAGCAATGCTGTGCAATATACCTATAATTGCATACGATATTGGCTGGCATCCAGAAATTGTAATTGATGACTATACTGGATTCCTTATACCTTTTCGAGATACCGCAGCACTGGCGGAGAAGATGATTTATGTCGTTCAAAATGATGATGCAGCAAGAATAGTGGCTACGCATGGCCGTGAACTGGCGCGTGCTGCATTCAATAAAGAAAAAATTTTGGAAAAAGAGAGTATGTTTTATAGGCAAGCACTTACAGATTCCCAGAGATAATTTCACATTCACCTCTGCTGTAACCTATAATGAATTTCATGAATTATCTAAACTAATTTAATTTCTTCAGTAGGCTTGATGCTCAGACCAACTAGTTTTCAGGACTAGTGTGGTCACTAAACGGAACAGCCTGAAATTTAGGTTAGCACTGACGAATGTATGACACTGCACATTACGGCGGCTTGCCTGGTACCTTTCTGCCAAAATAGACTTGCCCTTATTTAAACCCTCCAATCGTTTCTCGCCACTGCCCCGGGATTATCAAAACGAAACGAACTGAAGACCAGCCCCTTGACAATTGAATGGGAAAGCAGCTCTTTTTCCTCAGCCTCCGACCGTTCGTTCCACTGTCGAGCAACGTATAGTTTCACCGGCCTATTTTCCAACACTGGCCCATAATCAGAACTCAAATGGTCCATCAAGGGAGGCATATTATAGCCGTCGAGGTAGTTTTGCAGATAACCATAGCCACGATGCATGGGCCAGAGTTGGTGCCACATGGACGGGCACTGAGAGGAGTTTTGGTCGATCACCAGCTCATCTATAATCCCTCGCTTTACCCAATCCCGCCACTCCAGCGTAGTGTTACCCAAAGGCGGACCAAGGACATCACCCCTGGCCACACCCACGGCTAATCGCATCCCCTTATGGGTGAGGGCTTCACGCAATTCGGATAAAAAAGTGGTAAGATACTCGCCGAGCAGGTCACGCCATTTTTGCAGGTCGTAATCTTCCACGCAGATATCACTCCCATACTGAGCAAGGTAATCTTGCCGCACCGGTTCATTAAAGCCGTACTGATCAGCGAAGTCAGCAGGACGTGATTGGGAACGCAGACAGACGAAAAGGCCATCAAATTCAGTGTGGCGTATAAGGTCTATAAAACGGTTGCAGAAATGGGTTCGAACCTCGGGATAAGCCAAACAAAGCACACCCCTCTGCCGCTCTTCTCCACTCCGATCCACAACAGCATACTCAGGATGCTCACGGCTGAAACCGGTCCGCCAACTCACGTGGTGGTGGTGCTTGGCGCTATGATAACTGACTTGGCGAACTCTTTTGGGCGCCAAAGGCCAACCATCGTCGAACAGAGAGACATAGAGGTATGCCTTCATTCCCATGCCATGGGCAAACTGAGGTACAACCTCGAAAAAGTTCCAGCCAAGACCGCGGTCTTGGGCTCGAAACGGGTGTCTGCGACCCCTGGCAGCGTAGTAGTGACCTTTAATGTATGTTCGAATAATTCGCCAATGCAGTATGGCAGCACCCAAATCATCCCTCCAGCGCTCCATTCTTCTCTGAAGGGCTCCCAGGGTGGCAAGCCGACCGTCACCCTCTCCCACCGTGAGGTGATCACCCCATGAGACACTGACGATGTTCTGCTGTTCCATAACAAAAAATCAAGCTTGGTTGTTGTTTGTCAAAGAGTCAGCTAGAGTCCATCCGAATACTAGCTAGGCGTATTCTGACGTTTTTTTTCATGTCTCTTTCTGAGCTTCTGGAGAACCTTCATCATCGGGCCCTCTATGTCTATCAGTTTCAAATTCCGCCGCTGGGCATAGTGATGTAAAAACTGAGCCAGTATTTTTCCGTCAATTCCGCTTCCAGGCCGGATAAGACAAATCGGGCAAGATCGCGAGCTATCCCTTTGGGACCTAGATGTCCCCTATGGATCCTACTTGCATCAAGGTCTATCAG
>Ga0316194_10000964_pt1 | contig 19618 bp, 28 predicted proteins | sample CroRivsedime1_MG_FD_204936 | JGI IMG/M metagenome (GOLD analysis project Ga0316194, IMG submission 204936) | Coastal sediment microbial communities from Maine, United States - Cross River sediment 1 | ecosystem: Environmental > Aquatic > Marine > Coastal > Sediment | place: USA: Maine...
TAATGGCTAATGAAGCTATTCAATTATTCATGGAAGACTTCATAAGTAAAAATCCGAAGGCTCTTTTTACTTATTATGCACGAAGAAGAGTTAATGTAAAAGACCTTATTACCTGTTTCCCTACTTACGCTAGTAGAAGAGCTGATGTAGTTATCTGGTTTGAACTCTATACTACTGATCCGAAGCTGGTAAAGGACAAATACAATGTAATGGGTCAAACTATAGAAGATTGGAATAAATATATTGAATCTATATCCCAATAGAGAGGAGGCTCTTAGCTTCTCGGAGAGAGAATACGTCCAGTACATAGAGAGAATTAGGGCTAAAATGCAGACGCAGTATTACGACAGGAACCAATGGCTACGGCCGGTGACCGGGGTACTGAGCTGTAATGGATAGAGTCCCTATAGACTTCCTTCCGTACAGGTTGTAAAGAACCAAGATTCGTTGCCTGTATTATATACGAATATACGGAGGTGTCTATAACAGTCTTTTCTATAATAGAAAGGATTGGGGGTTAAGCTGATGCTAAGGATGCTATGTGCTGATTTTGGAGATTAAAGGATTTTCCCGCTCTGCCTTAGTGTAGGTAGAGAGACGAAGTGCTCGAGGACGGAAAAAAAGCGTTGGAGTTCCCTCCGCTAACGAAGAGAAAGCGTGCCAAATAGGCTTGAAGGTGTGCAAAGAAACAGTCCCAAATAATCAGTAAAAGAAAAAGATATAGAAGAAGAACTCGGTACATATAAGACTAACATTTCCAACTGTTTAGGGGTACATAATGAGTATTCCTGAAGACCATAAAAAGACTTTCAGGTCTTTGGTCGAAAAACGTATTAAAGAAAGTTTGGAGAGCCTGAAGAAAGACCGTAGGGCTCTGCGTCTCCTTGAAAAAGAGGGGACAGATCCTATATATTTTGTAGGAATATTATCTAATTGGCATAACGAAGGTGAGAAAAACACAGGTATTGAAGAGAAAGGTACTCTTCGGGATGTGTTGAAGGCTTCGGAAAAGAAATTTTGTGAAATTAATAACCGGACTAATATTGACGCTTCGTATTTTGTAGGTATGAAAGTAGGTGATATTACAGAACCCTTACCAGCAAAGTTTTGGTCTAAGTATAAGAAAAGAGGGTAGTTATGAGTGAACCTGTATTTAAAGTAAGCGAAAATGGTAAAACTGCCTGCTTAGATATAGACGTGGTATTAGATAAAGAAAGTGAAGCGGCGGATTTTTTAGGTCAAGCTTTTTTTAACCGGACCATATTTAGAGGAGAGTTAGGAGCAGTTTATAGCCCGGAAGGTGATAAGGTAAGGTTCACATTTTTATTAGAAGGGAAGCGTCTTGTGAAGGCTAAGAGATAATGTTATCTTCTGTAATTGGTCATGAACAACTGAAGAAGAAGTTGATTATACGTTTAAAGGAGCACCCAACTGGGGTGTATCTTTTCTGTGGGCCTTCTAGTATTGGAAAACGTACCACTGCTTTTGAGTTTTCAAAAAGAATCCTATGTTTAACAGGTGACGCCAGGTGTGGTTGCCCTTCCTGTGAAAGATTTAAGACCGAGCATCCTGACTTTTTATGTGTTGGTCAGCAGGAGAAGATTAAGGTAAAGGATGTCACCTTAATAAAAGAGTTCAGTTCGACAACTCCTATGGTTTCTGATAAAAAAATTATTATTATAGATAATGCGCATGAGATTACTTCTGAAGCTGCTCACAGGTTATTAAAATTATTAGAAGAGCCTCCACCGAATTTTTCATTCTTTTTAATTACATCTGAGCCGCGGTATCTTATCCCGACGATTCAGTCCCGGTGTGTGAAATATGAATTTGGTAATTTAAGCCGTGAAGAACTTACCACCATAATGAAAAAGAAACTTGGCTTCACTCCTAAGAAGGCTGAGATTTTAGGTTACCTGGCGGCTGATTCTTCTATGGATGTCTTTTCTAATGCCGGCCTGTATCTCAAGTATAGGGAATTGGCTGTAGAGTTCATGGGTTCAATAAAGACACGTCCTTTAATAGATTCTATTGATTTTGTTGATAAGGTTGATAAAGATGACTTACCTCTCTTTACAGATATGGTGGTGTTAATTTTAACGGATTTTCTTCTTTTAAAGAACCGTATAACTGATATTACTAACCGGGATAAAGTGGAAAAATTCACAAAAATAGCTGCAGAGTTAAATGACAAGGCGTTAATATTTGCAGTGGGTTTATTTACTCAGATAAAGAGGTATATGTATCTGAATATTAATCTGAACCTTCCTTTTAAAAATGCTTTAATAAAAAGTTACCCTTATTTCTCATTATAGGTATATATGAAAACAAGAAAAACACAACGCGGTTTTACATTGACGGAGTTCACTGATTTATACGGAGCTAAGTGTTCTATCCAGGAATCTTCCATAGCTACAGAAGGGGGCGCTATATGGCTTGGTGTAGATGACCCTGATCCAAAAATTCTGGCTTCAAAGACTCCTGAAGGTGGTACAGGTTGGGTGCCTTACCCTATACCTGATGATGTTTTGCTTACGACTCGGATGCATCTTAATACTGAGATGGCTAAGAAGCTTGTGGTTCTTTTAAATTACTTCATTGAAGAAGGTTTTTTACCAAGTGATATACAGTAAAGCTATTTCCAGTCTACGTTATAAGAAGGGTAAGAAGTTTGCTCTTGTAGGTAATGAGCCTTATTTGAAGGAATCGTTTATTAAGCTGGCAGGGAAGGTTCATTCTGATTGTACTCCTTATTCTTTATACCCGGAGAATCAGGAGGAAGCCCTCGGTTTATTGGAGTCAGAAGATTTATTTGGTAATAAGTTACTTGTTTTTCATTCTTTTAATAAGATGAAGATGGAGTCCTTTGAGAAGGCGATAAAGAACTATGATGATAATTTAATACTGGTGATAGAAGATAAGGCCCGTCTCAAAGCCAGAGCTATTACAAAGATCCTCACCCTTGTTACAGTGGTTGAGTGTAAGAAGTTCAAAGAGTACGGGATGGAATATCCTTTATGGATCCGGGGAAATATCACGGATAAAGGTTTCACCGCGGACGATGAGATTGATCAGATGATTTTTTCCCGGGTGGGTCCGAACATGGCCGTCATCGCACATGAACTTGAAAAGCTTTTTATTTTAAAATCAGATGATAAGAATATCACGGTTGAAGATGTAAAGAAAGTGGTATCGGTAACTGCTATCAGCACTTCCTTTGAAATATTTGAGAATCTTTTAAAAAAGGACACACGTAGGGCGTTAGAGTCCTTTTATTCGTATGCTGGTGACCGGGATAATTTTATCGAAATAGTGTCTTTTCTTGGTCTGTATTTAGAAAAGATGTACCGGATGCTCCTTTTAAAAGAAGATAATTATAAAATAGATGACATCGCGGATATTATAGGTCTTCCAAGATTTTATGTAAAGACCCGGTACATGCCAAAAGCCACATCTTTCGGAAAGTTAAAAATAGCTGCCGGTATTGATAGAGTCTGTCAATTAAATGTACAATTGAGGTTGTTCAAAGGTGATAAGAAAGTATTAATGGAAAAATTTATTCACGATTTCATTAATTAAAAGTTTAATTCTACTGCCTGAGAACCGTACCATATAATATGGACGATAACCTAATAAGAAATGGAGATGATTATGGGAATTGATCATAATGCCTTTTATGGGCCTTATATGCGTATTTGGTTACCTCAAGTAGAGATTGATCAATCTGTACGCACATGCAGTAATGAAGGCTGCGATAACCGGAAAAACAGGAGGTCCATTGATTCAAAATGTTGTCCGGACTGCGGTAATACGGTGGAAAACCTTAATTACAAGGTATCTTGTCAGGAGAATCTGGTGGAGTTTCTTGATGAAGAGTTTGGTGATTGTGATCTGTTTATAGAAGTTGATCCGCGTGATACTGATTACATATTAGCTGTCCCGAACAACGTCTCAAGACAAGGCGGGTGGCATTTTGAAGACTCCCCTAAATCAGAGATAGTATCTTTCAATAGGGATGGTATTTCAGTTGACCCTAACTGGGTCTGGTTTGAGAAAGAGGACTGGCAGAAACTTATCAAAACGCTGGCAGAGAAAGATATTAAGCACGAATGTAAGGTTGGGGTACTTCAATGGGAAAGTTAACTAAAAAAGAAAGAACCGAAAAACGATACGCCTACCATACTGATCCCGAAGTAGGGGAAGCGATTGATTTAAAAGCTGTAAAACTTGCTAAAAGTCTACCGTCACCAGAGATAAGCCATGAATTAGCCTTATATGGGTACACTTTATTAATGGAGCGGGAAGGTGAAATAATTATTATTAACCCAAGTCATTATAATTTAACTCTTAAAAAGGAACTATTGGAGAAATTATGAGCTGTCAAGGATGCGGTGCAGACCGCATAGCAAGTATCAATGCAAAAAGTAGTGATCTCAATTGTGTTGAAATAGACGGAATTGAGCACGATGGGTACGTCCCTGACGATATAGGGATAGGTGGAGGAGACTACGTTGAATTTACCTGGTGTCTCCATTGTGGGAAGATCCAAGGTGATTTCCCTGTACCAACGCCGGAAAAGTTTATTCCGGAGCCCCAAGAAAAAATTGATATGGATGATTTATTCGATGGCGATTGAGGAACTGAAGGACGTAGAGGGTGGAACACACCTGGAAATAGAGCATGGCGAACGCTTTCGGGGCTGGTATTCCTTTAAGACACCGGTCAGGGAAGAGGTGATCCCGCTTAATTACTATGATAAGGGTTTGAAATACAATTTTTCTATCTGTGATTATAACTTCCGGTTTGTGATGCCGTCGAAAATAGAATTCGCCGATGGGTTGATAACTTATTCTGATGGGGAACGGAAGTTAGGGGTCTTCAGATACCCTCGGGACGGCACAGGTAAGTTCTGCGCTCCGTTATGTTTAGGGCAAAAAGAGCTTGACGAAATGATAGAGTCGTCAGAAGAAGAATTGAAGAGATTATTGTCTATGAAACCGCCTTTAACCTTCGATGCTTTTAAAATCCCGCAGTACGGGTTTGAGCTGTTTGACCTTAATTTACAGGCCTCAGAGCGAATATCTAAACTCACAGATATTGACTTTGCGGAGATGGTGAAGAGGAAACATGAGGGGCTCATAGTAGAAAAAACTGAGGAAATAAAAGGTAAAATTTTAGCCGATTGTAATTATCTCTTAATATTGCAAAATGTCTTGGATAGACACTGGAAAGATTTTGAAGAAGTGTCGAAGATGACAGATAATATCATACACATATAAGTATAGGAATTAGAATAAGATGGCGAAGGAATTTGGATTATCACCTGTTGGAGAAGTAGTCTGGGAAGATCGCTATGCGAAAAAGGATGAACAAGGAAAAAGGGTTGAAAAAGACATAACTGAAACCTTTAAAAGGGTCGCAAAAGCGATAGCTTCTAAAGAAAAAGATAAAGAAGAATGGGAAGAAAAATTTTATGATATAATGGTAAAAGGCTTTTTTTGTCCTGCTGGTAGAGTCCTTGCACATGCCGGTACTCATTATTCCCAACTTTTGAATTGTTTTGTTCTCCCTTTTAAAAAAGATAGTCTAGAAGAAATCATGTCCACAGCTACGAATATGGCTATAACTCAAAAATTTGGGGGTGGTACTGGCCATTCTTATAGTAAACTTAGACCTTCAGGGTGTTTTATCAAAGGAGTTAATGGGCGTAGCTGTGGTACACTGGGGTTTATAGGTATGATGAGTACTATTTCTGAAGTAATTGAACAGGGCGGTTGTTTGACTGGTGATACCCTTATCAATACCAATGAAGGGCTACTTTACTATAATGAACTGATAAAAGAAAAGGAACAAGGCTGGTATCCGCAGGATTTAAGTTTGAAAACGAAAGATGGAGATTACAGATCAAAACAATTTTATGTGAATGGTTATTCAGATATTATCTCATTAGAGACGGATTCTGGGTTGAAAATAAAAGGCACTTTACAACATAAAATTTTTACTTTTTCTGATAAAGGTTATGAATGGAAAGAATTCCGTTATCTGAAAAAGAATGATTATCTTGTTTCAAGATTAGGAGCTATTGGAGAAAGTTCGATCCAATTATTGGATACTGCAATACAAAAAGATCACCATAACTGTGTTATTCCAGAAAGACTACCAGATAAAATAAATGAGGGTTTTGCTTATTTTCTAGGTTATTATATAGGCAACGGTTTTGTAGGCTCAAGAGAGGATGATTATCGGGTAGGGGTTAGTATACCTGAGAAAAGTTATCTGATTCCTAAAATAGAGGGTATATTTCAAAAACATTTTGGCTCGAATATTAATGTTTTAGATATACAGAAGCCTGAAGATAAGAGCAAGACCTTTTATGTTTCAAATAAGATTGTTAAGAAATTCCTCTCTGTTAATGGGTTATTGAAATTAAAGAGTAATGTAGCCTCTATACCGGAAAAGATAAGACGGAGTCCTAAAAATATTTTAGGTTCTTTTTTAGCAGGTCTCTTTGAGGCTGATGGGTCTGTTACACACGGGTATCCTGAATTAAGTACATCCTCTTATGTCTTGGCTAAAGAGGTGCAGGTGTTGTTATTTGGGCTAGGTATTCCTTGTAAGCTATATAAAGGTACTAATTCTGAAAAAAGGTTTTCTAAAAAGGATCATTTTTACGTAAAAGTAGTTTCTTATATAGGGTTAAAAACCTGGAATGAGGTTACCCCTAAAATCGCAGAATCCCGTTTTAAAGTATGTCGAGAACACAACCCTGACTTAGACAGGGAAAAGAATTATATATTACCCTTTGCTGAATACTGGTTAAAAGAAGCTCATTCTACGTTATTACTTAGAAATAAGACAGAGAGAAGCCCTGAGTTAGGGAAACTGGTAAAAAGTATAAAACGTTATTTAAGAGGTGATAGGGGTTTAACAGTATCAGCGTTCTTTCGTTTTTATCGGGATCCCTTATTAAAGGGTTTGGTACCTTCTCTTGAAAACAATTTCTTTTCCAGAATAACAGCAATTTATTACAGCGAAGACTGTACCTTTGACATGGAAGTTCCGGAAACCTCCTCTTACATAGCTAATTCAATCATAAGTCATAACAGCAGGCGTGGAGCGAACATGGGTGCCTTGGAAGTATGGCACCCAGATATATGGGAATTTATCAGTTTTAAAAATGACCATAATTGGGAAAGGCTTCGTGAGTTTGTTGATGTAAAAGATGAAGAGAAGTGGAGGTATTTTAAATATGAAAATCTCTATAAATGGCAGATGTATAATGTCAGTGTTGCTATTTCCGATGGGTTTCTTGATGCTTTGGATAAAGACGAAGTTTGGCCTTTTATATGGGAAGGTAATGAATGGGAACTTTATAAAGTCGTTTTTAAAGAAGATATCAACGGTGTTTTCAATGAGAAGGAGTTTGAAGTAACTGCTGACTGTGATGTCACTGCTTTATGGAAAGTAAAAAGGAAGATACCTTATCCAAAAGGTACTGATAAATTTGAAGTTATTTCCAGAAGAAAGGTGAAAGCCTCTGAGATATGGGACCGTATCTGTTATAATGCGTGGGCTGATGGTTGTCCTGGTATTATTAACCTTTCTGAAATGCGAAAAATGCATAATCTGGAATATACTGGTACCATAGAGGCCACGAACCCATGTGGAGAACAACCTCTTCCGGCAAATTCCGTTTGCAATCTGTCAAGTATAATTCTTTCCCGTTTTGTAGATAAAGAAAAAAAGGTTATTAAAGATAAATTATTAAAGAAAGCTGTACATGATGCTGTCAGGTTTTCCGATGATGTTATAGATAATTGTGATTTTCCTCTCCCAGAGGTTAAAGAAAAGGCCCTTAATGAAAGACGTATAGGTCTGGGTACTATGGGTGTGCACGACATGCTTATTGAGCTGAAACTTGGCTATGATACAGAAGAGGGCAGAGAATTCGTAGATGCGGTGCTCCGATTTATAAGGGATGAGTCTTACAGAGCTTCTATTGAACTGGCAAAAGAAAAAGGACCGTTCCCTGCTTTTAATAAAAATAAATTCATGAAAAGCGGCTTTATAAGGACCCTTCCTAAAGATATCAGGGATGATATTGAAAAACATGGAATACGTAATGGAACACTTCTTAGTCAAGCACCAACGGGTAGTATTGGTGCTCTTTTAAATGTTTCTTCAGGATGTGAGCCATGGCCTTTTCTGTCATTCACCAGGAATACGAGGCTCGGTTCTTATGAGGACGGTTGCTCAGCTTATATAGAATGGAAAAAGGAACATTCTGATGAATTGAAACCTGACTATTTTAAGGAAGCTCAGGAAATACTTCCCGAAGATCATGTAAAAATGATGGCTATTTTTACTAAGTACGTTGATTCAGCTGTAAGTAAAACTATTAATCTCCCTAATGAATCCACCGTTGAGGATGTCAGAGATGCCTTTATGCTTGCTCTAAAGAGTAAAGTGAAGGGTCTGACAGTTTTTCGGGATGGTTGTAAAGAGGGAGTGCTTATTGATAGAAAAGACAAGAAAAAGGAAATAATCAAGGAAGCGCAGAAAGTTATTCATGATTTACAGGATATGAAGGAAGAGGTTCTAGAGAGCCGCATGTCTCCGAAGAAAAGAGGTGGTAAGACAATAGGACATACTTCCCGGGTTCAGATGCAAAAGCATAATCTTTATATCACCGTGAATAGGAACGCTGATGGAGAGTTGGTTGAAGTTTTTGCTACGGTAGGTGAGAATAAGAATCAGAACGCGCACCATACCAGCGGCGTTGAGGATTCTTGGGCCGAAGGTTTGGCAAAAATGATAAGTCTTGCTCTTCGGGCCGGTGTAGATACAGAATCTATTATTCGTAATCTGAAAAATATCCCTTCAGATAAACCAGTTTATACGACTTTAGGTGATAATGAAGCTTCTGAATTAATACCGTCACCGCCACATGCTATTGCTAGGGCGATAGAGGAGGAAATGTGGAACCCTATAATACCGGGAGTTAAAAAGAAAAGGAATTATAATAACCCGACGTGTGTGAATTGTGGAAAGGATAATACAAAAGCGAAAAGTCCCACATGTTATACGTGCCTGGATTGCGGGTATGAAGCATGTTCTTAATAATAAACCTGTCACAACATTTAAACATAAGGAGTATTCCTAATGATAACAGAAGTAAGTGATGTAAGTGCCTTGAATGAAGGGAATGTTCTAGTAGATTTTTATACTGATACTTGTGCACCATGTAAAGCCATGAACCCTATTCTGGAAGAAATTTCGGAAGAATACGCCGACGTTAAAGTAGCAAAAGTCGATGTGGTTCGTAATCCTGACATGTCCCAGATGTTTGGAGTAATGTCGGTGCCTACGTTTATCTTCATAAAGAATAGACGTGTAAAAAGCACTATTCAAGGGCTTTCAAATAAGCAGGCCCTAAAATTAATGATAAAAAAAGGTATCAATGATTGAAGAAGAGCATAAGATAGTATTAGATTTAGATAGAAATAGAATAAAATCCATATTAACAGAAACCTACAGTATTTGCAAAGACACACTTGGTGTTGAATTCAATATCACTGTGGAGGAATTCGTTAATAAGATTAACGTCTTTCTTGACAGTAATAGGGTTACAATTCCAGTGCAGTTGAGTTTACCGTCCTATGCTTATCCCGATTTGAAAATAGAGGTGAATCCCCGGAAAAAGAGCGTCATAGCTCGTATGCTAAACAGGAAAAAAAGAATTCTTTTAAATAGATATCTGACGAAATTATGAAAAAGAAAGTAAAACCTAAAATTAAGCCAAAGAAGCGCCGTAGGCCGGTGCAGCGGAAGGTTCAGCGTCGCCCAGATGAGAGACCTAAATTACCGGTTCCTATGTTTTTAAAATTCATTAATAAAAAGATGGGTGCTGTTGAAATCCTACAGTCTTTTGCCAGAGCAGCAGACCCTATTACGGCGAAGGCAGCTGGTAAAGTAGTGAATGACCCCCCTGACCTGGAAAAGTTCAGGGTGGAGTTGGCAGATGCCGTCACGGATGTAATCAATGATGGTGTTGGCAGGGAATTCGTAGCTTTTGTTGACCATTATATGAAGGATTCCTTGGAGGAGGATTTAGAGACCGAAAGAGGTGAGCGTGGAGTAAACGTCTCGCGGTGGGCCCGAGTAAAGGATGAGAAGAAGCCATGGGTACAGGGTTTTATCTGTTATAATTTAAGTCTCTATATAAAGGCCTTCGGTCTGGATGCTTTAAAAAAGTGTAAAGTCTGTTCGACATTTTTTAATCATAAAGGGAAGTGGGCCGTTTACTGCAGTGATCAATGTAAATCGGAAGCAAAGGTGAAAAAGATATGAGTGATAAAAACGTTATATGCCCACAGTGCGGGTCTGGTAGTGTGTATACTACTGATATGGGTTATACTGGTGCCGATATGAATGATGTAAAATGCGGTTGTGAACAAATTTTACTTTAAAGATTGTAGTCAATTGGCTACAGAAAGGAATTTAAAATGAAATGTGATGTGTGTAGTAAAGAAATGGAAGAGGATGGCGCAAGTTTAATTGGTATATCTTCAACATTCTCGGCAGAAACATTTGATACTTTCAGCGTTGAATTTACACAGCGCCAACTTGGTAAATATGAAATTAATAAAACATACAATGTATGCTGGGAATGTTGGCTTAAATCATTAGGAGTAAAGCCGCCAATTGAAGATAATAATGAAGCGTAAAATTAATACACAACACGCAAAGGTAGCTATTCCGAGGGGTGAGGGCCAGTGAAACCGAACACCTGTCATGCAATGCGAATCGTAGGGTGTGCTGCTGGTTCCGCCTCTCAGAACAGCTACCGTTTGCAGACGTTGTGGGCATTACGGGACAGCTCAGGATTGGGTAGATATACAAAAACACAAAAATCTTGTTATAGAGATAAGAAAACTTTATAATTTACTGGGAAAAACTATAGAAGAGGTGACATGAGCTTAGGTGCAGTTTATTGTGTGTATGATGCTTGCCCGCTGCTTTCAGAATCTGTTAAGCGTATTTATCCCGTTGTTGATAAGATAGTTTTTCTTATCAATTTTAGGCCTTGGTCTGGTGAGTTTTTTCAGGCGATTCCCGGTACAGTTACTAACATTTTAGAGATATCTGACGTTGACAAGAAATTTGAAGTGATTATAGGTCACTGGGGGGATGAAGCTACCCAGAGAAATGTTGGACTTAAAGTTTTGAAGGGTGACGGTATTGATTGGTGTCTTGTTGTAGACGATGATGAATTTTTTAACGAGCATGAATTAAGGGCTCTTAGGCATATGCTGGAAAATAACGCTCAACATGCCGCCTATCTTATTTACCATCAGATTTACTGGAAAGACACTGAGACCGTTATAGAAGGGCTCTTTGGATCCTTTCCTACGTTTGCACGGACAGACGGTACTGTCAGGTTTAATGAGAATAGAATGATCCTAGTGAACGAGGGTCATACGTGGTATACTATTTCCTCGGATTCTATTGTTTGTCATCACATGTCTTATGTAAGAACAGATAAAGCGATGCGGCGAAAAATAGAGAGCTTTTCTCATGCTAGTGAAATTATTTCAGACTGGTATGAAAAGATATGGAAAGGAGATGTAACTACTGATCTTCATCCTACACACGGTTCCCAGTTCAAGAAAATTCACCCGGTTTCTGAATCTAAATATCAATTGGAGAGTATACAATGAACTTCTCAGAAATTTTTCCGGTATGAATGGAAAGACAGCATCGATGAGCATAACAATCATTAAAGGAACCCTTTTTATTGATATTGATGGTACCATTTTTAATGATACCACAGAAGAGCCTTTGCCCTTTGCTGTAGAAAAGATTAATAAAGCTTACAATGACGGTTATGTCATAATTTTAACTACTTTCAGAGGTGAGAATTGGGAGGTGACTAACCGGTTCTCAAAAGTAAATAGTTTAAGGCTCTTTAAATCCGTTGGATTAAAATACCATCATATTATCTGGGATTCCCCTAGTCCGCGGATGATAATTAATGACGATATTTGTATGGCTTACCAACACCCTTGTAACGGAAGCTGGGAAAAAGTAGAATTATAAACTTTTTCTTTAAATTCACCCACCCGTTTGCGTACCATATAATATATGGAAGAAAAATCTCAAATATACGAAGAAGAACGGTTATTGAAACTGGAAAAGATTGCCCTTAGTTGCGGTAATTGTGACCTCTGTAGAGGCCGTAAAAAGCTCGTTTTTGGTGAGGGCTCTCCCACTGCCTTGATCATGTTTATCGGGGAAGGTCCAGGTGCAGAAGAGGATAAAACTGGCCGTCCTTTTGTAGGGCGCTCCGGTAAACTTTTAAGGCAGATGATAAGTGCAATAGATATATCTGAAGAAGATAAGTATATTGCTAATATTGTCAAGTGCCGGCCTCCGGATAATAGGGCCCCATTAAGAAGTGAAATAGAGACATGCCGTAAATATCTGAGAAAACAGATAGATATAATCCGGCCGCGGCTATTGGTATTACTGGGAAAGACTGCAGTGAAGGGTATGTGTCCTAATTTCGCTAAAGAGAGTGTAGAAAAGCTGAGGTCAATGTCCAAAAGTATAGGTATGGTGACATTTAGTGGTGGTAGTGGAGACATTCCTGCTTTGGTGACCTACCATCCGAGTGCTTTATTAAGAACAGCCTGGAGAAAAGTAGGTGCGAAAGAGGATTTTACGTTCTTAAAGGAGAAATATAGGGAACTTGTGCTTGAAATAGCAGATCAAACCTTTTAATAAACTCTTAATATTTTTGTGGTAAGTATATGGACATAATGTTAGTTATGAACCCTCAGAACAGCTTCTTTTCAAAAAAAGGGCTCGTTTATATGGGTGAAAAGGCCGAAATTCTTAAGATCCGTTTAGCGGACTTTTTACCTAGATTTACTAAGGAAATAATATATCTACGTGAAATACATGCGAAAGAAGACGATTTCTTTATCTCAGATAAGACGAATTCTGTAGCAAATACGTCAGATTTCCTAATAAACAAGGAATTAAAGAAATTTGGGCATAAAATACTGGATAAAACACGTTATAATGCCCTTTTTAACACCGTTTTAGAGAAATATTTGGTAGAAAAAAAAGTTAAAAATATAGGAATTGTTGGGGTAGAGACCCATACATCAGTGCTTTTTACGGCTGAGGAACTGCGAAACCGTAGTTATGACGTAACGGTGGTCGAACCCTGTGTGATGTCTAGAGAAGACTATCTACACGATAGCGCTATCACTTTAATGAGACACAGTCTCGGAGTGAGGGTCACAGATGGATAAAACAGTTGTTCTTAAGTTAAGATGCCCAAAATGCAACTCTCCTGCTCGTGCAGAGGTAAAAGAGAGGATGTATAAGTTTTTTATCTACATATGCCCGAGATGCCAGAGTAATGTAGTGAATTATGATAACAAAACGGACATTTTGTCAGATAAATACGTCGAAACTTTATCTAAGAAGTATAAACTGCAGTTCAGCGGGCGTGCTATTTTCCCTAAGACACTTAAAAAGAAGGTGAAGAAGCCTTCCACAGAAATTGATAAAGATAAAATCACAGACCTCAGAATACTACTCAATACTGAGACAGATCTCGATGATTTAATCTCCAAATTATAACTTTTTTATTTTTATCTTTAACTTCGGGTGCTTAAAACAGTATCATTAGTATGAGCGATGATATTAAGTGTGGTGATTTACTGTTTTTGACTGGTGCTTTTAACACTTATTTTCACCAGAAGCATAAAAGCTCCAAGATTATCCTGACAAACCGGTTGGCGAAGCTGGAAGATATTATTGATTGGGACAGTCCGAAGGGTGAAGCTATAAAAAGTGCCAGGGTAAAGAGCGGTAAATGGAAAAACCTTCCTATCGAAGAGAATAAGTACATCATCTCCATCTATTACCATGAACTTATAGGCCGGAACGGTGAACGCGGCGTCGTTGAACGTGGTGTACCTATGTTTAAGAGCCACCCGAAGACAGGTGTACCTTTTTTTGAGAAGGTTCCTGACTGGATATATAAGGAGATCATGAAACAGTGTGAAGAGTTTGAAGTGGAGTTAAAAGAAGATGAATGATGAGCTGAATAAATTAGAGTTTTACGCTGTTAGGAACCAGGAAGGTCAATGGTTCCACCGGAAAGGCCAAGGAGGTTACGGTGAGACATGGGTAGAGGATGTTCTTCAGGCCCGGATATATAATAAAATAGGCTTTGCGAGAGCGCAGGTAACCTATTTTGCAAAGAAATGGCCTTCTTTCGGTGTCCCTGATATTGTTGAATTTAAAGTAACTGAGCATCGTGTCATAAATGAAGAGGAACGGTTCAAGAAACTACAGGCGAAAGAAGAAAAGAGATCCGGGATACGTCGTATAAAGACACAGAAGGAAAAAGTCGCGGAGGCCCGGCGGGAACTCGCTGAAGCTGAAGCTGAAGTAGAACAAGACAGGAAAGATATGTTAAAATGAGAATAATCACGAGCAGCTATGTTAAAAAAAGGATCACTTCTATTACCATAGAAGCTGAAAATGATAAAGAGGATTTAAAATATTTTGAGGCAGCTCTCAATTCACATAAATGGATCCGTCAGAACCTCTCCGGCGAATTAGAGACAGCTCCGGCTCATCGGAACCCTCCTCTCCTTTTTGACCAGGATATCGACCCTATCTGGGACGGCAAACCTGCTAAGATAAGGCAAGTACGTAAGGATAAGAAAAAGAGAGCAAGCTTTGATGATCGCGCTTTTTATGTGCAGCATATTAGCGGGTATGATGGGAACCGGTTGGAGAAAGCACCTAAACTTATTTTAGCTGGTTTTCAGCCGTTGAGAAGCAGGAGAAGCTCCAAGGATGGCCAGATGTGGGAGATCTGGTATCTGTGCGGTGCGTGGGCTGCTAAAGGAGAATTAGAAGGTAAGACTGAAGAACAGATTATAGATTGGCTCATTCAGGAGATAAGGCCCGGTCAGATGGAACTTTCTGGACAAGCGTGGGCCTTAGTGATCGATTAATTATGTTTCTTGATATATTGATTGAAAACGCACATCAATCGATTTTCCGTTACCCGGAAATCTTGACATACTTAGCATCAAGATACGTGAGCGAGGAGGATGTAAGGACCTATAAACTCGGGTACAGTAGAATCATCGGTGTGCCTGAAGAGGATTCTGCAGAACGTAAGAGGTTTATGGATGAGTGTGTCCGTGGCCGTAAATTAGAAAAGAAGATTATCTTCCCTTTCAGAAATGAAATGGGCGGTATGGTAGGTCTGATCGGAAGAGCTGTAGAGACAAAAGAATTTAAAATATTTGCAACAGAAAAGGCGAAACATGACGGTTTCTTTTTTGGATTACATGAAGCTTTACCACATATCTACAAAGAGAACCGTGTATTTGTGGTGGAGGGGCCGTTTGATTACTATGCCTTATTGAAAGTTTTTCCGAACACTGTAGCGACGATGACTTCAGGTATATCCGAAGCTCAGTATGGGTATTTAAACCTTTTTTGCGATTTTATTATTACTGTTTTTGATTCAGACTTCGCCGGTCAACGTGGGGCAGAAAAAATCGCAGAGGATCATAAAAATGTATATTCAATGGATCTTGGTAGTTACAAAGACCCGGCAAAATGCCTTGAAGTTCTTAAGCCCAAGGCATTCAAAAATTTTATTACGAAAAGAATACCCTTCTTTTAGGAGGTAGTTATGGCAGGTTTTCTTGCATTATTCATTTTAGGTAGTTTCTGGTGGTATGTTGTTACTCTGGGTTGGGTTATATGGGCTATAGTTTTGACAGAGAAGGAATCATTATTCTGGACTTTTATTTCTTTTAGCCTTTATCTCGCGTTTTTGTCAACTCTGGGTAAATTAAATGTTTTCAGCTATTTATTCTATAACCCTGTCCGTACCCTTTTGTATGTAGCTGGTTATTTCTTAATTGGGGTAATATGGTCATTTATGAAATGGTGGTTGAAGGTGTCTGAAGCCGCTGAGAAGTATAAGGAAGAGAAGAAGAAGTTTTTCGAGAAAAAAGTAGATGAACATGAAAAATCCTCTATCCCTCTTAATTATCATAGAGGCACCGTTGTTAAAAAAAGTAACGATTTAATAGACAGATGGCAATCACATATACAGTATAAAGACGAAATTAAAAAACCTGTTGCAGCTGAGAATAAAGCGAAAATAAGTATCTGGATTGTATACTGGCCTTTTTCTTTTTTCTGGTCTCTTCTCCATGATATCGTAAGAAGAGCGGTCGAACTGTTTGTCACTAAGTTCCAGAAGTTTTATCAGGCGATATCCGATAAGGCCTATAACAAAATAGAACCGGTAAAAGAGGCCGACCCGGCAAAGGCTTATGAAGAAGAAAAATAAAGAGGTTGAAAACGTCGGTTGGACGGTATTTTTCCTCGAATGTGCCGATAAGACACTATATGCGGGAATGACACGTAATTTGAAAAAAGAATTAATTGAAATAAGAGAATTTCGGAAGGGCCGCTACTTTGGTAAATATCCAGAACGTTTCCCAGTGGAGGTAGTGTTTAAAGAAGTCAACCTTCTTTTTAAAGAAGCTATGGCTAAGTTCAATTTTATGAAGAAGATGAATAAAACCATGAAATTAAGGCTTATAGAGACTAAGGCGTGGCCCATCGGTGGAACCCTTAGAGAATTTATTCTAAGTCAAGAATTATGAACATGATAGAAAAAAGAAAAAAAGATTGACATATATGTATTAAAAGATTATTATTAGTAATATATTAGATTAAGTCTAATAATATGAAGTACATATAGCATTTTTAAAGAATTGCGTACTTTTTAGGGGTAATAAAAATTAAGCTTGCAGAGAAATACAGACCAATGACGTTTAAAGATGTTATTGGCCAGGAACCGGTCATTTGTGTCCTTAAAGCGTCTGTGGAAAAGAGCCTTTACGGTTCTGCGTATATGTTTTCTGGTCCCTTCGGGGACGGAAAAACTACAATGGCCCGTATTTTCGCTAAGACTATCCTTTGTGAGTCCCCCGTAGAAGGAAACCCTTGTTGTAAATGTGAATCATGCCTCTTATTTGAACAAGAACGCCACTTTGGTTATCGGGAAATAGATGCCGCGTCTTACGGCGGTAAAGATGACATGGTGAGCCTGCGCGACGATGCCTCTACTTTAGCTGTTTCAAAAAAGAAGATAATTAACATAGACGAAAGTCATGATATTTCCAAGCAGGGCCAGGACGCACTCCTTAAACAGACTGAAGAGTGTCCGGAACATCTCGTTTATATGTTCTGTACCACTGACCCGGACAAACTGAAAGCTACCCTTCGTGACCGGTTCATGGAATTTCATATAACCAAAGTAGATACAGGGCCAATAGCGGAGCGGTTAAGGGTTATTTGTACAGCAGAGGGGATTGAGTATCAGGAAGAGGCCCTTCAGGTCATAGCGGAAAGAGCTGATGGGCATGTTCGTAGTGCTATAAATCTTTTAGAAGAGGTAGCATATCTCGGCACCGTAGACATGGAGAATCTTAATAAGGTTTCCCGGGATTATGAAGAAGATATTTTTTTAATACTCTCTAATTTAGGTACCAATCTACCGAAAGTTATTGAAACGTATCAGTCCATCTCTTCCTATCTGTCATCCTTTGAATTTTATAATTTAATGCTATCAATGGTTAGTGACGCTACAAAGTATCTGTATGAATATGAAAAGTTTTCTGAAAAGAGACTAAATATATTATCGAAATTAAAAGAGACTCATGGATTTAATCTCATTGAATTTTTAAATTACCTTATTAAACGTGACAAATACGTTGAAAAGGTGGGAATACAAAGTGACTTGGTTATTTTGCATTATAAATTCTGTGCGAATAACTTTGCACCTCGGATTCAAAAAAGTACCTCTGACACAACCTCACAAAAACAAACTACAAAAAACGATGATTCAACTGATTCCCTTTCTTATACTGAGTTATCAAAATTGAGTATAACTGAGCGAAATAAAAAGCTCCGCGAGTATAGGAATCAAGAACAAAAAACCAGGGAAAAAGAGAAATCAAAAACTGTGCCCTTAAAATGGGACCTATCAAAAGAAGAGAGACCGGGAAAAACCCTTGAGAATGAGAACATGTCTGCCTTGGAATTCTCTCAGCGGATGATAGGAGGGCGCGGTGAACGTATCCGATCGGTGGTTAATCCTAGAACTGAATGACTCTTTCGAGGATGTAAACTACCGGGAAATTGAATCAGCGATAGACACATTATTTGGTGATGAGATTGATTATTTCATTCCCATACATCATGAACGTATGGGATCGTATACAAGCACCAGCATTTTAATGGAAGGCTATATCTTTATTAAAGACTGTCTGGAGGTTCGCCAGGGCATTAATAATCTACACGAGACTAAAGTATTTGTAGGTGCCCTTTGTTGTGCAGGGAGGTACCAAACGGTAAACTCAAACGTGATATCAGGGCTCAGGAAAAGATTAAGGAACTCATTGAAAAAACAAATAGAAAACGGTACAAAAGTCCTGATTCTGGGTGGTGTGTTTAAGAACTTAAAAGGTGAAGTTATAGGTATAGAAGAAAACGGAAAAAAGATAATGGTGAAAATAAAAAGGATATCTCGGGAGATTATAGCTCCTATTCCTTCAACTCTATTGAAAGAGCTAAAATAGATGGATCACATAATCATAGACGGCTTTGGTCTGGTTTTTCGCTCTCATTTTGCTTTCCATACATTAGAGACAAGAACCGGTCTCTTTTCAGGGAGTGTCTATGGTTTCTTAATCAGTGCCCGGACTATAAAGAAACGATACCCCCACTGCCATGTGACTATTGCATGGGATAATGAACCTACACGCCGGAAGAAAGCCTTTTCTGGTTATAAACAGGACCGCCCCCGTATAAGGATTGGCGAACAGGTGAGCGACTTAAAAGCAATCTTCTCTCACTTGAATGTTTCTCAGACGGAATATGTAGGGGAAGAGGCTGATGATGTCATAGCTTCCTTGATTAAATATTACAAAGACGGCCAGATTTTCATATACAGTGCAGATAAGGATATGCTTCAGTTGGTGAAAGACGGTCATGTAATTGTAATACGGCCGAAGAGAGGACAGCACGAAGAGAAAATCTTTGATGAGGAAGCTGTAAGGGAAGTGTATAAAGTCAACCCTGAAAATTTCACCTGCTTCCAATGTCTCCGAGGAGATAAAGTAGATACCATCCCCGGAGTCCCCCGCATCCCTTCCAGCCTTATAGCAAGCTTATCCGAAAAATATAAAACTCCGAGAAAGATTTATGAATGTATAGAGGATGAAAAATTAACTGAATTTCAGTACAAGTCAATTATGGAGTCCCGGGATCAGGTATTATTAAACCTGGAGCTTGTGACTTTACGGCCCGATTTGGAGCTGGAGATAGAAACAGGAAAGCCTGATGCCGCGGCATTGGTGCCCTTATTCGATAAATATGAAATCAATTCTGTAAAAGCCAATACCTATGTCGAGGTTTTTGTGGATGAGCCGTCTTTTACCTCACGGAGGGCACCGGCTGTGGTGAGCTACCCCTCCCTGTTTGATGAAGA
>Ga0316194_10000965_pt1 | contig 19615 bp, 15 predicted proteins | sample CroRivsedime1_MG_FD_204936 | JGI IMG/M metagenome (GOLD analysis project Ga0316194, IMG submission 204936) | Coastal sediment microbial communities from Maine, United States - Cross River sediment 1 | ecosystem: Environmental > Aquatic > Marine > Coastal > Sediment | place: USA: Maine...
CCGAGGGTGAGGGCGGGGGAGCCGCGGTCCTCGTCTTCAACGGGAATGCCGGCGATCGATCATTTCGCGCCCCGCTCGCCACGGTTCTGTCTCGCGCGGGCCTCTCGGTGATGCTGTTCGACTACCGAGGCTACGGCGGCAATCCCGGAAGCCCGTCTGAGTCAGGGCTGATCGCCGACGCTCGCGCGGCCCGGGCGTGTCTCCTCGAGCAGTCCGGCGTGAGTCCCGAGCGCGTTGTCTACTTCGGGGAGTCGCTCGGGAGCGCGGTGGCCGTTGCCCTGGCAGTGGAGCAGCCACCCGCCGCACTCGTCCTCCGTTCGCCGTTCGCATCGATGGTGAGCCTGGGGCGACGGCACTACCCCTACCTGCCGGCAGGGCTGCTCCTCAGGGATCGTTTCGCGAGCCGTCGCCGCATCGCCCGCGTGTCGTGCTCGGTGCTGATCCTGGCGGGGGAGCGCGACGCGATCGTTCCGCTTCGCGAGAGCAAGAGACTTTACGATGCAGCCCCCGAGCCCAAGCGGCTGGTCGTGATTCCCGACGCCGACCACAACGACGAGGCCCTGCTGGTCGGCGAGCGCCTGATCGCCGAGACCCTCAGGTTCGTCGCAGATACGGCCGGACCGCAAACCTAAGGTGCCAGGCATCGCAAACGTTTCAGTTGCCGTTGCGCCACTCGCGCCAAGCCGCTGACGGTCCGCGCCTTGCAAGCAATTCGAACTCCCTGGCATGCTGGGCGAAAGGTACCAGGCGAACAAGCCCCGTTTTCTTCCCCGGCACCTACTCTTCGGTCCGCCCGGACCCGGTCGTTCCCCCCAAGTGACAGAGCAGATGGCACTTGTCCGGATGTTTCCGATCAGGAACGCAACTTCTGTCACGCCTGGCACCGGAGGTTCGGAACTGGTTTACCTTGAGCGGATCAGGCGTTGGTAGACGTAGGAGACGGCGAGGAGGACCAGGCCCAGGATGAAGAATGAGGCGATGCGGTAGACCGCTTCCAGTTCTGCCATGTCGATCAGGAAGACCTTGAGGATCACGATCCCGAACAGGGCGAGCGCGGCGTAGCGGACCGCGGGGGCCGAGCGGACGAAGCCCCACGCCACCGCGACGGCGGCGTACAGCGTCCAGAGCACCGAGAGCCCGACCTGCATCTGTAGCTCGACCCGGTCCGCCGCCGCAGCACCCGCGGTGCGGACGACGTCGCGCGAGACCCACATCTCGTGGTGGACCCAGCCGGAGCTCAAGACCACCAGCAGGAGCACGCCGGCCGACGCCGGCAGGATCCGCGCCATCAACGACGCTCCCGACACCGTTCGTGCGCGCGCCATGAGATTCCCGGCAACGGCGAGCGCCGCGCACGCCGCGATCCGGATCAGCACCGGGAGATTCACCAGGGATTCTGCGGCCCCGCGGGCCAGGGCGTCGTCTTCACCGAGAACCCGGGCCACCATGATCACCGCAAGCCCACCGGCGGCCATCACCAGCGCGCGGCTCTGCAGCACCGACACCAACGACGCCAGCGCGACCATCTCGAGGATTAGCAACACCGCGGGCCACAGCCCCGTGGGCTCTCTCCACAACAACACCGCCAGGACCGCCGCCCCCACGACCCACAGGAAGCCGCGAAGGTCCTCGCCTGTCAAACCTGCCCAGCTTCGCGCGTCGTCGCCGATCTCGGCAACGAGCCAGCCCGCCCACGCGAAGCAGCCGACCACGGCCAGATGCACCAGAAACGTCAGGTTCCACACCGCGGTGTGTACGGGAAACCACATGAGGTCCAGGCCCACGACCCGCACCGCCGCCATACAAAGCACCACCAGCGCTCCCCACGGCGCCACCGGCGTTCGCACTTGACGGGCGACCCATACGAATGCGACACCTTGCGCGGCCCACGCCATGGTGACCCACGGTCCGTCGAGCGCCAGCGGGATCGAAAGCGTCAGCAAGACGGCTCCCGTGGCCAGGTGGAGCGCGTAGGTCGCGGGATCTCGCGGCACGCGCTCCTGGTACCGAACCGCGACCACGGTGTAGACGGCGCCGAGAATCAACGCCCACGGCGCCTCCAGAACGGGCCGCCAGTGTTCGAGCGTGGCGTAGACCGCCGAAAAATAGGCGACCGCGTTTCCGAGCACCAGCCCCAGGTCGAGCCTCTCGACGGGGGCCCGCTCTGCCCACGCGCGCGCCAACGGCACCCACAGGAAGAGAAGGAAGAGGGCGGTCAACAGCGCCAACCTGCCGAAGGGGTGCGGCGCGTCCGGTTCGGCCGCGACTACCGGCGTCAGCAACAGGACCATGCCCAGCCATGCCACCCTGTTGAGGGCCGGCCACGACCGGAACCGCGCCACGGCCAGCACGAGGAACTCGAGCACGACGAGGTACCCCAGCAGAACGAGCTCCGGGGACTCGCCGGTCGAGATCAGGATCGGCGTCAGCAACCCGCCGAGAACGGCGAGCACCGCCACCGCCTGCCGGCTCGCAACGACGGCGACGATCGACCCCGCCACCGTCACCAGGAACATCGCCGCGAAGGCCACGCCGGCCCCGATGAACTCGTAGCGCGCGAACGCCGCCCACAGCGATAAATAAAGGATAGCCAGGCCGCCCCCGGAGAGCCCCGCCGAGAGGTAGGGCAGGGAGCGACGTCGGATGGCGAGCCCCGCGACCAGCAGGCCGACCCCCGCCAGAAGCCCCAGCGTGACCTGGGTGCGCGGCCCGATGATCTCGTTCTTGATCGACCATTGCAGGAAGAAGGCGGCGGCGAAGAGCAACGCGATCACGCCGACCCAGGTCGCCCAGCGGGCGCCGATCGTCTCCTCGAGGCTCCGGACGGCGCTCACGGGCGGCCTCCCCGGCGCCTCCTCGGTCGCGGGATGCGTCACGGGAGGGCTCGGCTGCGGCAGTACGGCCTCCGCCGGGACGCCGGTTGACGCCTCGGCCCAGGGGGCCGATGTTGCAGGCGGAGGAGTTGATGGGGGCGTCACCGCGGGTGCCGGAGCCGGCGCCTCGGCAGGGGGCACCCGGTCGGCGGCACTGAGCGTCTTCACGGCCCGGCGCAGGACCCCGGTCTGGATCTCGAGCTCCGAGACGCGACGCTCGAGATCGTCGGGCGGGCGCCGCTTCGCGAGAGTCAGGGCTCGGATGGCCAGCACGAAAGCCGCGATGGGCAAGATCGAAAAAACGGCTGCGAGCAGGACGGCAAGCATCCACATGGCGTCGCCTCCTAACGGGGAGCCTACACCAACGGCCGCCGACCGCCGCTGACGAATCTGGACAGAAGGGGGCATCGACGTTGATCTCGCCAAACCGCTCGGCTTGTTGGGTATCCCACCGTGTGACAGAATCCTCAGCGATGGGCAGCCTCCCCGTTCGCACCGATTCCGTCACGACGCGACCGCGCGGCGAGCGATCACCGGTGCGCCATCTCCTTAGCGCATTGATCGCGATCGTAGGCCTCGTCATTCTTGCGACCGGTACGGGCGCCGCGGCACAGACCGGCCAGCCGGCACGAGTCGAGGTCTCGGTCGATGCGACGGGCCCATCGACCCGCGTCGTCCTCACGGTTTCCCGACCCGTTCCCTTCGCGGTCACGCGCTCCGGCAAGCGCGTCGAGATCGTCTATTCCGAGCCGGTCATCCTCGAGCCGTCGTCCGGCAAGGTGGACGACCCCATCCTCGACGCCTGGTCGCAGGAGGGCGAGCGCACCGTCTCGCTACGCGTCGGCCGCAAGTTCGAGCGCTTCGAGACCTTCGAGCTCAGGAACCCGTCGAGACTGATCATCGACCTTCTCGGCCGCAAGCCCAGTCAGGCGGAGTCCCCGATCACGGGCAGGCGCTCCGACGCACCGCGGACGATCATCGTGATCGACCCCGGCCACGGCGGTATAGAAAACGGCGCCGTCGGCCCGACGGGCCTGAAAGAAAAGGAGGTCGCCCTCGACCTCGCCGTCCGGCTCAGGCGCGCGCTGGAGCGCTCGGACGTCAGCGTCGTGCTCACCCGTGACGACGACCGCCTGCTCTCGCTCGACGAGAGAACCGCCACCGCCAACCTCAACCGTGCGACGCTGTTCATCTCGATCCACCTCAACTCTTCCCGTCGCGCGAACGCCCGCGGCGCCGAGACCTACTTCCTGTCCACCGACGCCTCCGACGACGACGCCCGCACCGTCGCCGCCCTGGAAAACAAGGCCTACAACGCCGCAGGCACGGTCGAGGCTCGTGGCGCCGACGACAACGAGGAGCTCGAGCTGATCCTCTGGGACCTCGCACAGAACCAGTACCTTGCCGAGAGCAGCCGCCTGGCCGAGTCAGTCCAGCGCGAGCTGAACGTCCTCGTGGGGACGCGGGACAGGGGAGTCCGACAGGCGCCGTTCCGGGTCCTGACCGGCGCCACGATGCCGGCGATCCTGGTCGAGGTCGGCTTCATCTCGAACGCCGACGAAGAGAAACAGCTCATGTCGTCCGAGTACCGCGATCGTATCGTCGAGGCCGTCACCCGAGCGGTTCGCCAATTCCTCAGCGGTCGGGCACAGCTCGGGGTTCAGGCGACGCCGTCGGTCGGCGGCGGGGCATCCCAGCCGTGAGCCGGCGATCCCGCGCCACCGTTTCCGTCGTTGCGGTGATGCTCGCCGTGGCGGGATCCCTCGTTGGCTGCGGATCGGGAGGCGACGACAGCGCGCTCCAGGACACCGCCGGCGCACCGCAGGCGGGCCCGGCCGACGAGACGGCGGTGCCGACGGTCGAGGGGGGCGAGCAGCCCGCCGCCGCGCCCCTCGAACTGGTCCTGGTGACCGTGTACTTCCCATCAGCGAGCACAGACGGCCTGCAGGGGGAACACCGCGAAATCTTCAATACCTCGCCCGTGGAACGAGCGAAGCAGATTCTCTCCGACGTCATCGCCGGTCCCGAGGAGGCAGAGTCGCTTCCCGCGCTGCCTTCGGGGACGCGCCTACGGCAGGTCTTCGTGATGGGTTCCGGCCTGGCTTACGCCGATTTCTCCGCCCAACTCCGCGACGGTTTGTCCGGCGGAAGCGACGCCGAGCTGATGGCCGTCTACGCCATCGTCAACTCGCTGGCCCTGAATATCCCCGAGATCTCCCGCGTGGCGATCCTCATCGAGGGGCAGCCGTGCGAGTCGCTCAACGGCCACGTCGACCTTCGGCACCCGTTGGCTCCCAAGCCGTCCCTGACGTCGACCGGCGAGCCCGAGCGCATCATCTAATCCAGATCATCGAATGAACTCCCGTCCCATCGGCATCTTCGACTCCGGCGTCGGCGGACTGACCGTCTTCAAGGTTCTCGAGTCCGCACTGCCCGACGAGGCCTTCGTTTACCTGGGCGACACGGCTCGCGTTCCGTACGGCACACGCTCGGCCGAGACGGTCGTGCGGTACTCCTTGGAGGCCGCGCGCTTTCTAGCCGACCACGACGTCAAGATGTTGATCGTGGCGTGCAACTCGGCGTCATCGGTCGCCCTCGACGCCCTGGCCGCGGAGGTTTCGTTCCCGGTCATCGGCGTCATCGAGCCGGGAGCGCGCCGGGCGGCCGAGCTCTCCCCGCACGGTCGGATCGGCGTGATCGGAACGCGGGGGACGATCGCCAGCGAGGCCTACCCACCCGCGATCCGTGCCCTGCGCCCCGAGGCCCAGGTCATCAGCCGGGCTTGCCCGCTGTTCGTGCCGCTGGCCGAGGAAGGGTGGACCGACCACGACGTCGCGCGGCGGATCGCCGAGGTCTACCTGAAGCCCATGGCAGAGGCCGAGGTCGACACACTCGTCCTGGGCTGCACCCACTACCCGTTGCTCCGGTCGGTGATTGCCCACGTCATGGGCGATGGTGTGCGCTTGATCGACTCTGCCGAGGCCGTGGCCGCGGAGGTCGGCGAGCGTCTTGACGGCGACCCCACCCTGGCAGCCGTTGAAGGCGGGGCGCCTCGCGAGCACCACTTCTTCGTCACCGATGCACCCGAGCCGTTCCTGGCGGTGGCCGAGCGTTTTCTCGGCGGACCGGTGCATCGGCTGGAGCGGGCGCAACTGACGCCGGACTGAGCACCGGCGTGATACCATCGCGCCTCGGCACCGGAAGACTCCGAGACAACGAGAGAAACATGACAAGACACGACGGCCGGGCGAGCGACGCCCTGAGAGACGTGGAGATCGTCCCCGACTTCCTGACCCATCCCGCGGGATCGGTTCTGATGCGCATGGGGGGGACGCGGGTGGTGTGCGCCGCGTCCGTCGAAGACAACGTCCCACCGTTTCTGCGCGACTCCGGAACGGGTTGGGTGACGGGCGAGTACGCGATGCTCCCGGCGGCCACGAGCACGCGCACGCCGCGAGAGATCAACCGCGGCCGTCCCTCGGGACGCACCATGGAGATCCAGCGTCTCATCGGCCGTGCACTTCGAAGCGTTGTGGACCGCAAGGCGTTGGGCTCGCGGACCGTGTGGGTCGACTGCGACGTCATCGAGGCCGACGGCGGCACGCGAACCGCCAGCATCACCGGCGGCTTCCTGGCTCTTTGCCTGGCGCTCGCCCGTTTGCGCGAGAACGGAAAGCTAAAACGGCCGCTTCTGACCGGTCTGGTGGCGGCGATCTCCGTGGGCATCGTCGAGGGCCGGCCGGCGCTCGACCTCGATTACGTCGAGGACTCGGCGGCCGAGGTCGACATGAACGTCGTGCGCACCGACGACGGTCGTTACATCGAGATCCAGGGGACGGCCGAGACGACGCCGTTCCGACGCCAGCGCCTCGACGAGATGCTGGCCCTGTGCGACATCGGCATCGACATACTTCAGGAGCGGCAACGCGAGGTGCTCGGAGACAGGCTCGAGCTGCTGCTGATCTCTCGATGACCCGTCCCGCCATCGTCGTGGTTGCAGCGACGGCGAACCCCGGAAAGCTGGCCGAGCTGGCCGCGGCACTCGAGCCAGCCGGCTTCGAGGTGGTCGGTTTCGACACCCTGTCGGACACCACGGAGGTCGAGGAGACCGGCCGGACCTTCGAGGAGAACGCACGGCTCAAGGCCGAGGCGTATTCGAAGCGCACCGAGCATCCGGTGATCGCCGACGATTCCGGCCTCGAGGTCGATGCGCTCGACGGTGCCCCCGGCGTCCTGTCGGCGCGCTACGGTAGCCCCGAACTGACGGACATCGCGCGCGCTCGAGCTCTCCTGAAGGCCCTGACGGACGTCCCCGAGCCGAAGCGCACCGCGCGCTTCCGCTGTGTGCTGGCTATGGCGAAGGCCGGCCGCGTCCTGGCGACCTTCGACGGGGCGGTGGAAGGAAGGATACTCACGCGGCCGACGGGCAAGAACGGGTTCGGCTACGACCCAATCTTCTTCCACCCCGGCGTGGGGCGTTCTTTCGCGGAGCTGACCCGGGAGGAGAAGGAGGGGGTTTCCCACCGTGGGGAGGCGATCCGCCGGCTCGTGGAGGCGATCCGCCGGGGCGAATTGGATCTTTCCTGAAGCCCCGTGGAGATCGGTTGACGCTCCGGCAGGGCGGTGGTAAATTTCCCGATTGCGACGGGTAAATACCTGTCCAGGCACCGTGTTCCTGAGTAGCTCAGCTGGTAGAGCAGGTGGCTGTTAACCACCGGGTCGCAGGTTCGAGTCCTGCCTCAGGAGCCAATCCCAGCCTCCCCGGACCGGGTCAGACCATGCATTATCGCATTTGCGAGGACAGCAGCGTCACCCGTGTGCCTTGAACGTCATGCCGCGACCTCTGCGGCTCGACTTTCCAGGTGCACACTTTCACATCACGGCCCGCGGCGTCGCACGTTGGGAGATCTTCCTCGATCCGTCCGATCGCCGCTGCTTCTTGAAAGTCCTCCACACGGCATGTGATCGCTACGGCGGAATCTGCCACGCCTACTGCCTGATGGGGAACCACTACCACCTGCTGCTGGAAAGCGCAGATGGCCGCCTCTCGTCGGTGATGCAGCATCTCAACGGCTCCTACGGTCGATGGTTCAATCGCCGGCGCCAACGTTGCGGGCACCTCTTCGAGGGCCGATTCAAGGCGAGCCTCATCGACAAGGACAGCTATTTCCTCGAAGTCATCAGGTATATAGAGCTCAATCCCTGCCGGGCGAAGATCGTTTCGCACCCGGAAGAGTGGGCATGGAGCAGCTTCCGGCCGCGGGTGGGACTGAGTCGGATCCCGCCACCGCTCTCGGTCGCACGCGCTCTGGAGTTCTTCGGTTCGGGGTCCCAGGCTCGGAAGCTGTACGAGCGGTTCGTTCTGGACGGTCTGTCCGATGAGAAGATCGCGCCGATGCTACGTCAGGAAACCGTCGTGGGCTCCCCCCAGTTCATCCGGCAGCACGCGGAACGGGCAAGACGGCTGGCCAAACGCCAAAAGGTTCCACGAAGCCAGAGATTCGCCGATCGCCCCGATCTCGCCGAGCTACTCGTGGGCTCTGGAGTCGACCGACGTGCTCGAGCCGTTCAGTCTGTTCTGCAACACGGTTATTCCATGAGCGAGGTCGCGCATCGCCTGGGTATCCACTACACCACGGTCAGTCGTTGGGTGCGTCGTGCCGAATGTGATAATTCATAGTCTGACCCCCTTTCCGCTCGGGACTCACCGGCCCATGTCGAGAGTATACTTACACAAGTCGAGAAGCCTACGGATTACTCGATGACGAGTGACATAGAGGAGACCTCACCATGCGCAAGCACATCGTCGTCACGATTCTAATCCTCACACTCTGCATGGCAGCATTTGCCAGCTCTGAGAAGGATGAAGAGTCCGCCCTCGACCGACTTCCCGGCATCGATATCCCCGTTCAGATGCATTTCAGCGATCAGAAACTCTCGACCGTCATCGGGGCCGTGGCCAAGACCGCACCGTTCGGGGTCACGTTCAAAGACGAGGTCGGTGACCAGCTTGTGAGCGTCAACTGGGATAAGCAAAGCCTCAAGCACGCGCTCGTCAAGCTCGCCGACAAGTACGACCTAGCCTATGACGTTCCGAGCTGGGGGCATCTGGTCGTCCGGAAGCAGACCGTCAAGACGGAGAAGCCTGAGCATTGACAGGTATCATCCGGATCGATCCGGCTGAGTCGGCCCAATCAAGAGCGCGCCATGCCCAAGCGACCCGATGAGACCAAGACCCGCTACGCGAGAAACAAGGAAGGACAGTACGTCGCGTATCAGGTCTTCGGTGAAGGCTCCTTGGACATCGTCTTCATTCCCGACTGGGTCACCAATCTCGAAGTCATGTGGGAAGAGCCGACGCTGGCACGGTTCCTGAACCGCCTGGCAGCGATCGGCCGCGTGATCTGTTTCGACAAGCGTGGCACCGGCGTGTCCGATCCGGTCCCCCTGGGCGCGATTCCGACCTATGAGGAATGGATGGACGACGTCGGATGCGTCATGGATGCCGTCGGCTCGCCACGGGCCGCGTTGTTGAGTCATGGTGACGGGGCGCCGATGGCGATTCTGTTCGCCGCGACGCACCCCGACCGGACATCGGCCCTGGTGTTGGCAGATGCCTATGCACGCCGGAGTCGCGCCGAGGATTACTACTGTGGCGTGCCGCCGAAGGCAGCAGGAACGATCATTGAATTGGTTCTGGGAAACTGGGGTACCGGTAACGATACCGTTCATGGTGCCCCCGACATGGCCGACAATCTCTCCTTCAGGGAGTGGCGCGGACGTTACGAACGGCTGGCCATGAGCCCCGGTGTATTCGGCGCCGTCTACCCGAACACCTACCGCATGGACGTTCGGCCGGCCCTGGAGACCCTCCGCATACCCACGCTGGTTCTGCATCGCGCCGAGAACCGGTACATCCGGGTGGACAACGGTCGCTATCTCGCCCAGCACATTGACGGTGCCACGTTCATCGAGCTGCCCGGGGCCGATCATTTCTTCCACTGCGGTGACACCGACGCGTTCTTGGGTGCGGTGCAAGAGTTTCTGACCGGGGCGAAAGAGCTCCCCGACGACGACCGGGTGCTGGCCACCGTGCTTTTCACCGATATCGTGGGTGCGACCGAACAAGCCGAACGCCTGGGCGACCGGGCATGGCGCGATCTGCTCGAGCGTCACCACTCACGGGTGAGGCAGGAATTGGAGCGTTTTCGAGGTCGCGAGATCGATGCCGCCGGCGACGGCTTCTTTGCGACGTTTCATGGACCGGCCCGCGGTGTCCGTTGTGCACTTGCCATTCGTGATGCCGTCAGGTCGCTGGGCATCGAGATTCGCGCCGGGCTCCACACCGGCGAGTGCGAGCTGATGGGCGACAAGGTCGCCGGCATCGCCGTCCACATCGGCGCACGCGTGATGGGGATCGGAAACGCGGGGGAAGTGCTCGTCTCGAGAACGGTCAAGGACCTGGTCGTCGGGTCGGGGCTCGATTTCACCGACCATGGTGTCCACACGCTAAAGGGCGTGGCCGGTGATTGGGAGCTGTTTTCCGCTGGGTAGCCAAGCGCCCGTGCTTTCTGGAGGCCCCATGATCCTGCTGAATCCCAAGCACTACGACGGCAAAGACCTCGACGACCGGTCGAGGGACCTGATGCTGAAGACCATCGAGTTCTTCGAGCGGAAGGGGAAAAAGCGGCTCAAACGCGATGACCGAGAGCGGGTCTGGTACCAGGACTTCCTCGAGTTCGTGAAGGACGAACGGGCCTTCGCCCGGCTGCTGACGCCGACGGCGTACGGCGGCGGCGACCCGGACGTTCGCTGGGACACGTTCCGCAATTGCGAGTTCAACGAGATCACGGCCTTCTACGCGCTGCACTACTGGTACACGTGGCAGGTCACCATCCTGGGGCTGGGGCCGCTGTGGATGACCGACAACGAGGGCATCAAGAAGAAGACCGCGGCGCTCCTGAACGAGGGTGGCATCTTTGCGTTCGGGCTCTCCGAGCGGGCCCATGGCGCCGACCTCTACTCGACCGAGACTTCCCTGACGCCGCAGGAGGACGGCACCTACAAGGCAAACGGGAGCAAGTACTACATCGGCAACGCCAACGAGGCCGCGCTGGTGTCGACCTTCGGGAAGATGAAGGACAGCGGCGACTTCGTCTTCTTCGCGGTGGGCTCCAAAAAGAAATGGTACGAGCTCGTTCAAAATGTCGTGAACACCCAGTCGTACGTCGCGGAGTTCGCGCTGCACGACTACCCGATCACCGAGGCCGACATTCTGTCCAAGGGGTCCGAGGCCTGGGACGCGGCGCTGAACACCGTCAATGTGGGCAAGTTCAACCTCGGCTGGGCCTCCATCGGGATCGCCACGCACGCGTTCTACGAGGCGATCGACCACGCGGCAAATCGGGTGCTGTACGGCAAGCACGTCACCGACTTCCCCCACATCCGGCAACTCTTCGTTGACGCCTACAGCCGCCTGGTGGCGATGAAGGTTTTCGCGCGTCGCGCAGCCGACTACATGCGCACGGCATCCGCCGAGGACCGGCGCTACCTGCTCTATAACCCGCTCGTGAAGATGAAGGTCACCACCCAGGGTGAAGAGGTGATCGACCTGCTGTGGGACGTGATCGCGGCCAAGGGATTTGAGCGGGATACCTACTTCGAGATGGCGGCCCGCGATATCCGCGCCCTGCCGAAGCTCGAAGGCACCGTCCACGTCAACATGGCGTTGATCATCAAGTTCATCCGCAACTACTTCTTCAACCCGGGCGAGTTCCCGGAGATCCCACGGGTCACCGAGCCCCGCGACGACTCTTTCCTCTTCGCTCAGGGCCCCACGAAGGGGCTGGGCCGCATCCAGTTCCACGACTTCAACATCGCCTACGGCGGCGTCAATCTACCGAACGTGAACGTTTTCAAGGAACAGATCGAGGTCTTCAAGGAGTTCCTGCTCGCGTCGGCCTCCGACCCGGCGGCGGCGGAGTCGCAGTCCAAGGACATCGGCTTCTTGCTGTCGATGGGCGAGCTCTTCACGCTCGTCGCCTACGGACAGCTCATCATCGAGTACCGCGACCTGCAGCCGGGGGACGTCTCGGACGACCTGCTCGACCAGATCTTCGACTTCATGGTGCGGGACTTCTCGAAGTTCGCCCTGGAGATTCACCAGAAGCACAACGCCACCGAAGGCCAGATGGCGATCTGCCGGCGGATGATCCGGAAGCCGGTGGTCAACCAAGAGCGTTTCACCCGGATCTTCGACGAGCATGTCTTCGCCCTGAAGGGTGCCTACCAGATGAACGATTAGCGGCACTCCGAGTCCCGCCAGCCGTATCGTCTACCATGTGTCGATGCGAGAGGTCCCAGCCGCCGAAGAGACCGCACACGTATTGACCCACGCCATCGGTTTGATGCTGAGCGTGGCCGGTCTCGTGGTGCTCGTGGTCCTGGCCAGTTTGCGCGGAGACGCGTGGCACGTCGTGTCGGCGAGCATCTATGGCACGACGCTGATCCTGCTGTACGGCGCCTCCACCGTCTACCACGCCCTTCCGCCCTCCCGTGCGAAGGGCGCCTGGCGTCTCCTCGATCATTCTGCCATCTACCTGTTGATTGCAGGCACCTACACGCCGTTCACGCTGGTCAACCTGCGGGGGGGGTGGGGCTGGTCGCTGTTCGGCGTAGTCTGGGGGCTGGCCACCGTGGGAGTCGTTTTCGAAAACGTGGCAACGCAGCGCTCGCGGATGATATCTCTCGTGTTGTACGTCGGGCTCGGCTGGCTTGTCGCCATAGCCGTCAAGCCGTTCTTGAATGCGGTAGACACCGGGGGGGTGATCTTGGTGGCGCTGGGGGGGCTGGCGTACACCGGCGGAATCGTCTTCTACCGTTGGCGTGAGCTGCCGTACAATCACGCTTTGTGGCACGCCGCCGTGCTGGTGGGAAGCGCCTGCCACTTCTTTGCGATCCTGTTCTACGTCATGCCCCGGGGCGCGGGGTAGTGCGACACGGGTGATACCTTGCTCAGGGGCCCGATGATCAAGATCGGATAGCGAATATGCGACGCGCACGCGGGTTCATCGACTTGGTGTTCGACGCGGTCGAGGAGACGACCTGCCTCGTCGAGCGAACACATGATGCGGTCGTGGAGCGGTCGGCGCGACGCTTTGCCCCAATCGAACCTGCCAAGACCACCGCCAAGATCGTCATCGGCATCCACACGGCCCTATCCGGGGGCGTGTTCGATTCGATCCGGACGATCAACGGAATGACACGCCTCGCGGTGAATGCCGTTGCCGATGTCGCCGAAGCCGGCCTCGATCGATCGTCCGATGCCGACGATCTCGAGCTCGCGACACCCATCCGATCCACTGCGGCGGGAACTCCGAGCTGGTACGTCGACTACCTGCAGTCGTCCATCAACGGTTTTTGGGGCGACTCTCTGGGTCGTCGGAAGAGCCGTCTCGACCCGGGAATGACTCTCCGTCACCACGGGAGATATCTCCCGGCCACACCGGAAGCCCTTGGTGCGGCATTTCCAGATCCGACAGGCAAGGTGTGTGTCTTCGTGCACAGCCTGGCCGCCACCGAGTGGCTGTGGAGCCGGTCCGCGAAGGAACACTACGGCGATCCCGATGTGACCTTCGGCACGCGGCTTCGCGACGATCTCGGCTTCACACCGATCTACCTGCGGTACAACACCGGTCGGCACATCTCCGAGAATGGCCGTGAGTTGGCTGCCTTGCTCAGCGAAGTGCTCGATGCCTATCCCGTTCCCGTCGAAGAGATTGCGCTCGTCGGGCACAGCATGGGGGGGCTGGTTGCTCGAAGCGCTGCGCACTACGCGAGCGAGAACGGTGAGCCCTGGGTGGCACACCTCCGTCACGTCGCGTGTATCGGAACGCCGCATCTCGGTGCGCCGCTCGAAAAGGTTGTCAACCTGCTCACCGGGGTGCTGAGAGGTTTCAAGGCAGCGGGTGCGCAAGTTCCGGCCGAGCTGCTCGATAGCCGCAGCGCCGGCGTCAAAGACCTCCGCCACGGCTACACCGTCGATGAAGAATGGACCGGAAAGGATCCCGACGAGGTGTTGGCCGATGCCCGGCGCAACGTGCCGCTCGTCGATGGGGTCGGGTACTACTTTCTGGCGGCGACGATCTCGCGCGACCGCGATCATCCGCTCGGCCAGCTGCTCGGTGACCTGTTGGTTCGGCTGCCGAGCGCGTCCGGCGAGGCAACCGAGCCCGCCCGCCGGATCCACTTTACCGGCGGTGCGGTGTTCACGGGGATGAGTCACGCCTGCATGGCCAACCATCCTGACGTCTACGAGGCGCTGCACGACCTGTTGGTGTGAGGCCTTGCGGCCGCCACCACGGTTGGTATCCTGAACGGCGCTCGACCACGAGGCAATTCCCGGGTCTTCCCGGGTGCCCTGGAACCGCAGCGTGACCTGCGGGCGTGCAACCAAGGAGGAGTCCCCATGCCCCGTACCATGACTCGGATTCTCATCGTCCTCGTCGTCTTCTTCGGCATCTTTGCCACGGCCCCGGCCGCCGACCCGACCGCGCCCACGCTGGCCCGGATCGCAAAGAGCGGTGAGCTTCGCGTCGGGACCTCCGGTGCGCAGCCTCCCTTCAGCGTCAAGTCCAAGGAGGGCAAGCTGATCGGTTACGAGATCGATCTGGCCATGCTCCTGGCGGAATCCATGGGTGTAAAGCTGACCCTGGTCGAAAAGCCGTTCCCGGAGTTGCTCTCGGCGCTGGAAAAGGGTGAGGTCGATGCGGTGATGTCAGGCATGACGATGACCCTCGAACGCAACATGCGAGCGGCGTTCGTAGGCCCCTACATCGTCTCGGGCAAGTCGATTCTGACCAAAGACGAGACGCTGGCCCGGATCGAAGAAGCCGAGCAGCTCGATCAGTCGCAGCTCAAGCTCGTCGCGCTCGACAAGTCGACCAGTCAGCAGTTCGTCGAGCAGCTGATGCCCCAGGCCCAGCTGACCTTGACCCAGAGCTACGACGAGGCGATTCAGATGGTCCTGGACGACAAGGCCGCAGCGATGGTCGCCGACTTCCCGATCTGCGTTATCTCCGTCCTGCGCCACGCGGACAAGGGGCTGGTCACTCTCGTCGAGCCGCTGACCCTGGAGCCGATCGGCATCGCGGTGGCGCCCGGTGACGCCCTCTTCGTCAACCTGATCGAGAACTACCTCAGCGCACTCGACGGCACCGGCCTCCTCGACGCGCTCGAGCTGAAGTGGTTCGAGGACGGCTCCTGGCTGATTCAGGTCCCTTGACCCGACGGTAGCCGCATCAGCCCGGCCTGCAGGGTACGCGCCCGTTCGAGGTGCCGAGGTGGAGTATCATTGGCGTAGCCCAAACGGTACTACCCGCCTCACGACTTCGTCCGGCGGCCCTGCAGGCGGTGATGCATGAGCGGTCAGCCCCAGAAGCTCATCGGCCTCGTGCTTTCCGGGGGCGGTACACGGGGCATCGCCCACATCGGGGTGCTGCGCGCGCTGGGCGAGAACGGGATCTTCCCCGACTGTGTCGCCGGCGCAAGTGTCGGGGCCATCGTGGGGGCGCTCTACGCCGCGGGCTACTCGCCCACGGAGATGCTGGAATTCTTCATCAAGAAGAACCCATTTCGCCTCGCCAACGTAACGATCGCCAAGGCCGGGATCCTCGACACGGACAGGGTGGTGGGCGATTTTGAAGAGTATTTTCCCGAGAACTCGTTTGAAGCGCTCGGAAAAGAACTGCGCATCGTTGCGACCGATCTGACTCGCGGAGAGCCGGTCGAATTCCACTCGGGCCCGTTGATCCCGGCGGTGCTGGCGTCGTCCTCGGTTCCGATGATGTTCACCCCCATGGAGGTGGGCGATCGGGTATTCGCCGACGGAGGCATCGTGAGCAACTTCCCGGCGGAGTTGCTCGAGGGGCGGTGCCGCGTCCTGCTCGGCGTGCATGCCAGCCCGATTCTCCAGCTGACCCGCTCCGACCTCAACAACTCCCTGGCCGTGTTGAAACGCGCGCTGGACGTCGGGATGTTCCAGGCTGCGCAGACGAAGTTCGCGATGTGCGACGTGGTCATTCGTCCGCCGGATCTGAGGCGCTTCAGCATCTTCGACACAAAGCATCTGGTCGCCGTCGAAGCTGCCGGCTACGAAACCGCTCTCGAGCACATGCCCGCCATCCAGGACGTCGTCGATCGGGGCCGGCTCGGGGCTTGACCGGCAACCTGCGGTATCATCGCGTCATGACTCGCGGGTGGGTCCTGCTTCTGATCGCGGCCCTGCTCGGTGCTTGGGCCGTGGCCCAGGAAGAGGACAAAAAGTCCGGACCGAAAGAAACCGGTGTGGTCGAGCGCGCCGGCACACGGCTCGTCCAGATCGAGGTCAACCTCCGCGGGCCGAAGGAGACGCTCGACGCCCTGACCCGCGACGACTTCGAGCTCTCCATCGGCAAGCACCAGGTCCAGGAGTTCGAGGTCGACAAGCTGTGCCGCGATCCCGTCCAGAGCCGCAGCCTCGACGTGGCCGTTCGTGAGATCGCCTCACCGGTGGAGGGGGCCTCAGCCCTGGAGCTGGGCCCCACGACATTCCTGTTCTACTTCGACCAGCAGCACCTCACGATGGCCGGTCGCCAGGAGTCCATCGACATCCTGGAGAAGATGATCCCCGAGCTGATCAAGAACGGCAATCGCGGCTCCATCGTGTCGAACGGCAGAAATCTGGAGACCCTGGCGGAGCTGACCCCCGATCCCGAAGTGCTGCTGGCGGCGCTCGAGGAGATGGAGGGCGATTTCGACCACTTCGACGGAGACGCTCAGCTGGAGGGGCACCGCATCTCGGAGGTTCTCGATCTCATGCGCGTCGACAGCGAGGGCGCCGTGACGCTCGCACGGGAATACTACCGGGACGAGCTGTGGCGTGTCGAGCGCAACCTTCGCCGCCTTTCCATGACGCTGGGAAGGATGGCGACGGTCGATCGTCCCAAGGCCGTGATTTACTTCGCCGACAACATGCGGCGAGCAGCCGGAATGCACTACCTCAATCTCTTCGGCGGTTACGCCAACAGAAACATGCCGGTATACTCCGAGCCGGCGGCCGGCGGAGCGGCCATGGGGGCGCAGTTCCCCTTTGATCGGGTCGTCGATGAAGCCGCAGCCCACGGCATTCGTTTGTACCCCATCGAGGGCCAGGGACTCGAGGTCTCCACGCCGCGGATTCGTGAATCCGAGGGCACCCTCAGGATCCTGGCCCTCGAGACGGGCGGCGAAGCGTTCTTGAACGGGGTGCAAACCCCCAGGATCCTGGAGAAACTCGAGCAGGACCTGTCCTGCATTCACATGATCAGCTTCTCGCCGGAGCGTCTGCCGAGGGACGTTGCCCAGCGGGTCGTGGTCAGAGTCGATCGACCCAACGTCGAAGTTCAGAGTCGCGGGCGCCTGGTCATTCAGAGCGACTCGGCTCGCAAGGGCTCACGGCTCATGGCCGCCTTCGCAACCCGCTCGGCGGCCGAGAGCGAGATTGCCATCCACCCGACCATCGTCCCGACGGGCTACGTTGACGGCAAGTTCACGGCTCTGGTGCAGGTGACCGTGCCGCGCTCGGAAGTTCCGGCCTCGACCTGGGACCTCGGTATCTCGGTGATCTCGCGCGGCAAGGTGCGCGACGCGTCCGGGCGTCTGACCGTCAATCTCCCCGGCGCTGCGGTGGTTCTCCAGGAATCCATGACGTTTGTCTCGGGGCCGTTCGAAATCGTGTCCGTCGCCCACAACACGACCGTTGACAGCATCGCGTCCAACCACGTCGAGGGCGAGTGGCCCAAGCCGAACTCCGCACCTGCTTCCCTCGGGCCGATCGCGGTCATGCAGTCCAGAAAGGCCGCCATCCTGAGGGGCGACCAAACCATGACATCCGGACACGTTGCCTTTGCGGAGGATGAGCCCGTCCTCGCTGGCCGGTCGGTAACCCTGGTCGCGCTCGTTTGCAGGAGTGAGAAGGTCGAGGGCAAGCTCCTCATCGAACGCCAGCTGGCCGGCGCCGACTCGGTGAGCTTCGAGCCGAGGGAGATCGACCTGGGCGAAGACGCGTGTGCCGTCATCCACGACAACGTCCGAGCCGGGACGATGACCCCGGGAACGTTCCACTACCGCATTCAGGTTCACGACCGCACCGATGAGCTGATCCGGGGGGAGCGCCGCTTCTTCGTTTGGGACGGCCATCCATGAGGCCGGAGACGGCTCTGCCAGGAGCCCGGGCGTTACTCGCTCAAGCCGATCGCCGGTGACGCTGCGCGCCGGATCGATTTCCAGAAATCCTTGAGCTCCTCGAATTCCTCGGGCTCGAATCGGAGGCGCGACAGGGTCATCTCGAGGGTCCCGTTCAGGGTGTCTTCGTCGAGATCGAACGAGGTCGTCACCGACCAGCCCTCACCGGTCAGTTCCCTGGCCGTCGGGACCGCGGCGCGAGACGGGAGATTCCGGATTCTTCCCTCGTAGCGTATCGACATCGCGTTGTCGTAGCGAACCGCGGTCTCGCGCCGATTGAGGTTGACACGCGGTAGATCGTCAAACGCTCCCGGGAAGATCTCGAGCAAGTCGCCGGTCCCGGGATTGTCGGGCGCGGGAAACTGCATCGACACCGATACGGCGAAGGCGCCGGTGTCGGTCTCGTCGACCACCTCGAGCTCCTCGAGGGTCGCTTCGGGCCAGCGCTCGTGGAGCCATTCCTCGGACGCGTCGCGGTAGTCCTTGATCGATTGGCGATACCGGTGGCGTGCGTCTTCGGCCGGCCCTCCGTAGCGCACCGTCTCGAGCTCGACCTTCACGGACAGATCGGGCTGGATCTCGGCGTCGCATCGCTTCTCGATCCGGTGAGCGGTGGGGTCGTCCGCGGGGATCTCCACCAGGGTGCTCTGCGGTCCGGCGATCACGAACCCGGTCTTTCCGCCCAGATACGTGGGAAGGTAGCCGACCGAGGCGTATTCATTCGTGGTGTCGACGATCAGCAGCTTTCCCAGACCTCCCGCGTCTATCATCGCCGCCGTGAAGTGCTCGGGTACCGGCTCGTCCTCGGGGACCGGCACGCCGACGATGAAGTGGTCGAAGGCGCCGAGACTCGGGATCTCTTCCGAGACCGTGTCGGCCAGCGTGACATTGACGAGGACGGGGTACGAGGTCACGCCCTGTGCGGCCAGCATCGACCTGAGCAGCGTTCCCTTGTCCTTGCAGTCTCCGTAGAGGTTCTCGAGAACCTCGCCGGCGGCGTGAGGCTGGTAGCCACCGATTCCGATCCCCTTGTAGACGTACCTGACCTTGTCGCGAACGTAGGCTCCCGTCGAGCGAACACCCGGAAAGAACCCGGACTGGGTCCCGACCTCACCTGATAGAACCTCGATCTCCGGGGTGACGGCATCGCGGCCTTCTGCGATCCGCTCGTACCACGCCGCGAGGTCGGTCCAGCTCTCCATCGGGGTCAGTCGCAGCTCGGCGTCTTCGGGTGGGGTGAAGCCGACCACGAGAAAAGGTGCGCTGTTGATGCCCTGCCCGCCGAGGGGTTCGTACTTGGGAGCTCCTACGTCGCGAAGCTCCCACGTGGTCACACCCCCGGAAACGGCCGGCTCCGGTCCCTCCTGTCGTAGCCACGTGTGGCGCGTCGTCCAGCCGTCGGGGACGTGCGTCTCCAGGCGAATGACGTCCGCCGGAGCATCCTCGACGAACAGCATCTGGAACACCGGCTGGTAGGGCTG
>Ga0316194_10000966_pt1 | contig 19613 bp, 16 predicted proteins | sample CroRivsedime1_MG_FD_204936 | JGI IMG/M metagenome (GOLD analysis project Ga0316194, IMG submission 204936) | Coastal sediment microbial communities from Maine, United States - Cross River sediment 1 | ecosystem: Environmental > Aquatic > Marine > Coastal > Sediment | place: USA: Maine...
AAAAAAATACTTTCCTTCGCTCAGCATCAAAGCATTTTCCTTATCTTGATCGTGAAAGCCCATTTTTGCCGGAATCACTCACTTTTAGCTGGTATTTTGACTCAATTAATCGTTCATTATATGTGACATGTATCTTTTATTTATGACGTCTACCATAATTTAATAGAATATCCTTGTCAAGAATTTTTCCGAATATTATAAAACGTTTTATTACATTGAAATTATAATGAATATTAATATAGAGGGTTTTCATTATTAAGACTACAGAGAGAATTGGTCATTATATGGGACGCTGTGATATATAATGTGACAAATTAAAAACGCTGTGGTTGTTTTCGATGAATTCCAGGAGATCGCAAACTTCGATGACCAAGAAATTGAAATTCTCATTTCAAGGGAGTCGAGCGCTTTTATGGCCATATGGGAAAGTTTAACGGCTAAACAAAAAAATTTATTGATGGCTTTGATGCAGGAAGATCATCCCGAGATCTACAGTAGGCTGTTTCTTGACAAACACGGTTTGGGAGTCCCTTCGTCGCTTCAAAAGGCGACTAAGAAATTGATCAGCATGGAGTTGATCCAGCAGGCCAATGGCAGCTATGAGATAGTCGATCTGTTTTTCAAAAGGTGGCTTCGGCAAACATGGGCATAAATAAAATTACACCGATGGGTTTCCTGATAGCAGGCATAACAGAAGACCCCGGATTTTTCCGCCATTTTAAAAACTACAATAAATGAAATGCAGTGCGAAAAAGATTGGTGGGGTGAGTTATCTCACCCTACTGCTGAAGTCTATCGCTCAATTTGGGTTTAAATAAGGTTGAACAACTGGACACGGAGCTAACCGTTAAAGTCTTTTAGACGAGCCACCAGCGCTCGATAATTCTGCGACCATCAAAGGGCGTAATCCCTGAGACTTTACCGTGGTTCACCGTGCCGGTTCTTGCATCGACGGCGTTGGCGAACATAGGCATGATGGCACCACCTTCATCACGCAGAATACATTGCATTTCTGCATACATTTCCCGGCGCTTGACTTCGTCCAATTCAGCCCTGGCCGGCACCAGCAATTCGTTGAATTGTGCGTTTTTCCAGTGAGTATCGTTCCAAGCTGCACTCGCTGAATAACTGGCGGAAAACATCAGCTCCTCTGTCGCATAGCCTCCCCAGCTTCATCCGAGACTGCGCTCGAAATATATGGCGCCTAAAGGGCAACCAAGGCGCTGGTTGTTTAGTAACGCAAGGTATAAGTTTCTGACAACATGTTGTCAGAAAAAGGTATTGTGAGGAATAAAAAATTTGTATATACAAATACGCAATATGTTTGGATTATATTCGATTGTTTCTCATGTCAACCTAATTTTATTGATATCAGATTGAATATAAATTCAATCGAATGTTTTTGAGTGAGCCCATAGTCTAAAAAGCTTCTACGCTCAAGGAAGGAATTGTCAATGCATCATCGCAGAATAATCGCTACCGGCAGTTCCTATGCTCGGGGTGAATCGATCGGCAAGGAATGGCGCGACAGCATCATAACGATATTGAAATCAACTGAAAATGCGGCTTTATCTAAAGACGGTATGACATTACATGACTGGTTGCCCCACGCCAGAGGATTACTGCCGTTTATTCAGGAATACGCCCCAAATACCCTGGAAGAAATGAAGGGGCTGGCTGCGGGCTCCGATCTACTCTTTGATAACATTCTTCTGCTGGCTTGTGCTTATGAAAAATGGTTTAATTATCACACCCCGGAACACTGCACGGCTTTTGCGGTGATGGGTGAGGCTTCAAAAACCGCTGAGCTTATTTGTGGGCAGAACAACGATGAATGTCTTCATCACTGGGCAGCCGGCCAGCTGGACGGCGTTATTCATCATCGGGACGAATCCGGCCTGGAAACACTGATTTATACACACCCCGGGATCCCCGCTTATATGGGAATGAATTCAGCCGGCTTATGTCTGCTGTGGATGGCTATTGATAACGGTGAGCGCGCCGCCGGAATCCCAACGAATGTTTTGATCCGGGAGACGCTGCTGTGCACAACATTGGAATCTGCTGTCGAATATATGAAAAAAGTACCAAAAGCACTCCCGAATGCTTTCATGCTGGCTCACCCGGACCAAGGCATCTGCAATATTGAATGTTCCCCTTCTTTATTCTACCCGGAATACAGCCAAGACTTTTTATATCATGCCAACCATATCCTGAACGATGAAATGGCTGTCAACGACAAGAATAAAGATGATCCTGGCTGCTCGACAATCTCACGTTATGCGGCCATGGGATCCCTGATCGAAAAATACTATGGTGAGACAGACATTTCACTTGCCAGGCAAATGCTTTCCGACCACACTGGATATCCGAAATCTATTTGTGCTCATCCGCGTGCCGATGCCATCTATTCTAAAACCCTGGCCAGCATGATTTTCCATCCAAAATCCGGCTGTATGGAGATCGCCTTTGGTAACGGCTGCGAAATGCCTTACGAGACCTATTTATTCTCCTTGACGGTTTAAGACAGTTATATTTTGAATCATCAGAAATATAATCATTTTGTTCTTTAACTATCCTTTTTGGGCCTTGGAAGTTTTTACAGCATCCTTGATCAACAACATAAGTTTAAGGGGGTCAACCGGAGATGGTTCGAAATCGAATCGTTCATAGAATCTTTGCGCCTTTTCATCCTTTGCGTGGACGAAAATTGCCCGAATGCCAGCGTACTTCGCAGCTTGCAAAGTCCTTAAGACGGCATCCTTTAATAACCCTCTGCCAATACCGTGGCCTTGATCGCGAAGATCTACTGCAGGGCGGGCAAGCACCATGATGGATATCGGATGACGAGCCAGATCCTTTTTGATACGTGCCGGCACAACCTCATGATCGACCGCGCCGACGGCAAGGCTGTAATAACCGACAACACGATTCTGTCTGCAAACAACAAAGGTTCTCGCTGCATTTGACTGCTGGTTTTGCAAGGCATAGCGACATAACCAATGATTCAGAACGGGGTAACCACAGTCGAAATCATCAATGATGTGATCTGCTGTGAGTTTTTCGGGGGCCGAAAGATCGGATGCAGAGAAGGTTTCTATTTTTCCCACGGTGCGCGATGCCTCATCAGTTTGCCTAACCGTGGCTTAATTTTTGCCGACCTATCCATGGCATCAATAAAAGCCTGCCAACTCTCATCGTCAGCAAAAAACAGCTTTTGATCTAAAAGTGCATTCTCTGCTGCCGAACAAGCACTATTGAGAACAAACTCCGTTACGCTTTTTCGGGTTGCTTCAGCAGCACGACAAATAAGTACCTCCTGCCGGTGTGTCACACGGAAACCAAACCGTGCTGTTCGCATCGCTTCATTTCCTCTTTTGACTACATTTCCCATAAAACACCACCTAATCTTTTAATTCACACACATTTGTTCGTACAAAGTACAAACATTTTTCGAGATTTTCAAAGATTAGTTGTCTTCTCACCCTTATCCAGTATCGCCAAAATTCGAAATAGTTTTTCGCAAAATTTTAAAATGAAATAATATTCGTTAAGGCACTCTTATCATTCGCCGCACCCTTCGCGTGCCGGCACCATCCAGTATAATGGCAAATAAAACGATGACACCTCCGATCATTGTAAGGATACTTGGAACTTCATGGATTCCGAAGATTGGAAGGTAGACCCAAAGAACACCCCCAATCACTTCCACCATTGACAGTAGGGTCAGCTCAGCTGCCGGCAAAAATTTAGCGCCTGTGGCAAATAATATTAAGCCGATACCGACAATAAGACCATGGAGCATGCTCAGGTAAACATTGCGAAGCGGCATTGCAACCGTGCTGTTTTGTGAAAAAAGTATCAACATCGTGAATACCACACAAATTAAGCCGGCAAGTGCAATGGTCGTAAATTGTGGTGTTTCTTTTCGCCATCGGAGGCTTACCGAAAAAACGGCGAAACCTGTTGCCGAAATTAATGCGATGACGTTGCCAAAGAAATTGCCTTCTCCCAATCCCTCCAAGACCATGGTGAGAACCCCTGCCAACGCAATAACCATAGCCGCCCAGGTGAGCTGCCGGACCTTCTCTTTTAAAAACACAATGCCGAGAAATGCAGCCACAAAGGGTGTCGTAGCCAGCATGAATAAGGAATTCGCAACGGTTGTTAATGTGATCGACCATATAAATCCGATAAAGGCAGCCACAAGCCCGCAGGCCCCAAGCAGACCGGATGCTCCGCTATGTCTAAAACTTGTTATAAAGGTTTTGCCTTCTTTCACCATGAGATAAATTAAAAGAACGATTGCGATCGTCAGGCCTCGGTAAAACAAATATTGCCACTGGTAATTTCGAGCCTCTATCATGTAACGAATGATAGGAGCTCCAAATGACCAAAGCGTCCCAGCAAAACAGACCAGAAAAAAGCCCTTCAGATGATCCATATCGTTATTTTTTAACATGTTTCCGCTTAACCCTGAACCTGGGGTGGTGAAAATTTACTCTCAAGTATTCTCATATGGATTTAAATTTTGATCTAATTTCTATTATGATCTTTTGAATACCCCGTCCGCTTGCGGCGGGGAGCTTCATTCCGGCTTTTAAAAGGTTTTCCGCCGCAGGCGGATCAGGACGGAGGCACCCGGGAATTGAATCCTGATACCTGACACCATATACCCATAAATTGGAATAAAACTGACAGTCCATCCCGTACCCGGAGAATTTTGGGATATAACCAAATACCTAATTTCTGGTTCATGTTCAACCAAATTTAATTCAGCAGAATGGTGATCACACATTTCGCATCTTTTTGTGTTGATGGAGTTTGTCACACACCGGCGCCTTTGGCCGTATTTAACCCTAATAATTTGGTTCAAGCACCTTGACTTTAAACGGAAACAACTTATTTTAACCTGATTTAGAGGGGCTGCAAGAAAATAGCGGGTTCATCATTGAATTTGACTAACATAGAAATGAGGTTACAATGAGCATTAAAAAACAATATCTAAAAACCAAACCGGTGTGCAAAGTCACTTTTCGGATCTCTGAAGAAATAGGAAATTCAGTCGGAACTGCCCATGTGGTCGGAGAATTTAACAACTGGGATTATTTCTCGACGCCTATGAAAAAATTAAAAAAAGGGGCGTTTACAGCAACTTTGGATCTGGAGAAAGGGCGAGAATACCAGTTTCGTTACCTGCTGGACAATAAGGACTGGGAAAATGATGCCAGCGCAGACGGATTTAAGCCGACACCATTTGGTGATAGTGAAAATTCAGTTATTGCCCTTTAATTGGGGATGGGGATACATTTAATACTGGAGCGCCTTTTTTGTTGTAAACCGTGGCATGCTATCGTGATATTCGCGGCTGGAAGCCGCTCCCACGAGGTAAAAATCATTTTTTGCAATAAAGTGTCGCCCCATAGTTGTTACTTTTGTGTTTTTTGCGCCTTTTTGCGGCCATATCAATTTTCAATTCTTCGATAAAGCGGGATCTTTCTCCGAGCCATAGGCCGCTGCGCTACGACCGGCTGTGCTCGCCCGGGCTATTTAGCCATGCCTACAAAGCGTTGTTGGATGATCTTATCCCCCTAGTTCGCCGCTGCCGCCAACCGGTAATGATTGTCGCCGGCGACAATATCGGGTTGACCGGTCAGTTTCGCGTGAATGATTCGACCCATGAAGATTTGTTTGCCGTCGGCGGTGGTTGGAATCTGGTCTTCGGTCTTTAACTCCACAACCCGGGAGCTGGTACCGGCAGCCCAGGCCAGATCTCTCACCATGCGGGCCAGTTCTTCCCGTGCAAAGGCGTCGGCCTCGGCGAACTTTTGAAAATGCCTGGCGCCGGCCAGCCCCTCGATTAAGAATCCGCCTTCCTGATCGGGAATAATTCGCACGTGGCGCTTCACCACCACATTGCTGGTGATGGCACCGATGGCGTTGGCCACATCTGCATCCTGCGGCAATACCGCTTTGGCGCCCAGGGCCTCGGCGGCCCGAGGCAGGAAAAAGTGGATCGGTGCACCGATGCCGACCACCGGCCGCTTCAGATCGATGCGGACGGCATACTGATCGCTCCCGCCCGAAAGCAGGTTTTTAACCAGGGTCCGGCACACGGGGCAGGTATGCAGGGCTTCGGGATCGGTCTCCTCATCCAGTTGCCGCTTCAACAGCTCCAGGGTCAGGCGTTCAACGCCCATGTCCAGGAGGCGTTCAGCCATGTCGGCGATGTCCATTTTTGTCAGGCGGGAAAACATCCGGCAGTAGCTTTGCGCGGATTCTTTGCTCCACCGTTCGAACCGGTCCGTCACGTGTAAAAGATCGGTCAGTGTCAGCCCGCACCGCTGGATGATGAAATCGTCTTCCAATCGTTCAAGGTTAAGGCTCTTTTCGAAAAGGACTCCAGTTCGTTTGATTAGCTCGTCAATGGAAAACGGCCGGGATTTCAGGAGGCTCAGAATTTTTTCCGCCAGGGGCGTCAAGGTCAGGTTGTCCGCTGAACCGGTCAGGGCCAGGATCTGCATGTCCCGGGTGGAAACGGTATGCCGATCCAGGTGCATGTCGAGAAATTTCAGGGCCCTGTCCGCCCCCGGGTATGTCGCACCCAGCCAGGCGATGGGCGCCACCCGACGGGGTCCGATGTAAAAGCGCCCCTTATCCCATTGGATCAGGCTGTCACCGCCCAGACCGGCGGTGCGGATTTCCAGGGCCTTTACGTGGGTCTTGTGGCCGCCAATTTTGGATCCGGTCGCACACACGCTCACCATGCCGTTTGCCAGGGCCGCGGTATCCGTGGTCGTGCCGCCCATATCAATGACCAGCGCGCTTTTCAATCCCGTCAGATGCCGCGCTCCGGCCACACTCGCCGCCGGCCCCGACAAAATGGTTTCCACCGGACGTTCCTTGGCCATTTCAGCACTCATCAGGGTCCCATCACCTTTCACGACCACGATGGGAGCGAAAATACCGAGTCTTTCGAGCACCTTCTCCAAATCCAGCAGCAACTTGGCCAGTTTAGGGATGATGCGGGCATTCAACATGGCGGTGTGCGCGCGGGTTTTGAAGTTCAGAATATCCGATAGCTCGTGGCCGCAGGTGACGAACAGCCCGGTCTCCTCACGAATAATCCGTTTGATTTTCAGCTCATGGGCAGGATTGATGGCGCCGGCGTATCCGGACACGGCAAAGGCCTTGACCCCCTCCTTTGCAACCATCCGTCGTACGATGCCTTTGACTTCCTTTTCATCCACCGGACGGATTTCTTTGCCCGTGATCTCCAGCTGTCCCGAAATTACGGCTTTGGGTTCGTATGGAATATCTTCCGGTTCGAAACGCCCATAGGGCGGCATGATAATCATACCGACCTTTTGGCCCTCGCCCTCGACAATAGCATTGGTTGCCAGGGTCGTCGACAAAGATACCATCTCCACCCGGCCCAGCTTTTCCTGATCCAACCCGGCCATGGCTTCACCGATGCCCAGGGTGAAATCCCATTTCGTGGTCAAGGCTTTGCTTTTGCAAATGGTCTTGCCTTTGCTGAGATCATAGATCACCGTGTCGGTGTAGGTTCCGCCGGCGTCGATCCCCAAGCCGATTTCCAGAACGGCGGTCTCTTTTACAGGAGCGCCGTCGTCTTCCAGTATCATGATTTTAGGTTCGTCCGGTCGGCCCGATCCCGCGGACCAGATCGGATTGGCCGAAAGTGTCGACTGAAGGGCGTCGAACTCAATCACGTGGTTCGGTGCAACTACCAGGATTTCATCGGTCGTCTCGCCTGCCGTCAGAAGCTTTTCTATCAGGATCCGGTTGCCGGCAATTTTTTCGTATTTCCAATTGTATTCGGCCGCCATTTCCCGGGCGTATTCTTCATATTTGGGTGAAAGCTTCGCCCCGGTTTCAATGAATGCAGATCTTTGATAATTCTTCTGCCAGGTGCTCAAAAATTGGAAGGTCTCTTTGGCGGCCTTCTCGCCGTATTTTTCCACCAGCTCACCATAATTGAGCTTTTCGTCTCCATAATAGGCCGACAGTTTTCGCTGGGAAAGGGGTTCGGTCTTTTCCTCATACCAGCCGGCCGATATGTAATAGGTGCCCGGATACTTTTTGAACTCATCCCGGTAAGCCGCATCGCCACCCAGAAAGAGTGCAATGCAGTCATGGACCTTCGGTATCGACAGGGGGATGTCCCGGGCCTGAATGCCGACGGTTCCCCGGCCGCAGACGCCGTATCCGACCACGATGCGGTTACACCGACCCGAGGCGGAAAGCTCGTCGATGGCGGCCTGAAGTTTTTGCCGAAGCAGATCGGGACGATCGTGAAGGCCGCCTTCCAAAAATTTTACACCTATTTCCAGCCCCAGCTTTTCAGCGGCATTTTTAATATCGAGCGCCAACACAGCGCACGCGATGACGTACGGTTTTTTATTTATCAATGTTTCTCTCCTGATATTTTAACCCAACCCGGACAAGCCGGAATTGAAGATTTGTTGTATCGCTTCGCTCTGTCTTTTCAATTTAAATCAATAGCATTCCGAATTATAACTGCGATGAAAATTAAATCCTTATATACGAACTATCTGGGGATATTTCAACCCAGAACGTCGAACTCGATTCGGCTGAGCTCGTCGCAGGCTGAACCGCTGAACCTAGAAAAGTATAAAAACCATATCGTATTATTGTCAAGGATTTATAGCAACGTTTGCCCCTGGGCTAAACCTGGTGCAGCTATTCTGGAAATTTCAGCCAGAGTTTCATAATTAAATCGTCGAACATCCCGCTTGAATAGCTCGATATGATGCATTTGGTGTATTAGCTTGAAATGTTAAGGGGCTATGTCCACTGGAATTCGTGCTCCCGGGTGTGGCAGTGAGTAAAAGGGAGCACCATCATTACGGATCGGAACGATGATAAGACAAGTTAGTTAGATTCGCTCACAATTGGAGTGATGGAACAATGGAATAGTGGAATAATGGGTTCTGGCTTCCGGCTCGTAGAGGATAATGCAATGTTGGATTAATGGTCCCGCCACCGGCGGGATTGACGATAAAATTAAAATGACTTTTATCTTTTAGAAAACCAATATTCCAGCGTTCTCTCCGAGGCGTAGGCTCTACGAGCCGGAGGCCACCATTCCATTATTCCATTTTCGGGGTAAATTCGGAATCCCCAGAAAACCTCTATTTCTCAGTAGGTTGTAGAAATTCCGAGACGTTAAACTATCAAGGAGTGCTCTATTATGCGATATATTATCTATGTATTTTTGCTATTATCCGTTTCAACGGTTACATTTGGCGCCACCGGCGCTGCGGTGACATATCAGGTCAATGGTCAATCTTATGAGGGATATTACATCAATCCTTCCGACCCGGCGCCTTTCGTGCTGCTGATTCATGACTGGGATGGTTTGACAGATTATGAAGTCAAGCGTGCCGATATGCTCGCTGATTTGGGTTATGCTGTTTTTGCTTTGGATTTGTTTGGGGCCGGCGTGCGGCCAACAGAGGTGACAGACAAACGCCAGCATACGGGCGAACTCTATAAAAACAGAGAGAAAATGCGGGCTTTGATGAAAGGGGCTCTGGATACGGCCAAGAACAGAGGCGCCAACATCGAGAATGCCGTCGCTGTCGGCTATTGTTTCGGTGGCGCGGCTGTGCTTGAATTGGCGCGATCCGGGGCGGATCTGAATGGGTTTGCCACTTTTCATGGCGGCCTGAAGACACCGGAAGGACAAAATTACGCCAAAACCCGGGGGAAAATTTTGATTATGCACGGTTCAGCGGATACAGCGATTACCATGGACCAGTTCGCTGATCTGGCGAAAGAACTGGAAGCAGCCGGCATTGCCCACGAAATGATCACCTACGGCGCCGCCCAGCATGCGTTTACCGTTTTTGGTCAAAACCGTTATCAGGAAGCTGCGGATAAAAAATCCTGGAAGCGCTTTACGGAATTTCTTGCGGATACGTTGAAAAATTAAACGTATCGGAATTTCTACAATTTATTTTTTTGAAAGTTTGACCGGCTCGCGGCCGGGTGCGGCGATCCCGCGGCGTTCGAGCAGCGATCCGTCCTGGCGGTAAAGATCGATCAGGGCCTTGAGGTAGTTGGCAAGGGCCCGTACCTCAGCGATCCGGCTGACCAATAAATCGCGTTGAGCTTGCGCCACCAGAAAACTGGTTGATTTTCCCACGCGCAGTTTTTCGGTTTCGGTCCGCAGTTTTTGCTCATCGAACATGCGGGTGACCGATGAGGCGGCAATCTGCTGCTTGGTCCGGTCGACTTCAATATAGACGGTACGAACGTCGACTTCCACGAGCTGTGAAAGGTTCTCAAGCGCTTTTTGTGCCTGTTCCCGATTCAGCAGCGCTCGCCGGTGAAGGGCTTTTGCATCCCGATTAAAAACAGGATAATTAAATCTGACGCCCGCCAGAGCGTCATAACTGTCTTCGTTGATGTTGCGAATGGATTCACCAAATGAATTTGCATAGCCGCTTTTGCCGAGGGTAATGAAAAGATCCATTAAGGGCAGCAAACCGTTTTGGGTTTTGACAAGCTCAAGATCGCCGCTTAATATTTCCAAACGGGCCTGGTTTAAAATCGGGCGCATGCGCATCGATACGGCCACATGCAGCTCAACGTCTTCCAGTTTGATTTCGGGCAAGGTCGGCTGATGGATTAAATCAACTTCCCGCTGCCAGATTCCGGGCCCCGCAGGATTGAGCAACCGCAGCAGTTGCAGGTGAATAGATTCCTTGTTGGCGCGGGCTTCGATGAGCGCCTGCTCCTGGGCTGCCACTTCGGCCTGGACGGCCGCCAATTCAGCCCTGGCCAATCGACCGACAGCGATCAGTTCTTTGGTTTCGTTGAGTTGCTGACGGGCGACTTTCAGTGACTCCTCAACAATTTCGATCTGACGCCGGGCCAGCGCATAGTCCCAGTAGGTCCGTTCCACCTCCGCCACCAGAAACTCGGTAAAGCCCCGCAGCTCAAATTCCGACATGCGCGTATCCAGGCGTGCCTGCTGCAGTCGGGCCAGATTTACGTCCGTGCCGTATCCTCGCAGCAGCGCCTGGGTAACCGTCATGCCCAGGCGGGTCGTATAAAAGTTGTCTTCGTAAAGAGAGGAGTCATTCACTTGCGTATCGGCCTCCAGGGCAACCGTCGTGCCGGTTGGAAAATATTGCTCCAGAGAAATGATGCCTTCGGCGGCATCGGTGGTGAAATCCTCCGTGTTAGATCCGGATCTTGCGAGCCGTTCCCCTTCCACCCTGCCGCCGGAGATGTCCGCGTTTATGGCCGGATCAAAAACAGCTCTTTCCCGGTCCTCATAGGTTTGCTGGATCGAGGGATCCAGTCTTTGCACGACCAGCGAGCGGTTGTTTTCAAGGCAAAGCAAAATGGCTTCGGTGATGGTGACTTTCAATGGCCCCGACGGTAATGTTTGCGCTGCAATCTCTGCGGGTTGCTCGGTGGCCTCCAAATCCATGTGCACCGTTGTATCGGCAGGCACATTCGGCCCTCCCGCCGTGCGGTCAATCCGTTCCTCGATCAGCGTACAGGACGCCGACACCAGCAATAACCCGCACACGACAAGAATCCCCGGCAGGCGATGATAGCATCTTGCAAATATCATATCAGATCCTTATGCATCCCGATTTTGCCCGATGGAGTATTTCGGGTTTTCAGGATCTTGATCAATATTGTCAGCAGTGTCCATCGGTTGTAACCTTTGAACCCTGAACCTTTGTATGAAACTTCATCAGTTTCTTTTTCGATCAGACCGGCCTTTTTTTGCCGGCGACTGGGCCGAACCTGGAACCGATTGGTTTAAGTTGGACTATACAGTTTTTAGCCTCATGCTGGCAACCAAAAACTGCTTTGAACCGTTGAAGCCATCCGCCTGGGGCCCCAGCCGGGCCTCAGACGGATTTTTATGGCAGTTTTAGCGCCGTTTGCGCATCAGCATCCGAGCCTCATCCCGGGTGATGGTCCCATCTTCAATACCGTTTTCAATCAGCTTGCTCATAAGCTCGCGCCGTTTGGAGTGTGTTTCCATTTCAGCAAGAATTTCTTTTTCCTGTTCCGGCGTAATGCTTCTGTCGCTAACCGCCTGTTTAATCCGCTCTCTCTCTTTGGCCTGCATCGCGTCGCGAAATGCCTGTCGGTCGATGTTTAACTCCTGCATCACGCTGCGCATGCGCTGATCTTTGAGTTTGAGCTGAATGGCTTCTACAGATTGCTTTGTCATCTCTGAAAGTACTTGAACTCTCAGATTTTTTTGCTGGTATCCGGCCAGCAGCTGCAGGCCGGCGCCTTTATGGTGTTGTTTAAATCCGAAGCCTTTGCGGTGGCCTGTTCGTTGGCTGTCGGCAATTGCCAGTCCGGAAAAGATAATACCGACGACCAGAACGCAACTGATGATGATGATGTGTTTCTTTTTCATGATAACCTCCTTAAAGTTTTTTATTACCTGAATTTTACACGCAAACACCCCTTGGTGAAGTTTGAGATCAAGTTGCCGCAATTGACATGGCGCGATGGTTGTTGTTTAAAATTCAGGTATCTATTTTTAAAAATATTTTTAGGCTAAAATTATCCATCCGCCATAGAACGCTCCGTGACCTCAGTATCTAAGATAGCGGTAAATTGTGGTGAAAATATGAAGAAAAAGTGTGGAGATTATAGAGATTAGGGCGATACCTATTTTTTAACCGGCCGCTTCTGTTTCCATTTAAAAATGTAACTGTTTTTGGGGCATTATGTGAATCAACTGTGGAGAAAATGTGAAGAACTGATGTGAAGGTTGTGAAGCAGGCGGTATAAAATTGTAATTCGTCGTAAACTATATTAATAAGTATGGTAAGCAATTTGAAATTTGGAAAACCATGAGATTCAAACTTTCTTATAAAATTTTTGCAACCCTTACCTTAACGTCACTTCTGGTCGTGGCCCTTATGGTCGGACTCATAAGGTTTTATGTTGCCCGCAATTTTGCGGATTACGTCAACCGATCGCTGCTGGAGAGATACAACGAGGTCGCGGACGCTCTGGCCGTTGAATATAAAACCCGCAGGAGCTGGCAGGACATCGAGGATGATCCGGAACGCTGGCAGGAAATCCTGCGATCCGGCCTGCCGCAAAAAGATTTTGATCCTGGCAATGGCCCCCCGCGACCTCCCGATTCAAAAATCAAGGGATTCAGCGATCGTGCGCAAGACAGGCCGTCTCCGGAGCCTTCCAGGCGTGTTCAGCGATTGGCCCGCCGGCTGGCGCTTTTTGATGCTGATAAGCAGCACATTGCCGGCGGGCGCGCCAGGGATGCACAAGACGGTTATACCCTGCAGGTGATTGCCGTCGATGGTCAAACAGTCGGCTGGTTAGGCCTTCACAAAAGAGAGCACCTGGCCAACCCCCTGGCGGTTGGATTCTTAAGCCAGCAATCCCAGATGCTGTATATTATCGGCGGCGGCATTCTGCTGCTGGCCGCTGTGGTGGCGTTTCTTCTGTCCAGACACCTTTTGGCGCCTGTCGACAAGCTCATGGCCGGAACCCAGGCATTAATGTCGCGTCGGTTTGATACCCGCATCGAGGTTGAGTCCAAGGATGAACTGGGGCAGCTGGCCGCCGATTTTAATTCCATGGCGCAAACTCTGGAAAGTTATGAGCACTTGCGCCGGCAATGGATATCTGATATTGCACATGAACTCAGGACGCCCCTGTCGATTCTGCGTGGCGAGATCGAGGCCCTGAGAGACGGGGTCAGAGAAATCAACCGGGATACCCTTAATTCACTGTTGGCGGAAGCCAGGCATCTGAGCAAAATCGTAAACGATCTTCACGAACTTTCGCTTGCCGATACCGCAGCGCTCTCAATTAAAAAAGCTCCGGTCGATCCCGCGGCGATTTTAAAGGAGACCCTCGGCCATTTCAAACAGGATTTCGCTGAAAATCAGATTACGATTGAAAATAACCTGGAAAATCAACCCCCCATCACCATCATCGGTGATGCCGACCGCCTGCAGCAGCTTTTTTCAAACCTGGTGGAAAACACCCTGCGTTATGCGGATGCTCCCGGCATATTGAAGATCGGGCAGGAATGCACCGCAAACCGATCGATATTGTTTTTCGAGGATTCCGGACCCGGTGTCCCGGAAGGCGCGTTGGACCACCTATTTGATCGGTTATATCGGGTGGATCGGTCGAGAAGCCGCGCCCAGGGCGGCAGCGGGCTAGGCCTGAGTATCTGCAAGAGCATTGTAAACGCCCTCGGCGGAGAAATCCGGGCCATCAACGGTAATTCGGGCGGGCTTCGAATCGAGGTTGAATTCCCTCATACTGGATAAAAACTATAAAACTCATGACCAGCAGACGCATTCTTATTGTCGAGGACGAGGAAAAAATCGCCAGCTTGCTTTGCGACTATCTGAAAGAGGCCGGCTTTCAGACATCTACCCAGAACAACGGTGACCGCGTGATTGCTCAGATCAAGAAAGATCCATCGGATTTGATTTTACTGGATATCATGCTGCCGGGGAAAAATGGGATGGAATTATGTCGGGAGATCCGGCAGTTTTCCAATATTCCCATCATGATGATCACCGCCCGGGTGGAAGAAATCGACCGGCTGCTGGGTCTGGAACTCGGCGCGGACGATTATATCTGCAAACCGTTCAGCCCTCGGGAAGTGGTTGCCCGGGTCAAGGCGATTTTCAGAAGATTGCATGCCAAACCACTGGCGCACAATCTGGTTATCGGTTCGATTTCACTGGATGATGAAACCCATCAGGTAATGATCGACAAACAGGTGCTCAACCTGACGCCCAATGAATTTGGGCTGTTAAAGATCATGATGAGCCGGCCCAATCGCGTATTTTCCAGAAATGAACTCATCAACCGGGTTCAGGGATATGACTTTGAAGGCTATGACCGCACCATTGACACCCACATAAAAAATCTGCGCAAAAAGATTGCTCAGAAGCTCCCCGGTCAGGAAATCATCAGCACGGTTTACGGCGTTGGATACAAATTCAGCGCTTCGTCCGATAATGACAACGGGAAGGTTATGTTACCATGAAATCAGGCGGCCCTAAAATTTTTATTCTAATAATTCTTCTGATTGGAGGGGCGGGATTAGGCTGGGTAATTTTCAATCAATTTCAGGACCGGATCGGCTCGAGTAGAAGCGGTAAGATTTTACGACCGGTGCCGGTAGAAGAGGTTCAGATTCAGCGCGGGCCGATCGCGCTGCAGCGGACATTCAGCGGGGAGTTGGAAGCCCTGGCTGAGTTTGTTGTTGCGCCGAAAGTCAGCGGCCGCGTAGAGCGTATGATCGTTAATATCGCCGATACGGTAAAGCGGGGGCAGGTTGTGGCCGAGCTGGACAATGACGAATATGTCCAGGCTGTCGCCCAGGCCCAGGCCGATCTGGAAGTCGCCAGGGCCAACCAGTCCCAGGCCAAAAGCGCCCTGGAAATTGCCAATCGCGAGTTTAAACGCACCGAATCCCTTTTAAAGCGCGGGATCGCATCCGATTCTGAATTCGATGCCGCGAGGCAGGATCGACTGGCCAAGCAAGCTCAACTTAAAGTCGCTGCGGCCCAGATAACGAAGGCCGAATCATCGCTGGAAACCGCAAATATCCGGCTCGGCTATACCAAGGTCACAGCGGGCTGGACCGGTGGCGCTGAGCATCGCGTTGTCGCCGAGCGCTATGTGAACGAAGGCCAGACCGTAGCCGCCAACGCGCCGTTGCTCTTAATCGTCGATCTAAATCCCATCGTCGGGGTGATTTTCGTCACCGAGAGAGACTATGCTCATCTGAAACCCGGCCAGCTCGTTTCGCTAACAACGGACGCCCATCCGGGCGAACAGTATCCGGGCCGCATCGCTCGCATTGCCCCCATCTTCCGCAAGTCCACCCGGCAGGCGCGGATCGAAATGACCATCGACAATCCGCAGTATCGACTCAAACCCGGCATGTTCATCAGCGCCACAGTGGTATTAGACCGGGTGCCTGAGGCGACCATCGTTCCCGAGCAAGCGTTGACTATCCGTGATGACAAAAGCGGTATTTTCATCGTCAGTGAGGATGGACAATCGGTCGTCTGGCACGAAGTAAAAGTGGGCATCCGCGAAGGCAACCGGGTGCAGGTGGCAGGCGAGGGGCTGTCCGGTCGGGTCGTAATTCTGGGGCAGCAACTGGTAAAGGACGGCTCCGCGATCACGATTCCTGCCGAGCAGAACCAAACCGCTGCCGGCCGCGAAAAGGTTGACTCCCAATGAATCTGTCGAGTTTCAGCGTCAAACGCCCGATTTTCACGACTATGGTGACCCTGATCCTGGTCATCCTGGGGGGCGTCTCTCTGAGCAGGCTGCAGATCGACATGCTGCCCAACATCGAACTGCCGACATTGACCATCCGAACGAATTACGAGGGGGCCAGTCCAGTGGTTATGGAGCGGCTGGTGACTCAGATTCTTGAAGAGATCGTGGCCACGGTGCCCGGGGTGGAGGAAATCACCTCATCATCCACAGAGGGCCGCAGCACGATTAGGGTCAGTTTCGTGTGGGGTACGGAGATCGACATGGCGGCGATTGACGTTCAGGGCAAGCTCGAAGACGAGATCAACGAGCTGCCGGATGATATCGTCCGGCCCCGCATCCGAAAATTCGACATCGCCAGTTTTCCGGTCGTGCTTTTGGGTATCTCAAGCAATCTCGATCCCGTGGAACTCACCGAATTGATTGAAGTCCAGATCCGTTACCGCTTTGCCCGCATACCGGGTGTGGCGCAGGTTGACGTATGGGGAGGATTCAACCGTGAGGTCCGGATCGAACTGGATCCTGACCGGATCAAGGCCGTGGGTCTGCCGCTGGACCGGGTGCTCGATGCGATTCGCGACGCTAACCTCGATCTGCCGGCGGGCAAGATCGAACAGGGACGTTATGAGGTCACGCTGCGCGCACCGGCCGAGTTTACCAACCTCGATCAGATTCGAGAAACGGTCATCGCCCGGCGTGACGGTGCCGCCATCACGCTGGGTCAAATCGCCGAGGTCAAAGACACCTATGAGAAGCTGACGCGCATCGTCCGCGTTAACGGCGGGCGCGGACTGCGCGTGGCGATTCGCAAACAGGCCAATGCCAATACGGTCGAGGTGTCTAAACGCATCCTGGCTGAAATTGAAGCGGTCAACCAGGCCTTTCCTCAGATCAACATTGTTCCGGTCATCAACCAGGGCAATTTCATCGAGCGGTCCATCGCCAACGTTGCCCGCTCGGTACTTTACGGGGGCGGGCTGGCAATCGTGGTTTTGCTGTTTTTCCTGCGCAACATCCGCAGCACGCTGGTGATTTCCCTGTCGATCCCGATCTCAATCGTGACCACTTTTGCGTTAATATTCTTCGGGGGATTCACGCTCAATCTGATGACCCTGGGCGGGCTGGCCCTGGGGGTGGGCATGATGGTCGACAGTTCCATCGTCGTGCTCGAAAACATCTTTCGCCGCCGCAGTGAGAATGGCGAAGCGCCGGAGGAAGCAGCGGTTGAAGGAGCCCGGGAGGTCGGGACGGCAATCATTGCCAGCACCATCACCACGCTGGTAATTTTTCTGCCGTTGATTTTCGTGCGCGGCGTTTCGGGCATCCTCTTTAAGGAGCTGGCGTACGTGATCATCTTTTCCCTGATCTGTTCGCTGATCGTGGCGCTGAGTCTGGTACCCATGCTGGCGTCCAGACTCCTGACGTCAAGCCAACAGCGGCTCAAGGCGCCGGCGTCTCGAACGAACCGCTGGGCCGCCGCCGCCAATTCCGTCTTTGCGGGTCTCGAAAACACTTACCTGGATTTGTTGCGTTGGGTCTTGAGCCATCGCCTCGTCACCGTCTTTGCGGCCGCTGCCGTGCTCGGCGCCAGTCTGCTGCTCTTGCCCCTGATCGGCAGTGAATTTCTGCCCCCCAGTGATGAGGGCGAGGTTCGCGTCAGCGGTAAGATGGAAATCGGTACCCGGCTCGAGCTGGTCGATCGGCAGACACGCATAATGGAGCAGATCATTCGACCGGCCGTGCCCGAGGCCGTGGCGTCGGTGGTCAGTGTCGGCTCCTCCGGCTGGCGGGCTGACGCGGGCGCAGAGGGTGAAATACGCATGTCTCTGCTGCCGGCCGCCCAACGCGAGCGCTCCAATGTGGAAATCGCCCAGGACCTGCGGCGCCGTTTGGACGGCAGTGTGCCCGGTATGGAGATCCGTACCCGGGCCCCCCAGGGTCAGTTTTTACTGGAAAGACTCCTGGGCGGTGACGAGGGGCTGACCATCGAGATGCGCGGCTACGAGCTTGCGACGCTCGACGCTCTGGCCGGGAACGTTGCGAAATTGATTGTGGATGTGCCGGGTATCACGGACGTTCAGACCAGTCTCGAAGCCGGCATACCCCAGCAGGAAATCCGCGTGAACCGTGACAAAGTCGCCGATCTCGGTCTGAGCGTTCGCGACGTTACCCAGCTCCTACAAACCGCGGTGGCCGGTTCCAAAGCCGGCGAGTACCGAACGGGGGGCAATTCCTACCGCATTCTGGTGCAGCTCAAGGATGCCGAGAAACGCTCCTTAAACGAGATTCTCAACCTTACGCTGACAACTGCATCCGGGGAAAAGGTGGCGCTGCGCAATCTCGTCACTGCTGAATCGAGCCGCGGTCCGATTCTGATCGACCGTAAAGACCAGCAGCGAAGGGTGACGGTCAGCGCCAACGTCGCGGGACGCGATTTGGGTTCTGTGGCCCTTGACGTGCAGGCTGTGTTGGATCAAATTCCACGTCCGGTCGGCTATGATCTGACGGTCGCCGGCAATTTCGAAGAACAGCAAAAGGCCTTCAGGGAACTGGTCATCTCGCTCGTACTGGCGTTGGTCCTTGTATATATGGTGCTGGCCTGTCAATATGAATCGTTACGGGATCCGCTGGTCGTCATGTTTTCCGTTCCTCTGGCGGCGGTCGGCGTGCTGGTGACGTTGTTTATTACGAAAACGACGCTGAATGTGCAGTCCTACATCGGCTGCATTATGCTGGGGGGGATCGTGGTCAACAATGCAATTCTGCTGGTGGACCAGGCCGGTCGATTGGTTCAGGACGGGATGCGCACACGCGATGCCCTGACCGAGGCCGGTCGTCGCAGATTGCGGCCGATTCTGATGACGACCTTGACCACCATCCTCGGCCTGCTGCCGCTGGCCCTCGGCATCGGCGAAGGATCCGACGCCCAGGCCCCGCTGGCACGGGCGGTTGTCGGCGGCCTGACCGGATCGACGCTGATCACGTTGGTACTGATTCCGGTTGTCTATTCATTGTTTCATCCCGACCCGCAAGCGAGTCGCAAGTGAGAAGAATGCTTATCATCTCAGATGTATTCTCCCCGGCAATTGGCGATTTTCGTCGTGCATGGACCCAGCTCCTGACAACCGACCTGATTTACAAAGTCATCGCCTTTGCCATTTTAACACCCTTTGTCGGATTGGCTTTACGCTTTTTCATGTCGACGTCGGGGAACAGCGTCCTTGCCGATCAGGACATTTTGTTTTTTGTCTTGAGCCCCATTGGAATGGTCGCACTTGTAGTGGTCAGCG
>Ga0316194_10000970_pt1 | contig 19582 bp, 17 predicted proteins | sample CroRivsedime1_MG_FD_204936 | JGI IMG/M metagenome (GOLD analysis project Ga0316194, IMG submission 204936) | Coastal sediment microbial communities from Maine, United States - Cross River sediment 1 | ecosystem: Environmental > Aquatic > Marine > Coastal > Sediment | place: USA: Maine...
CCAACACCTGTATCAATTATCAAACCATTATGCCTCCGGTCCGTGGCGAGCACCTCGCCTTCGGCGACACCGGGGTGGTGATTTACTGCAACAGCGTACTCGGCGCCTATTCAAATTTTGAAGGCGGACCCTCGGCGCTCGCCGCGGGACTGACCGGGCGCACGCCACGCTATGGGCTGCATCTTGATCAGAATCGCAAAGCGACGAAACGTTTTCAGGTCACCTGCCAGCCGCAATACCTGTCCGACTGGGGTGCGCTCGGCGGCATCATCGGCGCCCGCACCGGTTCCTACTGGGAAGTGCCGGTGATCGAAGGCATCGAGTCACAACCGGGTTCCGATGAAATGAAACACATGGGTGCCGCGATGGCGAGCTTTGGTTCGGTGCCGCTGTTTCACGTCGTCGGTATCACCCCGGAAGCGCCGACCCTGGAATCGGTCTGCGCGCCGGATTCGCTGCAGGCGGAAGTAATTGGCGAAGCCGATTTCGAGTCCTTCTTCGCGCGTTACGGCGGCAAGGGTGAGAAGGTCGATGTTGTCGTATTTTCCGCACCGCAATTATCGCTCCTCGAAATGCAATCGCTCGCCACCCTGCTCGACGGTAAGAAACTACATGCCGACACCAGCCTGCTCGCGGTGACGAGCCCGGCAGTTGCCGCCGATGCCAGGCGTCTCGGCATAGCAGAACGCATCGAAGCATCGGGCGCGTTACTACTCGAGGGCATGTGTTTCTATCAAAGCTATGCGCGCGAGATGGGCGAGGCCAATGGCTGGAAGCGGCTGATGACAAACTCGGTCAAGCTGGCGAACATCATCGGCGGCTACGGTTATGAACCAACCCTGTCGAACATGGAGAACTGTGTCGCTTCGGCAGTTGCCGGGGAGATCGTCTGATGGCAAGCCCGCATATCATTGAATTGAAGTGCCACGTCGGCGTCGGTGCGCAAGTTTCAGGTGAAGCACTGGTGACCGACGATAATTTTTCGGCGCGATACGATCTCGACCGTATCGCCGGGATTTTTTCGCGCCCGCAACACAAGCTCGCGGGACAAAGCTATGTCGACAGGATCATGGTATTCAATACCGCCAAGGGAGGCGTCGCGTCGGCGTGGATGTTGCACGAAATGAAGTCACGCGGGATTGCGCCGAAAGCGATCCTGTTCAACAGCGTCAACCCGATTCTGGCGCAGGGCGCGGCGCTCGCCAACATGGCAATGTGCGACCGTTTCGCAGACGGTGATGTCACGCAACTGATAAAAACCGGCGACCAGGTCACCGTAAATCCACAAAGCGGCCTGGTTACGATCCAGAGGATGTAGGCTTATGCAGGTCACTTATCTCGATTGCAGTGCCGAGGTCTCGGCGATTCAGCAACCCGCCAACGACCGGATGGTCTGGCTTGCCAGCGATATCAAGCCCGACGATTATGTGGTCAGGCTGTCCGCTGACACACTAAATGAAATCGAGCGCCTGGTCGGTTTCTTGGTGGATAACCCACTGCCGCTGCTGCAACGCAAACTGGATGAACTCGAATTGCCCGCCTGTCGTGCGACGATGGCGCAGATGAAATCTATCCTCGATGACGGCGTAGGTTTTGCAGTGCTCGATAGATTGCCGATGGAAAACTATCCAATTGATAACCTGCTCGAAATTTACTGGGTGCTCGGGCAATGCATCGGCCGCCCGGTGGCACAGAAGTGGAACGGTCAGATGATCTATGACGTTGCCGACACCGGTGCGGATTACGCTTACGGCACGCGCGGCTCGTATACCTCGGTGGAGCTAAACTTCCACACCGACAATGCTTTCGCGCGCATGGTACCCGACTATGTCGGGCTGTTTTGTCGCCACCCGGCGAAAAGCGGTGGGGTCAGCCGCTTTTGCAGTCTCTACTCGGTGCATCAGCGCCTGCTTGAGCAATATCCGGCAGCGCTTGAACGTCTTTATCAGCCGGTGCTGTTCGACCGGCAGAAGGAACATCGCGATGGCGCCGAGCCGGTGTGTCGCGCGCCTTATTTCAGCTGGCGCAACAACCGCCTGTTCGCGCGCGCCAACGCATCGCTGATTCGCAAGGGTTACGAAGTTGCGGGGGAACCCATGGACGCCACGCTCGCGGCCGCGCTCGATGCCGTCGACGAAGTCTGTGCGGCGGAAGACCTGTGGTACGAAGCACCACTGCAACGCGGCCAGGTCCAGTACCTCAACAACCATGAAGTCGGGCATTACCGCAGTGCGTTCGAGGATTACGACGAGCCCGAACGCAAACGCCATCTCTATCGACTCTGGCACCGCACAGCAGGCAGCACAAGCTACGACGGCCACCACCTCGATTGAGGATAAATAGCTGGCTTCACCATCCCACTCAATGCAATTCCCGCTACCGTCATCCCGGCCTTGAGCCGGGATCTTGCAACGATGACGCGTTGCAAAGATCCCCGCTTGCGCGGGGATGACAGCAGTAGGTGGCGGGGATGACGGTAATAGGAGCGGTGACGAGCTGCAAACCGCTTTAGTCGCGGTATCCAAACATCCTGTTCTTGATAATTTCTGCGGCCACCCCGTCCGGCAGGCATTCTTCCCATTTCCCCCGGCCGTTCTGCAACTGCTTGAGTACGTTGCGGGAAAAAATGTTGAACAACTCATGGTCGCTCGATTCGATGCCGAAGATGAAATTGTTCTCCAACAAGTGGCGGTACAGGTACTGCAGATTTTCCGCCAGTTGGATGTTCTCGAAATCCGTATATTCACCGGATTGGTCAACCTCCGGGTAAACCAGCAGGCGGGTATTATCCGGAAACAGTTTACCGAATCCCTCGAGAATGCCGCCTTCGACCCCACGGTAGCTGTTTTCATCAAAGATTTGCCGGATGTTGACGATACCGACGACGATACCTATCTGCAGCGTGGTGAACTGCCTGAAATAGGCGCGCATGGAGAAGTAACGCGTGTAATCGGTAATCATCACGCTGTAACCCAGCGAGTTCAGCAATCCCACGCTGGCAATCAGATCTTCCTCGGATACCATCAGGTCGTTGCCATGTATGTCGTTGAGCGAGATTTCTGCCAGGGCGACACTGTTTTTAGTCGTCACGCCATCCAGTTTGCAGAAGAATTTCAACCCCTGTTCCATCATGTCGACATTCAGGCGGGTTACCGGCCTGAAGGTACCCCTGATGGTCAGTACATTTTTTTTGTACAGCATTTCGGCCGGTATCACGACCGACCCGTCCGGTTTGAACATAATGGCGCGGGTTTTCCAGCTGCGGATCAGGTGCAGGTTGATGGCGCGATTGTCGACCTCTTCGAAATAAGGACCGTAAAATTCGATCGAATCGATTTCGATACGACCCTGTTCGAGGTTGTCGGTCAGTGATTCGATAATGGTTTTTGAATTTTCGAAGTAATAGTAAGCCGCGTAGATCAAATTTACGCCGAATATACCCAGTGCCTGCTGTTGTCGTTCCGCATCGTTGTCGCGCATGCGCACGTGCACAATAATGTCGGAAGGCTCGGCGGCCGGGTACATCTGTACGCGAATGCCACACCAGGCATGACATTCGTTATCGACCTTGAAACTCTTTGCCGCAACGGTAGCGCCGTAGGCAAAAAAGCGCGACGCACGGGAGCGGGACTTACCGACCCGGTTAACCACCAGTTCAAATTCCTTTTCCAGCATCGCCTGCACTCGCGCCCTGCTCACGTAACGACCGTCTTCCTGCACCCCATAGATCGCATCGGAGAATTTCATATCGTAGGCGGACATGGTTTTGGCGATGGTACCCGCGGCCGCTCCCGCCTTGAAAAACTGCCGCGCCACTTCCTGGCCCGCACCAATCTCGACTATCGTGCCGTATTTTTTTTCATCAAGGTTTATGCGCAGTGCCTTGTCTACCGTTGTGCGGTCGCTGGTTGAGCGGTTGCTGTTTTTTTTATCCATTAGATTCCTGCCTTTCCACGGCCAGTATGGATCGCGCCGTCGAAAATTCGCGAAACTTAGAATCTGCAATTATATCGCAGTAGCCCCGGTTTTATTCAAAAAAACAATCAGGATTCAATCCTGCAACGGGGAAGTGTCATTCCGATTCGTCAGGATGACAATAGGAGAGCGCATAAAAAACCCGATGGGGGCCATCGGGTTAAATTGTTCATACTGAGTTAAGGGGTACTGTTTGGAATGATATAGCGACTCAACCAGAATAGCAGCGACATACTTCACAGTAAAAACATCAACAACTTTGCAAAGCCGGCTATTCCGGTATCCAGCCAGGTTCGACAGTGTCAGAATTCGGGATACACATATCAAGGACACAAGTCGAGCGAAACCTCTACGATGAAAATCATTCTCTCAGTTCTGCTGTTGCTATTGCTAAATGCCTGTGCCAAACCCCTGCAACCCGAAAACTATGCCGAGCGCATATCGACGACCAGGCTGGAGCAGAATTCTTTCCTGGTTGCCTATCGCGGTAGCAGCGTTAGCGGGGCGGACGAGGTCGTCGACCTGACCTTGCTCAAGAGTGCGGAAACCGCGCTCGAAAACGGCTTCAATTATTTTGTCATCGTAAAGACGAGCGAATCGGCCTCGACAGGGACTTACACTCCGCCGGACAGCAGCGTCGGCCAGGTAGACAACTACCTGCAGGATAGCGGTTATGCAGCCACGATTGTCGGCGATAAGACTTATCTTCATGCAGATCCGGGCGCGGTTAATACAATCGTCTGTTTCGAGGAAAAACCACAGGGATTTTCTTATATCGCGCTATTTCTCAAGGCAAGCTTACGCGACAAGTACAAGCTTAATCGACTCTCGCAATAGCCGGTCACAACAGTCGCCAACTCGATGGCGCAAAAGGTATAATGCTGTATCCGAATCGAGGCAAGCCAATGAGTGATTGGACCAACCAGGCCATATCCATCATCGAAGCGGACTATAGACGCTCCGCCGACACCCACCTGCTCAAGGTCGAACTGCCCGTGATCGACAATATCGACCTTTATCTCAAGGACGAATCCACGCATCCGACCGGAAGTCTCAAGCATCGCCTGGCGCGTTCACTTTTCTTATATGGCCTGTGCAACGGATTGATCGCCAGGGACACCACGATTATCGAATCGTCGTCCGGCAATACCGCGGTTTCGGAAGCCTATTTCGCCAAACTACTGGGCCTGCGATTTATCGCCGTGGTGCCGAAAAGCACCTCGCAGGAAAAGATCGACAAGATTACTTTCTATGACGGGGAGTGCCATTTCGTCGAGCCGGGCGACATTTACGCCGCGGCGGCCCGACTGACCGATGAGCTCAACGGACATTACATGGATCAGTTCACCTACGCCGAACGGGCGACCGACTGGCGTGGCAACAATAACATTGCCGAGTCGATTTTCGCGCAGATGAGCCGCGAGGCTTTTCCGACGCCATCCTGGATTGTCGTCAGTGCCGGCACCGGCGGCACCTCCGCGACCATTGGGCGTTTCATCCGCTACCAGTGCCATGCCACACAACTCTGCGTTGCCGACCCCGAGCACTCGGTGTTTTACGATTCATATGCCAGCGGGGATCGATCGCTTACATCGCAACAGGGTTCAAATGTAGAAGGCATCGGTCGGCCACGCGTCGAACCATCATTTATCCCCTCGGTCATCGATCGCATGATCAAGGTGCCGGATGCAGCTTCTTACGCAACGATACATTTTCTGCAACAGGTGCTCGACCGCCGCTGCGGCGGTTCCACCGGCACCAACGTCTATGCCGCCCTCGAAATTATTGCAGAACTCAATGCAGCCGGGGAATCAGGTAGCGTGGTGTCGATGCTCTGCGACGGCGGTGAACGCTACCTCGACACTTATTACAACGATGAATGGTTAAAACAGAAGGGCTTCGATCTGAGCCCTTACCTGGAAAAGCTGGACAATTTCTACACCACCGGCAAATTCCGCTGACATATACAGAACAAATGGTCATCCCCGCGCAAGCGCATTACTGTTCAGAATAAACAACTAGTCGCAGATTCACTGGTGTCGTAAGGCTACCTCGGGGGTAAGCCCACAAAAGTGTAGCGAGGCAGGACGCCGAGCTCCAAGCGGTCACATGGATGTGCCAAACGGCGCTGTTTGCCGTTTGGAAGCGGCTTTTTTGGGCTTACCCCCGAGGTAGCCACCAAACACTGTAAGGGGAAATTGGTGCAGTCCCTATGATGGGAAACAGTGACACTACGTTGATTTTTGTGACTTATCTCCGAGCAGTGGTGTTTTACTCCAGACAGTAATGCGCTTGCGGGGATCTCAAGACGATGAAACCATTGCGAGATCCCCGCTTGCGCGGGGATGACAGTAGCAAGTAACGGGGATAACAGGTTAGTCAGCTGGACGCTGACTTTGCGATCATCTCGGGTAGTTTGAGGCGTAGTATTTTCCCCGATGGCCCTTTGGGCAGATCATCAAAGAAGTAAATAATTTTGGGCGACTTGTACGCACCGACCCCGGCTTCGCAAAATGTCTTGAGCTCTTCCTCGCTGCAATCATAGCCATCGCGCAGAACCACGCAGGCAACCACTTCCTGGCCATAGTTTTCATCGTCGACACCGACCGCGGCAGCTTCGAGGATGGCTTCGTGCTTGTACAGCACATCATCGATTTCTCGTGGCGCGATATTCTCACCACCACGAATAATCAATTCCTTGGAGCGTCCGGTTATAAAAATATAGCCATCCGCGTCTTTCCTGCCGAGGTCACCGGTGTAAAACCAGCCTTGCTTGATCGATGCCTCGGTCGCGTCCGGATTCTTGTAATATAGATCGAGCAGATTGCTGCCCCGGATAATCAGTTCACCGACCACCTGCGGCGGGCATTCATTGCCCTGTTCGTCGACGATGATGATTTCGTTGCCATAGGGCAATCCCACCGATCCGGGTTTGCGGGCCGCCGGCGGTAACGGATTGCTCGCCACCGTACCCGCGGTTTCGGTGAGACCGAGAGTTTCGATCATCGGCACCTTGAAAGTCTGCTCCCACTGCTCGAGCGTGACCGCGGCCAACGGCGCCGAGGCCGAGCGTGCAAAACGGAAATTCGCCAGCCGTTCATCATTGCCGAAAGCAAAAGGCTCCTTCCCGGCACGGTCGAGCAGATACTTGATAATTGTCGGTACAATACTGCTCCAGCTGCAACGATGTTCGGCCACCAGCTGCCAGTAATCGCTCGCACTGAAGCGTTTCGGCATGACCACGCTGCTGCCGCTGTAAAGCGGCGCCGACACCGTCACCATCGCGCCGTTGATGTGATACACCGGCAACACGCACAAGGCGCGATCATCCGCTTTCAGTTGATGTCCTTCGGTGACGTTACGCCCACCACAGGTCACCGCACGATGACTGATCATGGCACCCTTCGGCAACCCGGTCGAACCCGAGGTATAAAGCAACAATGCGGTATCTTCTGCGGTTGGCGCAGGGGGACTGGCAACCGGGTTTTGCCGGGCAGGCCAGTCAGGGCCGTCTGCCTCGCTGATCTCGATGACGCTGATCGGCCGCTCGATCTGCGTCATGATTTGATCAAGTTTGTCGCGATACTCGGGCGCGACAAAGACGACTTCCGCATCCGAATGACCGAGCACGTGCACCAGTTGCACCGTACCCGCGACCGCGTTAAGCGGTACGATGATTCGATTGCTCGCCATCACTCCGAGGAACAGGCGCAGGGTCCAGTAGCCATTGTTCAGCAGAAACGCGACTTTGGCGCCGCGCGCCAGGCCGAGTCCATCGAGTTGCTGGCCAAGCTCGTCAACCGCGGATTTCAATTGCGCGAAGCTGAGCGATTGCCCGCTGTCAGGCGCGATCAGAAACAGTCGATCGGGAGAGGCATCGGCATGCTGCTCGATGCAGGCGCGAATCGTCTCCATATTCAGTCTTTACCGTAGCGGGAGAAATAGGCGCCGAACAGGTCCTCTTCGGTGGGCTTGTCTTCAGCAACCGCGGTGACCAGGTGGGTCGTGTTGATAAAGTGTCGATAGTTCAGGTTCTCACTGATACTGTTTCCACCCCAGGTGCCACATCCCATACTCAGGGTAAAGTTGAGGCCATTGTTGAAACTGCCGCCATTGCCAAAGGTATGCGCCTGGTTGACCAGCACCCTTACCACATCGATTTCCTCGGCGAGGCGAATCGGGTGATCGGCATTACGGGTATGAATGCCGCAGGAATGCCCACGCCCCTGCACATTGAGGATATCGGTGACGAGCTGGACCGCGTGATCAAAATCGCGCGCGCGGTAGACCGTCAATACCAGGGATAACTTTTCGTCGGTAAACGGCGACGCGGGATCGAAATCTTCCTCGACCATGAAAAAACGCGCCTGCGCGGCTCCGGCATCGAGCCCCACTCCGGCAGCGAATACGTCGGCATCCCTGGCAATCAGGTCCCGATTGAGATTACCGTCAACCCAGAGTTTGTCTGCGATCAGGGCTTTTTCCTCGGCGCTGCAACGATAGCCCCCGGCTGTCTTGAGCGCGGCGATCGCTTCTTCGTATCGGTCATCGAGTATGACGAGTGAATTTTCCGACGAGCAGGAGGTAGAATTATCGAAAGTTTTTGAAGCACAGATTTTTTGCGCAGCATCGTTCAGATCGGCGTTACTATCGATGATTACCGGCACATTGCCGGCACCGACCCCGATCGCCGGGGTGCCGCTGCTGTAAGCAGCACGCACATTATTCTGCGATCCGGTGGCGACGATCAAATCCGCCTGTTCCATCAGCAGACGCGTCAGGTTGCGCGAAACCGGCTGCGGCAGAATTTGCACCAGGTCTGCAGGCGCACCCACCTTGCTCAGTGCATCACGCATCAGTTCAACCGTCGCATTGGTACTACTCCAGCCTGCCGGCGATGGCGCAATCACTATTGCGTTGGCTCCCTTGAGCGCCATCATGGTCTTGTTGACCGGGGTTGCGGCGGGATTGGTCGACGGGGTAATCGCGGCGACGACGCCCACCGGCTTGCCATACTTGATCATGCCGTTGCCGTTGTCATTTTCAATAATACCGACCGTGCGCACACGCATCAGGTCACGCAAGGTACCGAATGTTTTGCGCTGGTTCTTGATGATCTTGTCGGCGACGTTACCGATACCGGTGTCGGCAACCGACTGCTCGGCCAGGCTCCTGGCATTTTCCGGTTTGTAAAGCGACCAGGCGACCGCGGTAACCGCTTCGTCGACCCGCGCCTGGTCCGCGTCGGCGAACTGCTGCAATGCACTGCGTGCGCGAGCGATCAACTGCTCGACGCTAGCTACTTCCTTATCAGTCGCGCTGATCACCGCGGATACTGCCGGCTTGGCCATAATACTTACTCTATGCCTTTTTCGAAGGCGCAAGTTTACTCGCTGCACAGCAGAATTCAAAACGGGTAAATGTCTCCCCTGCAGTCCAATTGCCATCATCCCCGCCTCGTCCTGTCATCCCCCCTTCCCTTAACTGTCATCCCCATTGCCGTTATTCTCAATGACATTATCCCCGCCTTCCTGTTGCAGTCATTCCCGCGTAGGCGGGAATCTCCTTACAGTGCTGCGGTTGCAAGATCCCCGCTTGCGCGGGGATGACATTAGTGGGGAGGCGGGGAAGACGGCAGTAAAGATGAGATGCCGTCAGCACTGCTTCCCAAAATATCGTGAACTGATAAGATGCTGCGCTTTGTTCGAGGAGACGCACTTTGCTGGCTGAATACGGACCCTGGATCGTAGCCTGGTGCTTTTTCGCGCTGTGTTGTGGCGGCTTTATCAAGGGTGCTCTCGGCGTCGGCACGCCGCTGCTGACGGTGCCGATGATGGCGCAGGTGCTGCCACCGCAAATGGCAATCGCCATCATGGCGGTACCGGTGGTGGTCGCCAACCTGTGGCAATTCGCCCAGGCCGAGCGCAGCTCCGCGGTGGTAGCGCGCTTCTGGCCGACTTTCTGTGCAATCCTTGTGGGCACCTGGGTCGGTGTAAAAATACTGTCGGTGATCGACGAAAAAACACTACTGGTGCTAGTCGGGGTCGCGGTCATTGCGTTCGCACTGCTGCAGGGTTCCCGGTTTCGCCTGCACCTGCCCGATCGGCTGGTGAAACCGGCGGGCGTCCTGTTTGGCGGTGCCTCCGGCGTCATCGGCGGGGTATCATCGTTTTTCGGTCCGATGCTGATCACTTACCTGATTTCCATCCGTGGTCTCGCGAAAAACCAGTTTGTCAGCACGATCAGCTTTCTCTATGTCAGCGCGGTCGTACCCTGGACGATTACCCTGTTTATATACGACATCCTCGATCAGCGCCTGCTGATTTATTCGGCCTTTGCCACGCTACCGGTAACTCTTGGACTGTTAGTCGGGCAACGACTGCGCGGTCATATCAGCGAGGCGAGGTTCCAAAACCTGATTATCGGGATCCTGGTGGTTTCCGGAACCTCGATGCTGTGGCGGGCCTATCACTAAAAATTAAAGTCATCCCCCTGATTTCCTTGTCATCCCCGCGAAAGCGGGGGATCTTACAATGAAGGCACGTTACAAGATCCCCGCTTTCGCGGGGATGACACTAGAAGTAGGTGGGGATGACTTTGGAAGCAGGCCGGAGTGGCCTGCTAAGAAGCGGAACTGGAGGCGCTGGTGCTAGACAGTTTTGACAAGCTTGTATAACATCCGCCGAAACATTCTAATAATTAATTGTAGTGATAATAAAACAACCCGGAGGAGCACAATGAATCTCAGAAAATATCTGGCCGCATGCGGCATCGCTTTGGCCACTACGGCGCTTTCCGCCAATACTGTTTATGCCGCCTGCGCTACCGACGCATTACCGGCCACCAAAGACTATCCCGGCGGATACCCGGCGCGCGCACTGACCATGGTCGTACCTTACGGCCCGGCCGGTGGTTCAGGCCAGGTCGCCCAGGCGATGGCCCAGGCGGTGACCGAACTTACTACCGTAGCGATCAACCGTGATCACAAGCCCGGCGGTTCGGGCACGGTAGGCATGACTTCCTACATGGCGGCACCAGCCGACGGTTACACCGTGCTGGAACATATCGACGATGCCTCCAGCGCGCATGCACTCGACTCGAGCAAGCCCAATCCTGCCACCGACCTGATTCCGTTGGTGACCTCGCAGATTACCTTTTCGCAAATCTATATTCGCACCAACGAAGAGCGTTTCAGCGACTGGAATTCCTTCGTTACCTGGGTCAAGGCACAAAACGGCAAGGCGACGATCGCCAATGTTTCCAAAGAAGGTTCGATGGAACGGGTGACGATGAAATACATCACCGACGCCACCGGCATGAAAATCCAGCAAATCTCCTTCGACAAGGGTGCTCCCCGTTACGGTGCGCTGGCTGGCGGTCAGGTTGACGCGTTGTTCGAGCAGCCCGGTGACGTGCGTAAATTCCTCGATGCGGGAAAGTTCAAACCAATCCTCACCATCCTCAAGCAACGCCCCGCCGCATTTGCCGAGGTACCTAGCCTGACCGACGCCGGACTGGACTTTGATCCGCTGTACCGCTTCCGTGGCTTCTACGTGCACAAGGGTACACCTGCCGACCGTGTCGCATGGCTGCAGTGGGCCTTTCAGAAAGCTTATTGCCAACCCAGCTATCAGAAGTTCAACGACAGCAAATACATGACGCTGATCGAAAGTTTTCGTGATACCGAGGGTTCCAGAGACCTGATAACCACCACCGTCGGTCAATACCGTGACGTCTACAAGCAAATGGGGCTGGAAATTCAGTAGCTCCTGCAATGAACGCTTATGTCATTCAGCGTCCGGGGATTTCCCCGGACGCTGTATTTCTTTACCCGTCCCGCTTGACTGAATCATGGGCAACCTGAGAACCGGGCACCTGGTAGAAGCCGGCCTGTGGCTCGGGCTGTGCCTGTTCCTGTACATCTATTCTTTCGAATTCGAAAAAGACATCGAAATCTACAAGTTCGGCGCTACCGCCTGGCCACGTACCATTATCCTGTTGATGGCGATTGCGGCGCTCGGCCAGTTATTCCACCACTGGAAGCGCGGCGACGAAACCTCATCGGAAATCATTGACGCCGCCACCTCCGATGGCGCCGAAGAAGCGGCGCACGAGGCGCACCACGAAGATATCAAATGGTATGCCTCGACCTTCGCCCTGCTGTTAATTCCATTCGCCTACATGCGTGTCCCGGACTGGATCGCCGCACTTGTATCGGCCGAAGGAATGACGGTGCATGTTATCCGTATTGTCTGCGCTGCAATCCTGATCGGGATTTTCATCTATTACATGCGCCGCAACATGGTTGGTGCGATTTTGACCCTGCCCCTGTTTTTTGCGGCAATGCTCGAGGACATGGGCTTTTACTCGCTGGCGCCATTTTTCATTATAGGTGTCATGTTCCTGTTTGGTGAACAACGACCCAGGCCGATGATCGCAATCATGGCGTTGATTTTCGGGCTGCTGATGCTGCTGTTCGTAAAAATCCTGTTTGTGGGCTTGCCGGTGGGCAACTTACACCCGTTCTACGATATCGGTAGCTGGGTCGTCACGGTGTTGCAATAGGTAGACCATGGACGCATTCGATAATTTCTTAACCGGCACCATCACCCTGTTCAGCGACCCTGTCGGAATCCTGATTTTTTTCGGCGGTGTCGTCGGTGGTATGCTGTTTGGCGCGATTCCAGGCGTGAGCATGTTAACCCTGGCTGCCATCCTGCTACCTTTTACCGCCCACCTGTCGCCCGAGCACGGCATCATGCTGTTTTCGGTGATTTACTGTACCGGGGTGTACGGAGGCGCCATTACCGCGATCCTGTTTAACATTCCCGGCGCCCCGGAAAACGCGCCGACCGCATTCGATGGCTACCCGATGACGCAGAAAGGCCAGGCCGGCAAGGCCGTCGGCGCTGCCGTCATGTGTTCGGCGCTCGGTGGCACCGTGTCCTGTATCATCATGATGCTGGCGACTGCACCGATCGCCGACTGGGCGATTTCGGCGTTCGGTCCGCCCGAGATTTTTGCACTGGTCTTCTTTGGCCTGGCGGTAGCCTCGTCGGTCGGCGCCAAAACCTTCTGGAAAGGCTGGTTGTCGATTCTGATCGGATTGATGGTCGCCGTGGTCGGTCTCGATCCGGTGGGCGGTATAGAGCGCTACGATTTCGAAATGCCATACCTGCTCGCCGGCATTCACTTTATCCCGACGATCCTCGGTTTTTTCGCCGTCTCGGAAATTTTCGTGCAGGCGGAAAAGAAAGCCAGGGGTTCCTACAACGCACCCAAATTGAGCGTGGATTTTCCAAGTTTAAGCGAACTCATCGCGCATAAGTGGGCCGTCTTGCGCTCGATAGTGATCGGCTTCTTTTGCGGTATCCTGCCCGGCATCGGCGCGACGCTGGCGGCATTTATGGGCTACAACGAAGCCGTACGCTGGTCGAAGACACCCGAAGAATTCGGCAAGGGTAAACTCGAAGGAGTCATTTCTTCGGAAACCGCCAACAATGCGGCCACGGGTGCGGCGATGATACCGCTGCTGGCGCTCGGCTTACCCGGTGGCGCCTTGACCGCGATGATGGTCGGTGTGTTTCAAATGCACGATATGGAACCCGGTCCACTGGTATTTCTGAACAGCGCAGACCTGGTCTGGGTCGTGTTCTCGGCGATGTTCTTCGCTAATGTGTCGATCCTGTTTGTCGGTTACCTCGAAACCAAGACCATCATCAACCTGTTGCGGATTCCGTTTCAGTTCCTCGCGCCGATGATCTTGTTGCTCGCCACGGTCGGCGCCTACGCGGTGCGCGGCCTGACCATCGATGTCATCGTCATGTTTCTCGCCGGCGTGATCGGATTTTTCCTGCGTCGTTCGGGATACTCGGTGGCCGGTATCGTACTCGGCCTGATCCTCGGCAAGATCGGTGAGCAAACCTTCGCCCAGGCGATGCAAATGCTGCACTTCGAATGGAGTGGTTATTTCGATCGGCCAATTGCGCTTGGACTGTTGATTGCTGGCATACTGACGCTCTGCGGCAGCATTTACGGCGCCTTCTTCAAAAAGAAACATCCCTCGAGGCAAATGACCGGTTAAGTATCTGTTCCCCGGCGGGTAACCGCTGCTCGCATTGATACGCTTCAGCCAAACCACAACACCATCGCCGACAGGCTGACCCCGCCCGCCAGCACGCCGGCCACCAGGCGGCGCCTGAACAGGAAATAAGCCGCAAACGCGATCACCACCGCGGCAATACGAATCACCAGTGAAACGCCGGCCAGCTCGCTTTCCGGCATAATCACCATGCGAAAAATCAACCCCGCCACCATCGCGTAGGAAACACAGGTGATCCACTGGAATATGGCACCATTGGCATCGATGCGTCTAACCACGACCACGCCGAGAAAGCGCCAGAAGAAGGTAGCCGCACCACAACCGAGCACGATCAACCATAAGGTTTCAGCTTGCATCGAACGTCTTCCAGAATTTACCCGCAGCAAAACCAAGGCTGCCACCGACCAGGCCGGTAATCAGCAAATCAATCGATGGGAATAGAAGGTTGGCGACCGGGATCGTCGCACAGCCGAGCACCATCGATAATCGTTGCGCACAGCCCGGCACCGCTGCCAGCACCAGTGCAAAGAATAACGGGCTGACGAAAATTAACCCAAGCACCACTGCAGCGGGCAATAAAACCGCGCCATGATAACCAAACAGGGTGCCCATCACCGCGGCCATCAGGATACAACTCGCAAAAGTGATGTAATAGCGGTGTCGGAACCGGGTATCGATATTGGGAAATTCACGCAGGCACATCGCCCAGGAGTTGATCGACAATAGCTGCGCATCGAGACTCCGGCCCAACAGGCTCGATCTGCCCCGCGACATCGCCGGCACAAACGAGACCACCATCGGTAAAAAACGCGCGTTGGCGAGCGAACAGGCAAATATGATCGCGACTATACCCTGCCCGGTGGTGGTCAATTCCACCATCGCGAGCTGCCCGGGCAGACCCCAGATAAACAACGTGGCAATAGCCGCCATATCAGCGCCGAAACCGGCGCCACGCGCCAGCGAGCCGAATCCCATCATCGTGAATAGCAGGATGAACGCCGGCAGCGATAGCGCATCCAGCATCGCCTTGCGCATTACGGCGCTGTTTCCTGAAACCATCATCGCTGCCATAGGGGATTAAACAGGCGGATCATACTTGCAGCCCGGGTTAAAGAAAAATCAGCCATGCGCTTACCGTGAACCCTGCCAGTATGGTTGACAGCAAAACCGCACTTGCCGCCGCCTCGGTACCACGGTTATACATGCTGGCGAACAAATAGGCGTTCAGTCCCGGCGCCACCGCTGACATCAATACTATGGATTTGGTCGTTGCCGCCGGCAACTGCAGTTGCCAGCCCAGCAGCAATGTCAGCGCCGGCTGAACGATTAGAGATAACACCACTATGAGTCCCGCCTCACCGAGGGATTTGTGGAGCGTATAGCGCGTCAATACCCCGCCAAGCGCGAACAGCGCTACGGGCAAAGCTGCCCGCGCGAGCAACTCGATTGCCGCCAGCAATGCGCCAGGCAAAGCGATTCCGCCCAGGTTGACGATAAAGCCGAGCCCGATACCGATCATCAGGCTGTTGCGAAACATAGCCCGGAGCACGATGCGCGATGTTTCCACGGCACCGCGACCATCGGCGCGCAAAAACTCCATCGCGGTAATCCCGATCAGGTAACAGATCGGCGCGTTGACTGCGACCAGCGCATAGCTCGGCGCCAGGTTATCCACGCCCCAGGCGCGTTCCGAGATCGGCAGCCCGAGCATCACCAGGTTGGAAAACAGGGCGGCGAAGGCAACGCCAACCGCCTCTCCCGGCCGCCTGTTGAAAAAACCTTTAACCACAAAAAAGGCGACTACAAAGCACGCGATTGCGGCCAGGTAGTAAGCCAGCATCATGCGCCAGCCAAAGGCGGTATCCAGGTCGATGGTCGAGGTCGCGCGAAACAGCAAACAGGGAATGGCAAACTGGATCGCAAACTTCATCAACTGGTCGATGGCATCTGCGCTGGTAATTCGACTTCTGACCGCCAGGTAACCCGCGGCGATGACGAGAAAAACCGGGGCTACAATATTGAGGATTTCTACCAGCATTCAGGCTGGCCTGACAAATACGGCATCAGGTACCGAGACGGTTGGTTCACAATCACGCCAGACTGCGGGTCAAACGGATCCATCAAAGGCATGGACGGATTGCAATCGCGGTATCCACGGCCGCAGGTGGAGAATGATGTCTGGGTCATTTGAAACGTCTACTTGATTGCTTGTTTTTATGAGTTTTTACGCGCTCTTTCGGCATCGAGTAATGCGCGTTTACGCGCCAGCCCCCAGCGATATCCACCGAGTCCACCATCACTCCGCAGGATTCGATGGCAGGGCACCAGCACCGCTATCCGGTTCGCCGCACAGGCCGATGCGGCTGCACGTACCGCCTTCGGTTTGTCGATGCCCTGCGCCAGTTCGGCGTAACTGATCACGTCGCTATCCCCAAGGCTCAACAAAAATTCCCACACCTTGATCTGAAAGGCGGTGCCCTGTAAATCCAGCGGCAACTCGGGGCGCGGCTGTTTATTCTGGATGTAGGCGTCCAGCGCGTCAATCCATTGATCCAGTTGCTGCGACGATGCCGCCTGGTAATGCTCTAGCTCTGCCCGGGGAAACTCGGCTCGAAGCTGCTGCTGCAGCGTTTCGCAGTCACTACCGAATTGCGCGAAGCAAACCCCTCGATCGGTAGCGGCCATCAGGATAGGCCCGAGTGTCGTGTCACGACAGGCCCAGCTCAGCGTTTCTCCCTCGCCGCCTGCGCGGTAACGTTTTGGTGTCATACCGATGCTATGCATGGTCTGGCCATAAACTCGGCTACTTGAACCATAACCGGCGGCATAAATCGCATCGGTGATATCGGTGCCGGTACGCAGCAACGCCTTGAACCGTTCACTGCGCGCGGCCTGTTGAAATTTCTTCGGCGAGACTCCAAAGGTCGATTTGAACACCCGCTGAAATCGCGATGGTGACAAGTGAACGCGCGCGGCAAGCTTCTGCAGGGTCAACTGTTCATCCGCGTTGGCGGCAATATAGCGCGCCAGTTCAACGAACTTTGGCAATGCTTTCGTGTTTTGCTGTGACATGGCTTTAATCATACTCCGCCTGGTTGAATATGATCACCATGTTAATAGAGCGAATGCAATGAAACTCTCCGTTTGTTGCTGTTTTACCTCCGCGCGCAGAGTGAGGGTCTACTCTTCATCAGCTGTCATAAATACCGCTCGGTTCTTCCTGTTCATAAAAGGGCTTCACCGTTCCGTCAGCATTAACCTCCATCACGATACGCAGCGCAAAAGCAGGATTGTATGTCACCGGTATCGCGGGTGAGAAGAGGTCCGATTTGCGGCTTCCGTCCGTGTGGGTCCAGCTTAGCTCGATACCCTCTTGCGGGTAAAAACGTCTGTTAAACAGATCAGCGCACATGGCATTCTTTGCGACTTCGTCGCAAGCCAGGGTCTTGGGCGAACCAACGAAACCTACCCTGACATCCGTGATCATTCCAGTCGTGAGATTCACCACCTGAACCTCGTTAAAGTGATACCTCGGATTGTATCCCGTTGCACAGGCGATGACCGCAAGGCTTAACAACACTATCAGATATTTTTTCATGGTAATGACCTGCTGAATCTGTTTAACAATACTTAAGAATACGCTTACCAACCAACATCAGATCAGTGCCGGCTGTTGGCCCGGGCCTGTGCGCTACTCAATCTCCACACCCGCGGCCGCAAGCAGCTGGCGCGCATGTTCGACCGGAATACCAAAATTCGAGCCCCCGTATTCCGGGATTATCGCGGTATTGATCGCAATCGCGTGACCGTTGATATCCAGTACCGGCCCGCCACTGCCGCCGTGAGTGGTATCGGCGTCATAGACCACGGTCGCCGCGGTGCGCTGACCAACGATGCCGCGGCTGGCCAGCGGGCGGATAAATTGTGCCTGCGCAAGGCGTTCGGCGACCGTCCAGAAATCAAGGCTTTCATCTTGCTCCATTTCGGCCAGAAAACTGTCGCCGGTTTGCGCCAGCATCGCCCGCAAACCTGTCGGATAGCCCATTACAATGACTTCATCACCAGGTTCGGCTGGCCTGTCGCTCAGCTTCAACCAGGGCAGATCGCCAGACAATTCGCTACACAGCAGTAGCGCGAGATCGGCGTCATCGCTGGCCTGCAGTAACTCAACCGGAAACGCAGTCTCGATGCCGGGCAGGTAACCGACGAACTTGATCAGAAAGGGTTCCATGCCGGCTGCGATCAAGGCTTCGACTCGGGTATCGTCTTCCCATGGCAAAGCCACGTGACGGTTGGTCAAAAGTACCCCGCTTTTACTCACTACGAAAGCGGTGCCGGTGAAAGGTCGCTCGGCGATCTCACCCTCCCCCTCGAGGGTCAGTAACGGCTGGCCACGCAGCGTGAACAATGGATTACCTTCATCATCGGTCTGATACCTCAACACGCGCTCGGATTCGACGTCGCGAAAAGCATAGGCGCCCTGCAGGAACATGATCGAACGGGTCGCGTCGGCAATGATGCGGGTACTGGCCGCAGAACGCTTTTCGAGCAATTCCAGTCTTTCCGCGGTATCACTCAAAGAATGGCTGAGTTCGCGGCGCAGACTGCTGAGATCCGCTGGACGCAGGGCTTCCCGGTTGGTGCGCCGCAGGGTGCGCGCGAAATCTTCCAGTCGATCCGCGCTGCTTTCGGCCTGGTGCTGTAACTGAATATCGGAGCGGTACTGCTGGTAGGTTATAACGCCCAGCACGACGAGGGCGACGATCACGGTGACGCGGAACAACAGTGTCGTTTGCAGTGCAAAATCATAGCTTAAGTGGCGCAACGCATTTTGCAGACGCGCGACTCGGGGTTTGCGGCTGACCCGGGTATAGTCGATACAGTCATCGAGCATGTCGCCGAGCGATCGCCTGATCCGGTCGCCCTGGCGATGAATGCGGTAGCGGGTCAGCGGCCCCTGTTCGCCAAACTCGATTAAATCGCGTTGTTCCAGCTGCTTCGAATCGATGCGGGTACCGTTGATCCAAAGTGGTTTGTCTTCGAGAGCCTCGATTTCATAACCGTCACCGGAGCGATGTAAACGCGCGACCACACCATTTTCCAGCGGTTCGCTGCCCACCTCGGCGACACGAATCATATCCGCGGGATTCAAGGATATATCGAGCGTGGTACCACTCAACCAGGATGCGGTACCACGTGCCGGCCCGGTGAGAATTTCCAGCGAGACTGGAGTAGTTGTCGCGTCATCGCCTGTTTTATTTTCTACCATGACGTTTACCCGTGAACGGCCAGGACCATCAAACCCGCAGCCTGCTTGCAAAACATACTCTCAGCTCGCGCTGCAAGCGCCAAGAATACTCTTTCTCAATTGATTTTGCAGTCAGCTTCATAACTTGTTATATGAAAATTGGGCTTTTATACTTCATGAACTGGGTATGCTCATTAATTAGGGTGATTGGGTAATATCTGCGGGGTAATGTTCGGGGGATTCGTCATTTGGTTTCC
>Ga0316194_10000972_pt1 | contig 19548 bp, 17 predicted proteins | sample CroRivsedime1_MG_FD_204936 | JGI IMG/M metagenome (GOLD analysis project Ga0316194, IMG submission 204936) | Coastal sediment microbial communities from Maine, United States - Cross River sediment 1 | ecosystem: Environmental > Aquatic > Marine > Coastal > Sediment | place: USA: Maine...
CAGGCCTGGCAGGATGAGTTCTTATCCTGAAAACAGTGATTGCCGTTCAGGCTTGAGCGAAATAATTCTGCAGGAAGGTCGCGAAGGGGATATCGTCGGCCTGCTCGATCTCCCGTTGCTTTTCGACCGAGGCACGGGCTGCCGCTTCAAAGCTGGCGAGCTTGCCGGCATCCAGTGGACGTTCGGCAAACCATTGTTGGTGCTGTTGCGACATGCGCAGGGCGAAATGATAAAACTCTTCCTTGTTCTCCGCCATTTCCGCAAGCATGCGTGCCGACGGGGTCAGATCGGGGTCCATGATTTTGGCGCGTTGTTGCTGCAGCGCCGAACAATAGGTGAACCCCTCAACGTCTTTATCCAGTAACTCACAACCGGCAGACATCTGCTCGAAGATTTCATTGGCCCAGTCGCGCAGTAGAATTTCACCACCGGCACGTCTCAATTTCAATTTTGGATCGCGACCGCGCTGGGCGACGGCGTTGATATTGTGCTTGATTTCGCTCAGTTCCGCGTCCGTATAAGGATCACTGGGTGACAGTAAATTGAACAATAAAAATGATTCGAGAAAACGCATCTGTTCTTCACTGATGCCGAGCGGCTCGTAGGCATTGACGTCGAGTGAACGCAGTTCGATGTAGGCCACGCCGCGTCTGGCCAGCGCCAGCGACGGTTTTTCTTCACCCTGTAATATCTGTTTTGGCCGTACGCTGGAGTAATACTCGTTCTCGATCTGCAGGATATTGGTGTTGAGTTGTTGCCATTCGCCATTGCGGATCAGCGGGATTTCCTCGTATTCAGGGTATGGCGTCGAAATCGCATGGGTCAGGCTGTCGACATAACCCTGCAGGCTGTTGTAGTTGACCTTGATGCCGGCATCGCCTTCCTTGCTGTTTTGATAACCGATATCACCCACGCGTAACGAGGTTGCATAGGGTGCGTAATACGAATATTTGAACCATTTCTCCAGGGATGTAGGTTGGGCACCGAGGAAGGATGCGCAAATGGCCGGTGACGCGCCGAACAGGTAGGGTACCAGCCAGCCGTTACGCTGCAGGTTGCGTACCATGCCGATATACGATTCCGAGATAAAGCTCTGCGAATCACGTTCATCGCCCAGTATCGACTGGTAGAGTTGCCAGAATTCGTCCGGGTAGGAATAGTTGAAGTGAACCCCGGCGATGGCCTGCATCATGCGCCCGTAACGATGGCCGAGACCGCGGCGATAGGCCGATTTCATCTGTGCGGCGTTGGAGCTGCCATATTGCGCGATTGGAATGCTGGCATCGCCTTCTACCACGCAGGGCATGCTGCTCGCCCACAGGATTTCATTATCGAGCTTGCTGTAGACGTAGCGGTGGGTATCGTCGAGAAACTGCAGCGTATCGCAAAAATGATGAAACGGCGGCGTTACGAACTCCATTAACGCTTCCGAGTAATCGGTAGTAATGCTGGGATGCGTGAGCGCGGAGCCCAGCGCAACGGGATGTGGCGTCTGCGCAATACTGCCACCGACGGCAACGCGCAGGCTTTCCTTTTCGAGGCCGACCTTGCGGCCGCGTAACACCTTTCTGATGTCGCTGGTGAGCAATTGCGCGACACGTTCTTCAATGACGGATTTCAATTCGTGATCCCGGGCGGTGATTGGGCGTGATTGTGCCTAGATCAACTGGCAGATGCAAAAATATTCTAAGGCTGTGGTTTTAACCGCCTGGCTCGCGTCGCAGGACACCCGTCAGGCATCCCACGTTGCCGGCCGCCTTGCCGAGTTCATCGGTAGGACAGGTCAGGCACTCGATACCGAGGCTTTCGTAAAAGGACTGTATTTCGGACAAGCCCGAAACCATCAAAATCCGCCTGGGCCCCAGGGTAACGAAGTTGATGCCACGATGGCTTTGCTGGTCATCGGCGAAGGCCGGGAATTTAACCGCGTAGCCCCGCTCCTGCAGCAGGCGCACGGTGCGATGAGGGGTGCGGCGTGGCCAGCATATGGCAAGGTCGCGATCGACGATGCGCAACATACCCATAAAATGCATAGTGCCGAACGGCATATCGACCGCAATCAATTCTATATTCATCCCCGCCAGCAGCGCCTCGATCTGGATGATTGCTGCGTCGTTGGTACGCAGGCCGCGTCCGATCATCGCGGTAGTTTCATCGATCCACATCAGGTCCGCTCCTTCGAAGCTGGCATTACCTGTCAGCGTCGCCAGTAGTGGAATTCCCAGTGCAGCCAGTTTACGCGCCACCCAGCGTTCTTCGCCGGCGCGTACCGTCGATGCCGGCCTTGCCAGGATTGCGCCCTGGGGAGTCATGACGAACAGGTCGGCACAGAACATCTGGTTGGGCTGGCAGGGAAGGTCGGGTTCGACGAAATGAACTTCAACCTTCATCGCCCTGTATGCTTCAACCATTGCGGCATATTCTTCCTTTGCCCTGGCCAGGTCGACAGCCGCAAGCATCTGCACCGACTCGTGATCATCCTGCGCCGCGTTTAATTCCTCTCCCGGGCAATGCAGTAATACCGATTTCAGCTTACGCCATTCGGAATCGATACCACATTCCGCCCAGATGTGGCCGATTTCCTCGGCGTGGCTGGCATCGCGTTGCGACCAGTTATCACCGCCGTAGGCGGCGGTGCCGAAGCTGCTGGGTGGTTTCCCGTTCGAATTCATGGTCTAGCCAGCCTTTAGCTGGCTTTGTACCAGTGCTATCCAGAAATCAGCGCCGATACTGAGGATGTCATCATTAAAATCATAAGCTGGATTATGCAAACTGCATCCGCCGATACCCTCTTCACCGTTACCCAGTAACAGGTAGGCCCCCGGTCGAGCCTGCAACATGTAGCCGAAATCCTCGGATGTCATTACCGGCCGGCTATCGCCAACAACATTTTCTATCCCCACCACGGTACGGGCTACCTCGGCCGCGATTTCGGCTTCGGCGGGCGTATTGACGGTGGGCACAAAGTTACGTCGGTAGCTGAATTCGTAACTCGCGCCGTGGGCGGCACAGATGCCGCTGACGATACGTTCCATGGTGCTTTCGATATGCTCCTGTACGGCCGTGGTCAACGACCGGGTATCGCCTTTTAATATCACCTGTCCAGGCACCACGTTGATCGTGCCGTTGGTGATGAATTCGGTGAATGAAACCACTGCACTATCCATCGGGTCGAGACTGCGCGATACCAGCGATTGCATGGCGGTTACAATTTCAGCACCGATGACGATCGGGTCCCTGCCCAGATGTGGCATCGCCGCATGGCAGCCGACCCCGTTGATGGTGATTTCGAAGTTGTCTTCGGCGGCCATGATTGACCCGGCGCGTATCGCAAATTTCCCGGTCGCCAATGACGGGAAGTTGTGTATGGCGAACACCGAATCGACCGGGAAACGCTCAAACAAGCCGTCTTCGATCATTGCCCTGGCTCCCTCGCCATGCTCCTCGGCAGGCTGAAAAATAAATATTACGCTACCGTCAAACTCACCCTCGCTGGCAAGATAGCGGGCCGCGCCAAGCAGCATTGCGGTGTGGCCGTCATGTCCACAGGCATGCATTTTGCCCTCGTTAACCGATCGATACTCGAATGTGTTCTGCTCGAGGATTTTTAACGCATCCATATCGGCGCGCAAACCGATGGCGCGCTCACTACTACCCTTTTTGAGCACGCCAACTACCCCGGTATTGCCGATCGAGCGGTGCACTTCCAGGCCGAACCCGGTCAATAATTCTGCGACCTTGTTCGCCGTACGCTGCTCTTCGAAAGCCAGTTCGGGATGGCGATGAATGTCGTGCCGCCATGTCTGCATGGTTTCCTGCAAGGGCGCGCTATAAGAAGTTAATTTTTGCATAGTCATGAAACCTTAACGATCCATACGCTCGAGCTCAAGCTGTGAATTTCGTATCAGTGTAAGAATATATCGCCGATGCTACAGGTCAAGGCTCCTTTTTGTACGCCGCGATAGTAGGATTTTTGCTGTTATAATTTTCTGCGGATAACCAGGAATAACACCATGATCGTAAGAAGTTTGCAGGATTTGATCGATACGCCCCGTGACGTGCGCGGGCCGGTGTGGGCGAGCCGGCGGTTTTTGCTCGCTGAAGACGGAGTTGGCTTCACGCTGACCGAAACCACGACCGAGGCGGGTGCCGAGCAGCTGCTCTGGTACAAACATCATGTCGAGGCTAACTATGTCATCGAGGGTGAAGGTGAAGTTGAAAACCTGGTCACCGGTGAAGTGTTTGCCCTCGCTCCGGGCTCGATCTACGTCCTCGACGGGCACGAGCGGCATCGCTTGAAATCATTCACGCGCATGCGCCTGGTGTGCGTGTTTACCCCAGCGCTGACCGGTCGGGAAACCCATGACGAAGACGGCGCTTATGCGCCGCCGGCCGAATGATCCGGGGCCAGGATTTGCCAACGAAATAAGGCGGAGTTCGAGCCCGCTACTGACGCGGCGCTTGCTGCATTTAGCGAATTATTGATGAATTTGAGCTATATAAACCAGAATGAATTGGTTGGTTCGAAAACACGTCAATGGTTATTAAACACTTAATTCTGCTTGCGGCTTGCACCGTTTTACATTTGTCGGCGACGAATGTGTCCGCCGATCTCTATAAATACCAGGATAAACACGGCAAGTGGCATTTCACCGACAAGCCACCAAAAAACAAAACCACCACCGCGGTTACCACCAGCTCGGCCAGCGAGGCGACCAGGGCAGACCTGCAGGATGACCTGCAGCAGAAGTTTAATCCTGTCACCAAAGTCGATGAAGCATCACTCGCTGTCGTCACTGTGAAAACAAGCGGTGGCTCGGGCTCCGGATTTTTCATCACCAGCGATGGCTATATCATCACTAACCGGCATGTTGTCAGGCCATCGACATCGAGCCAGTCGAAAGACACGGAAGAGCGGTTTGCCGAGCGCAAGGCGCAGCTCGATGACTACAAGCTGGACCTGAAAGATGATGCAGAACGCCTCAATGACGCCAAGCGCAACATCGATGAAAACATGGAATACATGGAATCGGGCAGGGCTTCGGCGTCTCAGAAAACCAAGTACGACCGCTACGTTAAACGCTACCTGAAGAATAAACGGCAACACGACGCCAATACCAGCCAGTTCCGCAAACTGGAGCGTGAATACAAAAAAGCCAAATCCGAGTTCGGCTTCAGCACCAGTTTAAGTAACTTTTCGAGGAGTTTTACGATCAGGTTGAAAGGCGGCAAGACGCTCAAGGCGCGTCTCGTTAAAATCAGTAAAGATTATGACCTGGCGCTGTTGAAACTGGATAATTACACGACTCCGTTCTTAACCCTGTCCACCAGGCAGTATCCACGACAGGGCACCAAGGTGTTTGCGATTGGTAGTCCCCTGGGCATCACTGATTCTCTAACCTCAGGTATTATCACCAAGTCGGCCAGGGATTACCTGTTCACCGATACGCGGATTCTGCCGGGTAACAGCGGCGGACCCCTGATCGATGCCGAGGGCAATGTAATCGGGGTCAATACCGCGGTAATTTCGCAGCATCAGCAGGCAGATGGCCTGGGAGTTGCCATTTATGCCGCCCGTATCCGCGGCGAGTTCGCGCGTGATCTGGGCGGGAAAATCTAGCCTGCATATTGCATGAAGGCGGCGCACCGAGTGTCATAAGGAATTGATTTAATGGGGAATAGTAAGGATTTAATATGGAAATTATTTTTTACAGTATGCGCCTGAACGAAACCAGGAAAAATCTGGCTTCCAATCCTGAACGATCCCCCTTGATGCGTAGCTATGGCTATGCATCGGCGGGCGATCGTCCAGCCTTGTTCGCCAGATTTCCCCTGATGTTCGTTCCCTTCATGCAATATGCAGGCTAGCTGACCACAAGCGCTACCCGTTGCCGGACGGAATCAGGCGCTGGTGACGTACTGTAAGACTTCAACCACCTGTGCCGGCGTCTGCGCCCATGCCATAGCCGCAGCATCGACCTCTTTCAGCGGGTGCACGATGTCATCGGCGTGCAGGGTGATATAGGGCTTGCCGATCGCGGCACAGTAACCGGCGTCAAACGCCGCATTCCATTGCTTGTACTGGTCACCAAAACGCACGACAGCAATATCACATTTCTCGAGCAGGGTTTTAGTGCGAATCGCGTTGACCTTCGATGATTTATGGTCGCGCCAGTATCCACTCACCTGGGGTCCCAGGCCGTCACCGGCGGCATCGCTGGCTTCGTGATCGGTAACCGCGGAAGTGAACTCTACCGGCAGTTTGAGCTGTTTGACGCGCTCGATAATCTGTTCCCGCCAGTCGCTGTGAATCTCACCCGAGAGATATACGTTCCAGGTCATTGCTTGCTCCTGTATTATTGAGTGTGTTTGTTGTACCAGGCCATGCGCTGTCTCTGGTGCCAACGAGTAACATTATTTAACAATTCCTGGCAGAAAGACAATGCTAAGATGGCGCCAACTAATAAGCTAACTAAAAGAACCTTATTTGTCATTGATACGTAACATAGCGCACGTTTTGCTCATGCTTGCAGGCCTTGCCTTGCTGCCTTTGCCCGCCTGGTCGCAGGCGCCGGTATCGACGGACACCGCGGCGACGGTGGAGTTACTGGAAATTCGCATCAAGGAAATGGAGGCTTCCAGCGATCCGGGCGCGGCCGCATTGCTGGACTTTTACCGCAGATCGATCAGTCTGATCGAGCAGCGACGCAGTCATGAAGAGGCCGCACAAAAATTCAGCCAGGCACGTGAACTGGCACCGAAGCAGTCGGCCCGGTTGCGCGAGCAACTGGAAAAACTTGAAACCGGTAAGCTGGAGAAGCTTCCGGACTCCCTGTCACGCAAGGCCTTGCCTGAGCTCGAGCAGCAACTACTCAGCGAAAAGGCTGATCTGGCCGGGCTTGCCAGCACTCTGGGCGGGCTGGAGGCTGCGCTGGTAACACAGGCGCAACGCCCGGAACAGGTACGCGAACGGCTTAACGAGCTCAAGAAAAGTCAATTACAGGTGCAGGATAATCTGGACTCGCTGGCATCCCAGGGTCAATCTTCGCGCCTGGCCGAGGCCCAGCGTTGGGCGCTGGAACACGATTCGCGAACGCTTAACGCAGAGATGGAAATGCTTAACCAGGAGTTGCTCAGTCAGCCGATGCGAATCGAGTTACTGGGTACGCAGCGCGACATGGCAACCCTGGAGCTCAGTCGAAAGTCGGGTTTCGTCGCATTGCTCGAGACCATGGTAACCGAGCGTCGCCTCCGTGACGCCGAGACAGCAAAAGAGGCGGCCGACGAGACCGCGCGTCAAACCTTTGGTAAACATCCGCTGGTGCAGGATATCGCGGCGCGAAATACCGAGCTTGGCGATCAGTTGAACAGACTCGCGACTGCGCTCGAAAATATCACCAGGCAAGAGAACAGGGCCGCCGCACAGGCCAAGCAGGTTGCTGATAATTTTCGCCTGACGCGGCAGAAACTGGAAATCGCCGGCCTGGGCGAGGCGCTGGGGCAGCTACTGCTTGAACAACGGCGAGGCATGCCGGATTCCAGCGATTTCAAGGCGGTCGAGGAACATCGACAGGAGCTGGTAATCGAATCCAGTCTGCGCCAGATTCAAAACCAGCAGGAAAGGGCGCGGTTGCGTGATATCACTGTTTATGTCGATGAACTGATGGCGCCACTGACGGAGACCTGGCGGTCCCTGTTGCGCGACGAAATACTGCAGCTGGCGGAGTTACGGCGCGATTTGCTCGACAAGGCGATCACGGCTGACGATACCTATTTACAGGCGCTGGGTGAGTTCGATTTCACGCAGCGGCAGTTATCGGAATCGGTAACAGCCTATAACCGATATCTGAATGAGCGCCTGCTGTGGATACGCACCGGCGAACAGCCTTCCTGGCAGACACTGGTTTCAATCTCGGACAGTATAGGCGTCTGGTTTTCTCCAGCACATTGGCAGGAACTGGGACGGGCGCTGGTACTACCGGACTCTTTCCCATGGGTTTTACTGGCGGGGATTGTGCTATTCGGCCTGTTACTCAAGGCAAGGCCGGCGCTGCGGGCCTCGCTCATTCGCAGTGGCAGAAAAGTCGGCCAACTGCGGCACGATCGCATCTACTTCAGTATTAAGGCGCTGATGCTGACACTGGTACTGGCGCTACCCTGGCCAATCCTGTTCACGGCGCTCGGCTTGCATCTGCATTTTGCACAGGGAATAGAGGCACTTAACCTGGAGAGCTCCGCCGATCAGACCGTGGCCTGGACCGGGCAGTTCGTACCGGCGATCGGTGCGGGCTTCTCTGGAATCGCGCTGTACGCTTTTTACTTTATTGCGTTTCGGGTTTTCTGTGAGCCGGGCGGGCTTGCGGACACGCATTTTGGCTGGAGCAGGTCATCGATTGAACAACTGCGCTATCAAACTCGTCGATTGATGGTCGTTTTTTTACCGACTGCCTTTATGTTGATCGTATCGATAACCTACGACCCTGCCGCACTGGCCGGCGGCTTGAGCCGCCTGTTTTTCATCATCGTCATGTCGGCGCTAACCTGGTTCTTCGGCCAAATTCTTAGCCCTGGGCGTGGTGCGTTGAGCGAGTATTACGCGACCAGACCGCAAAATTTGCTGACCTGGTTTCGTTACGTTTGGCTGTTCTTTGGCCTGACCCTTCCGATCGTGCTCGCGGTACTCGCCACGGTGGGTTACGTCTATACCGCGGCGCAATTGGGTCAGCGCATGGTTGACACCTTGTGGCTGATGGTGGCGCTAATCCTGATCCATCAACTGGTCGAGCGCTGGTTGATGCTTACGCAGCGCAGTCTCGCTTTTCAGGACGCGCTCGAGCGGCGTCGCCAGCAGCGTGCCGCGCGAGAAGCGGAGGAACACGAGGCTGGTTCTGATGAAATGGAAGCATTGCAACTGGAAGAGCCCGAAATCGATTTCGAGGCACTGAGCGACGATACCATTAAGTTAATCAATGCCGTGTTGACGCTGGTTGCCGTTTTCGGGCTATGGTTAATCTGGTCAGAGGTATTACCGGCGTTACGTATTCTCGACGACTTTGCGTTGTGGTATCGCGCCGTGGTAGTGGATGGTGCTGAAACGCTGGTACCGGTTACCCTCAACGATTTGCTTCTCGGTGCGCTCGCCATCGTGATGATTGTAGTCGCGGCGCGGCGCCTGCCGGCGTTGCTTGAAATCGTGTTGCTGATGCGGCTGAATATCAGTGCCGGCAGTCGTTACGCAATAACAAAACTGACTCAGTACACTATCGTCACTGTAGGTGTGGTGCTGATATTCAACCTGCTGGGCGGCAAATGGTCGGAAATTCAATGGCTGATCGCGGCACTGGGTGTCGGTATCGGTTTCGGCTTACAGGAGATCGTGGCCAATTTCATCTGTGGTCTGATTCTGCTGTTCGAGCGCCCGATCCGTATCGGTGACACAGTTACCGTTGGGGATACCGATGGTACAGTTACCGATATTCGTATCCGCTCCACGACGATCCGTAACTGGGACCGTAAGGAGCTGCTCGTGCCCAACAAGGAATTTGTAACCGGTCGACTGCTCAACTGGACGCTTACCGATCCAGTTACGCGCATCGTCATCCCGGTTGGTATCGCCTATGGTAGCGACGTTGCGCTGGCCATCAGGCTGGTGCAGGAAGTTGCCGAGGAACATGAGCGCGTGCTTGACGAACCAGCATACCTGGTGACCTTCGATAGCTTCAGTGAAAGTGCATTGATCATTACCTTGCGTTGTTTCATCGGCTCCATGGATTTCTGGCGACAAACTATCAGTGAGCTGCACCAGGCGATAAACCGCAAGTTTGAGGAGGCAGGCGTTGTCATCTCATTCCCGCAGCGCGATGTTCACCTCAATTCGACCACACCGCTGGAGGTTCGGGTTCTGCCGCCGCAAAGCGAAGGCCAGGTTTCTTAATCCCCTATTTTTGCTAACCACCTGTCCCAGGCCGCGATACGTTCGGCAATCATCGCATAGCCGTCGTCGCCCGGGTGAACCCTGTCGCCTGCGACGAGCGCTGCCTGGTAACGTGGGCTGGTCAGAAATTCAGGGAAAAGTCGCAGATAATCGATGCCGATTTTGCGGGCCAGATCGTTATAAGCTGCATCATAGCGGGCAATGTCCCGGTTGCGCATGTCCCAGCAGGCAAACTCGGTCTGCATCGGGTTGACGCTTTCATCGAGCGGGGTTGGGCCTATCCATAGTACTTCTGCGATTGACTTTGCCTCGGTCAACACGCTGCTTGCGTTCGCGATCGAGGATGCAAGATCGACCTGTACATCACCGCCATCGGCTTTGGCTGCATCGTTAAAGCCAAAGGCGAACAGTATCAGGCCTGGCGCGTTACGGCTTCTGGCCCCGGTTTCGGCGCGCCAGCGAGCGGCGATATCTTGCGAAGTGTCACCGTTGATGCCGAGGTTGTAGGCGGCGACGCTACGTTCGCCGTGCATCAGGTCGCGGCACAAGCGCCCGGGCCAACCGAGACCTGTGCTGTCATTACAAGCCAGCGTTATGCTGTCGCCGAAGCAGAAAATCCGATCGAAATTCATTTGCCAGTCCTGATTTTATCCAGGCCTGATTGTAAAAGCGTAACTAGCCGGATGACAGCTTAAATATCGAGTACCAGGCTGTCACCCTGCGCCCGCGAAACGCAGGGGCAGAACATTTTCTGCTGTTCGCGTTCGCCCACGGACAGGGCGGAATCGCGATGATCGGGCTCACCGTCCAGCAGTTTCACCGCGCAGGTTCTGCAACTGCCGTTACGGCAACTGTAGAGTGCGTCGATGCCGGCATCGAGCATCGTGTCGAGGATGCTCTGGTCTGCCGCCACTGTGATTTGTTTGCCCGAACGGCGCAGCTCTAGCTGGATCGGTCTGGCGTCGGTTATCGGTGCCGCGGCAAAGCGTTCGTAGCGAATCCGTTGCGCGTCGATATTGAGCTCTGTCGCTGCTGTGTTGACTGCATCGATCAGTCGCTCCGGCCCGCAGATGTAAAATATGGCGTCTGCGGGCGCCGTGGCTAATAGTTGCCCAACATTTATATGCTCACCGTCAGCTGAGCTATACAGTTTGATGTCGTCACCAAATTCGCGCTGCAGGCGATCACCGAAGGCCATATCCCTATAGCTGCGCGCGGCATAGTGAATTTGTAACGCACTACCACGCGCGCGCAGGGTTTGCGCCATCGGCTTGATCGGGGTGATACCGATACCACCCGCGATCAGCACCGCGGGGCTGTTATCGACATGCAGCCCGAAGTGGTTCTGCGGTAGTGCACAATGAAGACGCTGCCCGATATCGAACTTTGTATGCACGGCTGTCGAGCCGCCATTACCGTCGTCATTGCGTAACACCGCGATTTCGTAGATATCACGTCGCTTAGGGTTTGAACAGATCGAGTAATGGCGTATCGCGGTGAAGCCATCCTGCAACGAAACCGGAACTTGCAGATGCGCGCCCGCCTGTGTTTCCGGCAATACGCCACCATCCGGGTCGCGCAGCTCGTAAGCACGGATGCGCGGCGCCAGCTCACGCACCCCGGTTATCACCAATGGCAAGGGTCCATCGCCCAGCTCAGCGGGGCTAACGGTAGTGGCGCCACCGGCTTTCAATGCGTTGAGTTCCTGCAGTATCGGATCGACGATCGATTCGATATCCGTGTCGGTGTAACGCGGCGTAATATGCTGCGGGCAATTCCAGTCAAACGCTTCGATGTGGATAACGAAACCACGTTCCACCACGGCCCGGTAGTCATCCAGTTCCAGTTGCGCCAGTAATTCGGGCTCGTCGTCACCCACCAGGCGCACGCGGCCGAGCATTTTCAGTCGCGTACGGTTTGGATAATCCATGAAGAACAGCGACACGCGGTCGTCTTTGCGTAAATTGCCGACACTGACATACTGGCGGTTACCGCTAAAATCGGCGAAACCGATGGTTTGCGCATCGATGACGCGAATGAAACCGGCCTGTCCGCCGCGGTGCTGCACGTAAGGCCAGCCGGTTTCGCTGACACTTGCCATGTAAAAACTGTCGCGCGCGCTGACGAAACTGGCTTCACGTTCACTGAGCAGGTTGTTGAAGTCTTCGCCACCATCGAGTGATGCGTAGCCTGTGCGGCTACCGAGTTGTTGTTGCACTTCGCGTACCGAATCGGTGAAGGCAATTTCTGCAAATCTGTGTCCCATGAGCCTGCTCCTTCGTTAAAGGTTGTTTTGAAATTTTGGGTCCGGGTCGTCGGCTTTGCTGCTGCCGACAACCCGGGTCCGGGTATCACGCCGCAAGTTTCAACTCGACTTTCGGGAAATCGATTTCGACCCGACTCGCCTTGCCGATGATGTTGGAGAGAATATTCAGACCGACGTGGGTAATGATTTCGACGATTTCGGCATCGCCGTAACCGGCGTTGCGCACCGCCAGGATTTCCGCGGTAGTGACTTCACCACTATGCTCCGCCAGTGCTGCGGCAAACTTGACCGCTGCTGCTGCTTTCGTATCTTCGCTGCTGCCGGCACGATTGGCTTCGATCTCGGAGTTGCTGAGGCCTGCCTTGCGGCCGATGGCGGTATGCGCCGATACGCAGTAGTCGCAGGCATTTTGCTGAGCCAGCGCCAGCGCGATGCGCTCACGGGTTTGCGCTTCCAGGCTGCCCTGGCTCGAGATCTCGTGCAGACCGAGGAAGGCCTTGAGTGCGGCCGGGGAGTTGGCGAACACCTTGAGAAAGTTTGGCACCATGCCAAGTTGGGATTCGATGGCGTCGAGCAGCTGCGCTTGTTCGGCGTTGGCGGCTTCGCGATTGACTAGGTTGATACGACTCATGATTTAACTCCTGAAATTAGGTTGGTGGTTTGCTTGCGCTACCCGTTGCAGCGCAAGCAGGGGAACTATAGAAAATTTCGTTTGAAAAAAGAATAGTCGGAAAATACAATAGATAATTCCATATAACGGAATAATAAATGGATCGTTTCCACTTGATGAATGTTTATATCGCGGTTGCGGAAGAGCAGGGTTTCGCCAGCGCCGCGCGCCGGCTGGGTATGTCTCCCCCGGCGGTTACGCGGGCTATCGCGGCGCTCGAGCAACACCTCGGCGTCAAACTGTTAAACCGCACCACGCGTTATGTGCGCACTACCGAGGCAGGGCAGCGTTACCTGGAAGATTCGCGCCACGTGCTGGCCGAGGTCGATGCCGTCGATCAGGCCGTGAGCGGGATTAATGCCGAGCCTCGTGGTCACCTGGCGATCACCGCGCCGGTGATGTTTGGACGCATGTTTGTCATGCCGGGAATCGTCGAGTACCTGGAACGCTTTCCAGCAATCGAAATTTCCGCGCTATTTCTCGACCGTGATGTGAATCTGCTCGCGGAAGGCATAGACCTCGGCGTGCGTATCGGGGAATTGCCGGACTCGAGCATGCGCGCCCTGAAGGTGGGATCGGTGCGCCAGGTGGTGTGCGCATCGCCCGAGTATCTGCGCCGTCATGGCAAGCCCGAACGGCCGCAGGATCTTTCCGCGCATACGTTGATTAATTCCAGCGCTGTCAGCGATGTACCGAACTGGATATTCAACACCGCGCAGGGTATGCGTAACCAGCGTATCCAGCCGCGACTGGTGGTCACTTCAAACGCCGCTGCGGTCGAAGCCGCACTGGCGGATTTCGGGTTAACCCGCTTACTGTCCTACCAGGTTGCGCCGCAGCTGGCCGACGGCAGGCTGCAGATTGTTCTCGAAGAATTCGAACCCGAGCCCAGGCCGATTCATATCGTGCATCGCGAAGGTCGTTTTGCGTCGCCCACGGTACGCAGCTTCATTGATTTTATCGCGGCTCGATTGCGTGGCGACAGCTTGCTTAACTGAGTGTATCTTTCTCCACTCGGGGCAAACTACAGCAATGAATTTGCCTTAATTAAAACAAATTGTATGATCGGGTCAGCAGTGCCAGCAGACGAGATCAGGAAACAGGGGGAAATCATGAGCGAAGTATTTGTTCGCCAGGCACAGATGGGTCTTGTCGGCCTGCCGCCGGCAGCATCACTCGACTTCGATTCGAAGCAAATCGACTGGCAGGAATGTGGCGCGCAGGGCTTTCGTATCAAACCCTTGCTGGAAGATACCCGGGCAGGATTGCGTACCTGGTTGATGCAGGTCGACGCGGGGGCGTTTTCGCCGTTGCATGCTCATGATGAAGTCGAGCAAATCTATGTACTGGAGGGATCTTTTTACGATCAGGACAAAACCTACCATCCGGGTGAATTTATCGTCAGGGCGCCCGGCGCAATGCACAGTGCCGGGAGTGTGGATGGGGCAGTTGTTTTACTATTCTACTCACCGGCAAGCAGTCACTCCTGAGCGGGTTCACTCGGGCTCGGCATTTGGCCCGCGGGCAGCGCGCGGTAGTTCGCCATTTTTTGCCGTCAATGGTCAAGCGCTGCGAGAATTTGCTGGTGAAAGCGGTGCAAGCCGGATTCTGAATACCAGTTTTCCCCGTCATCGGCAACATATCGCCCCTGATCGTAGCCCAGCGACCCGAGCCCGCGATGAACACTCTCGACGATGGCGATGTCCTCGGCATTGAATTCATCGGCAAACAGGTCTCTGAGCGCTTCGAGCTCAGGCGAGACCCGGCCGTTTACCGATAGCAGATCGATACGTTCGCGGCACCGATTCGGCCCGTCTGGCGCCATGCGAATCACGATCAGGTTTTGACACCCCGGCAGGCTCAACATGCAGGTATTTGGCCACAGCGTCCAGGACAGATACGGAGAGCCCGGTTCGAGTTCGAGCCCGGGGAATCCCGCCTTTGAACGGGACTCGAAAAAAGCATAGCGCTGCTCTAATCGGCCACATTTCCCGGTACCGTTATCGAGCACACTGGATAGTTTCTTATGGGCAACCGGAATGTGATAACCCTCGGAAAAATTATCGACGACAATTTTCCAGTTGGCGGCAATATCGTAGTCGAGCTGAAACGCGGTGCCGAAGCGATCGATATCCGGCAGGTGGTCACTAAAAGTTTGTCCAAGTCCCGGGTAATCTGTCGCAAAATCGGCTGCCGTATTATCCAGGTTAGCGAACAGTAATCCGCTACAGTTGGCCAGGGCAACGGGTTTCAAGGCGAATTCCGCGGCGTCAAAATTCTGCAACTGATCGGTATGTGGCGCCTGAATCAATTTTCCATCGAGACCGTAGCTCCAGGCGTGATAAGGGCAGACAATGCTTTTTTTGCGCGCGCCGCTGCCGCTTAGTAATTCGTGTCCGCGGTGCTGACAGACGTTGAAAAATGCGTTGAGCGTCGAGTTTTGATCACGTACCAGGAAAATGCACTGATCGGCTACGCGCTCGACACGATAGTCGCCTGGATTTGGTGTCTGGCTGGCATGGCCAACATAGCACCAGCTGTGGTGGAAGATACTATCCAGTTCCTGTCGATGAATCTGCGGATCATGATAGTAACGTGAGGGCAGGGTGGGAGACAGACATGCATCGACATCGAACACGCCACGTTCTCCTGCGGGCAACTCGGAGTTTTTCATCGGCTGGATCGCTGAAACCTGTAGTGGATACCAGGCAATCAGATCATGAGTTGCAAAAGCTGTCCAGCTTAGCGATATATCTTGCTACGGTATGGCTGTAATTTGTCTCGAGATTTACCTCTCACGCGGTTAATGAGTACACTATCGCCTGCGGCCAATGATTAAGGCAGGACAAATGACGGCAGACCAGGCGACTAGTTTCATGGAACACATCCGCGCAGGTGAGTTTGTGTTGATGGATGGCGCCCTGGGTACCGAACTGGAACGACGCGGCGTGCCCTTTGCAGGCGAGGGCTGGAGTGCACTCGCGGTGCGTGACCATGGCGACGTGGTTCGACAGGTCCACGCAGACTATATCAAGGCCGGGGCACAGCTGCATATCGTCAATAGTTTTGCGCTGGCGCGCCATGTGCTTGAGCCGCTGGGCCTCGGCGATCAGTTCGAGCAACTGAACCGGCGGGCGGTAGGCCTGTTCGATGATGCGGCGAAGCAGGTTGGCGTTGTCCGCGATACATTATGGGCCGCGGGGTCACTGTCTACTTTTGCCGCAAATTCTGATCGTTCATTGTTGCCCCGGGGCGAAGCGTTGGTGACCAATTACAGCGACCAGGCGAAAGTCCTGCTGGCCGCGGGAGTTGATTTATTCGCGCTGGAAATGTTGTTCGATATAGATGTCAGCCTGGCGATGTTAAAGGCGGTCGAAGGGCTCGGGTTACCGGTAATACTGGGTTTCACCTGCGAGCGCGATCCGGGCGATGCGACAGCGTTGATTACTCATGGTGGAATGGGTAGCCCGGTCTTGTCGCTGGAGGAAGTTCTGCGCAGAGTGATTGATGCCATCGAATCGAATGATGTGATTCTGTCGATCATGCACAGTGAGGCCGCGGCGACCGATGCCGCCCTGGAAATATTGAGTCGACACTGGGACGGTCCCGTGGCGGTATACCCGAATTCGGGGCATTTCGTCGATTTACACATGCAGTTTGATAGCGTTTGCAGTGTTGAGGAATTCGCGCATGCGGCGCGTCAGTGGATTGCCGCCGGCGTACAGATCGTTGGTGGTTGTTGCGGGGTCGGACCTGCGCACATACAGGGCCTGGGACACTGAACCGATGCACAGTCCCGCTAACAGCTGCGACCAGGGTTACATAGCCATTCAAGCATTGTCTCGCTACGCCATCAAAGCAGCGATCATCCTGTTGGCCGTGCTGGCCCTGCTGCCGGTTAGCGTTGATCGAGTCGCCGCACAGACCGCACCGACTATATCCGACGAGGCCCTGGTGCAGACTCTGCGCGCGGGTGGTTTCAATATCTATTTCCGCCATGCGGCGACCGACTGGTCGCAGTCTGACGATGTCGGCAAAGCGGGGGACTGGTTGAGTTGTGACAGTTCCCGCATGCGCCAGCTCTCAGCTGAAGGTCGGCAAACATCTATCAACATCGGTGAGTCTATACGAGCGCTGGGGTTGCCGGTTGGCGAGGTGATGGCAAGCCCGTATTGCCGCACGGTTGAAACCGCAGAGCTGATGCAACTGGGTGCGGTGGAAGCGACAACCGACGTCATGAATTTGCGGGTTGCCAGTTATCTTGGTGGTCGTGCCGAAATTATCGCCAGTGCTCAAATGCGCCTGTCAACCAAACCGGCCACGGGTACCAACACGGTTATCGTGGCACACGGCAATGTTGCGCAGGCAGCGACACCGGTTTATCCAGGGGAGGGCGAGGCGGTCATATTTCAACCCGACGGCGAGGGGGGATTTCACTATATTGCCCGCATTGCCCCGGATGACTGGTCGAGAATCATTGCGCGGGTGCTCCCCTGAACTGCGTCCGATATTGAAAAATCAACCACTACTGGCCGCAGGGTTGTTAATTGAATTAAATCGTAGCAGGTAACTCAAAATGAATGACGAGTTGATAATTACCGCCGACGGCCTGGGTTTGCAGGATGTGGTCGATGTCGCCCGCAACGACCGTAAGGTATCGATTAGTCCGGCTTTGCTGGCGCAGTTCGATGCCACCAAGGCCTATATCGCCGAGCACTGGATGCACGACGATGCGCCGTTGATCTACTCGCTGAACACCGGTGTCGGTTCGTTCAAGGATCGCCGCGTCGACGTGTCGGATATCGAGCAGTATCAACGCAACCTGATCCTCTCCCATGCGACCGGGCTGGGCGAGGCGTTCGCGCGTGATGTCGTGCGGGCGACCCTGCTGTTGAGGCTGAATGCGTTTGCAGCCGATGTTTCGGGTATTTCGTCGCTGCTCGCGCGCCGTTTTGTCGACTTCCTCAATGCCGGATTGACGCCGGTAGTGCCCTGCAGGGGATCGGTTGGAGCGTCTGGCGATCTCGCACCGCTGGCACATCTTTGCGGCGCACTATGCGGTTTTGCAGAAGCCGAGATCGATTACCAGGGCAGGCGTCTTGCTGCCGCAGAAGCCATTGCACAGGCTGGCCTGGAAGTGAACCCGGTGCTGGGCGCCAAAGATGCCTCCGCCATGCTCAATGGTTCCACGGTATCGCTGGCGCTTGCAGCGCTTGCGGTGGCTGATGCCGAGAACGTGTTACGCCATTCCGATCTCGGCCTCGCGTTGTCGCTTGAAGCGATGCGCGGGGAGAAAGATGCGTTTGATCCTGCACTGCATGCGACCAGGCCACACAAGGGGCAGGCGCTGGTAGCGCGTAATGTCATGTCGATGGTCGGTCAATCGCAGCGTATGACCGCAGGTGCCCGCGACCTGGTCTTTCCCGGAGAAGAACGTGCGCCGGGTCAGCCCGCATCCAGACGGGTGCAGGATCCCTATTCGATGCGCTGTGCCCCGCAGGTACATGGGCCTGCGCGTGATGCGCTGGCTTATGTTCGCGGTGTGATTGAAACCGAGATAAATTCGGCTACCGACAATCCGCTAATCCTCCACGATGGTGCCGATCGGCGCGCTATTTCCGGCGGCCACTTTCATGGCCAGTACGTCGCGCAGGCAATGGATTTCCTGGCCATTGCGCTGGCCGACCTGGCCTCGATTTGCGAACGGCGCGTTGCCCGCCTGATCGATCCGGTGATGAGTTTTGGCCTGGCGCGCAACCTGGCATCGGGTACCCCGGGCCTCAATACCGGATATGCGACAGTACAGTGTTCGCTGTCTGCGCTGGTGATGGAGAACCGGACCCTGGCCACCCCCGGTTCGGTCGATTCGATTCCCGGCAAAGGCAATTCCGAGGACCATGTTTCCAATTCCACCTGGTGTGCGCGCAAAGCGGCGCTGGTGAGCGCGAACACCACCACGGTAGTCGCCGGCGAAATACTGGTAGCCGCACAGGCGCTGTCGATGGTGGATGGTATTGCGGCCGGGTTTCCACTCGATGCCCCGACGCGGGCGCTGGTCGAGGCGCTGCGCGAAGTAGTGCCGCAACGTCGGGATGGCGATGTCTGGTTTGCAGCCGATATCAATCGCGTGCAGGCGCTGGTCGAAAGCGCAAGCCTGTTAGAGGTGCTTGATAGTGTCGGTATACAAATCGAGTAGCCCGCTGCATCAGGTTAATACCGTTGGTAATGAATGCGCCTTTACCGGTTGCTGCGGGCGCTGATTAAGTCACGACAGTCCGCCAGCTTATGTACTAGTATGTTCGCCGATGGCCTCCAGATACTCCTCCAGAACCGGTTCGATATTTCGCGTTAAACTGCTCAAACGCGTCTTGCGCTGGGGCTTGCTGCTGGTGCTGGTGCTGGCGGTGATGGACGCCGGTTACCTGGTCGGGATATGGCCGCAGTGGGACTTGTACCGCAAGGGTCCGATACAACGCTCCAGCTTCATCCGCGATTACGAAAGCGAACGTCAACGACACCCGGACTGGCCAAAGCTGCGTTGGAACCCGGTGTCGATACAGACCATTCCTAAAGCCATGATACGAGCCGTCATCGCCGCCGAAGATAGTCGCTTTTATGAGCATGATGGCGTCGATCTCGAGGCGCTCAAGGAGGCTATGGAGCACAATCTGTCGGAAC
>Ga0316194_10000973_pt1 | contig 19524 bp, 18 predicted proteins | sample CroRivsedime1_MG_FD_204936 | JGI IMG/M metagenome (GOLD analysis project Ga0316194, IMG submission 204936) | Coastal sediment microbial communities from Maine, United States - Cross River sediment 1 | ecosystem: Environmental > Aquatic > Marine > Coastal > Sediment | place: USA: Maine...
ATATTGCCCCGATCGGGGGTGATCGCCCGCCGCCGTCCCGGTGCGGCGGAGTCGGAGCAAGTGGTCGCGGCGAACGTTGACCTGGTGTTGGTGGTGGAATCTCTCGAGCGCGGCCCGAATCCGCGGCGGATCGAACGCGCTACCGCACTGGCCTGGGATGGAGGCGCCTCGCCGGTGGTGGTCCTGACCAAGGCCGACACCTGTCCGGATCTCGAAGTCTCGATCGAGCGGGCGCGGGAGGGGGCGCCTCACTCGGACGTTATCCCGGTTTCGGCGGTTTCGGGAGTCGGGCTGGAAAGGATCGCCGAAAAGCTGCCCGCCGGGTCGACGGCGGTGTTGCTGGGCCCTTCCGGGGTCGGGAAATCGACCCTCATCAATCGGCTCCTCGGGGAAGAGCGGCTGGAGGTCGGCGAGGTCAGGTCCGGAGATCGCAAAGGGCGCCACACCACGACCCACCGTGAATTGGTTGTGCTTCCCGCCGGAGGGTGTGTGATTGACACGCCTGGCATCCGCGAGCTCGGGCTGTGGCTCGACAGGGACGCGGTGAACACGGTCTTTCCCGAGATCGACGAGGCGGCGAAAGGTTGCCGGTTCGGTGATTGCCGCCATGAATCCGAACCGGGCTGCGCTGTGCGCGATGCGGTTGAGGGCGGCACGATCGACCCGCGAAGACTGGAGAGCTTTCTCAGGCTGCGGCGCGAGGTGGAGAATCTCGATCTGCGCCGTGATGAATCGAAGCGTTACGAGAACCGCGCCCGCGAGCGAAGTTTCGGCAAGATGGTCCGTCAGGCTATGAAGATCAAGGGGCACCGCTGACGCGACGACGCGTGGTGCCGTGAATTGTGCCGTAGGAAAATGGTGTTGAAGAAAAATGGTACCGACTTGACGCCTGGCACCGGTACTTCTGAGAGCCCGTTCGATTCTATCCGACGGATTCGACAATCAGCAGAATGTCGATTTCTCGGGGATTTTCCCAGTCTTCTTTGGAGACTGCTGAGATGGGGTTGACAGAACGGGTGGATCAACCAACGGCGGCGAGTCAGTCGGTGGCGTTGTCCGCGGAAGGACACTCGCAGTCTGGGCAGCCGCGATCGAATACGACCTTCCAACTGCCATCGGGCTCGCGCCGCCACACAGAATTAAAGGTTCCGATCCGGCTGCCGTCAGGCGCCAGAACCGGCCCAGAAGTGAGACCGAGGGTGCCCGAATCGAGCACGGTGGCAGATTCCGGCTGCCACGAAAACGGTGCCTCGGGCCTTTCGTAGAGGGGTTTCCAGGCCGCCGCCACTGCCTCCTTGCCGCGGATCTCGCTCTCGCGTCCGAAAAACACGGTCTCCTCCGCTAGGAACGAAACGAACGCCTGATGGTCGCGGTCGGCCATCGTCCGCGCGAAGGCTTCCTCTGTGGCGCGCAATTCTGCTGCGAGGTCGGCTGTTCCGGATTTCTCGCCGGCGGCGGCGATTTCCGGCAGGCCCAGGGAGAGGGTCATGGCGGTCGCGACAAGGGTGATCGAAATGAAATTGCGCATGGGCTTCTCCTTATGTGCCAGATATACGAATCGCCAGGGCGTCGGTTCGGGTGAGCAACACAAGAGTAGGTCCGACGAACTCGAATCGTATACGTGGCGCCCGTCGCCCCGGTCAGTGGGCGCTGCTGAAAAGACCCGTTACCTCAACAGGGCGTTGAACAAGAGTTTGAAGGTGCCGTGGGTCTGGGATCGATTCTGGGTGCGGAATCCGATCAGGATCACCCTGCCCTTGCCCTGTTTGGCCACCACCATCCCAGCCTTTTTGGCAATGTGCTCCTCGCCGATCAGCCAACCGCTCTGCAGGAGGTCGCGGTCGCCGTAGCGGACTATGGTCTGATACCACTCGTTGTGTTGCGACGGTTTGATCTGGAAGGTCGGACTTCCCCAGAACAGGACCAGTCCTTCGTCGGGCATCCCGTAGGCCAGCGGGTGGCTGTTGTCGAAGGTTGCCTTGACGGTCGAGCCGGGACAGAAGAACTCGTCCGCTGGGAGGTCGTCGGTGACGTTGCGGACCTTGAGCTCGAGCTTTTCGATGGCGAAGCCGGTCGCGTCACCAAGGGCCACGAGAGTGCCGCCGGCCTGGACGAAGTCTTGGAGAGCCTTGACGCCTTCGTCGCCGATGCCGCTTCGGTACTCGGGGGGGTAGACGGGCGTGGGCCAGCGTGGGTTGTCCTTGGGGGAGCCCATCATCGTCTCGGTATCTTCGTGGGGCAGAATGATGACGTCGTACTTCGACCGCAGATCTCCAGCCTTGATCTCCGCGTCCCTGACCGAACTGTATGGGAAGTCGAAGGACTCCAGGGTCAGACGGGTCCAGCCCTCGTCCATGTTGCCGCCCCAGTAGGCCTTGTACATGGCGGTCCGCATCTGCTGAACCTCGTGGTCGGCGGTCGGGCCGTTCGCCAGCGCCGTGAAGTCCACGCCGGTGGCGGTGGCGACCCGTTCCAGTGTTGCCCCGTCGCCCCCGGGAACCACAAAATCGCCCGGCCGGAAACCGGGAGATGCCTCGTCCACGCGACGGACCGCGACGCCCTCGGCCAGGAGCAGGTTGACCGCCCTGAAGCTGTCGTTGAGCCTGCCGTCGAGGAGATGGCCAGTATCGTTGGGTTCCACTGAGCCGTTGAGGGGCACCTGGCTCGCCAGTTCGACAAGCTCGGCCTCGACCGTGGCGGCGATGGGATCAACCCGGACGCCCATGTACTCGGCCATGGTGTGGGTCGCGGAATCATAGGGCCGGAGCGGGGCGCCGTCGCGGCTTCGGGTCCATTCGTTGTCGGGGTAGAGCGTGAGGCCGAGCAGGTTCCGGATGAGACCCATCTTGGGCTGGGCGAGAGGAATCACATACGAGCCCGCGCCATATGATACATCTCCGACCTTGAAAGCTTCGGGGGCCTGAGAGATCTCGATATCGGAGAGCAGCAGCGTGTTGATCATCTTCGCCGCCGTCAGAGGATCGTGTTGGTCTCTGGGGATGACATACGCCTTCGGAGTGCCTGCTGCTCCACGCTCCCGCTGCCGCTTGCTCTTGAGGTAGGCGTTTCGGACGACGGTCTCGCGGTGCCGTGCGGCCACGTCGAGCATGGCCCATGCCGCGATCTTCTTCTGTTCCACGATGTCCCGAAGCCGCCACCAACCGCCGGGCCAGAGATTCGGGATGGTCGTCTGGGCCTCGTATTTCTTCCATTCGCGGGCGCCGCCCCGGAGCTGGTCGGGGTGGATGTAGATCGGTGTCGCCAGCTTGGCGCTGGCGGACTCCGTGAGCATCCCGGCCATGTTGTGGAAGGGTGTGATCCAGTGCCAGCCGAAGTGGCCCCACCCGGGATACTGGGCCTTGTTGAGGATGCCCGACATCCCGGCCTCTTCCAACTTGTAGGCCATGTGGCCGCCGAACAAACTCATCTCACGCCAGACCAGAGGGTCGGCCCAGGGGCGCATGGGATCGCTGTAGGGCGGCACGTAGAACCGGGCGCCATAGCTCCCCATGTGGTGGTGGTCGATGTAGGCCTGTGGCTTCCAGTCCCGATACATGATCTTGGCGGCGTACTTCGACTCGATGAGGTTGAGGAAATCGCCATCACGGTTGTTGTCGTGCCCGGCGTACGGTTGATAGAGCCACGGCAGGTTCACTCCCTCGTACTCGCCACCAAGCGTTTTCCTGTACCAGTCGGTGACCATGACCTGGCCATCCGGGTTGAAGCTGGGGATCAGCAGCAGGATCACGTTGTCGAGAATCCGCCGGGTCTCCTCGTCATCCCGGGTGAGGAGGTCGTAGACGAGCTCGGGCGCCATCTGGGTGCCGCCGATCTCGGTGGCGTGGAGGCTCATGGACTGGCAGACCACGGCCTTGCCCTCCGCGACCAGAGCATCGACCTGGCTCTCGTCGAACCCCTGCGCGTCGAAGAGCCTGTTGTTTACTTCTCTCAAGTGCTCGAGCCTGGCCAGGTTTTCCGCGGATGACACCACGACCAGGAGGAACGGGTGGTCGTTGGTCGTAGGCCCCATATCGGTGACCACGACCTTGTCGCTCTCCCGGGCGAGCAGTTCGTAGTACTCGACGATGGCGTCCCAACGGGCGATCTTTCGATCTGCGCCCAGTTGGAAACCGAAGAACTCGTCGGGCGGTGTGATCTCTGCCGCTGGAAGCTCGACTGCTGCGGCGACAAACAACACGGAACACAGGATCAACGACCAGAGCGTTTTCTTTGACATGAAATCCTCATTTTGTGGAATCAGGTTTCGGGTGGGATTTTGGGGAAACAGGCCAGGCACGAAATCAGCGACCCCTGTCCCGAAGGCTAACACAGCGCCAGGGCGGCCCACATCGTTTCAACAGTCGCGAGCGTGGCGCCCATCACCTGGCTGCCCTTGAGAGATGGGTTATCCTCTCCCACTGGGAATCGAGGTCAACCAATGGTCCGAGGAAGCAGAGGCATGAAGTTGGGTTCGACACGATCTGAAAGATCGGGTAAGGCACGGTTTCTCGCTGTGCTGCTGCTGGCGTTCGCGATCGCGTTTGGCGCCTGGTATGTATTCCGGGTCGGGCCGGCGCCGGAGGTCGATCTGGCGACCGAACGGCCGGCGGTCGGCCGGTCGAATGTCGTGACAGCCGTATTCAGAGAGCTCGAGCACGGCCTCGGCACGGTCCGGCTCGAACTGATCCAGGGAGACCGCACCGAGATCCTGGTAGAGGAAGTCTACGTCCCCGGCTCCGGCATCCCCTTTGTCGGCGGCGTCGGGACCGATCAGGCGGCGCTCGAGGCAAACGTGGGCACCGACGCCATGGACTGGCTCGCTGAGGGCGAGGTGGTGCTCAGAGCGACCGCCGTCCGGGCGTCGGGAGCGCTCAGGTCGCCGGCCCCGGTGTCGGTGGAGCGCACCCTGCCGGTTCGGCTGCGCCCGCCCAGGCTGGAGGTGGTGTCCACTCAACACTACGGCCGTCAGGGCGGTAGTGGAGCCGTGGTCTACCGCGTCGGCGAACACGTAGTGCGGTCCGGAGTTCTCTCCGGGCAGATGGAGTCGCCGGGCTCCCCCCATCCAGGTGGTGGTTCCAATGATCGATTCGCCATCTACTCGCTGCCCTGGAATGTGGCCGATTCCACCGAGGTCCGGCTCTTTGCCGAGGACGACGCCGGCAACCGCACCGAGCAGCCCTTTCTCGACATCTTCAAGGCCATGCCGTCGCGAACCGACACCATCCACCTGAGCGATGCCTTCTTCAAAAGGGTCGTGCCGGCCATCGCCAGCCAGACTCCGGGTTTCGACGCCAGCGGCTCTTTGCTCGACCAGTACCTTCGGATCAACGGCGATTTGCGTCGTGCGGAGCTGGCCCGGGTGATCGAACTCAGTAAGGACAGTGAGCCGACCTTCCTGTGGTCGGGCGCTTTCCTCCAGATGCCCAACTCTGCCCGCGCGGCCAACTTCGCCGAGACCAGATCCTACATTTACGAGGGCCGTGAGGTGGACCGGCAAACTCACCTCGGCCTCGACCTGGCCTCCACCGCCCGCGCCCCGGTACCGGCGCCCAACTCGGGCCGGGTGGTCTTCGCCGGTTGGATGAGCCTCTACGGAAATGCGGTGATCTTCGACCACGGGTACGGGGTGCTGTCACTGTGCGGCCACATGTCTACGATCGACGTGGCGTTCGGTGACCGCGTTGCAAAGGGGGACCGCGTCGGCACCAGCGGCGCCACCGGACTTGCCGGTGGCGACCATCTCCACCTCGAGGTCTTCGTTCACGGCCAGTCGGTGGATCCCATCGAGTGGTTCGACGCCAAGTGGATCAGGGACAACCTCGCCACCAAGCTCGAGGTGCCGACCCAGTAGCGGTTGTTACAGGGGCACCCATCGCACGCATCACGAATTTTCAGCCTTTGGGCGTGATCTTTGCGGCAAATGACTGGGCCACAATCTTGCCGTCCTGCACGACGAAGGTGTCCGTAGCCACGTCGTACACGTTGTCGGCAGTCTCCGCAGTCCACAGAATGTATGCATAGTCGTCCTCGACGGTTAGCTGCTCCATGGTGAACGCTGCGCCAGGCTTCCCAAACTCAGCGAACATCGCCTGGAACATTGGCTTGATCTCGTCGGCTCCCTTGAGCGGTCCATCCGCCGTGAAAAGTACGGCGCCAGGCGCATAGTCGGAGAGAATGCCCTCGAGGTTGCCCTCGCCAAAACTCTGTAGGTGATGGTCTAAAACGTCTTTCGTCGATGCCATTATTTCGATCCTCCTTTGTTGGTTCTCGTTGATCGCTTCAGCAAATACCGTTTGATGATTCGAATTACCGCGGTCATAGAACCGTATCCAGCCACCGTTGGCTGGTACAGTCCGCGCCCCCCTCTCCGTGAGGGTTCATGATGTGCGAGGGCCCCCGTTCGATTTCACGGGCCCGAACCCCGCTCGTTCTGATTCGATGAAACCTTCAACAGCCGTTGGTGGTCCAGGAATTCCGCGGGTACTGGAACGAGGCGCTCGCGTGTTGAATGCACCCAGGCGGGATCTTCCGGAATTTTTCGAGTCCGCCGCACTTTGTATCGGGTTGATTCACGCATCGTGACCGATCAACGAAGTGAGACTGTCGCCCCCGGGGCGAGATTCGGCGAAGGATCCGATCCCCAGGAGGGGCGCGCGAGGGGGAAAGATGACGAGAAAGATCTGCTGCCTGGCAGTTGTGTGGTGTGTGGTCGTGGTTTGCGCGGCGATTTCAGAGGCGCAGACGCTGGAGCCGGCACTCCCGGAGGGGGTCGATCAGGTGGTCAAGCGAGCCGATGAGATCGAGTGGGGGCCGTGCCCCCCGGGGCTCCTTGCCGGTGAGGGGTGCCGGATGGCTGTCCTCGAAGGGAATCCGAAGGCCGAGCAGCTCTTCACCTTCCGGATCCGGACCACGGAACCGTTCGTGCTGCCCCCTCATACCCATCCTCGCAACGAGCGGGTCACGGTGATCGACGGCGCACTGTACGTCGGTTTCGGGACCACGGTCGACAAGCAGGCGAGCACCCGGTTCGAGGCCGGAGACTTCTACGTTAACCGGGCCGGAGCGCCCCATTTTGTGTGGAGCGACGAACCGATGACGGTCCAGCTCACCGGGATCGGGCCCTGGGCGATCCACCCGCTCGACTGATGACGCATAGTGCGTCAATGCGAAGTGTGGCACCCATGCATGGGTCGCGGAGGACTTACAGCCACTCGCGGTTGTTGGTGTATTTGGTGATCAGCTGGTTGCGGAGCTTGCGGTATAGCTCGACGACCTTCTCCATACGAATGCGGGCTTGATCGGTGAGGAAAGCCTCGGCGTCCTCGGGTGACTTCTGGTAGAGCTCTAAGGCCTTCTTCTCGACCTCCTCCTGGCCGGCAAAGAACGAGGCCTCGAGCGGATCGCGCTCGGCCCTGACGTCCTCCATCGCGTCCTGGAAGCGCAGGTAAAGCAGGTTGTCGACGAAGTCGATCAGCCACCGCGCCGAGTCCTCTGAGAATTCTTCGGGGTCGTAGGCGTGGTAGTAGGGCGAGATCTCCTGCACCCCGGCGTGAATCGGTACGTAGGTGCTGACGTACTGGTTGTCGAGGTACAGCCAGTAGACGCCGCCGATGGAATCCGGCAGCCACGATCGCAGCTGGGCAACCATGCCGTAGCCGCCCTTGGAGACGTTGCGGTGCCAGGTAATGTCGAGGAGCTGGCGCAAGTGTGAGGTTGGGAACGGAGTTGTGAGGGGGCTCTTCACCAGCTTGCCCTCCTCGTCCGGGACCAGCCAGTCGGTATCGGCGGACATGTCGTAGATGGTGCCCTCGAAGACCGAGCGCTGGAACTTGATCACGTCCCGCACTGACAGCTTCTTTTCCGGTTTCACAGAGAACGGATAGAACGACAGTGGTTCGATCGGGTGGTGGTAGGCGTCGTAGCCGTCAAACGGCTTGTCCAACTTGCGGTCGGGCCACTCCTTGAGGGAAGGCGCGACAGTCGAGTAGAAGAGCCACAGGCGGCTGATCGCCCATTCGCCGGTGACTGGCGGAGAGTAGGCATCCTGCCACACGAACGGCAGCCCGGCCTGTGGGTCGTACCAACCGTTGTCGATCGCGACCTGCATGTAGTTGGGCGAAGCTATGAAGTGGTCCGGGTTGCTGAGATCGACGTCCTTGATGACGCTCCAGTTGGGTATGACCGTGACGTGATCGTCCGGCACCCGCTGGGCGGCCCAGATGGCACCCAGCTCGCCGCTCTTCGGGTCCCAGTCCGGACCGACGGCAAAGACCTCCATCACCCACGCCTCGTTCGGATCGGCGATGGCCAGCGCCTCGGCGCCGTGGGCGGAGGGGAGGAAACCGTACTTCACGACCAGCGACCCGATCAGTTCGACAGCTTCGCGCGCGGTCTTGCAGCGTTGCAGGGCGAACGCTTGAGCCTGCTCGATCGTCATGATCTGCCTGGCGCCATCCTCGCGGTCGGCAAGCAACTCCTTTCGCTGGCCCATTGTTGTTTCGGCGATCGCGAGCTGATGCTCGTTCATGTGCGAGTAGGCCGAGTGGAAGTAGCGATAGGTCCGTTCGACCTGTGGGATGTAACCGATGACCTCACCGTAGGTCTTGAACGGCACCGTGGCGTCGAGCATGCCCCAGTAAACCGGCGCCATGGATCCGGGCTCGTGGGTCTGGGCCGGCACCACATGCACCCGGCAGTCGGGTGCAGCCCCGGTGTGCGAGGTGATCACCGAGCCGTCGACCGAGGCCTTCTTGCCGACGACGATGTCGGTGCAGGTGAGGCCGTTGGCCGGTATGAGAACGCCTCCAACGAGGGCCAGCACGAAAATCTTTCGGGTCATCTGTCTGCCTCCTTGACGGAGAGAATCCTATCGGGTCAGTTGGTGCGTGGCAACGGCTTAAGGCTGCATATCGAGGTGGGCCCATGATTCAGCCAAAACAATGGGTCAATGCGAAGGGTGGCACCGATGTTCAACAATTGTGTGCGTGGGACCCATGCGCACTTCCTTAAGCCTTCCACCGAAGAGCTGCCCGCCTGACTGCCTTTTGAGGTAGTCTGAAATATAGGGAGGCACCCTATGGGAACCCCTGCTTTTTCTATCGCGCTGTTTGCGATCGCCGCGAGGCGAGGCGCTCTCGGTCAACTGCTTTACAGGACCGGCGCCGAGAACTCGGGCACAAACCTGGCGAGCTACATTTCGAATCGACGAAACGTCGGTGGCATGGCTCTGCCGGTAGCCGGCATGTACTGCAAGGGGAAGAGATATGAAGGGTGACGAGTTCCGGCCTGCGGAAAGACGTCCGATTGCCAGCCGCGAACTGGGTGTCATGCAAAAGCTCTCAGCGTGGCTCACCCGAAGTGGGATCAGCGCGAACGCGATTTCGGTGACGGGCATCTTCTTTGCCGCCGCCGCGAGTATCGCGCTGATCGCGACTTCCCGCGTCGACTCCGCGCCGACTGTCCGCGCACTCTGGCTGGTTGCGGCAGCCATGGTGCAGCTCCGTCTGCTCGCGAATCTCATGGATGGAATGGTTGCCGTCGCTTCGGGTGAGGCGTCCCCGGTGGGTGAACTCTACAACGAAGTCCCTGATCGGGTGGCCGACGCGCTCATTCTGATTGGACTCGGATATGCGGCAGGTGGAGCGCCGACCATGGGCTATGGCGCCGCTCTGCTCGCGGTATTTGTGGCTTACGTGAGAGCGATGGGAGCGGTAGCTGGTGCTCGACAGTGTTTTGCCGGACCAATGGCGAAACCGCATCGGATGTTTCTCGTGACCGTTGTGAGCCTGTACTGCGCCATCGCTCCGTCAAGCTGGCAGCCGCTGCACGCAGGATCCGGGTGGGGTGCGGCAGCCATTGCCCTCGCGGTCATCTCGTTGGGATGCGCAATCACTGCGTTCAGGAGAATCCGCACAATCGCCGATGATCTCCGCAAGCAGGAGACCGGGACATGACCGTGGACGCCGCCCTGAGCAGTGAAATCCTTCGTTTCTACGCAGCCTTGGTTGGTTCCATCATCGTGTTGGCTGGGCTGGTTCTTTTCGTGGTGACAGTTGTCTTCGGCAAAGACATACGGCCGATCTGGCGCACGTATCGGGGCTGGCTCATCATGACGCCACTGGTGGTCGGCTTCATCATCGCCGGGCGCACGGCCGTCATCGTCGGTGTGTGCCTGCTGGCACTTTTCGGTTTTCGGGAGTTTGCGCGCGCCACCGGTCTCTATCGTGACTGGTGGATGACCGGTGTGGTCATGGTGGCGATCATCGGTGTTGCAGCCGTCAGTATCGCATCCGATCCGCGAATCAGAACGCCCGGCTGGTACGGGTTGTTTATGGCCCTGCCGGTGTATGTCGTCGGACTCCTGCTTGTGATTCCGGTGTTACGGAATCGCACCCGCGGACAACTTCAGTCAACCGCCCTCGCGGTGCTGGGTTTCGTTTATTTCGGATGGATGTTTGCCCACCTCGGGTTCCTGGCGAACACCAGCCACGCCTACGGATATCTTCTGTACCTCCTGTTCGCGGTGGAGGTCAACGATATTGCCGCCTTTTGCTTTGGCAAGCTATTCGGCCGTCACAAACTGCGCAGCGAAGTCAGTCCAAACAAGACGGTGGAAGGATCACTCGGCGCACTGGCGGTTTCGCTGGTTCTGCCGTGGTTGCTGAGTTTTTCATTTCCCCACTTCGGAACTCTACAACTCGTGCTGACTGGGCTGATCGTCGGCATCGGGGGCCAGCTCGGCGACCTCACAATCAGCTTCATCAAGCGCGACATCGGTATCAAGGACATGGGAGCGGTCATTCCTGGTCACGGCGGTGTCCTCGACCGTATCGACAGCCTCATTTTTGTCGCGCCTTTGTTCTTCCACATGGTCCGCTGGTTCTATGGAATCGCCTGACGACCAACGCTCCGCGGGAACCGGCGCTGACGAGTGGAAGTATCGGCCGTCTGCCGGTCTGGACCAGAGCCTGCTTCAAAGACTGGGTGGCTTTCCACGGGAGCCGGAGCCTCTGGTCTACGCGCTGCGATCCGCCAGTGGTCTCTTGTTGCGCACCTGGCTGCGGTCATACCATCGCCTGCAAATCCTCGGCCGGGAGAACTTGCCCGGGGAAGGCTCATTCGTTCTCGTGGCAAATCACAGTAGCCACCTCGACGCGTTGTGTTTGGTTTCCGCCTTTTCGCTTGCCAGGCTTCACCGAGTTTTTCCAGCCGCAGCGGCGGACTACTTTTTCTCCAACATGGCGCGGACCGCATTCTCGGCTGTATTCATCAACGCCCTTCCGTTCCATCGTGAAGTTCACGGTGAGCAGAGCCTGACGGTGTGCACCGCCTTGCTGGAAAACCCCGGCAATGTTTTGATTATCTTTCCGGAGGGAACACGGTCGATTACCGGAGAGATCGATCGTTTTCGTTCAGGGATCGGGCGGTTGTTGCTAGGCACCAGTATTCCGGCCGTCCCATGCCGCCTGGAAGGTGCATCAGCCGCCTGGCCCAAGGGGAGAAAAATACCGCGGCCGAAAAAGGTGCGGGTCATCATCGGACGCCCACGCTCATACGAAACCATGCCGGCCACTCGAGAATCAGTGCGCGAGATCTGTCGCGATCTCGAGGAGGCGGTACGTCTATTGGCCACCGGCCGGGATCCTCGGTAACGGGTCCCTGGGCTCTTTTTGATTACTCCGCATAAACGGTGCCACCCATTGCAGTCTTTGTTGGACAGTCACGCCGCAGTATCGGGACTTCGTCCGGTACCATGAATAGTACTGATGCCGAGAGACCCGGTCGTTTGGCAGAGGAGGTGGGCGGGGATGATGGCACGAGCATGTGAAGAAGGGGTGTTCGCGACATGGGACGGTACTGAGCTCTTCTGCCGAACATGGGCTCCGGCCGCACCCAGTGACAAGGCCCTGATTCTGATCCACCGGGGGCACGAGCACTCCGGGCGGCTGCAGGACCTGTTGGACTCTCTGGACATGCCCGACTGCTGGGCGTTCTCGTGGGACAACCGTGGACACGGGAAGTCGCCGGGCGCCCGGGGACATGCCCCGAGCTACTCGGCTCTGGTCCGAGATCTGGATGCGTTTGTCGGCCACGTGTGCGCGAAGCACGAGATCCCGATCGAGAATGTCGCCGTCGTGGCCAACAGCGTCGGCGCCGTGACCGCGGCGACCTGGGTTCACGATTACGCGCCGCGCATCCGCTCAATGGTGCTGGCCGCACCGGCCTTCCGCATCAAGCTCTACGTGCCCTTCGCCGTCCCGTTTCTTCGTTTCCTCCTGCGATTCAAACCCGATGCGAAGATCAGCAGCTACGTCAAATCGAAAATGCTGACTCATGATCCGGAACAATCACGTGCCTACGACGAGGACCCGTTGATTACGCGCGACATCGCGGTCAATATCCTGCTCGGCCTGCACGACACCGCCACCCGCATCATGACCGACGCCGGCGCCATCGAAACGCCGACGCTGGTCCTCTCGGCGGGCTCGGATTGGGTCGTGAAGAACTCGGCGCAGCGGCGATTCTACGAACGGCTTTCCTCGCGCACGAAGCAGATGGAGTACTATCCCGGGTTCTTCCACGCCCTGCTCTATGAGACGGAGCGGGCCAAACCGATCGCCGCCGCGCGGGCTTTCCTCCTGGAAAGCTTCGAGCGTGATGTCGACCGCTCGTCGCTGGTGCGTGCTGACCAGGGAGGACACACGCGCACCGAGTACGACCTGCTCTGCCAGCCGGCTCCATTCCTTCGCGGTCTCGGATTCAAGCTTCAGCGGCTGGGAATGAAAACCGGGGGGAGGCTGAGCGACGGTATTCGGATCGGGTGCGAAACGGGGTTCGATTCCGGCACGTCGCTCGACTATGTATACGATGACACCGCGCGTGGCGTGACACCGCTGGGCCGGCTGATCGACCGCGGCTATCTCGATGCGGTGGGCTGGAAAGGCATCCGGGTCCGGCGCACGCACCTTGCTGCGATGGTGAAGGAATCGGCTAGAAAACTCGCTGCATCCGGAGCACCGGTTCGCATCCTGGACCTGGCGACCGGCTGTGGGCGTTATGTGCTGGACGCACTCGCCGAGTTGCGCGAGCACGACGTCAGCGCGGTGCTCAGAGATTGGGAACCACGCAACCTGGAGCAGGGGCGCGCGTCGGCGGCCGCACTCGAACTCTCAAACGTCGTCTTCGAGCAGGGGGACGCGTTCGACAAGGAGTCGATCCTCGCCGTGACGCCGCGGCCGAACATCGTGATCGTCTCCGGCCTCTACGAGTTGTTCCCCGACAATCGAATGCTGATCGCTTCACTCGAGGGGATCGCCGGAATTTTGCAGGACGGCGGGTGCTTCATCTACACCTGCCAGCCGTGGCACCCCCAGGTCGAGATGATCGCGCGCACGCTGACCAACCGCGACGGAGTGCCCTGGATCATGCGGCGGCGAACCCAGGCCGAGATGGACGAACTTGTTCGGTCGGTGGGGTTGGCCAAACAGGAAATGAGGATCGACGAGTACGGCATCTTCACCGTGTCGAGCGCGATCAAAGCATGAACCAGGACCTCGTGCATCCGCTGGTCTCCAGCAGCACCGGCAACCTCCTGAATCTGTTCCGGACGTATGGGTGCGAGGCCAAATTCGTGCCGCGCGCTCTCCTCCTGCTGACGATGACGATGTTTCGGCTACCCATGAGGTGGGTGGCCGCCGCCAGGTACTCCGGCCGTATTCGAAGGCAGAAAATCGAGCCGCCCCCGATTTTCATTATCGGTCACTGGCGGAGCGGGACAACCCATCTCCAGAACCTGATGAGCAGAGACCCCCAGTTCGCACGGGTGACTCTGCTCCAGGCGGCCATGCCGCACGAGTTTCTGATCCTTCCGGACTCGATGAGAGGTCGAATCGGGGGGATGTTGCCGCCGACCCGTCTGATGGATAACGTGCCGGTCGCCGCGGACGTGCCGTGGGAAGAGGAGCTGGCTCTGACCTCCGTCGGCCGACTTTCTTTCTACCATGTGTCCTTTTTTCCCAAGCGAATGGGCCGGATCTTCGACGAAGCGGTTCTGTTCTCAAACGGCGATGCCGAGCTCATCGACATCTGGCGGCGGCAGTACCTCCATTTCCTGCGCAAGGTGCAGCTCGAACAGCCTGGATTGCCGTTGTTGCTCAAGAATCCTGCAAACACAGCCAGAATCGTCCTGCTCAAAGAGATGTTTCCGGGGTGCCGGTTCATCCACATCCACCGCGACCCGTACAAGGTCTTTGTGTCTTCCGTCCACCTCTACCTGAAAGCCCAGGAGGCCTGGGGGCTGCAGGCAACTGACCGGGACCTGGTCGTACGGCACGTCCTCGACTCATACCCCATGTTGATGGACGCGTTCTTCGCCCAGCGCGACGTGCTTGGTGACGGTGAACTTGTCGACGTCGGCTTCCGATCGCTCCAGGAAGATCCGATCGGGACCCTCGCGAACATTTACAGCGAGCTCGGCATCGGCGGCTTTGACGCGGCCGTCCCGCATTTCGAAGACTACGTCGACAGCCAGCGCGACTACAAGAAGAACCGCCTGCCGTTGGCCGCGAATGAGAAAGACGCAGTTTCCCAACGTTGGAAGGGAGTATTTGATCGTCTGGGGTATCCCGTTTGAACGGTCCTCAACCGACGCTCCAGGGAAATGAAAAATGAGTGTGGGGAAGCCCGCTACAAATCCTCGCGTCGCCGCATACTACGCCGCGGGCGCGATTCTCGTGAGCCTGCTGGTGGTGTACGGCTGGCCATGGTCCGGCCCCTTGATGTGGCCGGTCCTGTCGATGACTGTTCTTGTCGTCGCGTACCTTGGTGCGGGTCCCGGCATCTACGGCAAACGAAACGGGATCCTGCCGCGCCGCACGCGTCTCGTGATGGCGCCAACCCTTTTGGGCCAACAGGTGTCGTTGCAGTATTACCGACGAAAGTCACGCCCCTGGGACGAGGCCGTCCCTGGGCTTTTGATGGGCAGGGTTCTGACCGAATCGGAGTGCGACCGCCTGATTCAGAGCGGGGCGACCGCCGTTCTCGATCTGACGGCGGAGTTCAGCGAATCCGCTCCGCTGCGGTCGCTCACATACCTCAATGTGCCGCTTCTCGACCTGACCGCACCGACCGCGCCTCAGCTTCAGGAGGCCGTTGATTTCATCCGAGACCAGATTGCCTCGGGCGGTACCGTCTGCGTGCACTGCAAGGTCGGCTACTCACGAACCGCGACGGCGGTCGGCGCCTACCTGATGGCCAGCGGACGGTACACCTCACTCGACGATGTTCTGGCACACCTCCGCGCGGCACGCCCCGGAATCGTCATCAGACCCGAGGCCGTCGAAGCTCTGAGATCGTTTCAGGCCGCCTAGGGTTCCACGTTCACAAGGGTGGCACCCATGGCACCCCCGAATGGGTGGCGCCTCTCAGAACGGTTTCTGCACCGCGAGCCACACGGCAAGTCCGCCGACGATCGGGATCGAAATCCACAGTGCCGTGACCCAACCCGGCTGGCGGCGCAATGGCAACACGATAAGGGTGAGAACCAGCCACAGCCCGATCTTGGTCCACGCCCAAACCGGGATCGACCCGAACATTCCGAGCCTGGCCAAAAGACCGAAGCCGGCGACAAAGAGGAGTCCCAGGGCGATCGCGTGACCAATTTGCGCGAGTCTCCGGAGTCGACCGGAATCATGGCCAGTTGATGCGGCCAGAGTGCCGAGCGATGTGAACAGCACGATCGCTGAGAAAATGTGCAGGATCTTGTAGAACTCGTAGCTCATGAGGGCCTCCGCTCAGAGAAACAAAAAAACGAGCCAGCCATTTCCGGGGATCGTCGTGGCCACCACCTATCAACAATGAGGTAATGCGAAGTGTGGCACCCATGCAACAAAATTGAACGTGGCACCCATCTCGAAACAAACCGATTTCGGAGACGTACGCCTCCAGGAGAGGCCGCAATGGTCTTGGGATATTTCGGGGAGTGGGGGAGGATGCGATGATCAAGAACAGGGCGCATTATGGCGTTGTGATGGGGCTGGCGTTGGTAGTTCTGATGTGCGGAGGATGTGCTCAGAAGGAAACGGCAGCGTTGCCGGAGATCTCCAAACCGTACCTTGGGGAGGAACCGCCAGGGGATTTTCCAGTCATCTTTGCCCCTGGAGTCGTGTCGACCAATTCCCGAGAGTGGAGCATGGCTTCCACGCCGGATGGTCTCGAGTTGTTCTTTGGAGTGGTGACGGACGAACGTTCGTGGATTCTGCACACGAAAGAGGTTGACGGTCTTTGGTCCGAACTCGCCGTCGCTTCATTCAGTGGAACGTACAACGATTACGACCTCACCATGAGTCCCGATGGCAACCGCGTGTTTTTCACGTCGAATCGGCCGGTCGACGGCACCGGGTCTGTCCTCGAGAATTCGGATATCTGGTATGTCGATCGCATGGGTGACGGTTGGGGCGATCCGGTGCGTTTTCCGGAGCCGATCAACACTGAGATGCGTGAGCTGTATCCCTCGGAGTCTCGTGATGGGTACGTGTACTTCTTCAGTACGAGACCTGGCGGGTTCGGCTCCTTTGATATCTATCGCGTCGCGCTTCAAGACGGAGAATTCGGCTCGCCGGAGAATCTCGGCACTTCGATCAACACCGAAGAGAACGAGACGGATGCGTGTATTTCCCCGAACGGCGACTACCTTGTATTCACTTCCACACGGAACGGCGGATTCGGTAGCGGTGATCTCTACGTCAGCTTCAGGACGGACGAGGGAGGATGGACGCAGGCCGTGAACCTGGGCGATGCGGTCAACACCGAACACCTCGAGTTCTGTCCGAGCGTGTCGCGCGACGGCAATTACCTGTTCTTCACCAGCAACCGGCCGAAAGCAGAAGCCATCGAGGGTACTTCCGCCGTCAGAGAAGAGCTTGGCCTGACTCCAAGTTCCGAGCGTCCGGACATTGACATCTACTGGGTCGATGCGGGTTTCATCGAGAGTTTTCGGCCGGAGGTGGGGTAGCGATAGGTTCCACGGTTGGATGGCATCCAGGTGAAGCGGGGGTAGGACCATGCAAGACGACACGCCCACGGCGGCGTTCCCTGTCGCCTTTTTTGTACTGACCTTCCTCCTCTCTGTGCCGTTCTACATTTTCAACGCGCTCGCGTATCTCAATGTCGTCTTCGAGCCCGAAATGGGGGCGCTTTATGTTTCCCTATTCACCCTCACGCCGATTGCGTCGGCCTCGATCCTGACCTTCCGAAGGAGCGGACGGCAAGGCGTGAAAAAGCTTCTCTGGAGGATTTTTGATTTCAGAAGGATCGCGAGAAAGAGATGGTACGTACCCATCCTTCTCCTGGTGCCTCTGATATTCCTGCTGTCCCTAGGAGTGATGGTCTTGTCCGGGGCGCCGATCCCCGCTGGGTTGATCCCGGTCGTGGCCCTGCCGGCGGTATTTCTGTTCTTCTTCATCCTGGCGGCCGGGGAAGAGGTCGGGTGGATGGGATACGCCTTCGGGCCAATGCAGGCGCGGGGCGGTGCCCTCAAGGCCTCCCTGGTGCTGGGTGTGATTTGGGCGGTCTGGCACATTCCGTTCTTTGTCTTCATGATGCCCGATCAGGTGATCCTCCTCGCGCAGCTCTTCACGTTGGTGGGGACGCGTGTCCTGATGGCCTGGATCTTCAACAACACGGGGCAGAGCGTTTTCGCGGCCATCTTGTTCCATGCCGCCGACAATGCAGCGCTCGTGACCATGCCTGAGATCCAGGCAATCTCCCCCTGGGGCGCCGTCGTGCACAGCGGTTTCGTCCTGGTAGCCGCTGTCGTCGTTGCGTTGCTGTGGGGGCCCCGGACCTTGGCTCGATTCAGGTTCGGAAACTGAGCTTCGGAACGGGGCTGGCGCGCATTCAAGACATGCACGAAACGAACGGGAGCCTGGTAGCCATGCCGGCCCCTGCCACCCTTGGTGTACCGGGCCGGGTTGCCGGGATCCCTGATGCGTTAGTGAACGAATTCGACCCGATTGAAGGGACAGTGCTCGACTCGGCACCTCTTACAGAAGTAGAGAAACTGGCCTCCATACCACATGGCGGCCGACAGCAAGAAACCGACCAAAAGCAATGTGTTCGACATCAGCCAGTAGACGGGAAAGGTCGGGATGAGCATGAAAACCGCGTAGAAGAGGAACTTCTCCACAGCGCTAAACGGCGTCTCCTTTTGCTCTTTGACGAGCCACTTCGTGATAGGGGCGGGGAGCTGTAGGCAGTCATTGTAGACGAAGAGATGTGGACATCTCGGACACACGAGATGCCTCATGACGACTCCGATGATGCCGTACGCGTAGATCACGAGATAGGGGAAAACCCATCGCCAATCAACGAGCGCAATGCCGACAATGGCGAATATGCCCATGCCGAAGAACGACCCCTGAGCCCAGATCTTCTCCCGGAGACTAAAACCGTTCGCGAGCGTGCACTCGGCCTTGCCTGTCATGGCGACTCCTTCCAGTCAAGGAACTGAGGATCCTCGAAACACGTGTGCTCGGGATCGGCGCCGAGTCTCGTTCCATCACACGCTGCCATGCAGCCCGCTGCACGGCCCAAAGAACGGCCGCGTTTCGCGCCGTGCGATTCTCGGGCGGCGTTGAGTTCCCTCACGAGACGTCCTTGGTGTTCCCCCGCGATCGTACACGATTCGAGGCAATGCGAAGGGGTGGCACCCATGTCTGGCACCCATCGATCGGGCCGGCTTTCATACAGCGAAAAGCGCTCCCTGAACTATCCGTGTCGAGTAACAGCTCTGGCCAAGCGAAAGGTACGTGCCATCTACCTGATTGACCGTCGATCGGTAGTCCCTTGCATGTTCTTCTGACCAGAAGAAAACGCATTTTCGTCAGTATCCGTCGATGATCGTTGGATCTTTGAACGTGCTCCAGTCGATGTCGGGTTCAAAAACCAATGGGGTCGGCCCGCCTCGTTCGATTCGGTAGTTCAATTCACTGTCAACCACGAGTTCGATCGCTTCGCCACTGTGAGCACAGGCGGTTTTGATCTTTACCTCGACGGGACTCTTCCGCAGATGCCCTTGCACGAAGGGCGTCGCTATCGCGTCTTCCGCTCAGGCGGCGTCGAGTCGCTCGCCCGTGCTGAAGACCAAATGGTGTCCAGTCTCCTCTGCCGTCACCGGGAATGCCCACGACACCTCCACACCGTTGCCACGAACGAGAAAAAATAGATTCTTCTCGAGATCTTCCACGATGCTCGTCGTCCGTTTTGGGCTCAGATCGAGTGCGTGAGAAATGTCGGCCACCGGAATTGGTCGGCCCAGTCGAGGGAGTTCCCGCACGACGAAGTTCCGAACCAGATGGTGTTCGTGAGACATGAACTCCAAACGCCGGTTGATGAACTCCGGAGCCGAACTCAACTCGTTTTCCCAATCCGTTTGAGGAATGTTGATGATCGAATCTCCTCGGCCTATCAGTACTGTGTCAGCCATTGGTCCTCCCGGTTCTCGCTGCAGATTCGATCTCATTGTAG
>Ga0316194_10000975_pt1 | contig 19493 bp, 18 predicted proteins | sample CroRivsedime1_MG_FD_204936 | JGI IMG/M metagenome (GOLD analysis project Ga0316194, IMG submission 204936) | Coastal sediment microbial communities from Maine, United States - Cross River sediment 1 | ecosystem: Environmental > Aquatic > Marine > Coastal > Sediment | place: USA: Maine...
TTCTCGTCTCCGAGGAGGAAGAAAAGCTCATCGACCGCTCCCAGGTTGAGGCCGAAGCCATCACCCGGGTCGAGGAGGCGGGAATCGTCTTCCTCGACGAGATCGACAAGATCTGTTCTCGCGAAGATGCCGGCGGGCGAGGCCCGGATGTGTCTCGCGAAGGCGTGCAGCGCGACCTTCTTCCGATCGTCGAGGGGACCCACGTCAACACCCGATATGGTGTGGTGCGGACGGATCACGTTCTGTTCATCGCCGCCGGCGCCTTCCACGTCTCGCGGCCGGCAGACCTCATCCCCGAAATGCAGGGACGATTTCCAATCAGGGTCGAGCTGCAATCTCTTGGCGCCGACGAATTCGAGCGGATCCTGAAGGAGCCTGAAAATTCGCTGATCCGTCAATACACTGCGCTGCTGGCGACCGAAGATCTCGAACTTCGATTCACCGATGAGGCGGTACGGACCATCGCCGTGATGGCGGCGGAGATCAATGAATCCGCCGAGAACATCGGCGCTCGCCGGCTGCACACAGTCCTCGAACATTTGCTCGAAGAACTCAGCTTCTCGGCTCCCGAACAAGCCGGTGAGATGGTCGAGGTCACGGCGGAAATGGTGGAGGAGCGACTGGGCGATCTCGTCGGCGACCGCGACCTCGCACGCTATATCCTGTAAGCTTTCCCCGTGCCCGTCTCCGTCTCTGTCTCCGTGCCCGATGGCCGCCGGTGTGGAGGATCGATCGCGCTGAACGTCCTGCTGGCGCTGGTGATGGTGTTTCTGATTGGTTGCGGCAAAGAAGGTCTGCCGTTGCCGCCCGAGATCCGGGTTGCCGAGCGGACGACCGATCTGACCGCTTTCCAGGAGGGTGACGAAGCGGTTCTGCGGTGGAGCTATCCCGCGATGACCACTGCGGGCCAGAACCTGACCGACATCGAGGAGATCCAGGTGTGGCGGGCTGCCCTGCCCCTCGGACAGGAACCGCCCCCCCCCATCTCGCCACAGGACCGACAGATGCAGCGGCAGCTCCTCGAGGGCCAGGGCGAAATTTTGAGGGCGCTTGGGTCGGACGAGATCGCCACTGCGACGAGAGGTTCGGCCATTCTCATTCGCGACGATCTCGAGCCATGGCGGCAGACGGTGGAGGACCCGGAGCTCTTCGTTCTTTGGTACGGGGTTCGTACGGTGTGCTGCCGGCATCGCGAGTCAGAACTGTCAAATGTCGTGCGTCTCGAACCACAGGCGCCGCCCGATCCACCCATCGACCTCGGTTTGGAAGCCGGTGCGGGTGGTATCGACGTTCGATGGACCCCGGCGGCCGACACGAAAACCCTGATCGAGCGGTCAGCGGACGGTGCTGCATGGACCGCTGTGACGGAAGAGCCATTGGATGGTGACAGCTGGCGCGACGAAATTGCGCCCCAGGGACAGGCCTGGAGTTTTCGCTTGCGGTCGGTGATCGCCCTCCCGGGCGGCAATCTCGTGGTAGGTAAGCCGTCACAGCCGGCGCGCATCGACCACCCGGACACCTACCCTCCGGGCGCACCGTCAGATGTTGTGTGCCTGCCGGAGGGGGCGCAGGTCCGAGTGCGTTGGCAGGCGGTGGCGGGTGCTGTGGTCTACAGCGTGTCCCGTCAACACGGCAACGAAGCAGCTTACATCCTGACTGATGACCACCGGTCGATTGAATTCACCGACCGGGAGCCGCCACTCGGTGAGCTCGTCTATTTTGTGACCGCGCGGGACGCTGCCGCCAACCGCAGCGAAGAAGCGAGCTGCGAGGTCGTCATGGGTGCCATGCCGTGAGGTCAGAGCTCTACAAGATCGAGGGCGCCGGCAACGATTTCGTGCTTGGTGTCGGGGCCTGGGCGCAGCGCCTCGATGACGGGGCTGATCTCGTACAGCGGTTGTGTGACCGGCGACGGGGGATTGGCGCCGACGGAACCCTTGCGCTCGAAAAGGTGGCGATGGACCGGGCACGGCTCGGCTATCGCAATGCCGACGGCAGCGAGGGGGCTTTCTGCGCCAATGGCACCCGCTGTGCCGCACGCGCCGCGGTCGAGCTTCTTGGTTGTCATCAGAACGTAGTGATCGAGACCGGGTGGGCTGATATTCCGGCTGAGGTCGACGGGTCACGGGTGAGCCTCGAGCTGCCGCCGCCGCAGTCCGGGCCGCAGCGACCGGAAGCCGCCGGGCCAGAGGGCATCAGCAATGGATGGCTCTTGAATATCGGTGTCCCGCACTTGGTGATCGAAACCACCGGACTTGCCGATCTCGACCTCGCCGGCGTTGCGCCGCCCCTCCGGAACCATCCCGTTCTTGGTCGCGAGGGCGCCAACGTCAGTTTCTACACGGTTGCGGCTGACGGCACCCTGAGACTGCGGACCTACGAGCGCGGTGTCGAGGCGGAGACTCTGAGCTGTGGTTCCGGGATGGTGGCGGTGGCGCTGGTGGTGATGGCCGAGAGCGCGGTGGATCGAGTCGAGCTGGCCCCGCTCTCCGGTGATCGCCTGCTCGTGGAGGCCCTCGGCGAGCCACCCGTCTGCGCGACCCGCCTCACCGGCCCCGCGCGCTTCATCGCCAAGCTCGATCCCTCTGACGAATTCCTCCGCGACCTCTGAACAGCGTCCGAAAAGGCCTGAGGCTTGGGACCCGGGGCTTGATGGATCGAAAGCGCGGGCGTTCTTTGATGTCCTCAAGCCACAAGCCTCAAGCCCTTACGCGAAAACCTTCCAGCCGATGATCAGGCATGCGGCGGCAAAGTAGCCGGCTGCGAGGTCGTCCGCGACGATGCCGATGCCACCGGGGAGCTTTTCAAAGGCTTTGATCGGCCACACCTTGACCACGTCGAAGAATCGGAACAGCAGGAACCCGGCTGCGGCGAATATGGCGAGTTGTAAGGTGGTGAGCAACGGCACGAAGGGCAGCGCCACGAGATAGACCAGCCACTGGCCGGCGGCTTCGTCAACGACAATTGGTCGAGGATCGCCCTCCCCCCGCCTCTCCGCTTCGATTTCGGAGGACCAGATCCCGATCATAGCGAACAGAACCAGGCCGACCGCGGTCAGCACGATGCGAGCCGGGTTCGTCGACAAAAACGCGCATATTCCCAGCCACAGGAGGGCCGGAGGCAAAGAGCCGACTGTGGTCCCGGGTGCGGGCAGCCTGTCTCCGAGCCCGCCAAAGGTCGCAACAGCTCGCGCGAGAGCTTGGTGGCCGCTCATGACTCATCTCCCGTCTGCAAAGCCTCGATCAATTTTCTGTGCATTGCATCGAAGGCGCCCGAAGAACAGCCTACCACCACATCCCCCGGTTTGAGGACCTCGAGAAGCCTCTCAACGGGGTCATCATCTTCGCCGGGCATCACAGACGCAACCCCCCTGTCGTCGAGAGCGGAGGACAGGATCTCGCGGTCGATGACGTCAGATGGATCGAGTCGGTCCCGGTGGAAGGGTGGCGCGACCATCACGAGGTCGGCCGCGGCGAGATTCTCGAGGTAGGCGTCCTGAAAGGATCGTCGAGCTGCGGTCAGGGAGCGCGGCTCGAAGGCGATGACAAGGCGGCGGCCAGGCCACCGTTGGCGGGCGGCGGCGATGGTCACTCCGATAGCGGTCGGGTGGTGGGCGAAGTCGTCGACAACCGTGATCCCCGCGGCCTCACCGACCACCTCCATCCTTCGCGCAACCCCCGGAAATGAGCCCATTGAGGCGGCCGCGGCTGCCGGCTCGATCCCAGCGCTGATGGCGGCGGCTACCGCCATGGCTGCATTCTGAAGATTGTGGAAGCCGGCCTGCGGCAGAACCAGCCCGAAGGTCTCCCCCCGCCAGGCGATCTCCGTGGTGCTCCTCTCGTCTTCGGCCTCCCACGACAGAAGCCGCAGCTCGCAGTCGGTGTGTGGCCCGACGCGGACCAGCGGTGCCGTCGCATCACGAGCGGCGGCGACCGCCCCCTCGCTCCATGCGTTGACCACCACGGCGCCGTTTCGCGGGACCTGTGCGGCGCCTGCCCGGAAAGCGGTCAACACCGCCTCGAGATTTGGGTAGAGATCTGCGTGGTCGAATTCGACCGGGCCGATGAGGAAGAGATGGGGTCGGTAGTGGAGAAATTTCGGGCCGCGGTCGAAGAAGGCGGTGTTGTACTCGTCTCCTTCGATAACGAGGTGAGAACCGCCACCGAGGCGGAACCCTCGGGGGTTCCATCGCGGAAGTCCACCGATGAGATAGCTCGGATCGGCCCCGACCTGCTCGAGGATCCATGCCAGCATGGCCGAAGTCGTGGTTTTGCCGTGGGTACCGGCGACAACCAGGCTTTCGAGGCCACGTGCCAGGACGTAGTGCGCGACCGCCTCCGCCTGAGACAGGTGGGGAATCCTTCGCTCGAGGACCGCCGCCACCTCCGGGTTGTCCCGCGGGACTGCGTTGCCGATGATCACGCGGTCGATATTTTCGGACAACCGTTCAGGATCGAAGCCGAGACGCACTGGAATCTGGAGCTCTTCGAGCAACGTGCTCATGGGCGGGTAGAGCTGGGAATCAACACCTTCGACGTGGTGACCGAGTTGGTGCAGCATTCCGGCCAGCGGGGCCATCGCCGTACCTCCAATGGGCAGAAAATAGAGGTGCTCTGGGCTAACGTATAAATCCTGCAAAAATGCTCCCTCAGAGTTGCGGCTCGGTGGGCTGCTCCATAAGATTGTCTCTGTTTGCGGACGCTATGACAAGGAGGATTGCGAATGTCAAAATACCGCTTCACGCTTCTCACCGCCACCGTCATGGTGGTGACACTGGCCGCCACCGCTGCGGTGATAGGTGCCGCCGATGGGCCCAAATTGATGGTGCCTGAAAAGATCAGGGACATGGGGAAAGTTGCCCAGGGTGAGGTGCTCAACGTTGATTTTGCGGTCGTCAATGAAGGCGACGAAACGCTCGAGATCAAAGCCGTCCGACCGACGTGCGGATGTACGGTTGCAGATTTCGATCGCGAGATCGCTCCCGGCAAAACGGGCTACATCAAGGCCAGACTCGATACCCGGGATTTTTCCGGGCCGATCTCGAAATCGATTCTGGTCATGACCAACGACCCCCAGGACCCGACGAGGACTCTGGTCATCAAGACCGTGGTCCATCCCTATGTTCAGGTGCTACCAAGGGCATTGGTTCGGTTTAACGCGATCCAACACGAGCCCATGGAACAGAAAATTACCGTCGTGGCTGGTGAAGAAGATAAGAATTTCAAGGTCAACAGCGTCAAATCTTCGGTGCCGTTTCTCCTCGCTTCGGTCCGTCCGGTTCCCGCCGACCAGCTTCTGGCCGGAAAGTCACCGCAACAGTACGAAATCACCCTGACGATGAAAGAGAACCCGCCGGTGGGGCCGGTCAACACGGTTCTCGAGATCGAAACCAACCACCCCAAGGCTAAAACTGTGCCGGTCAAAGTCTTTGGTGTCGTGAGGGCTCTTTTGCACGTGACACCGTCACAGATCCAGTTCGGAGCGGTCGAAGCCAAGAAGCAGCCGGGGCGAAACGTGATCGTTATCAACAACCGATCCGGCGGAGTGACGGTTACGGTGACCAACGCGGCTGTCAACGACCCTGCCTTCGACGCAGAGGTCGTGGTTATTGAAAAGGGGAGGCGCTATCAGGTGACTGTCACCGTCAATCCTGACGCGAGTGCCGGACCTCGCGACGCCGTGTTGACGTTGAAGACCAGCGATCCCGAGTTCCCAACAGTCGAAGTTCCGGTACGGGCCAACATAAGTTAAGAGTGAAGAGTTAAGAGTAAAGGCCTCTGATTACGAGCCGAGGAGGGACGTTGTGATCCATCGCAGCGTCCCTCCGTTTGTCTTGAAGAGGCTTGACTCTTCATCCTTAACCCTTAACCCTTTACTCTTTACTAGCGAGCCGGCGGCTTGATCGTTGGACTCGCGGTGACATTGGGGCCGGCATCATGCTTCGGACTCTAGGCATCGAAACCTCATGTGACGAGAGTGCCGTCGCGGTCTTGGACAGCGATGGACGGGTCGAGGTGAGCCTGTTATTCAGCCAGATTGCGGCGCATGCACCCTTCGGGGGCGTTGTTCCGGAGCTTGCCTCGCGCGAGCACCTCAAGGCCCTGCCATATCTCGTGGATCAGGCGTTGGAGGCGGCGCGTGGGCCTGTCGAGATGGTCGCTGTGACAGCTGGCCCGGGTCTCATCGGAGCCCTTCTGGTCGGAGTCCGGTTCGCCGCTGCTTTCGCCTGGGGACGACACCTTCCGCTGGTTGCTGTCGATCACCTGGAAGGCCATCTTGTTTCGTCGCTGCTCAGCCTCGACGGAGAACCGGCGCGGCCCGAGCCGGACCGCGCTTTGGCACTGGTTGCCTCCGGCGGCCACTCCAGCTGGTATCTGATGGATCGCGGTTCCCGTGTTCGTCTCGGACGAACCCGCGACGACGCTGCCGGAGAAAGCTTCGACAAGGTCGCCCAGGTCCTCGGGCTCGGATATCCCGGCGGACCCGCCATCGACGCTCTCGCCCGACAGGGGGATGCTTCGAAAGTGCCACTGCCGCAACCACGCCTCAAGGACGCTCCGTTTGATTTCAGCTTCTCGGGTCTCAAGTCGGCGGCCGTACGCTGGATTCGAGAGCACGAGCTGGTCGATGCCGCAGCAGGTGGCGGCGAACCGTCGCCGCCGGTCCGTAACCTCGCTGCGTCCTTCGAGGAGGCAGTGGTAGAACAGTTACTCGCGCCCCTGTCCGAGCTCGCCGCCATCCATCGCCCGCAGTTGGTCACCGCGTCAGGGGGTGTGGCAGCCAACTCGCTTCTCCGTAATACTCTTGCCGAGTGGGGGTGCGAGCACAAGATCGAGACCCTCCTTCCGGAGCACATCTTGACGACTGACAACGCGGTCATGATTGCCCACGCAGGGCAGCTTGCTTATCACGGTGGCCGCTCCGATGACCCGAGGCGATTGGATGCCCGGGCGCGAGAGGTGTGGCAACCGCCGGGCATGCGCCGGGGGACGAGCGGGGCGGATGTGTAGAATCGACGAAGGACGGGGGCTATCTATGCGGAAATCTGTCGCACGTGAGTACTATGAAGCCATATTGGTGGCGTTCATCCTGGCACTTTTCGTGCGCACTTTTGTTTTCGAGAACTTCAAGATTCCGTCAGGTTCGATGGAGGACAATCTCCTCATCGGCGACCATCTGGTGGTCAACAAATTCGTGTTCGCGGGCAACGCTGACTCCGTTCTCCATCGACTCTTTCCCTATCGTTCTCCCGAGCGCGGTGATGTAGTTGTCTTCAAGTACCCGGAGGACACCCGCCGCGATTTCATTAAACGATGTGTGGCTTTGGCCGGCGACACCGTTGAAATCAAACGCAAGCAACTGTACGTCAACGGAGAGCTTCAAATCGAGCCACTGGTAGTGCACAAGGATCCAAGGGTCTACGATGATCTGCCGGCAGCTCCAATCTCTTCACGGATCCGGGACAACTTTGGACCCTTCACGGTGCCGCCGGGGACAATCTTCTGTCTCGGCGACAACCGGGACAACTCGCTCGACTCGCGTTTCTGGGGACCGGTGCCCCTCAGCTACGTCAAGGGGCGGGCGGTTCTCATCTACTGGTCGTACGAGGCTGGGCGCAACGATTGGCAGTGGCGGGGGTTCGGTCATCGGCTCAAACAGCTTGCCGGGGTCTTTTTCAACTTCTTCACCAAAACCCGGTGGGAACGAGAGTTTCGTCTGATCCGATAGAGCATAATGATACGATTCTGGTGAGAAGATCGATCTCGGAGGCTGACCCATGAAGACGTGGCGATATCAACGGGGGGACGTGCCCGTCGGCTGTTTGGTGGGTGGCGTTGTGGCACTCGTCGTGATGCTCGTGGCCATCAAGGTCGCACCGATCATGATTCACGTGGGTGAGCTCGACAAGCAGATCGGGGTGTATGCCGATCGTGCCAACCGGCGCGAGTACAACGATAAGCGAATCGAGCGGGCCATCCTCTCCAAGGCGGAATCGCTCGACCTGCCGGTGACGAAGAAGAGCATCAAAATCCAGCGGACCTCGAACCGCATCAAGATCACGGTTGTCTACGACCTCCCAATCGAGTTTCCAGGCTACACCTACGTCTGGCACAAAGAGCACTTTCACGAACGGCCGTTGTTCTACGGTTAGCGGTCTCAGGCAGTCGTAGTCATCTCTGCAACGATGCTCTTGGCAGCGCCGACGAGGTCGTCTGCGCCGGTAATCGGTCGTCCAACAACCAGAATGTCGGCGCCGGCCTCGATCGCTTCGGCAGGGGTCACTACTCTTCGCTGATCGTCGGCTGCGCTCGAGACGGGTCGGATTCCCGGGGTGACGATGAGGAAGTCTGTGCCGAAATCCCGGCGAAGCGCCGCCGCCTCGCGGGCGCTGGCCACGACGCCGTCGAGGCCGCTCTCGGCAGCCAGCCCCGCCCAGACGCGTACCAGTTCCGCAGGAGTCCGGTTGATCTCGAGTTCAGAAAGCGCTGCGCCGTCGAGACTGGTGAGGACCGTGACTGCCACGATCTTTGGTGGGTTTTGCTGCGCGCCCTGACGCGCGCCTTCGATGGCGGCCTCCATCATTCTGCGCCCGCCCGCGGCGTGGACGGTGAGCATCGATGCGCCACCGGCCGCACAGTTGGCGGCGGCGCGTCCGACCGTAGCTGGAATGTCGTGGAGCTTGAGATCGAGGAATATCCGCGGACCGAATGCGGCCAGCTCTTCAACCAGGGCCGGCCCGTGGGCTGAGAACGCCTCGAGCCCGACCTTGAGCCATCCAACGTGATCGGCGAGGGCGAGCGCGGTGGACCGAATCCACCCGCGGTCACTACCATCAAGAGCGACACAGAGAAATTTCTTGGCGCTCACGCCGCCTCCCGAAAGGTTTTGATGTTCCGCTCCCGGTTCAAAGTCTACGCTATCCGAACGCGGTACTATGCTGAGTGATGAAGCTCCGTCTATGGGTCGATGCGCTCGGGGTCGGGGCTGCCACCGGCCTGATTGCCGAAGTCCTGGTGTTGCGGACGAACCCCGAGGTCACGCAAACGATGCGCGGTGTGCTCGTGGGCATGCCTTTGTGGGCGTCGTGGGGCATGTTGATGGTCGGTGTGCCGCTGCTCATCGGTCTTGCCATCCTCGAAAAACTTCGACCCAAAACGGATCGATGGCTGGCGCCGGAACTTTTCACCACGGTCTTTGTCATAGCCGCCGTGCTCACCGCGGTCAATGCCAAGCTCCACGCCCTGCTTCTCTCCGGACCGGCGCACCGCGTTCTCGTACAGGATTCTGTGGCTTGGGGCATCGCCGTGATTCTCACCGTCGCAGCCGCCGCCGCGGTGCGGCGATTCGGTAGCGGACAGAGGTGGCGGGTTGCGTTCTCGATCGTGATGGTCGCGTTGCCGGCGGTGCGGATCACGACTTTTCCGACGCCGTCTCGCCAGTACCTCGAGGTCGAACCACAACCGCTCGGCGAACCCAACCGTCAATTACTGGTCATCGGACTCGAAGGCCTCGACGCCAAGGTCCTCCTGGCCGATGCGGCAAGTGCAAGCTATCCGCATCTGGCTCGTCTCCGCGAGGAGGGGGTGAGGGCGCCGATCGCTCCCCACCGTCCCTACCTGCGATGGGCGTTGTGGACCTCGGTCGCTACAGGCACGTATCCCGGCCGCCACGGCGTCAAGGCCCACCGAGGATGGGACCTTCCGTTGGTGTTCTCCGAAACCCTTCGTCTGCTGCCATGGACTCCGGAAGGCTCGCGGATGATCTTGCCATGGGGTCTGTCCAAACAGGTGCCGCCACCGCCCGCAACGGTCCCACCACTGTGGTCTCGACTCGATGCCTCCGGTATCGCCACCGAGGTTATCGGCTGGCCGGGTTCGTGGGGTGACGACCCTTCCCTACAAACTGAGCCGAGTGGTGAAGCTGGAGCCGGGTTGGAGCCATCGATGCGCGCCTCACTCGAAGCCGCCCTCGAGCCCTTTCCCGAATGGCGGTCGCGAATCTGGTCCACCATCGTGCGGGATCAAACCCGGGTAGAGCTCGCCGTCGATGCCCTGCGAGCGAACGTTGGCAACGTCTGGGTTCACCTCGAAACCCTGGCTATGGCCCGGCGTTATCACGAACCCCTTCGGCCGCGCCACACGCGAGAACGATTGTTCCTCGAGCTGGTGATGGAACTTGTCGATGAGCAGCTCGGCGAACTGCTCGAGGTGGCCGACAATCGGACCCTGGTTGCGGTGGTTTCACCCTTTGGTCTCGCACCACCCGGGTCTTTCGAACGCATGAAGAGACTCTTCGGTGGCGGTGAGTCGTGGCACACCTCTGCGGAAGGATCACCCGAGGGCCTCTTCATTCTCCTCGGCGAGGGAGTTGACCCTGGGGGCCGAGTGCAATCGGTCAAACCGCCGGACGTCGCTCCGACCCTGTGTTACCTACTCGGATTACCGGTTGCCCAGTACATGGAGGGAAGCGTGGTCGTCGCCGCGGTCACTCCGTCCTTCCTTGCAGAGCACCCACTGCGTGTCGTCGACTAGGGCTGACGCTGAGATCCATAAGATTAGGGTAGGCTTGGGGTGATGAAGCTTTCGGTGGTGATTCCGGTATACAACGAAGAGGCGACCCTCGGCGAGCTCCTCAACATGGTGGTGGCGGCACCTCTGCCCGAGGAGGTGAGCGAACTCGAGGTGGTCGCGGTTGATGACTGCTCATCGGACGAAACCTGGTCCGAGCTCGAGGCCTGGCAACCGTCAAACCGGCAAGATGGTCGCAGAGCCACAATTGTCCGAGAGCGCCACCCGAAGAACAGGGGCAAGGGCGCGGCCCTGCGGACGGGTTTTGCGGTCGCGTCCGGTGATGTCCTGCTCGTGCAGGACGCCGACCTCGAGTATGACCCGACCGAGTATCCGGTCCTGTTGCGGCCGATTATCGACGGTCGCGCCGAGGTCGTCTACGGATCGCGCTTTCTCGGCGGACCGCACCGCGTACTCTTCTACTGGCACTACCTCGGCAACCAGCTGCTGACCCTCCTGTCCAACATGTTCTCCGACCTCAACCTCACCGACATGGAGACCTGTTACAAGGTCTTCGTGAGCCAGGTTCTGGAGCGCATCACCTTGAAATCGGAACGATTCGGCTTCGAGCCCGAGTTCACGGCCAAGGTCGCCCGGCTCGGCGTGAGGATCTATGAAGTGCCGATCTCCTACCATGGTCGGACCTATGCCGAAGGCAAGAAGATCGGCTGGAAGGACGGGGTGTCGGCGATCTGGTCGATCCTGCGCTTTAATATCTGGGATCGCTGAAGAAAAGGCGATCTGCCGCGGCTGCGATGCGGCCGGGGCGCAATTTGAATCCTGAATCCTTCCCTTATGAGATTTCTTCCGATATCTTGTCGCCTGCGATCGGCGTTGAGCCACGCATTTCGAGGAGGAATCGACATGACAAGACGATCGGTGGTCGTGATGCCCGGTGACGGGATCGGGAATGTGGTGCTGCCGGAAGCCCTGCGGGTGCTCGAGGCGGCGGGGTTCGAGGCCGACTGGGTCTCGGCCGGTATCGGTTGGGAGCACTGGGTGGAGGAGGGCAATCCCCTTCCAGAAAAGACCGTCGAGCTGATCGCAGAGCACAAGGTCGCGCTCTTTGGCGCCATCACCTCGAAACCAAAGGACAAGGCGGCGGCCGAGATTAGCCCCGCGCTTCGAGACAAGGGCCACGTCTATTTTTCACCTATCGTAGGTCTGCGCCAGCGATTCGACCTCGATGTATCGATTCGGCCGTGCATCGCTTTCCCGGGAAATCCGCTCAACTTCATCCGCCGAGGTGCCGACGGCGGCCCCGAAGAACCGAAGGTGAACGCGGTCATTTTTCGACAGAACACCGAGGGCCTGTATGGTGGAGTCGAATGGACCGACCCGCCAGATCAGGTGTGGGAGGCTCTCGACACCCACCCGAAATTCGCCGCCTTTCGGGACGTCCCGCGAGAGGATCTTGCGGTGTCGACCCGAATTTTCACCCGCGCCAAATGCCGCCGCATCTGCGAAGAGGCCTTCGCCTACGCCGCTGCCCACGGCTATAGCAGTGTGACCGTTTGCGAAAAGCCGAACGTCATTCGCGAAACATCGGGGATGATGCTGGACGAGGCGCGAAAGGTGCACGAAGCCTACCCACAGATCCAGCTCTGGGACACCAACATCGATGCCCAGATGATGTGGCTGACAAAAAACCCGGAGGACTACGGAGTCATCCTCGCCGGCAACATGTTCGGCGACATCATCTCCGACGGGTTTGCGGGTCTTGTTGGAGGCCTCGGCTTTGCGGCCTCCGCCAACATCGGCCAGGACGTCGGAGTCTTCGAGCCCACTCATGGCTCGGCACCGAAATACGCAGACCTCGACCCCTCGATTGTCAACCCCATCGCCATGGTGCTGTCGGCGGTGATGATGCTCGACTGGCTCGGTGAAACCGAGACGGCAACGAAAATCCGGAACGCGGTCGCATCGGTGATCTCAGATGGCACGGTTCGGTGCTATGACATGCTCAAGCTGCGCGGCGGCCCGCAGGCGATCAGCGAGGGCGCGGCGACCACGACGCAGATGACGGATGCAATCATCGCTGCGCTATAACATGTGAACGTTCAACGTTTTAACATGATAATGTGGTGTATTCGGAGGTAAGGTGATGCCCGAGCAGGGATCAAAATCCGCGACGGCTGGGCCTCTGGGTGATCGGGTCCGCTCAGATCTCAACGTCGCCTACGAGCCCACCTTGGAGGCGTTGACGATCGACGTGACCTCCAAGGTCGACTATCTCTATGGCGAAGCCATCGAGTCTGCGGTTCGACGGGTTGCTGAGGTCTTTGCAGTGACCACCGGTCGTCTGACGGTCAACGATGCGGGGGCGCTCGAGTGGGTGATCCTCGCCCGCATCGAGTGTTGTCTTCGCCGAGCAGGTCTCGAGGGCCCTGCTGTCCTGCCTGAGCCGGCGCCGGGAGCAGATGCGCCTCGAAACCGCGAGCGCCTCCGGCGGAGTCGCCTCTACATCCCGGGCAACCAACCCAAGCTGATGATATCCGGCGGTCTCTACGGCGCTGACGGCATCATTCTCGACCTCGAAGACTCGGTGCCGCCGGCTGAGAAAGATGCCGCTCGCCTGCTGGTCCGCAACGCCCTGGTTGCCCTCGATTGGGGCGCTTCGGAACGGATGGTGCGGGTCAATCAGGGTGCCGTGGGTGAGGAAGACCTTGCGGCCATCGCCGCACACAACCCGCACACTGTGCTGCTGCCGAAGGTTGAGGAGGCCTCTCAGGTCGGGCGCGCGGCCGAGATTCTTCGCGGCCTCATCGGTGAGGGCGCCGCATTTCTGATGCCGATTCTCGAATCGCCGGGAGGCATCCACCGCGCCTTTGCCATCGCCGCCGCCGATCCTTCGGTGGTGGCCCTGACGCTCGGGTTGGAGGATCTGTCGGCAGAACTCGCCGCGCCGCGAACGGCCGAGGGGTGGGAGAGCTTTCTCGCCCGCCAGACCACGGTCTACGCTGCTCGAGCGGCGGGTGTCCAGCCGATCGCTTCGGTCTTTTCGGACATCGAGGACGAAGTTGGCCTTGCCGCGTACGTGCGACGGGAACGCGGCCTCGGCTTTGACGGCATCGGCTGCATCCACCCCCGCCAGATCCCGGTGGTACACCGAGAGATGACGCCGTCAGAAGCCGAAGCGGAGCGGGCGGTGCGGGTGGTGAGAGCGGCACGAGAGGCCGAGGAGAGAGGACTGGGCGCGGTTGCGGTGGGATCGAAGATGGTCGACCCGCCGGTGGTGCAGCAGGCGTTCCGGACGGTTGAACTGGCCGTTGCGGGCGGCGTTCTCGATGCAGATTGGGACGCGAATGTGTGAAAGAGTAACCAGTAACCAGTAATCAGTTCCGCGAACCTGCGGGCGAGCCTTACTGATCACTGATTACTGGTTACTGATCACTTTCTCCGGAGAGGGGCGGAAATGGCCGCGAAACTTCAAGAGAACGCCGCGGGTCGAAAGGTGCCGCTGGAAATCAACGGGCGCGAGGGCGTGCCGTTCAAGGGTGTTGGCAAGCACAGACCGGATGGCGCCAAGGCTGCGCCGCGCGTGGCGAGCTGCATCGACTATCCGGCCGATGGTGACAAGAGGATATCGTCGCTGAAGGAGGCGCTCGAACTGGTTGGACTCGCGGACGGTATGGTTGTCTCAACCCACCACCACCTGCGCAACGGGGATGCTGTCGGTAACCTCATTTTCGATGCCGCCGCCGAAATTGGTGTGAAGGACCTCATGTGGTTTCCATCCGCATCGTTTCCGGTCCACGCCAACCAGATCGGCCACCTCGATGCCGGCGTGATCCACCATATCGAGGGCTCGATGAACGGCCCACTTGGGGCGTACTGCTCCGCCGGAAAGATGCGCGGCCTCGGAGTGCTGCGCTCGCACGGCGGGCGCTGGCAGGCGATCCAGGACGGCGAGGTCCACATCGATGTCGCGGTGATCGCCGCCCCAACCGCCGACTCATTTGGCAACGCCAACGCCGTCCACGGTCCGGCAGCCTGCGGTTTGCTCGGTTTCGCCCTCGCCGATTCGATCTACGCCGAGAAGGTGATTGTGGTGACCGACAATTTGGTGCCCTTCCCCTGCCTACCGTGGCAAATTCAGGGCAACAACGTCGACTGCGTGGTCGAAGTGGAGTCGATCGGTGATCCGTCGAAGATCGTGTCCGGCACCACCCGCATTACCCAGAGCCCGGACCGGCGGCGGATAGCGGAGCTCGCGGCGCGCTTCTGCGCCGGGGCGGGAATCATGCGCGACGGTTTCTCATTCCAGGCCGGGGCCGGTGGTACCACCCTCGCGTTCGCGATGTACCTCGCGGAGCTCATGCGGGCCGAGAACGTAACCGCCCGTTTCGCTCGCGGCGGTTCGACCCAACACATGGTGGAAATGCTCGACGAGGGGCTCATCGAAATCATTCTGGATGGTCAGACCTTCGATCTCGACGGCGTGAAATCGATGCGTGAGGATCCGCGCCACCAGGACACCTCTCCCTTCACGTCCTACAACTTCCACGGCAAGGGCAATTTCGCTTCCATGGTCGACGTCGCCGTGCTCGGTGCGACCGAGGTCGATCTCGCATTCAATGGCAATGTCGTGACCCACTCCGACGGTCGCCTGCTGCACGGTATCGGCGGTTGGCAGAACTGTCTCGCCGCCCGTTGCGCGATGTTGCTGGTTCCGTCCTTCCGCGATCGCATCCCGGTCATCGTCGACGAGGTGACCACCGTTTGCGGCCCTGGTGAGATGATTGATGTGGTGGTCACGGAGAGGGGTATCGCCATCAATCCTCGCCGCCAGGATCTGCTCGATGCGGTGGCGGGCTCGGATCTGCCGGTCCGGCCGATCGAAGACCTCAAGACGGAGCTCGACCGGATCTGTGGCGTACCGGCAAAGCCCGAGCTCTCCGATGACCCGGTGGCGGTCGTCAAGTGGGTTGATGGCACGGTCATCGACACAGTCTGGCGAGTCGGCTAGCGCCGCCTCGCGAATTCGGAATTTTGAATTCGGAAATCTGAATTTCCACCGAATCCAAGATGATCGAAACGGCGAAACGGGTGGGTGGGCGGCATTCCGAATTCCGAATTCCGAACTCCGAATTCAAAGGTGTTCTTTCTAGGGGGCTTGCGCCAGAACGTCGTTGAGTGTAGAATCCTGCGTCCTTGGTCCGAATGGGCCAGGTGGAGGTGCGAGATGAAAGCTGGAGTCCATCCCGAGTACCATGAGGTCGAGGTTCGCTGCGCATGTGGCAATACCTTCAAGACCCGATCAACCAAGACCGAGCTGCGGCTCGAAATCTGCAACGCCTGCCACCCGTTCTACACCGGCAAGCAGAAGCTGGTGGACACCGCGGGGATGGTGGAGAAGTTCGAGCGCCGTTACGGCAAGACCGCCAACGCCAAGTAGCTCAATCCGGTCGCCCCTGGGCGGCCCTGCGGCCCGCGCGAAAGATCTTTCGCGCGGGTTTTCGTTTGTCTGGAATTACGGAGTAAGATCGCATCGGGATCCGAGAAGATCAGGGGCACACCATGCTTGAACGGCTGGAAGAAATCGCAAAGAAGCACGAGGACCTGCTGGAAAAGCAGGCGGATCCCGAAATAGCGGTTGATCCCAACCGGTCTCGCCAGCTAGCGCAGAAGTTGGCCGAGCTTGCGCCGGTGGTGGCCGCGTATCGCGACTACAGCGCGACAACCTCTGAACTTGAGGGCGCGCGCGAAATTGTCGCCGAGGCGGATGATGACGAGATGCGACAGATGGCCGAATCCGAGGTTGAAGAACTGTCGGCTCGGTTGGAGAAGATCGAACAGAACCTGAAGCTGCTCTTGCTGCCCGCCGACCCCAACGACCGGCGCAACGTCATCCTCGAGATTCGCGCCGGCACCGGCGGCGACGAAGCCGCTCTCTTTGCTGCCGAGCTCTTGCGCATGTACGGACGCTATGCCGAGTCGAGGCGATGGAAGATCTCGATCACCGACTCCTCGGACACCGGGCTTGGTGGCCTCAAGGAGGCGGTGGCGGTGATCGAAGGCGATGGAGCCTTCTCACGGCTCAAGTACGAGTCCGGCGTCCATCGGGTGCAGAGGGTCCCAGCCACCGAAGCATCGGGCCGTATCCATACCTCGGCGGCAACGGTGGCGGTGATGCCGGAAGCTGAGGCGGTCGAGGTCGAGATCGATGAAAAGGACCTCCGGATTGATCGCTTCTGCTCCTCGGGTCCAGGGGGACAGAGCGTCAACACCACCTACTCTGCGGTTCGTATCACCCATCTGCCGAGCGGCGTGGTGGTCTCGTGTCAGGACGAAAAATCGCAGATCCAGAACAAGGCAAAAGCTCTGCGGGTGCTCAAGGCGCGGCTTAAGGAGACCGAAGAGCGAGAACGGGACGCCGAACGCGCCGCCGATCGACGGTCGAAAATCGGCTCCGGTGATCGCTCCGAGAAGATCCGCACCTACAATTTTCCCCAGGGGCGGGTCACCGACCACCGCATCTCGCTCACCGTCCACCGGCTGGGAGAGATCCTCGAGGGCGATCTGGATCTGATGCTCGAACCCCTGATCGCCGAGTTCCAGGCAGAGCGCCTCAAGGAAGAGCTTGGCTGACCGCAGCAGTGCTTGAACCACCAAGACACCAAGGCACCAAGAATTCACCAAAAGGTTTTCAAGACCTGGCACGTCGAGTGGGTCGCGGAAGACATGAGTCAAAAAGCCCTCTTGGTGTACTTGGCGTCTTGGTGGTGAGTATTCTTCAACCAGGGAGCAACAGGTGGCAACAGCGGATGATCTGATTGCGGATGGGGCGCAACTGCTGCCACGGCGGGAGGGCATTCCCGATCCGCGGCGGGAAGCGACGTGGTTGCTGGCGGCGGCCTGGGGGGTGGAGGAAATCGCCCTGCGGCTCCACCCCGAGCGGGAGGTCCCGGAGGAAGTCGCGCGACGGTACGAGAGCTGGCTCGAGCGAAGAGCGGCCGGTGAGCCCGCCCACCACCTGACGGGCTCCTGTCTATTCTGGGGGAGGGACTTCGAGGTCAGTCCGGCGGTGCTCGTGCCACGGCCGGAGACCGAGCTGCTCGTCGAGACGGCTCTCAATCTGCCGCTACCCTGCGAAACGAAGGTGCTTGATGTTGGTACGGGGTCCGGCTGCATCGCCCTGACCCTCGCTGCCGAACGGCCTCAGTGGCGGGTCTCGGCAGTCGACCGATCGCCCGTGGCCCTGGCCGTTGCGCGGCGCAACCGAGATCGTCACGGTGTCGCCATTCCTCTATTTCTGGCTGACCTTGCATCCGCGGTCGCTCCGCCGTGGGACCTGATTGTCGCGAACCTTCCCTATGTGCCAACGGATGACATCGGACAGGTGCCGGTTGAAGTTCGTCATGATCCGCAGGCGGCCCTCGACGGCGGCGATGATGGGCTCGATCTGGTGCGCCGCTTGCTCGCTGATTTGCCGCGTATTCTGCGGATTTGCGGGGGAGCGATCCTGGAAATCGGAGAGGGGCAGGCGGAGGCCGTTGCGGCGGTGGCCGAAAACTCCGGTCTTGCGGTCGCTCGATGGGTTCGGGATGTCGGAGGAGTGAAGCGGGTCATTGTGTTGCAGGTTCGGTAGGAATCCGGACTCGGACTCGGACGCGGGGAAAAACCCGTGTTGACATGGTGAGGGCCTGATCACACAATGGAGTTTTCCCCGTCGAAACGGGACGGAGGTGATGATGGCAGACACAAACCGGATCGAGCTTGACGGCCAGCAGCAGCGAACTGCGGTCATTGCATTTGGTGGCAATGCGCTGCTTCGGCCGCAGGATCACGGTACCCAGGAAGAGCAGTTCACCCTCAGCTGGAAGGCCACCCGGTGGCTCGTCGAGATCATCCACCGCGGCTACGAGCTCGCCATCGTCCACGGTAACGGCCCACAGGTCGGCAACATCATGATTCAGGTCGAAGAGGCCATCACCAAGATCCCGCCACAATCGCTGGATGTGGCGGTGGCCCAGACCCAGGGTTCGATGGGTTTTATGCTTGCGAATCAACTCCGCAACCGCTTCAACGAGGAGCAGCTCGAGAAGGAAATCGCAGCAGTACTGACCGAGGTCGAGGTTGACCGCGATGATCCGGCGTTTGAAAACCCCACAAAACCGGTGGGCCCTTACTTCACCGCCTATCGCGCCAATTTGCTGATGCAGGAGCACGGCTGGCAGATGGTCGAGGACGCCGGCCGCGGTTGGCGCAAGGTAGTCGCATCGCCGATGCCGCAGCGGATCCTGGGCTGCCACCTTCTCAAGCGTCTGGTCGAGAGCGGTGCCGTGCTGGTTGCCGGTGGTGGCGGGGGAGTGCCCGTCTACAAAGATGTCGGCGGGTACTATCGGGGTATCGAGGCGGTGATCGACAAGGACTACGTCGCCTCGATGCTCGCCCGCGAGCTCGGCGCCGACCTCTTCATCATGCTCACCCAGGTGCCAATGGTGGCCGAAAACTTTGGCCGTCCCAACCAACGGTGGCTGCGACGGATGCCGCTTTCAAAGGCGCGCGAGATGATGGCCAGTCACCAATTCCCGCCGGGCTCGATGGGCCCCAAGGTGCAAGCGTCGATGGACTTTGTCGAGGCGACCGGCAAGGAGGTCCTGATCACCGACGAGGACAGCCTCAAACAGGCCCTCGAGGGCCGTGCCGGCACCTTCCTGGTGCCTGAAGGTGAAGTCGAATACGCGACGATCGCCTGACCCCGCGGGGAAGGGTTTATCCTTAACGCATGGCAAGTGCGAGTCTCTGGATCTATCGTTTGTTGTTGGGCGGATTGCTGCCCATTGCATTGCCGGCGATCAAGGTCCGCCAGTGGCTTGCGGGCAAGAGCCGGCCGCGCTTCCGTGATCGGCTCGGACGGTCGCTGCCGGAACTTCCGCAAGGCGGCGTCTGGATCCAGGCGGTATCGGTCGGCGAGGTGGA
>Ga0316194_10000977_pt1 | contig 19487 bp, 19 predicted proteins | sample CroRivsedime1_MG_FD_204936 | JGI IMG/M metagenome (GOLD analysis project Ga0316194, IMG submission 204936) | Coastal sediment microbial communities from Maine, United States - Cross River sediment 1 | ecosystem: Environmental > Aquatic > Marine > Coastal > Sediment | place: USA: Maine...
CGCTCATGAGATTCGACCTCGCCTTGTTAGAGACAGCCTCGTTTCGAACGAGTTCGCCGAATCTGCAGAGCCGTTGCCACATTTGATGCGAATCAAAAAACCGTGCCGCCACTCCGGCATACTTGATCGAGCCATCTTTTCCAGTGGATGTTGCGTCGCATTGTACGGCGTCGCCGAAATCTAACGACCCGGAGGACCTCAAATGAAGCATATTGTTGTTACATTGATTTTTGTATTGGCAGGGGCAGGTGTTGCCACGGCCCAGACGCCCGCGCAGACCATGCACGACACCTACTGCATGGTGTGCCATGACACTACGGTCTACACTCGGGAAAATCGTACCGCCACCGACTATGAAAGCCTGCGCGCCGAGGTTAACCGCTGGCAGTCCAATGTGTCACTTAACTGGAGTGATGCGGACCTTAATACTGTGACGACATGGCTCGCCGAGCGTTATTACGGTTTCAGCTGCAGCCGGGAATGCTAAGGTTGTCCGTCTATCGATAACCGTATTACTTTGTAACGATTTCGCGGCTTGTGGAAGTGCATCATGCGCGGATGTCCGGCACCAGTTGTTGCTCCAGCATGGCGATCTGGTCTTTTAGCATCAGCTTGCGGCGCTTGAGGCGGCGAATCTGCAGTTCGTCGGTGAATTGGTCTCCAACCAGCCGGGCGATCACGTCGTCAAGGTCCCGATGCTCGATCCGAAGCCCTTCCAGCTTCTCCTCGATCAGGGCAATCTCTTCTTCGTCCAGTTCCGCGCTCATCATCCTTTCCCTCGTCGCAGATGCGATCGACCGTTGCTCGCCGTCAGTACGCGCATAAGCAGTTCCGTTAGGGAATCAAGTCCAGACATCATGCCGCATTGGAAAAGGCGCATGCTTCAGTAGCGGTTGTAAATCTCGATCGCTTTGAGAATTGACTTCTCTCGCTGGATGATTGGCATCATCTTGCTTTCTTTGGAATCGTAGTCGGCGAGCAGGGCAACCACCTGTTCCGCCGCTGCCCGCGGCACGACCACCACGCCGTCGGGATCACCTACGATGTAGTCCCCCGGGTTGACCAGCACTCCGCCACACATGACCGGAATTTGCTTTCCTGCCGCCACCATGCGCCCTACCGAGGTAGCGGGGCTAATGCGTCGTGCGAAAATCGGGAACTGCATTGCGCGAATTGCCGTGATGTCCCTGATCGCGCCATCGATCACCGCACCTTCGAGACCGCGAACCTGTGCCGTGGTGGCCATCAGGTTACCCATCGCCGCGATATCCAGTCCGTCCTGCATTACGTAAACCAGCACGCTGCCTGGTAAAGCCTCATCCAGTATCTGTAGATGATGAGGTGGATACTTCCGCGTGTCATTAGTCAGTGCCGGGCGCATGAGTGCTGTCGCTGCCTCGCCGACGATTTTCGCGTCATACAGCGGCTTCATGTCCGAATTCATCCAGCCTCGCGCGCCTGTAACGGCTTCTACCGCATCGGCTATATTTCCAGTGCTGTTCTCGGGTTTGCGTAAAGCATCCACGATCTGGGTGGGCGTCATCTCGGCAAACGCGAGCTGGGCGCTGAATGCGAGCAAAATGGCGGCGATAATGCGAAACAACATGTCAATATCCCTTGATCGGTATCTCTATCCAGTACAGGAAAATGGTACACCGAATTCAATCGCGTCGAAGCGCTCCCGGGCCCGTGCCAAACAGCACCACTAACAGAAGGTCTGGCCAGTGGTTTGGGCCGACCGGGCGCCGGCGCTGCGCAGGGCGCTTTACAGCTTGAACCACGGCTGAGAGGAGGCCTGCATGTACCTGTCTGACCGCCCCGCGGGGATCTACCCCATGCTTTATGCGTTTTTCTCGGGCGATGGCTCGCTTGACCGCGACGCCATGCGCCGTCAGGTGCATGCCTGTGTTGCCAATGGCGCTCACGGCGTCGCGGTCCTGGGCCTTGCCACTGAAGTTGCAAAACTCTCGGAGCGCGAACGCTATCAACTCGTCGAATGGGCCGCTGAAGATCTCGCCGGAGCCTTGCCGCTGGTGGTAACCGTTTTCGGTGACAGCGCTGAAAAACAGGTGGAATTTGCCCGCTATGCCCAGCGATGCGGAACAGCCTGGGTGATTCTCCAGCCGCCGCGACTGCCCGGTGCGACAGACCCGGAACTGGTGGCTTTTTTCGGCCAGGTAATGGATCGGCTCGACATGCCGGTGGCCATTCAGAATGCGCCCGAATACATCGGTATCGGCCTTGGCGAAGACGCCATTTCTGAGCTGGCGCGGCGCCACCGCAATTTCTCGGTGCTCAAGGGCGAAGGCCCGGTTTTGCAAATTCGCCGCATCATCGAACGCAACGGCGACCAACTAGCGGTTTTTAATGGCCGGGCAGGGCTGGAGTTGACCGACAATCTGCGCGCCGGCTGCTCAGGCATGATTCCCGGAATGGACTCGTTTGACCTGCAGGCACGCTGTTTCGACTCAATGCGGAACGGTGACGAAGTCGGTGCCGATGCGCTCTACGCGGTCGCTTTGCCCGCCATTGTTTTTGCAATGCAGTCTATCGACCACCTGATCTGCTATGGCAAGCGTATGGCCGCCCGCCGCCTTGGGATCGAGCGTGTGTTCGATCGCTCACCCGGCATGTTGCCGACCAGTTTCGGCAACGATTGCGCCTGCCGTTACGCAGACGCATTGGGTCGGTTTGTCGGCATTGAAGGCGGGGATCAGTAACCGCCGCGGGCAACTTGCCTGGGGCTGATCAGTCTTCCCCGGAGCGCGAATGCGCCGGCTTGAAAACAGTTGCCTGGTCCAGATACTTGTCACGCATTCTGCGTCCCGGGATTCTTTCCGAGATTAGAGCTTTTCTTTGGCTGCCCTGGCGGCTGAGGGCATCGACGTGGCCGGCCCAGTTCGGGCTGTCGTTTATCGCAAGTTCATCGTCGATGGTTTGCCGGGTCATTGCGAACTCCTGTAGTTGGTTGTTTTGCCGAGAAGTTGTTGCCTGGTCGTGGCGATGTTGACAGCGATCGGCGAGTTCCGTTTTGCCGGAAAGACGTGATTGCTTGTACCACGGGGCTTCGGTATGGCGCTGTCCGCAATATGTGACAGTGAGGCAAGTTTCCAATGAGAGCCATCTGCTGTCGCCTTCCGCTCATGCTCGCCGGTCGCAAACCTGGCGAGGTTGTCAGACGCCGGGATGATGGCGTCGGGGTTGGGCTGCTTGTCCGCCAATCTTCTGGAGAGGGGGTCAGTTCGGCAAAGTGCTCTGGGAGGGCAAAAAAGAAGGGGCCATGCGGCCCCTTCAAGCTTTCTCTTTAGGGGGAGGAGAAAAAGAGAAGATCAATTAACGCGATACACCGGTTTGCCCCGCTTCATAATGAATCGAAACACGACCCGGGGAAAAATGATGCGCTGCGTCATCAACGGGATCAACTGTAAACCTATGCGGCCATATTGATAATTCGGTTAAATGGAATATTATTCATGCTTGGAAGCGCATAAATAGGACGTGTTTTGGACCGATTTCATCTGATGAAGCTTTTCGTAAGGATAGTCGAGTCTGGCAGCTTTTCCGCAGTTGCGCGTGAGCTCGGCATGATCCAGCCAACGGTCAGTAAACAGATGACCGTTCTCGAAGAACAACTCGGGGTGCGGTTGCTGAACCGCACCACGCGGAGGTTGTCCCTCACTGAAGCCGGGCGCGAATATTACGAGCGTTGCCAGCGCATTCTGGATGAAGTCCAGGAGATGGAAACCGAAGTATCCGGCCTGCAGAACCGGCCCACCGGAACGTTGCGAGTCAATGCCCCGGTCGCCTTCGGACACTTACATATGATGCCGCTACTGCTTGCCTTCCAGCGCAAGTACCCCGGACTTGCTATTGAACTTTCGCTGGACGATCGTTACGTGGACCTGGTGCAGGAGGGTATCGACGTGGCAATTCGTTTCGGAGAACTGGGTGACTCACAACTGGTTGCGCGACACGTCGGCAGCAGTGCGCGCGTATGTGTTGCCTCGCCAGCGTACCTCGCATCTCGTGGCATACCGAAAGAACCGGTTGACCTGAAACATCACAACTGCATCACCTATACCTACCTTTTTTCCAATGATTGGCCATTTGAAAGCCATGACGGATTGCAGTCGATCAAGGTGGGAGGGGACTTTCGCGCAAACAGCGGTATGACCATATGCGCGGCAGCCCTTGAGGGGATAGGTATTGCCAGTATTCCGGCCTTTCTCGTTCGCGAGGACATCGAAACCGGCCGGCTGGTGCAGGTTCTGACCCAGTTTTCACCGGCACCGATTCGCATCAGCGCGGTCTATCCTTCGGCGCGGCTTCTGTCGCGCAAGGTAAAGCTGTTTGTTGAATTCATGCAGGGCGAATTTCTGAAGATTCCGTTGTTGCATCCGCGCAGCCCGTCGCGCCCGGTGCCGCGAATACGCTCCAAGCCTGGCGTGGCCGTTCCGGCAAAAGAATAGGCATGTGCGGACACATGAGCTCAAGATGCCAGATTATGGTGGAAGCGGCGTTTTTGACGCGATCTCCAATTTACGCGTGCAGCCGACGAAGAGCTTGCCTAAAATACGCGCCGTGAAGTTGAACCCAACCAGATTGCGCGCCGTCGAGTCAGTTTCGGCCGCGCTGTCTCCGACTTTTGTCGCCATCGAGCGGGCTTCCTCCGCTCGTAGTTATTTCCCTATTTGCCTGACCATTCGGCGAGACGCATTGGGTGCCGATTGGATTTGCGGCTTTCGTGCCAACTATCCATGACCAAGAAAAACGACTCCTACACTGCTGAAGACATTGAAATACTGGAAGACCTGTCGCCGATTCTGCATCGTCCCGGCATGTATACCGACCCGGTCAACCCAAACCACGCACTGGTGGAGATCATCGACAATGCATCTGACGAGGGCCTCGCCGGATTTGCGAAGAATGTAGCGGTGACCATGTATGAAGACGGATCAGCGGAGGTCATTGACGATGGCCGCGGTATTCCGGTCGATATGCACCCGCGCAAGAAGGTTCCCGCCGTTCAGGTCATCTTTACGACTCTGCACTCGGGTGGCAAGTTTCGCAAAACCGACCAGGATGCTGCTTACCGTATTGCCGGCGGTCTGCATGGTGTTGGCGTGTGCGTCAGTAATGCGTTGTCCACGCGCCTGGAAGTCGATGTCAAGCGCAACGCCACCCTCTACTCGCTGGTGTTTGGCCCCAATGGCAAGGTCAAGCAGCCGCTAAAGAAGGCTGGCAAGGCTGGTCCCCGGGAGTCGGGCACAAGGGTGCGTTTCTGGCCCGATCCGAAGTATTTTGATTCCGCCAAATTTTCTGCAACGGATCTTGCGCTGCTGCTGCGGGCCAAGGCGATGTTGCTGCCCGGTGTGAAGTTCACGCTCGGAATTGAAAAAAACAAAAAGATCGAACAGCAGACCTGGCATTTTCCCGATGGCATCAAAGGATACTTCGCTACTGCGATCGCAGGAAACGAACCGGTCTCGGATACGTTTCTGGGTGAGCGCTACATCAATGCGCAGTCCGAATCGGACAGCTTTGCCGAGGGCGAGGGTGCCATGTGGGCGATTAGCTGGACCCCTGACGGCGACGTCGTGAATGAATCCTATGTCAACATGATTCCGACGCGCCAGGGTGGTACGCATGTGTCGGGTCTTCGCGAAGGTGTATATCAGGCCATCAAGAGCTTCATTGACCATCACGCCATGGGGCAGCGCGGACTGAAGGTGGTGCCGGAAGACGTCTGGTCCCGTGCCAATTACGTGCTTGCCTGCAAGATGCTCGACCCGCAGTTCAAGGGCCAGGTCAAGAACGAACTCATTTCGCGCGATGCGGTGAAGCTGGTGTCGCAAATGGTTCGTGACCCGATCGAGTTGTGGCTAAACCAGCACGCTGACGAGGGTAAGCGGATTGCCGAGCTCGTTATTCGCCAGGCAATGAACCGCACTCGCGCCGCGCAGAAAGTCGAACGGCGCAAAACATCGGGTGTGGCACTGCTTCCGGGCAAACTCACCGACTGCGCTTCCGATGACCCGGAGCGCAATGAACTGTTTATTGTCGAGGGAGATTCGGCCGGCGGATCCGCCAAAGCGGCGCGCGACAAGGAATTTCAGGCCATTCTCCCGCTTAAGGGCAAACCCAAGAACACCTGGCAGGATTCGGCTGACTCGTTGTATTCGAACAAGGAAATCGAGGCGATAGCACTCGCCATAGGCGTCGACCATCATGCGCGTGACGCCGTTGTCGATCTGTCAGGCCTGCGTTACAGGCGGATCAACATTCTCGCGGACGCCGATGTCGATGGGGCCCACATCCAGGTTTTGTTACTAGCTCTGTTTTTCCGTCATTTCCCGAGATTGATTTCCGACGGCCACGTGTTCGTTGCACAACCGCCGTTGTTCCGTATCGACGTGCCGGCGCATGGCAAGAACAAGCCGGCCCGCAAGCTCTACGCTCTGGATGAGCAGGAGTTGAGCATGCTGGAGGCGAAACTGGTCGACGAAGGTGTGCGCGAAGACGCATGGACCGTCAGCCGCTTCAAAGGGCTTGGTGAGATGAGTCCGGAGCAACTTTGGGAAACGACCCTCAATCCGGATACGCGGCGGGTGTTGCAGGTCTCCGTTGCTGACAACGCCGATCAATCCCAGGAAATTTTTAACATGATGATGGCGCGAGAGAATGCGTCGCAGCGGCGCGAGTGGATGGAGACCTACGGCAATCTGGTGGAAGCGGATATTTCATGACGGTGATATACACATGGCGATGAGGATAAGAAGTGCTGCTCGCGCGTTGTCTGCGAGTTTGCTCGCCGGGCTGCTGCTTGTCGTGCTGTTTCCAACAGTATCCGCGCTGGCTGAAATGCCCGGTAAAGTCGTTGAATACGGCGTCTACTCGAAGAATCACAAGCTGCTGAAAAAAACGGCCACGATACCGAATGGCGAAGCGGTGCGCTTCGGATTCTGTTTCGAGGCGTTCGTTGATTTTTTCGATGATGACAGCTACATGCTGGTCGAGTCGCTCTCGCATCCGCCGCTCGGGGGAGGTCAGGGCATTGAGAACAGCGGGTACAGCGTGCCGCGGATGTTCAAGATTCGCGACGGCACCGCTTACGGTTGTTCCGGCTATCGTGCCCGCGACGCGGCTGACCTGCGCCCCGGCGTTTGGCGTTTCGTTATAAGCGATGGCCCCGACGAGCTCGTGGTGCAGGAATTCGAAATCAAGTAACAGGTTGGGGCGTTTTTCTGGCGCCAATGGCGAGATCGAAAGGATCAGTGAGTTGCATGATTTCGAGATCGTCTGACAAGTGTGATCCCGCGAACGTCCAATGGAACCGGCGACGCGGACGAAACCGGAAAGCCCCCGGCGCACTTCGCTGGCGAATGAGGATCCAGACAATTGAACGAAACGGAATGTAACGATGAGTGAGCAAGATGATCTGTTCGGCGACGCGGAAGTCGCGACGAAGACCACGACTGAATCGCAGAGCGAACCGCAAGCAACCGGCAAGCGCAGCGGCAGGAAAGCTGACGGAGGCGCCGAAGGAGGTGGCAAGGGCGGTGGGTTGCCGCCGTATTTCGCACCTCTTACAGGTGGGTTCGACGACACGTTGCCATTGGGACGGTACGCGTCCACTCAGTATCTTCAGTACGCAATTGCCACTGTAAAGGACCGTGCCCTGCCGCGTATCGGTGACGGGCAGAAGCCGGTGCAATCAAGAATTCTTTACGCGATGTGGGAGATGAATGCGATCGCTGGTACACCGCGCAAGAAATCGGCGCGCGTGGTTGGTGACGTACTCGGCAAGTTCCACCCTCATGGCGACGCCTCCGTTTATGACGCCCTGGTGCGCATCGCGCAGGATTTCACTTTGCGCTATCCATTGGTCGATGGCGAAGGGAATTTCGGCTCGCGAGATGGTGACGACGCAGCGGCGATGCGATATACCGAAGCGCGCCTCACGCGGTTTTCGGAGGTTCTGCTTTCCGAACTGGATCAGGGAACCGTCGACTTCATTCCGAATTACGATGGCAGCGTTCAGGAACCCAGGGTGTTGCCAGCACGGTTGCCGGTATTGCTGCTCAATGGTGCGTCCGGAATCGCTGTTGGCATGGCAACCGAGATTCCAAGTCATAACCTGACCGAAGTCGGTAACGCCGCTATCGCCATGATCAAGGATCCGACACTTTCGGTGCGCCAGATCATGCGTTACATCAAGGGCCCGGATTTCCCCGGGGGTGCCCAGATTATCACCTCACGTGACGATATGGTTCAGGCGTATACATCAGGGCGCGGGTCGGTGCGAGTGCGCGCGCGCTGGGAGATCGAGCGGTTGGCACGCGGTCAATGGCAGTTGGTGGTTCACGAATTGCCGCCGGGTGTGTCGTCGAAAAAGGTGCAGGAGGAAATCGACAGCCTGACCAATCCCCAACCAAAGTCAGGAAAGAAATCCGTTAACGCCGACCAGCAGCGAGAGAAACAGGCAATGCTGGCGATTCTTGACCGCATGCGCGACGAATCTGACCGCACACACCCGGTGCGCCTGGTGTTCGAGCCGAAAACATCGCGAATCGAACAGACCGAGTTCATCAACCGGCTGCTGGCCAAGACCAGTCTCGAAACCAATGCTTCCATAAACATGGTGACAGTGGGTCTGGACGGACGGCCCGCGGGAAGAAATCTGCGTGACGTCATCAGTGAATGGCTGGCGTTCCGGTTCGAAACGGTCACGCGCCGCACGCGCTTTCGTCTCGACAAGGTTCTCGATCGCACGCATGTTCTCGAAGGGCGAATGATCGTTCTTCTCAATGTTGACGAGGTCATCAGGATCATCCGCAATGCGGACGAACCCAAGGCTGAATTGATTGCCGCTTTCAAACTTACCGAGCGCCAGGCCGACGACATTCTTGATATGCGCCTGCGCCAGCTGGCCAAGCTTGAACACATCAAGATCGAGCAAGAGCTGAAGAAGTTGCAAAAGGAACGCCGGGGGCTGGACAAAATCCTCAAGAACCGGTCATCGCTAGAGCAACTTGTTAGTGAGGAAATCAGTGCTGATGTAAAAGCATTCGGAGACAAGCGCCGCACCGTCATCGAGGAATCGGAAAAAGCGATCATCGATACCCGCGTCAGCGATGAGCCGGTCAGTATTATCTTCTCGCGCAAGGGTTGGGTACGGGCGCGCCAGGGTTGGGAGGTCGATCCAGCCGCGCTTTCCTTCAAGGAAGGCGATGGCCTGCTTTCATTGATCAGGTGCCGAACGGTGGATCCAGTGATTTTTCTTGACTCGAAGGGCCGTGCCTACAGCGTCGAGCCTTCACAGTTGCCGTCCGGGCGCGGTGACGGTGTGCCGTCGTCTTCACTGGTCGAATTGCAGGAGGGAGCGCACATCATGTTCTGTCTTGCCGGCAAAGTCGATACGCCGGTGATGGTTGCGTCCAGCGGTGGCTATGGATTTCTTGCGAAAATTGCGGACATGGTTTCCAACCGGAAAGCAGGGCGGGAATTCATGACATTGAATGCAGATGAAACACCGATAAAACCGTTCGAGTATGTTGAGTCACCCGGAAACTACGTTGCGTCAGTCAGTGAAAAGGGCAAACTGTTGTTGTTCTCGATCGCCGAACTCAAATACCAACCGCGCGGTCGCGGCATGATCGTCATGGGGCTGGATGAAGCGGATCGCCTGGCTGCAGTCGCCGTCTCGGACAAGCAAACAATCACTGTGACCGGGTTGGCGCCACGCTCTGGAAAGCAGGACAAGGTCACGCTGTCGCGCGACAAACTCGCGCATCATGCGCTCAAGCGCGCGCGGATGGGTCGGGTCTTGTCGAAGAAGCTCAAAATGCCGCTTTCGATCGAGGTCGCGCTATGATTCGCGATTGACCCAAATGTATGACCGGCTTGGCTGTTTCCTTTGGGAGCCGGTCATCACGGTCATCCGGTGGGCCGTAACGGTTGCGCGCCGGTGGGGGCGTATCGACAACTGCAGGCGATTATCGCGTTTCAGCGTCGGGCGGCGCTACGCGGTGGTCGTGTATTCTGCCTCTACCTCTACCATCCAGTCATAGGCTTCGTTGTACGCGTCATAGACCTGCACTGCTGGCAGACGCATGTTGGTTTGCATGAAACCCATGCCTGACTCGTCACCGCTCTCGATGGCTTGCGCAAACTTCAGCAACCTGCCGATGCGGCCACGCTGCTCCAGTATGGCGGCTTGCATCTCCTCGGGAAATGGCAGCGGCAGTATCAGTTCCGCGAGAGGCATATTGAGCAACCGGTTCAGGCGGGAAAATAATCCCACCAGAAACATGTCTTCGGTGTCGTCGCGCATCACTGTCGAACGCCCCATCAATTCCATAAAGCGGGCCCGGATCAGGGTATTGCGCATCTGTTCGGAGAACCGGGGAAAGGTGACTGCGTGCTCAAGCGCGGCTTCAAGCCACTCGATCACCGCCGGCACGCCAATGAGTTCCAGCGCCTGTCTGCAAGTCGTCACATACTTGGTGGGCACCCCGGCGCCACTGCCAAGTTCTGCCAGCAAGGCGTAACACAGAACCGGATCGGTCCGGTGAATCTCACTCAGTTCGCCCGCAGAAGCACCGTTGCGGGCGAGTTCAAGCAGGCGGGTCACGATCTGCAGGTTCGGCTTGTCCTCGTTGCCTGTTGCGTCTGTCTCGCGCTCATTTGCCGTCGTCATCCTGATTCCTGGATATTTCGGGACCCGGTGCCGGCCCACTCAGTCTGAACGAACATAGCTAAGGCACTTGCCGCAGATGACAGGCGAGGGCGCGAGCCATTCCAGTTGCAAGGTATCCTCCATCGAGCGCAGAAGACCTATCTGCAACGCAGCCCCGGGACGCGGAAAATTCACACACCTTCTACTGCAACCAAATTCATTGCGGCGGTGTCCTTGCGAAGCCGGTTCAATTCCTGATAGCCGTCGGAGCGATACCATTTGCGCGCTTTGTTCATGCTGTCGAATATGCGCATGATGATGCGACGTGGTTGCCAGTCGCCTTCGAGAACATCTATTTCACCGCCACGCACGAGGAATTGGGCTTCATATTCTTCCAGGGATTGGCCTACCCGCGCGCGGTACGCTTCGTAGCCTTTCGGGTCGATAACTTCAATTGCTGTGATCAGATAGGCGGGCATCGTTTCTCCGTATCGCATTCCGCTCGCGGTGTGACGGTTGTGCTAAAGCGGGTTCTGTCGCGTCGTTGTCAGGTGCGTGTCAGTGGCTTCACGCCGGGCGCATGCTGCTATCAATTATCGCTTGGTTTGCACGTGTAGCGAAAGCACTATTCAGAAGCCACAGCGAAAATCATGCTACGTCAGGATGGTCGCGTGCGGTTGCTGCTTGCATGAAGCGCAGGTATTTGGTTTTTGGCGAGGGTATTTGGTTATCATTGACCGGTTACAGCGGTTTTCAGACTGACCGGTTTTCAGACTGACCGAAGTGCAATTTTGAGGAGGGCCGCATGTTCAAGTCCCTGATGCGTCGCCTTGGCGGGCGAACCGATGTTTGCTTTCGCGTTACCTTTTCTGATGGGACCAGTTGGCAGAATCATGACGGGGAACCGCTGGTGCACCTGCGTTTCAGGACTAGGGGTGCCCAATGGCGGGTCGCGGCCTACGGTCATGTCGGCTTTCTGGAAGGGTATTTCGACAAGCAGATAGATGTTGATGGCGATCTCGGCCTGATTTTTCGCATCGGACTTCAGAGCCGTTTCGACCGTCAGCCTTCGCCGCTGATATGGCTTCGTAATCGATTGCACGAGTGGCGATTTTCCAACCGGACCATTGCCCAGGCCAAGGCCAACGCCCGGTTTCATTATGCCCACGGCGCCGATTTCTATGGCTACTGGCTTGATCGTGATCTGATGATGTACACATGCTCCTACTGGAAGGAAGGCACGCAAACGATTGAGCAAGCCCAGCGTAACAAGGTAGAGCATGTCTGCCGGAAGCTACGCCTTGAAGCGGGCGAAAGCGTCATCGACATCGGCACCGGGTTCGGAGGTTTCATGTTTCACGCCGCACAGCACCATGGCGTTAACGCCTGCGGCATCAATACCACGACCGAGCAGGTGGACTGGCTCAGGGAAGAAATTGTTCGCCGCGGTATGAGTGACCGCCTTGAGTCGCGCGAGGCGGATTTTCGGCAGGTTCACGCGCAATTCGACAAGGTCGTTTCGATCGGTGTTCTTGAACATGCCGGGCGGGATCAACTGAAAGAGGTCGTCAAGGCGCACGCCGATTTCCTCAAACCGGGCGGGCTTGGGATGTTGCATTTTATCGGGCATGTCGGTGTCCGTAATACCGAATACTATATACGTGAGCATGTCTTTCCCGGCGGCTGGATTCCGAGCCTTTCCGAGACCATTACCGCTATGGAAGACTGCGGGCTGGAGGTTGTTGACATCGAAAATTTGCGCCGTCATTACGCGCTGACGCTGGACGCGTGGACGGAGCGGTTCGATCGGCACTGGCCCGACATTCAGGCAATTGACCCCGTAAAGTACAACGAACGTTTCCGCCGTGTCTGGCGCACATATCTGGTTTCTTGCGCCGAGATGTTCCGTTCGCCATTCGCCCGAACCCACCTGTTTCAGATCGTATTCAGCAAGGGAAACATCACCAAAAACAGCTACCCCATGAGCCGGGCACACCTTTATGAAGAAAGCACCGCGCAATCCGGTTCATCCGGGCCCGGTCCATCACCAAAGAGCGAGGTGTCGGCATTGACTCAACCACCACCGGCTCGCGCCTGATGCCGGATTTCCGGATGATGCGGCAACTGATACGCTGCCAATCAGGTCGAGCCCCATCATGCAGATCATGAGCGATCCGATAGAGACCTTTGCTGTACGCAGGGCGAAGCTTGTTGCCGAGCTCAAGGCGAACGATTCGCCGGTCGGGTTAGGCAAAGATACCTCCAACCTGTTTCGAGACCGCAGCGTGAAGGGCAAGCGCCATCTCGATGTTCGCGCGTTCAATCAAGTGCTCGAGGTGAATGCCGAACAAGGCTGGGTTGATGTCGAAGGCATGACGCCTTACGACGCGCTGGTTGAACATACATTGAAACACGGTGTGATGCCAGCGGTGGTTCCGCAACTCAAGTCCATTACCATCGGCGGTGCCGTGGCGGGCGTCGGTATCGAGGCGTCTTCGTTCAAGTACGGCCTGGTGCACGACACCCTTATCGAAATTGAAGTATTAACCGGCACTGGCGAAATTGTGGTCGCGCGACCGGATAACGCGCATCGTGATCTCTTTTTCGGTTTTCCCAATTCCTACGGCACGCTCGGCTATGCGCTGCGCGTCAGGGCGCGCACTGTGCCGGTAAAGCCGTTCGTCGAACTGCACCACCGGCAATACGCCAGTGCTTACAAATGCTTTGCCGCGTTGCGCGAAATCAGTGAATCTGATGCGGATTTCGTTGATGGTGTTGTGTTTGACCGTGGTCAGATGGTGATTACCGTTGGCCGCTTCACAGATCAGGCGCCATGGGTAAGCGACTACACATACGAGAAGATTTTCTATCGCTCACTGCTTCAACAGGACGTCGATTTTCTGAGCGTGTCTGACTTTATCTGGCGTTGGGATACCGACTGGTTCTGGTGCTCGAAGAATCTCGGCGCGCAGACGCCTTTCTTCCGGCGCCTGCTTGGCCCGTCGCGACTGAATTCGCGTTTTTACACCAAGCTCATGCGCTGGAACACCCGCATTGGCCTGACCCGCTTGATCGACCGATTGTCGGGCAGGCACCGGGAGTCGGTCATTCAGGACGTTGATATTCCTGTTGAGCACGCGAGCGAATTTCTCGAGTTCTTCCTTAAGGAAATCGGCATTCTGCCGATCTGGTTGTGCCCGATTCGCGCTCGTGAACCCCTTGGCAATTTCGATCTTTACCCGGTCAGAGAGAACCAGTTACTCGTCAATTTCGGTTTCTGGGACGTGGTACGGAGATCGAATGGCTTTGACAGGGGTTTTCACAATCGCCTGATTGAGAAGAAGGTGCAGGCGTTGGGTGGTATTAAATCGTTGTACTCGGAAAGTTACTTTACCGAGCCCGAGTTCTGGCGCGCCTACAATGGTGAAGCCTGGCGGCGTCTGAAGGCACGTTATGATCCGAAAGGGGTGCTGGGCGACCTGTATCGCAAGACGGTGCTGAAACACTGATTGAACGAGAATGCCGATCGGTGGTTGATCCCGCCTGGTACAGCCGAGTCCGTCAAGACAGGTATTAGTGGTTGCCGAAGCTTGGCGAGGATTGCGCTGATCGGCGCGCCGACACCCCCGGAAAGCATCGTGCAGCCAGCGCCAACGGGCTGGCTAGCGTATACAATCAAACCGATAAACGCCAAACAGGGAACACAAGCACATGAAAACGCGCATCACGGAAATGCTCGGAATCGAGCATCCCATTATCCAGGGCGGTATGCACTTCGTTGGCTTCGCCGAATTGGCTGCGGCCGTTTCGAATGCTGGCGGTCTCGGAATCATTACCGGTCTTACTCAGAAATCCGCCAAGGATCTGGCGAACGAGATCGCGCGCTGCCGAGACATGACCGATAAACCCTTCGGCGTTAATCTCACATTCCTGCCATCGGTTTCAACCCCTGACTATCCCGGTTACGTCAAGGCCATCGTCGAAGGCGGCGTGAAGGTCGTCGAGACAGCCGGCCGCAATCCGCAACAGGTGTTGCCGGCGTTGAAAGAGGCTGGCATCAAAGTCATTCACAAATGCACTTCGGTTCGTCACTCACTCAAGGCACAGTCAATTGGCTGCGACGCCGTTTCGGTCGACGGTTTCGAATGTGGCGGGCATCCGGGGGAAGACGACATTCCCAACTTCATTCTTCTGCCGCGTGCTGCCGACGAACTGGAGATCCCTTTCGTTGCCTCTGGCGGGATGGCCGATGGCCGCTCACTGGTTGCCGCTCTGTCCCTGGGTGCCGAGGGGATGAATATGGGTACCCGTTTCATGGCCACCAGGGAGGCGCCGATTCACGAGAACGTCAAGCAGGCGCTGATCTCGGCCACTGAACTCGATACCCGTTTGGTCATGCGGCCGTTGCGCAACACCGAGCGTGTGCTTAACGGTGCCGCCACCGAGCGATTGCTGGAAAAGGAAAAGCGGCTGGGTGGCGACATCAAGTTCGAAGATATTATTGAAGAAGTCGCTGGCGTGTATCCCAGGATAATGCTGGATGGTGAAATGGACGCCGGCGTATGGTCTTGCGGGATGGTGGCCGGCTTGATTCATGACGCGCCAACATGCAAAGAGCTGATCGATCGCATCATGACGCAGGCCGAAAACATCATCCGTGAGCGGCTTGGCGGTATGGTTCGGATTTGACGGGCAGCGCAGCCGTTGCCTCAGTTGCCGGGAAGGCCGCGTAGCCGTATTCGGTGCCGGGCAGCGCGGTGAGCTGTCTGCCACCGCGCGCCGAATTTATAGTATTGCGTTGTTACGTTGGTTCAGACCGCATTCAGTGATCGTGGCCACCATGGTGATCATCACCATCAGTGGAAAACCCCGGGAATCGGTGTGTCGCATGCTCGCTGTGACAGCCAGCGCATGATTCGGTCAGCTTGGAGAAGTAAAAATTGACCAGCTCCATCTTGCGTGCCTTCGCTACGTGCGCGAGCATGCCCGCGTAGTAGTGAAACTCTTTGTCCATTTTCAGAAATGACGCCGGCAGCGACATGTGAAGCTCGTGCATTTGCTCGCGCGTAATCGCCTGCTTGAGAATAAAGCTGTCCTGCATGTTCTTCGCGATCTTTGCGACTTCCGGCAGATCGCCGGAGGTGTAAGCCGGAATCGCTTCAATCATGCCTTTTTGCAAGGCCTGCATTTCCTGTCTCAGCAATTCACGCAGCTCCGGTGACAGATTCTCTACGGATTTGGCGGATTGGTGATGCATTCCGTCATGCGAATCGTTTTCGGCAAAACCGGACTGGGGTACGAATGTTGCCGAAAGTAAAACTGCGGCGACGCAGAAAAATCGTGTATTCATCTTGCTCCTCCCCCTTTTTGATTAGTCGAGATCGCTGATCTCTTTGATGCCATATCTGCAACGACTGCGCGGCAAATGATCGCACAGTAGCGCAGCAGGGCACAATGCTGGAGGAAGCAGACTTGAGAACGGCCGGCTGGCAAGGAGCGTTCGTCGATGGTCTGTGTCGGCGTGTTCTTTATGGCGCGTGACTCACCGCTGCAGCTCTGGTGCTAAAGCGGACACAAAAACGCGAGGGGCCAACAGGTGTTTTGCCTGATGGCCCCTCGCATGCTCGGGAGAGAGCTGGGTTGATCAAATCAAGCCGATCCGATCAACCCGGGACTAGTTAGTTATGCGTGACCGAGTTGATGTCGCCGAAGCGGTAGTTGCCCGCAGACTTTACAAACGGCTTGGCTTCCTGCGACGCACCCTTCTGGGTCACCGCGCTCAGGTCGCTCCAGCTCGGCTGCGATCCGCCAACGTGGCTTTGCGTGCTGGAAATCGAACCGTGGGTCACGTCCGAGATGTCGTTAACGGCAGCAAAGGCGTTGAAAGAAAAGCCGATTACGGCGGCAGCGATGGTGGTTTTGATGAATTTCATGGTGTTTCTCCTGAAAAGGTAAAAAATCGGGTTGGAAGTCATCTCGCTGAAACTGTTTAACCGTGCGAGTGATTACAGATTACGGATTGCGCGCGTCAAACGCTGCGAAGCGTGGCGCCGCAGAACTGTGCGGTAATGGCAATTCCTGGCGTTCGCTGTCCGAGCAACTTCCTTTAACGGTAAATCCCCAATCGGTAAGTTATCGGTAAGCAGGGAGGCGATATGTTCTTTACTTTTCCACGCCAACGGAGGGCACAGCATGAAGCCGGGTCGATTCGTAATCGGGTCAGTCATATTGCTATTGGGGTTTATGCAGCACGTGTTTGCTGCCGGGTACGAGCGCCAGGACGTGCGGTTTCCCTGTCAGGGGCTTCAGTGCGCGGCGTGGTATTACGTTCCTGATGGCATGAGCACCGAGGAAAAACGCCCCGCCATTGTGATGGCCCACGGGTTCAGTGCTGTGAAAGAGATGCTCCTCGACAACTTCGCCAGCAAGTTCGCAACCGCCGGCTTCGTTGTGCTCGTGTTTGACTACCGTTTTTTTGGTGAAAGCGAAGGTGAGCCGCGCGGCCGCTTGCTGTGGCCCGAGCAAATCCAGGACTACCGCGACGCGATTACCTGGGTGTCGCTGCGCAACGAGGTTGACCCGGGCCGAATCGGTGTATGGGGCACCTCATACAGCGGCGGACATGTACTCTACCTGGCGGCTTATGACCGGCGCATCAAGGCAGTGGTTTCGCAGGTACCGGTCGCCGATGTATGGGATACCTACTTCGCGCCCATGCCGGCAGATCAACGCAACGGCTTTCTCGGTTGGCTTGCACAGAACCGCGCCGATGCCGTCGCTAACGATAAGGTCAACTACATCACCGTTGCCGCACCGGAAGATCAGCCCTCCGTCTGGCCGCTGCAGGAGTGGTATGACGCATTCATGCGGCTAAGCCGGGACGCGCCGAGCTGGAAGAACGGGATCACGGTGGAGTCACTCGAAACCCACATCACCTATGAACCGACCGCGCCGATTCACAGAATATCGCCGACCCCGGTCATGATGATCGTGGCAAGTGAGGACGTGATTACGCCGACGGCCGCGGCGACTGAGGCGTTTAAGCGGGCCGGGGAGCCCAAACAACTGGTCGTCGTGCCTGGCCGGCATTTCGATGCCTATGAGGGCCCCGACCACCCGGCGTTTGCCGGACCTGCGGTCGAATGGTTTGAGCGCTGGCTGATGAACCAGAGCGTCGCCGTCGATCGCTGACGGCGTCGTCATGTCACATGGTGTTTCTCCCCAATTCTGAATGTATTGCCGCGCAGAGACAGCGGTACACAGTTTCAAACAAAGGTCGCAAAGGCGCCTGATGATTCGAAGAAACCGTGGCATTTCGGGCTACGCCGCGAGAAATCAGCTTTGCTGATACCCAAGCCCATAAAAGCAGCACCACGTTGGGAGGTGGTAATGAGAAAACAGAAACGCGTGTACACATGTCTAATATTTGTTACAGGAGTGCTTGCGTGCGGAGGAGCACTTGCAGACAACTGCAGTGGCAACTGGACCAACACGACCCAGTCAGCGGACACGATCGACCTTGGCGACGGACATACGCTCACCACGTGGTTCGCTCGTGGCAGTGTATCCAGCGATAATTCGCCTTTTAATACCGTCGGTGCCTGCGGTGGGTACGTGCTGACCACACCCGACGGCAAAGCGCGAGTTGTTTATGCGTGTACCCGAAAGAACGAGAATGGCGATAGCATTAGCGATTCGGGGAGCATGGAGCCTGGCGACGATTACGGGACGTGGACCCAACAGGGAGGCACAGGTGTGTTCGCAGGAAAGCGGTGGTCCGGTACCTGGAGAGAAATTAATACTGATGGCCAAACGACACTGGGCACCTTTACCGGCAACTGCAACTAGTTGTTGATTTCTTCATCCTGGGCGCCCGCAATTGACGGCGGGCGCCTGGTCCGCTTTGCGCGCACAGAAATTCAGTAATACGCACACGCCTTTTCAGCGTATGCAGATGCAGCGACACCGCTGCCACGATATTTATTTTCCCTAAACCGCAGAGCCTGTATCAGGCAAACGCAGTCGAGTTCACAGAGCGTCGCGCGATCGAATCATTGGTCTCGCGAACCCGCTGCACCCCCCTACATAACTATTTGGAATTTGCAAAGGCAAACTTCGCATATCGCGAACGTGCGTATTGCCGTGACATGGGTATATGCACCGAATACGATACGCGCTCATTCTCGAACAACACGAAATGGAGAACATCATGACAACTGCCACTGCATCAAAAACAGTCGATAACGGCGTCAATGTCGAAGCGCTGCTGGGTGCTCGCGAAGCACTGATCAACGCGCCCGAAGCCGCCAAGTTCAAATGGCGTGCATCGGTGACGTGGGTCGGCGGTACACACAGCCGTTCGACCATCGACGGTTTTTATGGCCTCGGTGAAGAGCAGAAACACAGAAGCACGTTTACCTTCGACGCAGATCATCCGGAAGTGTTCGCATCTGCTGACAAGGGCGCCACGCCAGTTGAACTCGTACTGGCTGGTCTGGCCAGCTGCCTGACGGCCGGTGTTGCGGCGGTTGCACAGAACCGCGAGATCCAGTTGCGCTCGGTTACTGCGACCCTCGAAGCCGGGATGGATATTCGGGGCATCCTTGGTGCCGACCCGGATGTGCGCAACGGATTCGAAGGTATCAAAGTGACTTACACCATTGACGCGGATGCGTCCCGCGAAGATATTGAGGCACTGGTTGCGCAATCGCAGAAGCGTTCCGCTGTGTACGACATCATCACCAACCCTACCAACGTTACGGTGGAAGTTGCGTAACCATGTACTGCCAAGGAAGCTGTATGACGTTAT
>Ga0316194_10000979_pt1 | contig 19483 bp, 19 predicted proteins | sample CroRivsedime1_MG_FD_204936 | JGI IMG/M metagenome (GOLD analysis project Ga0316194, IMG submission 204936) | Coastal sediment microbial communities from Maine, United States - Cross River sediment 1 | ecosystem: Environmental > Aquatic > Marine > Coastal > Sediment | place: USA: Maine...
CACTCGGGCGCAGAATCGCCGAATGCTGGCTACCGTCCTGCAGCTGGATCAGTAACAACACATCGGTCTGCACCTCGGTGAGGCCTTCGATCTCAATCAGCTTGCCGGGCAACGAGCCGGCATTAATTTTATAGGTCGCGTGTTCGATGAGTGCACCCGGCACATTTTGCAGCGTTGGCGTACCCACCAGTTCCAGATTGTCAGGGAGTATCGGGGTAATCGCCAGTACCTTGTCGCCGCGCATGGGCACTTTCCAGGTGACCGCAAACAGGCCGGTATTTTGCTCCTTGATATCCAGCAGCGCTGGGCGGATCTCATCAGCGTTGACCGGCATTGCCAAATACAGACCTGCCAGCACCGAGAAAATAACAGTCTTAAACCACGCGCGAATCACTCTGCCTGACCCTCGCCCTGCGGCGGCAGGGTCGCTATCTCATCGCCCGGAGCGGGTTCCTCGATGACGATGCTGTACTGCTCACGCAGGTTGGCATAAAACTTGTCGTTAAGCTCCTCGCCCCGGTCGAGTGACCAGTCGGCGATAACGCGCTCACGTACCTCGGCGAACACCGGTGGCGGTGGTTCGGTGATGTTATTCACGTACACCAGGTGCACCCCGAAGCCGGACAAGACGGGGCCATGCCATTGCCCGGGTGCAAGCGTAATCAGCGTGTCGGTAAAACCGCTGCCCAGATTTTTCTGAATTTCGCCCCGATCCTTTTGCGGGTAATAGTTCTGTAGCATCAAGCCATCGCCGAGCGCACCCGGGTCCTCGATCGCATCGCCCTGCGCGATCAATGTCACCTTGACGGCTTCAGCGTCATCCAGGGTCGCGTCGCCGCGCTTGTCCGGATCGAAAAAGACCTGGGTAAAGGTGTAAAGAGTTGGTTCCTGGTAGCGGGCCTGGTGCTCATCGAAGTAGGCCTGCAACTCTGCCTCGCTGGGCGGCGTCAACGCCACCAGATCCTTGGCGAGAAACTCCAGTTTCTGCGCGAGCCGGCGACGAATCACCATGTCATGCTTGTTCAGCCCCATGGTCAGGGCTTCGCGATAGAGCACGGTTTCCTTGATGTATTGCTGAATCAGGCCGTCGAACTCTGCTGCCGTCGGCGGCCGGTTCCAGCGCTTCTGCCAACTGGCTTGCATCCACTCGATTTCGCCCGCGGTGACGACAATGGTCTTGTCGGTTTCTTCCACCACCGGTTCGGCAAACAGACCGTACAACGCATAAATAACTACACCGATGAACATAAAGTGGACCAGCGGTTCACGTAATAACTTCACTTCTGATAATTCCTCTTGCCACAAGTTGGAGCAGCTTGCGATCGTGGATGGCTTTATAACGAAAACCATTCACGGCCGCAAGCCGCTCCTAGTTTTTCAGTGCTTGCGGAGTCCGGATTGAAAGGCCGCATGAAAAACGCGGTCTGTCCCCGATTTTTACGATTTTTAAAAAATTAGAAATTACCACGCTGGTAATCGCTGAAAGCCTGGCGTATCTCGGCTTCGGTGTTCATGACAAACGGTCCGCCACGTGCCACCGGTTCGTTTAGTGGCTTGCCGGAAACCAGTAAAAACCGTGTTGCCTGTCCGCCGCTTTGCAGCGCAATGGCATCCCCCTGACCTAGCACGGCCAACTGATCGCGACCCAAACTGAGTTGCTTCGCCTCGGTACCTTCAAGCACGACCTCACCATCGATGACGTAGAGAAAAGCATTATGATCAGCCGCGATATCTTCATTGAATGTGGTGTCGGGTTGCATCGATACGTCAAGATAAAGCGGATCGGTTAGCGGTTGGCTTACCGGGCCGGAGGTGCCCTGCGAAGTTTTGCCGCTGATTACCTTGATCACGGTATCGTTTCTTGATTCGGTCGGGATATGTGCCGCGTCATGCTCCTGGTAGGACGGCGCAGTCATCTTGTGAGAGCCCGGCAGATTGATCCACAGCTGGAAGCCTTCGAGCATTCCATCCTGCTGTTCCGGCATCTCCGAATGCACGATGCCCTTGCCGGCCGTCATCCACTGGATGCCACCGGGTTCGATGACGCCTTCGTTGCCGGCGTTATCCTGGTGGCGCATGCGACCATTGAGCAAATAGGTGACGGTTTCAAAACCTCGATGCGGGTGGGGTGGGAAGCCGGCGATGTAATCGTCGGGATCATCCGAACGGAACGCATCGAGCAGCAGGAAAGGATCGAGATCCATCAGTGCGGGTTGCCCGATAACCCGAACCAGTTCCACTCCGGCGCCATCGGTGGTCGCTTGCCCGCTGACAACCTGTTTTACTTTACGAGTATTCATAATTTCTCCTAGGCCGCGACGGCCGCATAATGTTGTTCGATTTGCGCTTTGGCTCGAGCGAAGCTTGCTTGCGCATCGATATTCATTTGATCGGCGCCAATGATATTAACATCGTCGATACCGATAAAAGCAAACACCTGCCTCAGGTAACCGCTGACAAAGTCTACGCGGCTACCCAGTGGCGCACCGCCAGTGGTAACGACGATATCGACACTTTTACCCTTGAGTAGACCTTCGGGTCCATTTGCGCCATAGCGGAAAGTCACGCCGGCGCGACAGACCAGGTCGATCCAGGCCTTCAGTGTTGCCGGAACGCCGAAGTTATACATCGGCGTGGTCAGCACGATATGGTCGGCCCAGTTCAGCTCGGCAATGAGTCGGTCGGAAAATCCGAGTCGCGCCGATTGATCATTACTACGTTCTTCATTGGCAGTGAAGTTGGCTGCTATCCAGTTACTGTCGATAAACGATAGCTCCTGGTTCAGATTGCGGGTACGCGTCTCCAGGGCCGAGTTACTCTGCTTGAGCTGACCGATGAGGTAGTCACCGAGCTGGCGGCTGCTCGATTCACCAGGGTTGGCGCTGGCGTCGAGTCGTAGAAGTCGTTTTTTGCCGGGCATGATTAAACCTCCTGTGACTTTAATTGCGGGTTAAAGGCCCATTGGCCGGGACCCTGCGAGAACAGCAGCAGGAACGCTCCGGCAATCGCGATATTTTTCATAAACAGGATCGATTGCATCTGCTGGCTGAAATCGCTGTGAAACAGCAGTGCGGCCAGCATGGTGAAACCAAACAGTAGTGCCGCGGCAATTCGGGTCTGGAATCCGATCAGAATTGCGATTCCACCCAGGATCTCGACGGCGATTACCGCCGGCAGCAATAGTCCAGGAACCCCGACGGATTCCATGTAGGCCTGGGTGCCTGCATAGGCGGCGCCGAGCTTACTGAAGCCTGCGACGATAAAAATTGTAGCCAGCATGGCTCGGCCGACGAGCATGGAAAAATTGGTTAAAGATTTCGAATTCATTTTATTTGCCTCTTGATTAGTGATGCAGCTATTATTATTGTTCTTGAAAATAAATATATACCCTAAAAATCAATATATAGTTGCTAAAACGAGAACAATATGAATCGTCTTGAAGAGCTTGAAGCATTTGTTGCCGTGGTTGATTTCCGAGGATTTAGTAGTGCGGGTGAAAAACTCGGCATCGCGAAGTCGATGGTGAGCCGGCGTGTCAGTGAGCTCGAAAAAAGACTCGGGGTGCAATTACTGCAGCGTACCACCAGGCGACAATCGCTGACCGAGGCCGGGCGCGAGTTTCATCAACGTGCGCTGCAAATTCTCGCTGATTTGAACGAGGCCGAGCAGGTCGTCGCTGACCGACAGTGCCAGGTAGCGGGCAAGATCAGACTGGCTTTGCCGCTGGGATTGGGCACGAACCAGCTTGCTGAACCGATTAGCCAGTTCATGGACGATCACCCCGAAATCGAGATCGAAATCGATTTGAATGACCGCCAGATCGATCTGATCGAGGAAAATATCGATCTCGCAATTCGGGTTGGGGACCTGGAGGATTCCAGCCTGATTGCGCGCAAGCTCGCCAGCGTACATTTTGCGATTTGTGCGAGCCCCGCATATCTCGCCAGGTTCGGGGAGCCACAGCATCCTGCCGAATTGTCTGCGTATGAGGTATTGGTATATAGCAATGTCGCGGTAGGGCGACAATGGTTTTACCAGCAGGATGGCAAGCGCGTCAGCCCGAGGATGAAATATCGTTTGAGCGCCAATAACGGTGAATTTCTGGCGGCCGTCGCCAAACGCGGGCAGGGCATTGTTAGTGGTCCGCTGGCACTTTTGCAGGATTTGATCGAACGCGGTGAGCTGGTGCAGATCCTGACCGGCTTCAGCAAACAGGTAACCGGCATGTACGCGGTCTATCCGCCGGGTCGGTTAGTATCGCAACGGGTCAGGGTTTTCAGTGATGCGCTATACGCGCACTTTCGCGAGCGCAGTATTTAGCTGGCCTTGCGGGTGCCGATTTCGGCCGCCGGGAAAAAGCGTTCGAGCAATACGGCCAGCTGCTTTTTGACGAATGGTTTGGCAATGAAATCATTCATACCGACCTCGATACAGGAGTCACGATCGCTATCCTGGGTGTTAGCGGTTATCGCTACGATCGGAATACTGCGTTTCTCCATACCCAGCTGGCGAATTTGACGGGTGGCTTCGAGCCCGTCCATTTCGGGCATTTGTATGTCCATAAAAATCAAATCATAGTGTTTCGATTTTACCGCCTCGACGGCTTCGCGACCTGTGCTGGCGGTTTCGACCTGGTAGCCTATGCTGTCGAGCATCTTTTCGACGACGATCAGGTTCACCGGAACGTCGTCGGCAACCAGAATCTTGAGCTGGGCCCCGGTTTGATCGGTCTTGAATTGCTGGCCGGGTATGATCGTCAGGGTGTCTTCCCGATCTTCGTCGTAAGCCTCGGGGTCGAAACGCGGTAATGATACTTCGAACCAGAACTGGCTGCCTTCGCCTTCCTTGCTGGAAACTCCGATTTCACCGCCCATGGTTTCGACTATTTTACGGCATATTGCGAGACCCAGGCCGGTGCCGCCATAGCGCCGCGACGTCGAAGCATCTACCTGGGTAAAACTCTTGAATAGTTTTGCGATCGCATCGGCCGGAATACCGATGCCGGTATCGTTGATTTCCGTTCTCAGGCGGGGATTTTCAGTGTCACCGCCGACACAGTCAATTTTGATGGAGATAGAGCCATGCCGGGTGAACTTGATCGCATTGCCGACCAGGTTAACCATGATCTGGCGCAGGCGGCCGTAGTCGCCGAGATAACTTCCATGCACCTGCGTATCAATTTCATAGTTTAGTTCAATGCCCTTTTCCCTGGCCTGTGGGTTCAGGATATCGACCACCCCTGAAACCACACTCGAATATTCGAATTCAGCCTGTTCGAGGGTAATACGCTGCGCTTCGAGTCTGGACAGATCCAGAATATCATTGATGATCCGCATCAACGCGGCACCCGAATCCTGGATAATCTGCGCAAAGTGTTTTTGCTTGTCGTCCAGCTTGCTCTCCATTAGCAGGTCGGTCATGCCGATGACGCCATTCATCGGGGTGCGAATTTCGTGGCTCATGATTGCCAGAAATTCGGACTTGGCGCGATTGCCCTGTTCAGCCGCCTCCTTGGCCTCGATCAGGTCCTGTTGGGTTTCATGCAGTGCAGTGATATCAGAGCCAGTGCCTCGATAGCCGGCAAAAACACCGTCGGTATGGAATACCGGCATGCCACTGATTGAAAGCCACACTCGTTTACCGTCGGATTTATCTCGTGGATGCGTGAAGTCGCGAAACGGTTGGTGTTTTTCAAGTGTTTCGAGATGTGCTTGCCAGGCCTCCGGCTTTACTTCCGGGATACCGGTTTCGGCACGTGTTTTGCCGAGCAATGCTTCCGGATGAACCCCTGTTACATCTTCAAATCTCTCGGAAAAGTAGCTGAAACGGAGGTTTTCATCCATCTCCCAGAACCAGTCAGAACCCGATGCGGCAAAATCATGCAGACGTCGTTCCTGAAACGCGACATCGCTACGGTGGCTTTCTCCAATTTCGCGCAGTGCATCGTTGAGCAGGTCGATGGTCTCGCCGAGTTCATCGTGGCGCGAGTGATGAATTACGTGTGCGTCGGCCCGTGCCGGATCAAGTTTCGCCTGTTTCAGATTTTCATGGATCTCTTCAAGCGGGTATAGCAGGTGGAAGACGACGTAGAAAAAAACAATGGAGCCTGCAACTGCGCAGATAATCAGGGTCAGGCCCAGGATTCGTATCAGGAACGCATCGAGTTCGTCGGCGATAAGGCGCGCATCCATACGTATTATCACGTCATTCTCGGCACCGGTTTCAAGCGCCGTGAGCAATACTTCGAAGTCTGGCGCGGTGCCGGATAAATTGCTTTGCGATGGTTGTGCCGCTGTCAATGTCAGATTCACGGGTTCGCCAGCGCTGGCGATCTTCCGGCCCGAAGTATCGAGGGCGCTGGCGCCGAGCAGGCGAGCGTCGGCCGAGATCAGGTTCTCCAGATCTTGCGTTAATACATGGCTTTCATGGGAATGGTGGGTTAGTGACGCCGACGTGGCGATGCGTGCGAGTTCGCGATAACTAGCTAGTTGCGATGACTCGAAATTAGCGTATGAAGGAATTACGATAATACATTCGATGACGACAATGGCGGCAAAAACAACCAGGAAAAGCTTGCGCGCGAGACGAAAGCGCAGCATTTGCCACAAAGATTTGAACCAGGGCGCCCGTGTGCGCCGGGTTTGGGTTGATACTGCCATTGTATTGGTATCGGCATCTCTCCCAAATGCCTTAAATCTGATTGGCTTAAAAAGTGGCAGTAGGAGTATAAAAGCCTAAAAATAGTTTATATCAAGCGCAAAATCCGTAATCGTAATCGACGCCGATCCCCTGTAGCGGATATACTGCGCCTTTTACCCGGGAACAGGCTGTGAGTATTAAATCGGATCGGTGGATTCGTCGAATGGCGGAGTCAGACGGTATGATAGAACCCTTCGAAGCGGGGCAGGTTCGAGAATCCGCAAACGGCAGGATTATTTCTTACGGTACCTCGAGTTATGGCTACGATGTGCGTTGCGCCGACGAATTCAAGATTTTCACCAATATCAATTCGGCGATCGTCGATCCCAAAAACTTTGACGACAATAGTTTTGTCGATATTCAGTCTGATGTCTGCATTATTCCGCCAAACTCGTTTGCGCTGGCGCGTACCGTCGAATACTTCCGTATCCCACGCAGCGTACTGACGATTTGCCTGGGTAAATCGACCTATGCCCGCTGCGGCATCATCGTCAATGTTACGCCGCTTGAACCCGAATGGGAGGGACACGTTACTCTCGAGTTTTCCAACACAACGCCCCTGCCAGCGAAGATTTATGCCAACGAAGGTGTCGCGCAAATGCTGTTCTTCGAGGCCGACGAGGTCTGTGAAATTTCCTACAGGGACCGCGGTGGCAAGTACCAGGGGCAGCAAGGAGTAACCCTGCCGAAGGCTTGAATTTGCTTGCCTTGCCGGAAAAACGAAACTAGTGCAGATTGATGATTGGCCAGCCACGGTCTTCGGCGATGGCTTCCAGTTCGTCATCCGGATGCACTGTAATCGGATGGTCAACCTGTTCCAGCAGCGCCAGGTCGTTGATCGAATCACTGTAGAAATAACTTCCATCCATACTGTGAGCTGTTTTTGTGAGCCATTCCCACAGCGCGGTTACCTTGCCTTTCTGATAGGTCGGGGTACCCAGGTAGCGCCCCGTGTAGCGGTTATCGATTATCTCCGGTTCGGTTGAAAGTACCGTTGGAACGCCAAGTAATTGCGCAACAGGCTCGGTAACAAACAGGTTGGTCGCACTAATAATCAGCAATTCGTGGTTCTGCTTGCGGTGGTTATCGAGCAGCTCGCGGGCGCCTGGCGCAATTATCGGCTTTATCCAGTTCTCTACGAAATCTGCCCGCCAGGCATGGAGTTCTTCAATCGGGAATTGTGTTAGCGGCTTAAGTGCAAACTCAAGGTATTGCTCGCTATCAAGGGCGCCACGTTGATAATCCTGGTAGTAGATCTCGTTACGGTCACGATATTCCTGCTCGTCGACGATGCTGTTTTCGACCATGTATTCGCCCCAGAGATAGTCGCTGTCACCGGTGATAAGAGTATGATCGAGATCGAAAATGGCGAGTGTCATGGTTAGTATCCGGTGTCGTGACTTGCTGGTTTCAGAATGTCTATGTCAGAATGGGCGGCCCAGATTCTAAACGATTTATAGCGACCAGCGAAATGATTGATACAGATGGATACCGCGCCAACGTCGGGATAGTGCTATGTAACGATGCCGGCCAGGTAATGTGGGCTCGGCGCATCGGGCAGGATGCCTGGCAATTTCCGCAGGGCGGAATAGCTGCCAATGAAAATCCCCGCGACGCGATGTATCGTGAACTCTGGGAAGAAACCGGGCTGGAAGCGAGTAATGTTTCGCTGCTGGCCGCTACCGATAGCTGGCTGCGCTATAAATTGCCGAAACGACTTATGCGGCGTTCGGAGCCGCGTTGTGTCGGGCAAAAGCAACTCTGGTATCTATTGCAACTCGAAGCGGATGAGACGAGTTTCGACCTGTCGGCTTCGGGAAAACCGGAGTTCGATCACTGGGAGTGGGTCGACTACTGGTACCCGGTGGAGAACGTTGTATTTTTTAAACGCCGCGTATATCAGTGCGCACTTGCACAACTGGAATCCAGACTACCATCGGCAACTGCTAACGCAGACGGCTGATTTAATTTTGCGGGGAGGGGGATAAATACAGTGCCATCGATGATTCACAGGTTGCAAAGCATCGTACAGAAGGTCAACCGGGCCCCTGATGTCGGTCATGCGCTTGTGCTAATCACCGGGAGTCTGATTCAGGACCTCAATGCCGATGCCTGTACCATCTTTCTGGCCGACGAAGACGATCCGAACCTGCTGGTTTTGCAGGCATGTGAAGGCCTGAACCCTGCAATTATTGGCAAGGTCAAGCGCAAACTGGGCCAGGGCCTGGTTGGAACTATCGCGGCGCGTGCCGAAGCGATGAACCTGATCGATGCCCCCGGGCACAAGAAATTCATGCTGGTGCCGGACTCCGGTGAGATCGAGTTCCCGATACTACTCGGTGTGCCGATAATCGCCCACCGCAACGTGCTGGGTGTCATCTCGGTGCAGCGGGCTGAAAATGCCTTTAATGAAGATGAAGAGGCTTTCCTGACAACTCTCGCGGCCCAGCTTGCGACCTCGATCGAGCATGCCGAAAGTCAGGGTCGTTTCAGCACCGAGCGGACCACCCATATTATCAAGGGCGTAGCGGGTGCTCCGGGCATGGCCATCGGTGAGGCCATGGTGCTAAATCGCGGGGTGAATCTGGAATCGGTGCCGGACAAGAAGACCAGTGATATCGAGGGTGAGTTAAAAAGTTTCAGGGAAGCGGTACGCAAGGTTTGCGAGGAGCTGACCGTGCAGGCTGAAAAGATGCGAGCCTCACTGCCGGAAGAAGAATGCGCGTTATTCGTCGCCTATGCACAAATGTTGAGTGGTGGGTCACTCATCGATGACACCGAAAAAAGTATCTCTGCGGGCAACTGGGCCCCGTCCAGCTGGCGAGATACGGTCGAACAGCATGCTTACGTTTTTACCCAGATGGAAGACCGCTACCTGGCTGAACGTGCGAATGATATTCGTGACCTCGGTTTGCGCGTACTGCGAAAATTAATGCTTGAGCAAAGCCTGTACCTCGACTTTCCTGAGCAGACCATTCTCGTTGGCGACGAAGTGACCGCGACGGATCTGGCCGATGTGCCGCTGGACTGCCTGAGCGGCATCATATCCGCCCATGGCAGTAGTTCTTCGCATGTAGCAATTCTGGCGCATGCGCTAGGTATCCCGGCTGTTATGGGGGTACCGAACTTACCGGTAAAACAACTCGATGGGGTAAGGCTGGTCGTCGACGGTTATAACGGATCGGCTTTTATTAATCCGGATAAGTCGGTACTCGATGAGTACACTCAGTATCTCGAAGAAGAAGCGGAAATCGAGCAGGGCTTGCTCGAAATAAAGAATCAACCCGCGGTTACGCTTGACAAGCATCGGGTTACATTACTGGTAAATTCGGGTTTGATGTCAGACTACACACCTTCTCTGCGCAGCGGTGCCCAGGGAGTAGGGCTTTACCGCACCGAGATACCGTTTCAAATCCGTGATCGATTCCCGAGTGAAGAGGAGCAATATCTGATTTACAAGGGGGTACTGGATACCTTCAGGGGAATGCCGGTGGTGCTGCGTACCCTCGACGTGGGTGGTGACAAGCCACTGAGTTATTTCCCGATTAACGAGGCTAACCCTTTTCTTGGATGGCGTGGTGTGCGCATAACTCTCGATCATCCCGAGATTTTCGTTACCCAGGTACGCGCGATGATTCGGGCCAATGTCGGCGTTAACAATCTTGAAATCCTGTTGCCGATGATTAGTGGCAAGGCCGAGCTGGTTGAGTCGCTGGTGCTGATCAATCGCGTGCGCGACGAGATAGAAGAAGAACTGGGAGAGACCATACGGCTGCCCAGGATCGGTGCCATGATCGAAGTGCCGTCAGCCGTGTATCAGATCGAAGACATCTGTTCTACGGTTGATTTCGTTTCGATTGGTACCAACGATCTGACCCAGTACCTGCTCGCGGTCGATCGTAATAACGAAAATGTGGCCGATCTCTATTCTTCATTGCACCCTGCAGTCCTCAAAGCCATGTGCCAGACCGTGGAAGGAGCCGCGCTGAGCAATACTCCGGTGAGCGTTTGCGGTGAGCTCGCGGGTGATCCACTGGGGGTTATGGCTTTGCTGGGTATGGGTATAGACAGTCTTTCGATGAGTGTTGGCAGTCTGTTACGCGCGAAGAAAGTCATCATGTCTTTCAGTCACGCAGAGCTCGTCGAAATGCTGCAGCGAGCGTTAACCATGTCGGACGCTTTCATGATTCGTGAAATGTACGCCGGCAAGCTTGATCAGCGCGGGCTTGGCGGGTTGATCCGCGCTGGTAAATGATGCCGCCCAAAGCGGCGTCATCCCGCAAACGCCTGGCGCTTACCGACATGTTGGACCGCCGGGATATTGTGACGACGCCGTGATATCAATATATCCTCTATCGGGCACCGTGGCCCAATCCCTAAAACGGTTTAACGACCGCGAGTATTACGACCGCGAACAAAACCAGTACTGGCAGTTCATTGAACCAGCGAAACCATATATGCGAGTGCTGACAACGATTTTGCGCCAGGTCGCGCAGGAGTTTGCCACAGTAAAAATGATAACCAACCAGGGCTGCCACCAGCACCAGCTTCACATGCAGCCACCACATACTGGCATAGGCGGCCCAGGCATAGTCGAACAGTAACCACAGCCCAAAGCCGATGGTGAGCAGCATCCACGGCATAATGAAACGGTAGAGCTTGCTTTCCATCAGCACCAGGCGAGCCCTGACATCCTCTTCTTCAGCCATCGCATGGTTAACGAACAGTCTCGGCAGGTAGAATAAGCCGGCAAACCAGGCCACCATGAATACAATGTGAAAAGCTTTGACCCAAATCATTAAAGAATCTCTCAGCAAGTTTTGCTAAACGATTGTAAACTAGTGTATTTCAATGGTCTCGAATTACTATCAATGTATAATGCTGCGTCCATTTTAAAGGCATGATTCAGATAAAAGAATGATCAAGGTTGGAATAGTTGGTGGCACCGGATATACCGGGGTGGAATTGATGCGCTTACTGGCGCGGCATCCCCAGGTGAAACTGGAGGTCATTACTTCCCGGTCGCAGGCTGGTAGCGCGGTTGCCGATTTGTTCCCGAATCTGCGCGGCCAGATTGATTTGAATTTTAGCGAGCCCGCGGCAGAATCCTACCGGAACTGTGACCTGGTCTTTTTTGCCACGCCAAACACCACGGCAATGTCACAGGCGGAAGAATTGCTCGAAGCCGGGATCAGGCTAATTGACCTGGCAGCGGACTTCAGAATCAAGCACATCCCGACCTGGGAACAATGGTATGGCGCAACCCATGCTTGCCCGGCGTTGGTCGAGGAGGCAGTTTATGGCCTGCCCGAATTAAACCGCGAAGCGATTCGGGGCGCTCGTCTGGTTGCCAACCCGGGCTGTTACCCGACGGCGGTAATTCTCGCCCTGATGCCACTGTTGGTAAACAACTTGATCGATCCGAAATCGATCATTGCTGATTGTAAGTCCGGTACCAGTGGCGCGGGTCGCAACGCCAGCATCGGTACTGCATTTTGTGAAGTCACCGAGTCGGTCAAGGCTTATGCGGTGTCAGGGCATCGTCACCTGCCGGAAATTCGAGAAATTCTACAGATTCTCGATGCCGCGGCCGACCTGGTATTTACTCCTCACCTGATGCCAATTATTCGTGGTATCCACGCTACCGTCTATGCGGATGCCAGGGGATCGGCCGATCAGGTACAAAGCCTGTTTGAGGAGCATTATCGCGATGAACCTTTCGTCGATGTAATGCCTGCGGGGGCACATCCGGAAACCCGTAGCGTGCGCGGTGCCAATACATGTCGCATCGCAGTGCATTTCCTGCCGGCGGCGAACAAGTATGTGGTTCTGTCGGTAGAGGATAACCTGGTCAAAGGTGCGGCCGGGCAGGCGATTCAGAATATGAACCTGATGTTTGGCCTGGATGAAACCGCCGGACTGGAAGCCGCGGGGATGATACCTTGAGCAAACTGCATCGTGGATTTCAGGTCAGGCAGTACCAGCCCTGGAAAATCTGGCTTGGTATAGGCGTGTTAATCGCACTGATGGGCATGTTTTTTTATCTGGGCGAAGGATATCAGGCCTATGAACTGGATCGGTTGCGGCTTGAACGTGAGACCCTGATTAGTCGTATCGCAGAACTGGAAAGCCGCAACCACAATCTGGTGCAGAAAAATGCCCATCTGGAAGGCGGCAGCAAAATTGAACGCGATGCCTATGAGCTGGCTAATCAGGAGCTGGTAAGACTGCAACAGGAGTTATTGGCGCAAAAGGAGGAACTGGTCTTTTACCAGGGTATTGTTTCCCCCAGTGATGCGGCTTTAGGCGTAAATCTGCAGTCTTTCGAAATGCGTAAAAAGAACAATCAGAATCAATACAGTTATAAAATGATCCTGACCAAGAGTGGCAAAAGCACCAAAAAGATTCAGGGTGGCGCAAGTGTGCTGATTCGCGGGGAGCAAAGTGGTAGCGTCAGCGAATTTAAAATATCAGATCTGGAGCTTGAAAAACCGGCGAAAGACACCAAGTTCTCCTTTCGATACTTCCAGGTTTTTGAAGGGGATATTGCATTACCTGACGGGTTTGTTCCTTTTGAGGTAGAAATTGGCATAAAACCAACTACAAAGAAGGTAAAATCTTTTTCAGAAACTATTTCATGGACGCGTGTATTGTCCGAGGGTGTATAAATGTTTGGCAGAAAAAAGGGGTTCAGCGCTTCTCGTATCGACACATTGGTCGGTCAGGGTACCGAGATCAACGGTGACCTGGTGTTTACCGGGGGCTTGCATGTCGATGGTACAATCAACGGCAATGTGGTTGCCGAGCCGGGAAGTACAGCAATGCTGATTCTAAGCGAGTTCGGGCGTATCGAAGGCGAGGTCAACGTACCTAATATGGTTCTTAACGGAGAAATCGTGGGTGATGTATATGGCTCAACGCGTGTCGAACTCGCGCCGAAATCGAGGATCAAGGGTAGCGTGTATTATAATTTAATCGAAATGGCGATCGGTGCCGAAGTCAATGGCGGCCTGGTACATCAGCCGCAGGGAAGTCAATTGCCAAAGCGTCTCGAAGATAAGTCGGACAGTAAAGCCGGCAGTAATGCTGAACCAGTTACTGAAAATTAGTACTGGCCTGCTAGTCCGTTCGAATAATGCACAAATGAAACGAGTAACATTATGGAAGTAGTCATCGATGCGAATTTTGGTATGGCACTGGGATCAGGTTCCAGTGAAACCTTACTTGAGTTTTCTGATTCTGCGGTGCGCAAGCTTAAATCTATTCAGGCAGAAGAAAGCAACCCTGAGTTGATGCTGCGAGTATCGGTTTACGGCGGAGGTTGTTCGGGGTTCCAGTACACTTTTTCGCTCGACGAAGAAGTCAAGCCCACTGACAAAACCGTGCAAAAGGACGGAGCAACGCTGATTATCGATCAAAAGAGCTATCAGTACCTGGCGGGATCCGAAGTCGATTTTCAGGAAGGTCTCGAAGGTGCGATGTTCGTCGTGAATAATCCCAATGCAACCTCGACCTGTGGTTGCGGCGCGTCTTTTTCAATATAACCGGTAATCCTGACCGCCCAGTTCGATTAACATAGTCATAGTCCTACCACGACTCAGTGGTCGCCCGAACTTTCTCTTCGGTATCATTTAGCTCGAAAAACAACCGGCCCTGGTCAAGTGGAATCTCTTCCTCATCCAGGCTCTGGCTATGGTGGGTGCAGTCATCACAGGTTGTCCTGTAATACACAATCCTGGGCAAAGAGCCTGAATTAAACCCTGATTAAGAACTGCAGATTTGCTGAATTTGTAGCGCTGGCTAGAAGTTGATATAGCCGTTAAGAAAAACACCATCGTACTCGAGGTCGGTATCCGGTGCGTCGACGTTATCCAGAGCAAGGGAGAAGTACTTGAAACCACCCTCGATACCGAGGCCTGTCCCCGATTCATAGCCCATCATGATGGTAGAGTCCTGCGCGCTGCTTTCGCTAATGCCCAGATCGATAACATTAGCATTGATGTTGGCACCAACATAAAGACCTTCTAGCGGCAGATCGAAGCGCGCAGACAGATACAGCAACGGTATAGTTTCATCGACAGATACTGCGCCGCTGCTCGTGCCAGCAAACGATACTTCACCGTCCAGGCGCTTCACATCGACACCCAGATCGAGATCAACCCAGTTATTGAGTAGCTGGTAATAGAGTACGATATCGTCGTGGGAGAGATCGAAAGCAGAACTAACCCGGTTGCCTGAGCTAAAAGTTTCACCCTGGAGGTTTGCATCTGAATTAAGTCGGGAGCCCTGATATCTGACATTAGGTAGCGCGGTAATTGGATGCTCGAGGATAAATGTCATCGATGACTGTTCAGGATTATCGACATCGAGATCATCAATCAGGTCGATGCTATCGGAGTCATTGCTATCGAATGAACTGGCTGGAGCCGATGCCCAGTGGCTGGCGCTGATATTGAGACCAATAAACTCCGCTGCGGCTGTACCAGTCGTCAACCACAGCAATGCTGAGATTGAGAAAATATAGCTTGTGCGGGTTATCCTACTCATGGAAATCTTGTTGAGATCTAACTTTTGGGAGGAATGACATTAGTATAGTTTAACATTTTAAAAGGTCTTAAAAATATCGAAACTGCCCCGGTTGCCCTGATTTGCAAACTAAGTCACATAAGCATAAGTGCTTAGTCAGGTGCATAAATTGCACCGAGAATGGCTCTACGTCGCGCTCTCGTCACCTCTGGGATATTACCGCTGCGCAGGTTAATGCGTTCGCGTGCGAGCCAGGCAAATGCCACTGCCTCCACAAAATCAGGGTCCAGGCCCAGCGCGCTGGTTGTTGCAACGCCGCATTGCGGGAGTTTATGCGCGAGACGTTCGAGCAGATACTGATTATGGGCTCCGCCCCCGCAGACGAAGCAATTTGCCGGTAAGTCAGGTAAACCTGCCAGGGCATTGGCTATCGTAGTTACGGTTAGTTCGACGAGTGTTGCCTGGACATCGTTTGCCGCATACTCATCGTGCAGAAAGCTCGTCAACCAGTTCGAGCTGAAGTATTCGGTGCCGGTAGACTTGGGTGGCGGAAGGCGAAAGTAATCTTCTGCAGCAAGCATGTCTTCGAGCAGCCTGTCGATAACCTGGCCACTACCCGCCCAGGCCCCGGCTTCGTCAAACGAGGAGTTCTGATGTGCCTCGTTCCAGTAGTTTAGTAATGTATTGCCGGGCCCGGTATCAAAACCGAGTACTGGCTGGGCAGGATTACCGGGCAGGTAAGTGATGTTGGCGATTCCACCGATATTTATCAGGGCCCGATTTTCGTCGTCCGAACGAAACAGGAATCGATGGAAGGCAGGTGCCAGCGGCGCTGCCTGGCCGCCAACGGCTATATCCTTACGCCTGAAATCGGCAATGGTGGAAATGCCGGTGAGCGCGGCAACACGATTCGGGTCTCCAATTTGTGCGGTGAAGGGTCGGGCTGAGTCGGGACTGTGTCGTATTGTCTGTCCATGGCAGCCAATGGCGACAATTTTCGCGCGCTCCAGCGAGGCGAGTTCTAACGCCTGGTTAACCGACTCGGCGTACAGTTCACCCAACTCTGCATCCAGGCCATACAGGTTGTCCAGCGTGGTGGTTTTTGACTGACACAGGATGCGCAGGCGCTGGCGCATCGATTCGTCATAGGGTTTTGTGCTGCAGTGGAGCAGGCGGGGTGGAAAATCACTAAAATCAACGATCGCGACGTCGACCCCGTCAAGGCTGGTGCCGGACATCAGGCCGATGTAAATCTCGCTGCCCGGGTTTTGGGTCACTGCGAATTGTCGGCCAATGTGCGATCCATTAAGCGCAACATCGACAGATAAACCTGGGTATTCTCTTTGAAGTGGGAGAGATAGGATTCATGTACTGGTTTGGCTTCGGGCAGCCTGACCGTCAGCGGGTTTCTATGTGCCCCATTGACCCTGAATTCGTAGTGCAGATGCGGCCCGGTAGCCAGGCCGGAGCTACCGACATAGCCGATGATTTGACCCTGTTTGACTTTCTTGCCGCTGCGGGCACCTCTTGCGTAGCGGTGTAAATGACCGTATGCAGTGGTGTAGCGGCCACCATGTTGAATAACGATCAGGCGACCATATCCACCCTTATTACCGGCGAAGATTATCTTGCCATCGCCGGATGCGCGTACCGGAGTGCCACGCGAGGCGGCGTAATCCACGCCTTTATGCGAGCGCCACTTGGACAATACCGGGTGCCAGCGTTTATTGCTAAAACGCGAGCTGATGCGGGAAAACTCGACCGGACTGCGCAGGAAAGCCTTACGCATGCTTTTGCCGTCCGGGGCATAATAATCGCTGTCTCCCGTTGGGTCGGTATAGTAGACCGCCCGATAGGTGTGGCCATTATTGATGAACTCTGCTGACAAGATGCGCCCGTTTCGAATTTTGACGTCGTCTTTGTAGAGTTCTTCGTAGACAATACCGAAGCGGTCGCCGGCGCGAATATCGAGAGAGAAGTCGATGTCCCAGCCAAAGATCGCGGCCAGGTCCATGATGACATCCTCAGGGATATCGGCGTTGGCTGCTGCTTCAAACAGTGAGGTGTCGATCTTGCCTTCGCGATAAACCGGATATGCATCGAGCTGATAATTGATGATCTGGCTGCTAAAAGTCTGATCCTCTAGCCGCTTGATGAGCAGGGTGCGGGTTATATCCGGGATATATTTCATTTGCCGCAGCTTGCGGTCGTCATCGAGCAGCAGCTGGATTTCCTGGCCTGGTTTGATGTAGCGCAGTTTTTTGGTTTGTTCGTTTAATTTGGCGATTTTATGGGTTGTGGTCGAAGAGATGCCTTTCTTGGAAAATATCGATGCCAGGGTATCGCCCGATTTAATGACTACGCTCTCCCATGGGTCAGTTTCGATTTCGCTCGGCGCAGGTGCCTCATTCTGCTCGAGTGGCACGATGGATTCAGGCAGCGGCAGTGAATAGTGTAATCGCGCCAACTTGGGGGTAGAATCCGCTGCGTTGGCCGAGGACTGCCAGTTCGACACACTAAATCCCAGTAACATTACAATGGTCGAAATCAGTAGCAATTTGACCAGTGGATTAAGGTGATTAGTAGAAGCAACAGGCGTAGAGTTTTCAGGCCGGGTCAGGCAGGGTCGGTCGGATTTGAAATCAAGATCTTGAAAACTCATGAGGTTATTGGTCTAAGTTATTGGTTAATTTGGGATAAAAGGGCCAACATATTATCTCCAACTAGGTATATAGCATGTTTTCAGAAAAAGATGCAATGCAGCAGATAAAGCGAGGGTGTGATGAAATCCTGCTTGAGGCTGAATTGCAAGAAAAATTTAAGCTTGGCAGGCCTCTAAGAATCAAGGCTGGATTCGATCCCACCGCGCCGGACTTACATCTTGGGCATACCGTTCTGATCAATAAGCTGCGCCAGTTTCAGGAACTCGGGCATCATATCATGTTTTTGATCGGTGACTTTACCGGAATGATCGGGGATCCCAGTGGTAAGTCTGCAACCCGACCCCCACTTACGCCCGAGCAAATCAAGGCGAATGCGCAGACTTACCAGCAGCAGGTGTTCAAGATCCTCGACCCCGATGCCACAGAAATCTGTTTCAATTCTAGCTGGCATGGTGCTCGAACCTCCGCCGACATGATTCGTCTTGCGTCGCGCCATACGGTCGCACGGATGCTTGAGCGTGATGACTTCGCCAAACGCTACAAAAACAATCAGCCGATATCGATACATGAGTTTCTTTATCCGCTGGTGCAAGGCTGGGACTCGGTTGAAATGCAGGCGGATGTCGAACTCGGTGGTACCGACCAGAAATTTAACCTGCTGGTTGGCCGGGAATTGATGAAGGCTGAGGGTATGGACCCGCAGGTGATCCTCACCATGCCAATTCTTGAAGGGCTCGATGGCATACAGAAAATGTCCAAGTCACTGGATAACTATATCGGTATCGAAGATGCGCCGACTGAAATGTTTGGCAAACTTATGTCGGTTAGTGATGATTTGATGTGGCGCTACTTCGAATTGTTGAGTTTCCGGCCAATGACTGAAGTCGAGCAGTTCCAGCGTGACATCGAGGGCGGCGCAAATCCTCGCGATATAAAGTTCCTGCTGGCCGAAGAGATAATTACGCGCTTCCATGATGCAAAGTCCGCCGCAGCAGCCAGGCAGGATTTTATCAATCGTTTTGCCAAAGGTGCGCTGCCGGATGATATGCCTGAAACCACTCTCACACTGGAGCAGGATATGATTGGCATTGCCGCACTTTTGAAGCAGGCAGGCCTTACCAGCAGTACCTCGGAAAGTTTCCGCATGATTCAGCAGGGCGCGGTCAAACTCGATGGTGAAAAAGTATCGGACCGCGGGCTGGAACTGGCGAAGGGAGTGGTTGTTGTCGCGCAGGTGGGCAAGCGCAAATTTGCCCGCATCACACTCGGTTGATAAAACTCGAATTTAGTGCTTGACGCGCTATTTTTACTGCCTATAATTCGCGCCTCGTTGAGCCGCACAGCCCAAGGTTTGGAATCGCTGCTTCGGGTCATCGAGGGACATTAGATAGCCTCGGCAAATCAGGCAGATTACGACTCGTCAGTATTTCTTCAAACAAATACTGAAGAAGTCGTTGACGCCATGAAAAAAGGGCTTATAATGCGCGCCTCGCTTTTAGAAACAACCGGGTGATTTAACGATTTCCGGCACTGCGAGGCGGCTCTGAAAAGAGCCAAAAAAATATCGGGCGTTCCCCGATAAAAATGATCTTTAA
>Ga0316194_10000980_pt1 | contig 19474 bp, 16 predicted proteins | sample CroRivsedime1_MG_FD_204936 | JGI IMG/M metagenome (GOLD analysis project Ga0316194, IMG submission 204936) | Coastal sediment microbial communities from Maine, United States - Cross River sediment 1 | ecosystem: Environmental > Aquatic > Marine > Coastal > Sediment | place: USA: Maine...
TAATTTTCCATATTGAGCGCTTCAATTTTAAAATCAGTTCCGGATGTGAAGCACGGAGCGGAAAGGGCGCACATTAAACCGGCATCGGCAAACGCCGATTTTAAATTTCCACCAACGATGCAGCCCATTTCTGCAAACATGTCTCTGATTTCTTCATCACCTTCAATTTCTTCGACTTTCATCCCGAGCATTTCGGCCGCCATTTCCCGCGAAAAGCTATCAGCGGCATGGATACTGACCATACCGGTTACATCCCCCGCAAAACTGACGGACCCTGCGTCGCGGATACCTTCCAAGCTCTCCGCGGTGACCGCATCCGCGGGTTCCAGTTTCAAGGAGAGCATCGTATCAAAAACATCGATGACTGCCTCGGAAACCCGGGTATTTATGTCCGGCGCATTAATTTTTGAGATATCGGCATCACTAAGCTGAGCGAGCGCATCAGGAGCACCTTGTCCGTCTCCGTCACCGGAGGCCTGCCGGGTGTTTAGGCTGACCTCCACGAAAAAATAATTTTCCTGGTGTGTGAAAATGAAACGCTCAACCCCTTCCATTTCCAGAGATTTGATGGTGAAGTCGGCCCCATGGGTAAGGGAAGGTGTTGAGATCGCACAACGGTGGCCGGCGTCATTTAAGGCAGATTTCAGATTACCGCCGACAATATTGCTGATTTCAGCGAGCACGCTCTTGATTTCCCCATGACCTTCAACTTCTGCAGGTTCGATGTTGCGCATACCGGCCATCATCAGACCTGACAGCGCGGAGTCTACCTGAATATTAATTAGGCCGACAACGTTACCGGCAAAATTAACGGTCGCTACCATGCGTCCTGTGCCGGTGGTATCCGGTGGTTCGGAATCGAAAAGCTCAACCTCCATTGACATCATCGTGTTGAACACATCGACGATGGCGTCGATGATGTGGGATCGGATATCAAAATTTTCTAAATCACTCATAGGACTTTCCGGCAGGATTCATTAATTCTAAAATCTAACATTGCACCAAACTTATAGCAGAACAAAAATGGGCTTAAATAAGGTTAATGAAAATCATCAATTTTCACCAAGCCAGGGAACAGCTCTTCATGGTTAAGATAGTTCAACATGCAAAATTTATTCCATAAAATTTGTATCTTTTTTGTTTGAAAATATGATGGGGACGAAGACATAGTTTTTAATATATTTTAAGATAGTTATGTTCTTTTTCGTGTTACGTCAACAGGCGGTCATCATTCAGATATAGCCGGGTGAGTCCCTAAAATAGATCACGTTTAAGTGGGGGGCGTTGGTGATATGACGGTTTTGCCGGGAATCACCTTACCAGATTACAGCAGCTTAATGCTTCGATTTGAAATTACGATTGCGTATCAACAGTCATAGTAGATAAGAAAGGAGAGACCAGGTATTATTCCCCCCATAGAAAGGATAAGTCAATGCTGATTTCCTGAAAAGGTAAAATTGAAACATTGTCGTTCCCGGAAAATGTTCCAATTAATTTCCAGTATTGCGTCTCGAGCTGATAAACTTCAAGCGTTTTTGCTAAGGGATCGAGCAGCCAAATATGTTGAACACCATATTTAGCGTATAAAGGCATTTTAAATATGCGATCTTTTCTCACTGTGTTTTGAGATAAAACTTCACAAATCCATTCCGGTGAAACATCAAAGAATGCGGTTTCATGAAGCTTCGGCATACGATCCTTTTTCCACCCGGCAATATCGGGAACTACAACATCATCTCCCAAATGGATTTCAGGCTCATCAATAATCCACCATCCTCCCGGTCCGCCGCGTCCTTTGAAATAAGGTCCGTCAAGCTCACCTCCAAGACTTGAAGATGCCAGTGCATGTCTTGGAGCCGGGCGCGGCTGGGTATGCAATTCGCCGTTAATAATTTCCCCTGTAATATTTTCAGGAAGATTTAATAGATCCTGGTAAACATCTGATTGTTTGACAGCTTGTGACATTTCGGCCTCCATATTGCTAATATTCTATTGTATTACGCCATCAAATTCAATATTTTTTTGGATAGTGTTTGGAGTCTGTTAATTTAACGTCTCGGAATTACTACAACTCGTTGGAAATATGGCGTTTTTTGTGGCCATCCACGTTGGGAAGCCACATGGAATGATGGAATCGTGGAATGTTGGAATACTGGGTATGAAAAGCAGAAAAAGATCTATTCTACAAAAAATGTTGTATCTACATTTTATGATGATACCCGTCAGACATCCATTTTCTGCTTTCGCCTCATAAAATACGCCACTATTACGAGAAAATCAATACGATTATATTCGTATTGATTCTCTAAACCCACCATTCCATTATCCCAGAACCCATGATTCCATCATCCCATTGTTCCATCATTCCAATTGCGGAGCGAAGCGGAGCTAAGTTCATACCTTATCAATTCAATAACAACGTTACAAGGTGGACAAGGGCGTTGTGTTGAGGAGATGACGCTATTGTTCGTTTTATGACCATGCCCTGCAGCGTTTTGATGAACCCCTCAATATCCAGACAGTCAATCAGGTGCGTGTGACGCCAGTCTGAAGGGGTATATTTAGCCCACGCCCCTTCAAGGATCCTGCTGCGGAGTTTGAACCGATGTCTGATCGCCGTTGAGCGGATCTCCTCTGCAGGCACATCCGATGGGAGTGCCTCGGGCAGGTCGGACAATTGCAGGCAAAAGGCATTTGCCACGATCGCCTTTTTCCCGGTGCGCTCCTTGAGAAGAACTTCAAGCAGGGCGCCCCAGAGGCTTCCCAAAAAATGAAAAAGGACAAACGAGCCGTCCTCTAATTGGAGGACAGGGGCTTCATCGGGCTTAAAGCCGATGAATCGGGCGAAGTCCCTCGCCAGGTTTGCATGGATGACCGGACCGCGGGCGGCCGTGACTTTAAGATCGGCTTTTGCCGTGGTGTCGGTAACCAGAACGCGTGAGTTGCTCAGTGTCTTGGATACTTTAAGCCTCCGTCCGCTGAGCAATAAACGGCCGTCGCCGGTTGCCATCCGGGGTATTGTCCCAAGCACCTGGCGGGTATTCTGGTCTACGACTTCAACCTCGTTCCGGCTGCTCTCGAAATTTGAGTGTATGAGCCCATATTCAAAGGCCTCCTCCAGCTTCTCACCCATATGGTACCTGCCGCTCCCGGCAATCAGCCATTCCTCATCGGTCAGGTGATCCAGAAGTTCGGGCAGCCTGGAGGTCCACTCGGTTTGCCTGAGCCAGGCCGGCATGCGGGATGCCAGGGCCTTGGCGGTGATCCACTTATTGGGTGTCTGCAAAAGCAGGCTCATGCACTGCTGTACCAGCACCGACGGACAAAAATGATAGGAACCGCCAAGAAGGCGGCCTTTTTTGGCAGCGTAGAGTAAATGTTCATAGCGCAGGGTTTGACCTTGGTCGGATGACAAACAACAAACCCGGGTCACATGGGTACGCCTGCTTCCGCGACCCATCCTCTGGAGCAAGGATGTTACGTCCGGCGGCGGGCCGGCAAGGACGATCAGGTCGATATCACCGATATCGATTCCCACCTCTAAGGTTGTGGTGGCAAAGCATAGACCAGATGTTCCGGTGAGCATTCTGCGCTCTACGGCCTCGCGCCGGGTTCGCGATAGACTTCCGTGATGCAGAAACACGGAATCCCCAAAGGGTGGCTGTCCTTTGAACACCGCAAAAAACCGTTCTGCATCAGCTCGGCGTTGCACAAAGACGAGTACCTTTCGAACGCCTGTGCCGGGTGCGGTCATTCGTTGCAGGGCCTCGGCCAAGGCGCCGGCGCTGTTAGGGACGAAGTCCGCTTCAATGGGCCTAACTCCGGGGGCCTGTATGCGCTTAAAGGGTGACCCTAAATATCGGTTGGCCAGCCCGGTGGGGTCATCTACCGTTGCCGAGGAGGTGATGATCTGCAAGGCAGGTGCGATGCGGCGCAGGCGTGAGACAAGACAGGCGAGCTGGTCTCCGCGGGGTGTTGCGTCCAGCATGTGGACCTCATCAAGCACCAAAAAGCATGCCCGCAAGAATAGGGCCGGTGAGCGTGTTAGCATGGAATCGAGCGACTCCGGCGTCGTGACAACGATATGAGGCGGCTTGAAACCTGAGATTTCACGGTGCTCACCGGTACGGCGGCCGAGGCTCAGGCCCATGGCCGAGAGTGGTGGCGCGAGACGTCTGGTGAGGTCATTGACCAGGGCCCGGGTTGGGGATACGATCCAGCCTAAGAGATTTCGAGGCTCAGGGCCGGCCAGGATCATCTCGGCAATGGGAGCGGCATATGCCTCGGTCTTTCCGCTCGCTGTGGGGGCAATGAGTAAGGTCGAATGACCGTCCAGGATCGCCGGGATTCCCTTCAGTTGGATCCGGGTTGGTGTGCCAAACCGCGCCAGGAACGCATACCACGCTTTTGGGATGAGAGCCTTCAAAGCGTTGATGGCTGCCGGGTCGGTCATGACTGAACCGATTTCAGATGTCGTTCCAACTCTGCCAGCATCGGCTTGAGGCTTTCCGGGCGATGCCGCGTGATGTCGATGACCTCGGTAATAAATTTGAGGGCCTGTCGCGGGTTGTCGATGAGCCCGTATAGATGGCAGGGTTCGATTACCTTGGCCATGAGTGAAGCAAGTCCTTTAGCCGGGGCCAGCTCGGTTTGCGCAAGCTCGTAGAGATAAAGAACGCGTCTTGAAAGGGTTACATAGTCTGCTGTACTAAACGGGTTGAGCTCCATGAAACGATTGCCTGGAAGGCTTTTTTCCAAGACCGCCTTACCTTCAGGGTCGTGGGTCAAAGCAAAGATGCAGTAGAGCGGTTGCTCCTTTTTATACCGGTAGGAAAATCTTCTATGTATCGCCTGCCCCCCCCGGGGCAGGACCGCCGGATCGAAATGGAGCATCGATGGGGGCAGACAAGCCGCGGCAAAGGTGCGAAAGAGTATATCGGCGAAGGTGCGGTCATGCCCGCGAAGGACACTGTAGAATTCGGCCTCATCCAACATAATGGCCAGACCCTTGTAGCCGACCTGCCGGGCCAGCTCGGCGATACCGCCCAGAATAAGGGTATAGAGATGGGTGACGGTGCGGAAATCTTTAAGTGCATAAAGGCGGGCCCCGGCAGTGGTGGTCCGGCGCAGTTTTTTTTCCAACTCCACATTGCTTGCCACTTCAGAGCCCTCTATCCAGTCCAACAGACGTTCCAGTAGATCGTCATTATTCTCAATGGCAGGCAAAACAGCCATGTAAAAGAGTGCAGGCCCCAGGTAGGGATGGTAGTCCGGGCTGTTCTTACCACTCCATCGACGTATGAGGTTGACATTAGCTGCGGCCTTTTCCAGGAGAGGTTTGAGCCCGCGGGGTTCAAAGTTCGGATCATCCGGATAGCGTATGCCGCGGGCGAGCTCGTGAAAGATTCGCCGGGGCTTGTTCGGAAGTACTTCCCGGCTGTCCAGGGTGGCTCTGGTTGCAAGAAACCCATTCTCGAGCGATAGAAGCTCGGCCATCTCAAGAAAATGCGTCTTCCCGGTTCCGTAGTCCCCAAGCACGACCCTAAAACCGCCATCCCGAGTTGCAGATTCGAGATCCAGATAAATCACGGCAAGCTCGACATCTCTGCCAACGGTATAGGAGTCCAGATGGGATGTCGGCACAACACCGAGCCTGAGCGCCTCGATGGCCTGGCGCGCAGTGACGGAGTCCTCTCGCAGGGGCGACTCCGCGTCTTCGTTTACTTTATGGACAGCTGCTTCGCCGGCCTCTTGTCGGTCCTTTGAGGTTGCGGGCACACGATCTCCGCCGTCCTCTATCGGAACCTTGGTTTTCTCTTGGCGGGTAGAGACCTCCGGAGGGCCTTCAGGACTCAGCATTTTTAGTTCATCCCGTGGTATTTCCCACGGAGCGCCCGCCATTTCGTCAAACTCGACCCGGATCATCCGCCCGCCCCGGAGAAGGCCTAGCACCTTCCCGGCACCCCAGTCTGGATGTCGAATTCTGTTCCCGATCCTGGGAGCCCTGGTCTTAGACATCGAGGAACTCCTCGTCGTCTATCGGTTCAAGCGTGGCATATCCTCCCTGTACGATCTCGTTGGCCTCCTTCGGCATGATCCGCCGTTGCTGCTCGGCCTTCTGGTGGTAAAGAAAGTCTACATACGTCTTTACAAACAGCCTTCGGTGACTGACCTCGAAGGTATAGGCCGCCATGGTGCTCGCAATAAGCGCCCGGTTATGAGCCTGAATAGCGGCATCGGCCTTCCACCCTGTGGCCGTTTCAAAGATCGACTGTAGCCGATCTCCAATGGCGGTGAGAAGTTCGACCGGATCCATATCCAGATGCTCCAGATCGATGACCGCTGCCTGGGGGCTTCGTTCGCATAACGGGACCGGGCTCTTAAGACGCTGATCCAAGGCCGGATAATCCGGCACCACGTTCCGCAAAAACTCCGGTGGTACGGCATACAGAAAGAGGGTCGATGGAAGGCGCGCCTGGCCGCACAGATCGATGACCTGACGCAGGTTATCTCCCACGGCCAGCATCTTTCGGCTGGTGAGAGATAAATTCCGGTCCACCTCATCGAAGAGCAGCGCAATTCCGGGCAGTCCGAAACCGGAGATGACCTGCGATAGACTTCTCAGCATCTTGAACCCTGTGGACGACTCAATCGCTTCGAAGACGCCCAAGGGCCGCGTTTCGGTTCGGGGCACCGGCTCGCCTAACAGCCACGGTTCCAGGATCGCCTCACGATCCGTGTCTCCTTGAAGATAGGCTGCCATGAACGATGTCGCGGCCTTGCGAAAGGAATGACTCTCGGTGGAGACGCGCGCCGCGGTCCGCTGGATCCACGTCATGGCCCGCTTCTCGCCCATGGCGGTCCGCCGGTCATCCGCCAGGTCTCTGAGCAGGTCGGTCAGGCTGCGCGTCGGCTCAACGCCGTCGCTTAAAGGTGGGCTCGTCAGGTTGATGGCAACCGCAGCGTAAACCTTCACCGGATCGTCATAGGGACACTCTCTCGGCGAAAGATTGACAAGCGAAGTGAGGAAGCCATGCTTCCAGGCCAGATCCCGGACACAATAAAGAAAATGGGTCTTGCCGCCGCCGTAGTATCCCTGAACCAGCTTGAAGCTTGATCCCCTGGGGTTATGCTTCAGCCGGGTCAGGTACTCCTTGTCCAGGATACGCAAGTATGAGTCATTTCCCACGTTAAGATACGTGATACCCTGTTCCGGCGGCTGGCCGGACTCACCCACCCGCTGGATGATGTGCCTTGCCAGCTCCGGCTGAAGGGATGTTTTACTCATATTTGCTCCTTACCGGGATGGTGAAAATTACCCGTAACATATCCTCTAAATTTTATCCCAGCTTTATTCTTGTCCACATGTTGTCAGGAAACATCCGATTAGGGACTAAGCTTTTTCCGAGACTACGCTTAGAAAAAGTGGCCCCAGAAGGGCAGCAAACACGCTGATTATTTATATAGATTTTCTGCCGCAGGAGGATCGGGTGTCAGGTATCAGTATCTAGCATCTCCTTTCCCTGACACCTCGTATGAACTTCGTATGAGATTCCGTCTGGCCGGAACAGTGAACCCTCCACAGGCGGACTGTAAGCATTGAACGTCGAACATCGAACGCCCAACATCGAACGTTGAATATTGATGACGCTACGCTTTATCGATTTTATAACAAACGAACTGTAGAATACTGAACCGCAGCCTGCGACGAACTCAGCCGAGTCGAATTTCGAAGGGTAAATTGCTTTGCTCAGGCTTTTTTTAATTGACAGTATACATTATTCGATGTTGGACGTTCAATGTTCGATGTTCGACGTTCATTTTTTATTAATCACCTCATTTTAAACTACATTACCAAAGTTTCTATTTCGATTTGACCGGCCACTTTTTTTGGCCGGCGGCTGGGCTGAAACCTGACACCTTACGTTCCTTACAACATATTGTCAGAAAAGATCCGCGTAAGGCCTAAATCAACCGACGGGGGAGAACCAGACGCTTAGGTAGTATTGCCCCCGTCCGGGGCTCTCCTCAATATAGAGGACACCTTTTTTATTCTGCGTGGAAGATCCGGTGGCCGTACCCAGATTAAGTCTCCGGCCGTTTCTCTGCAAAAGGCCGTTGCGCCTCAGCCTGGAGAGATCGTATGCCATCCGGACGCGCCCATAGGCACGATAATTACCCGCCACCGGATCAGAGCGAAATTTGTCGCCCTGGAAAGAAAGGGCCACCCGGGCAAGAAGATCGGTAAGAACGACCCGTTCATCTCGACGGCCTTTCTTTTCGAAGATCTGCATTCGATAGGCGTCATGCAGGGCATCGAAAAATTGTTCTGAAGACCACCCGGTCTCCAGCATCTTCAGATTTTTCTGAAGCGCGGCCGTTATCTGGTCGGACTTTGCCGGCAGCTCTTCCAGCGCCAACCTGGCGTAATTTATATGGGCGAGATTTTGATCAAGATTGACGGCAACCGTAAACGGCGGAAGGGAAAACTCCATCGGCTCTGTGGCGATCATCTTGCATGTAAGCCCCCCGCTTTCAGCGCTTTCAATCAGCATCCGTCCAAATTTGACCTTGCGCTCATTTACGCGCTGGAATTGGTCGGCGGCTGTCGACTCCAGGAGCTCGGCGAAATCGATGTCCAGCCCAAAGGCCTTGGGATTGGATTTCTCAAGCAGCTTACACGCCTCCTTGACCTTGCGCGGCGATTCCAGCATCTCGGCAGAGGCCAGCTTCTGGAGGGCCTTATGCAGCTTTGAGATTTCCTTGCTCTTTTTGTCCACCTCAGCAAGGAGGCGGCGCGCCAGTTCATTGACCATAATGCCTCCGTCAGGTTTATTTCTAACATTGAAAACCTGGTTCTCTGGTCCAGGTCAGAGATAATTGGCTATGCCGTAAACAAATGCCGCGGAAAGATGGAATATTCCATTGGTTATCTAACAGCAAGCACCACCCCTCTGGGGTGAAGTCAAAGCCGGGTCCTCCCTCTCTCCGAGCTGTAGGCTCTACGAGCCAGAAGCCGGGCTGTAGGCCCTACGGGCCGGAAGCTGGGCCCGGATTCTTTACTTTTGTCCGCTGTCCGCAATGCCGAGGCGCTTCAAGACCCCGTCAATTTTTGATGGGGGGCGCTTGCCTCGGCAGCGAGGGCATTTCTTGCGGTCGCTATACCATGCCAGACATGTTGCACACAAAAGGTGCAGGGAATCGTCGCAGAAACCGAGCGTGTATGTGTCTGCGCCACAGGCTTCACATGCCATGGGGTCAAACCTCCTTGAAAGGAGGTTGTACACGAAACTGAGCTGTCTTTGTCGCTTGCGACGCTTGACCAGGACATCGCAGCGCCTTACCGAAAGGCGGGCCAAGAGCAGGGCCAGTGGACGCAACCTAAGCCGTAGCATGTACTTTTCTTTTAGCGCAGCCAGCTTGCGGGACTTCTCGCCGGCAAGCTGATTGATCTTTTCTCTTCTTATCTCGAGGTCTGCTCCTTTCAGTTGCCGTTTTCGGATTTCCGTTTCCATTTCATTGCTCAGATCCTGGAAGTAAGTCTCGATACGGCGGATGTCGCGGACATGATGTCGCGTTACGGCCTCCTTGAATTCGGCAATAGTTTTATCAACCTGCCGAAAAGCCCGGTCGCAAGCGACCATGAAGAGAGTGTCCAACTTTTTGTCCGGGAAATCCGATGCTTTGATATTCAAGGATTCCCAATCGGACGCTTGCTGAAGGATGAGTTCCGAAAGCTCAGGACAGCCTGTCCCGGAAGACGAGATACATATGTGATGCACCGCTTCGCGCCGTTCGTCTGCCTCTGCCGCAACGTCAAACGACCAGAGCCAGTAGTCGTGCCAGCTTTCATGATCTCCCTTTTCTTTGAATGTTGCGTTCGGGAAGCTGAAATGGCGCCCCGGGTCCAGTCCGGACATCTTTCGAGAGGAAGGAACAGGCATACGTATCGCAGCAGTCCGACCGATTTCGAGGGCCATGGGGATGGCGCGCTCTAAAAGCTCGGTCCCAAAACCGACGGGGATGCTGTCCGGTCCCTCGGTGGCACATGTCCTGTCCGAGATGGTAACAAGCGATTCCGGCAGGCCAAGGTGATGCCGGACATCCTCAGGCAAGAGGGCCTGGAAGCTGTTTTTCGAATCGCCCCACTCCACTTCTCCGTCGCTTTCTTCGATCAGGCTGCTTGTAAATTCAAGTAAGCTGTTCATAGGCTCCTCAAATTTCATAATCGTTGGCAAAGATCTCACTGTCAAGCCGTTTTATCTTATCATACTGCTGCCTTGCTGCGAGGAGTTCATCACCGAGGCTTTCAAAGGCGTTTGTTATATCGTGGTCGTTTTGGCTTTGGCCATATATATCCAGTATCCGATCTTCGAACTCAGTCTCGCTCTTCGTTTGGCCGAGGACAAGGTCCACCTCACCGATGACGAGTTCGAACATATTGATCCGCCTGTCCAGCACATCCAGGATGTGGTGCTCTGCCGTGTTGGCGGCGCACAAATTGTACACGTGTACAGGGCGGGTCTGACCGATGCGGTGGATGCGGCCGATGCGCTGTTCGATCTTCATGGGATTCCAGGGCAAATCAAAGTTGACCATGGTCGAACAAAACTGGAGGTTTCGTCCCTCTCCGCCGATCTCGGAGCAAAGCATGACATTGTTCCCATTTTGAAAATTGCCCACGGCACGGTCCTTTTCTGCCGCACTCATATTGCCCTGGAACTTGGAGAAACTGATCCCGGACTCGGAAAGTCGCTGCGCGATCTCTTCCAGCGTTGCCGTGAAGCGCGAAAAGACAAGCACCTTCTCCTTGCTTATTTCCAGCAATTCCAGCAGGCGGGCGGTCTTAGACGTGTTCGGAACCCATTCGCAGAGCTTTGCCAGCCTGGTCATCTGCCTTTTGATACTGCCGTCCATCTGGGAATGTTCAGACATTTTCAACAGTGTCTTTCGAACAGCCCGCGGGCTGGACCCGGCTTCCTGGAGCAGCAGACCCAAAGACAAGCGCGACACTTTTCCCTGAAAGCCCTCCCTGACCAGATCGGTTAGTTTGGCGTACAGCTCACGCTCGGCAGGCTCTCCCTCCACCAACACCGTGGAAGCATGCCTCGCAGGGAGCTTGATGTCGGCAAGGGCGCGGGTATTGCGAATCATAACCTCCCCTATGAGCCCTCTGAGACGTTCACGATTACGAGGCTGTGTCGGATCTCCACGCAGCACGAACTGACGTCTGAAGGAGGTCTTGGTGCCTAATTGACCGGGTTTCAGCAGGGTTACCAGGCTGAACAAATCCATTAGGTTGTTTTCGACCGGTGTTGCGCTGAGCAACAGTAAAAAACGGCTTTTGAGCTCGTTTACGAGCTTCCAGCCGACCGTCCGGTCATTCTTGACATGGTGGGCCTCATCAACGATGACCAGGTCGAACCCAATGCGGCCCAGCAGCGGTCTGTGATGTTTGTTTCGTGCCAGGGCCAACGATGCCACGATCAGGTCATGGGTTTGCCAGAAGCGCTGCGGATCCTGACGCAACTCAATCGCGTCGGTGGAGATCGGCGCGAGGTCGAACTTGGATGACAGCTCCTCGCACCACTGGCTCACCAGGGCCGGCGGCGTTAGGATGAGCGTTTTTTTGACCATGCCGCGCAGCATGTACTCTTTGAGCACCATGCCCGCCTCGATGGTCTTGCCCAAGCCGACCTCGTCGGCCAGGAGCACCCTGCCCCTGAAGGAACGCATGACCTTGCGCACCGTCTCAATCTGATAGGCATATTGCTCCACGTCCCTCAGGGTATTCATGCAGATTAGACTGTCGTAATGGTCGGCCTGAGAGAGCCTGCTCGCCTGCTGTGCCAGGAAATACTTTGATATGCCGGAGACATTCCCCGAGGCAAAGCGCTCGTAAAGCTCGACCGGGCTGCCGACCCGGGCCGAGATCCTGATTTCGGGCTTGTTCTGTCGGGAGGGAGCGGCAACCTCTTTGGCCTTGACTTCCAGTGCGCCTTGCACCGCGGTCGCATCTATCTTTTTCGACGCTCGACGTTGGACCGGGTCTCGGCCACCGGCTTTTTCAGCCTCGGCTTCACGAGGCGGCTTTGTCTTTCCTTTCGACTCGGCTCCCGCGTAGGAACCCCGCGACTTGAGTGGGCCGGCTGAGATCGATATTGCAGGAGACAGACCCAGCCGATTTCGACAGATCCGAGCGTAATGTTCGATTATCTGCGGCTCATATCCCCACTCCCTGATAAGATGCGGCGAGACATCACAGGCTTTTTCCAGGAGTGGGAGCGCCTTTTTATAATGGGATAACTCGAATTCCCTTATCCCATACTCCAGCTTGTCCCCCGGTCTGAGACATCCAAGCTTTTTTAGCCGGCCAAAGCACCAAATAATATCCCGGGGATGAAATCCCTCTTCAATCAAGATGCGGAGCATGAGGCGATAGGCGGGTTCGTGCCTGGGATACTTTTCAGTAATCTCCATAATCATGTTCAAAGCAAAGGCCGGATCCCCCGAGCGCCACCTACGCCCGGCCTTATCCAAGGCAGAAGAGCAAAAGCTCGGTCCCCCTATGGACCTGGCCTCCGCACTGCGCGAAATCACTTTTCTCTTTTTACGTTTCACCCCCACTTTGTCAGTAACCTCACATATCTCTTATCACATAGGTTGAGCGGTTCAACGTTCAAGGTTCCCAGTTAAAGTGCCCTAACTGATCTTTAACAATCGTATTACGCGTCAATCGGGTCGAATTCCATATTTTACCCAATGGGTGAAAGAGGCCAATCCAAACAGTGGAGTATAAAGTTACAGAAATCAGCATTTTATAAACTTTGAACCTTGAACCTTGAACCTTGAACCCTGAACCTGGAACCGATCACTTTAGGTATCAACGTCTTGACTGCCAAAAATAGGTATCGGAATGGTAACTTCTCAATATTTTCCGGATTCGAAATCAATCTTCGAACGGAGTATAGATTTGAATAAATTGTGTGTCAAGCTAAAATAAACCGCAATATATAGTTATGATCGGATCAAAAAATTGACATAATCCAGACGGCCGGAAGGTAGATTTTCCATAACGGTCAGGCGCTCTACCAGATTAAATTCCTTAAAGATCATGCCGATGCGACGACACACCTTGCGAAGTTCAATTCGGCTCAAGGCAACCACATCTTTTCCTTCCAAAAAGACCCTCCCTGACGTCGGTTTAACCAAACGATTGATGCAGCGGATCAGGGTGCTCTTACCGGCGCCGGAAGGGCCGATGATGGTGACCACTTGGGGTGTGTTCACGGTGAAGCTGACGTTTGTCAGTGCTTCGGTCCCGGTGGGATATACTTTTAAAAGTTTGACGGTTTCGTAAAAAGTCGATTTTTGCCCATTCGCTGCCCTTTGTCCGTGAACTGGGGCTATCCAGTATGATCGGCGCCATGGGAGACCGCGAAACGCACCGAATTTTTAAGGAATTCCCTGATCGTGTTATTGAATGTCTTTCGTTTCGATAAATTCAGAACTACTGACATGTCGTAAAATCTGATGCAACAGAAATTAAGGTGTAATTTTTTTGAAGATTTCACCATCTCTTGTTAACATAAATATCAAAAAATCATTTTTTGCGGCGTCTTTGGCCAGCTCGTCAAAGCAGATTGCCTGAACTTCGTATTTTTTCCCTTTCTCGGTTTTCAATTGTATCAAACATTGCTGAGCATCTTCTTTCTGATAAAAAGCGGGTATATACGACTCGTCTTTATCTTCATCGAATTGTCCCAGAAACTGCTCATTTGCACCGGGATCCTGTATGACCACCCAGATCCATGTATCTGATTTTATCATTTTGTTCATAATAGGTTTAACCTTGGTTGAGCGGTTCAACGATCAGGGTTCCCGTTTGAAGAGCCCTAAAGAGCCGCATTTTAAGGGGATATCGCATTCATTTGGCCGGCGAGGCTGTTCACCCATTGGGTGAAAAAGACCCATCCGAGCGTCGTGTTCAAATATAAGCAATGTCAGGATATTGCAACCTCTGAACCCAGAACTCTGAACCTGGAACCGCTCAGTTTAGGTTTAGATCAAAAGTTCATCGTCAATCCCATTTGCATTTTGGGCATTCTTGCGCTGCCATTCAATTTGATTTTTTATTTCGCTGAGTATAAATGAGCTTTTCAAACTCTTGGCAAGGATGTCGTTGCTTGGCTCCACTCCGATTGCTTTTTTTATAAATTGACGGGCGGACTGGATTGCCGCCTGGATATTGCTGGTAAAGACCCCGGCTCTGGGTAAAACGTTTTTGCCAGGACCGCTCATTAAATTTAAGGTCCAAAAAGGTCTTCGGATATCGATTTGATCGTCATCATCATCTTCTCTTTGCGATGCTTTTTTAAACTGGTACTTAACTTGATTTCCGACTTCGTTTAAAATAAAATAGGATTTCAGCATTTCAGCTATTTCATCCTGGGTCGGCTCAACGCCGGTAGCAACTTGGACATATCTAATTATCGTCAAGATGGCATCTTTGATGCTACCCTCTATCCGAATAAATTCCGCCAAAACCTACTCCTTTATTTTTCCCGGAGTAATAGTTTAGCCACTAAGGCACTAAGCCACAAAGGTTATAAAATATATCTATTGATGCCGTTTTTAATGAGAGGCACGTTAATATAGATAAGAATATCAAGACGCTAACCAGTTAGCCTAAAATGGCCAATTCTTTTTTTTGTGCCTTTGGGTCTTAGTGGCTGAATGTTTACCTTTTATTTCGTCCCGAAAATCTTATCCCCGGCATCGCCCAAACCAGGCAAAATATATCCGATATCATTCAATTTTTCATCAAGAGCGGCGATATAGATCTCCACATCCGGATGGGCGGCGGTCAATTTTTCGATGCCTTCCGGTGCAGCAACCATGAAAATCCCCTTGATCTGATTGCAGCCTGTTTTTTTGATCAAATCGATGGTAGCAATCAGCGAGCCGCCCGTGGCCAGCATGGGATCAATGATCAGTGCAATCCGTTCTTCCATGGCACTGGTCATTTTGACATAATATTCGATCGGTTGCAGGGTTTCTTCATTGCGATACAGTCCCACCACGCTCACCCTGGCAGAAGGTATGAGATCCAAAACTCCGGGCATCATTCCCAGACCCGCTCTAAGGATGGGCACTACGGTTATTTTTTTTCCTTTTATTTTTTCAACTTGAACCGACCCGGCCCAGCCCTGAATGGTTTTTGATTCGGTTTCAAGATCTTTGGTAGCTTCATAAGTTAGCAGCGTCGCCAACTCTGATGCAAGGTCTCTGAAATCCTTGGTGGTTACATTGTTTTCTCTCATCAATGCAAGTTTGTGTTTGATCAGCGGGTGATTCACAACATGTACGGGCACGGTGACCTCCTTTTTGTGATATGATTATCGGATACATGTAAGATGGCACGTGGGAATCCACCTTCCAATGATTGAATATTCAATATTCAATTCTCCGCCGGATGCGGGTTCGGTTTGAGATAATAGGTTCCGATGCCAGTCATATTGAAATTAATTTTATGTGTCAAGATCTCAGAATGGAATTTGCGGGATTTGAAATTGAGGGTTTGGAAAAAAAGGAGAAAGGCACCTTTCGGGGTAGTGTTATGTCATCGATGTTTCGTATTTTACACTTTAGAAAGTTGATATCAAATGCAAAATACGAAACACCGGATTTTGGATAAATTTGCCTTTTTACGAATTTATTCAAATTCACCCAATGGTCTTTTAAAGGTATAGGCAACGGGATCTTTGACAAGCTTTTCGCCGGCTGTGTCGATATTGCCTCCTAAAGCTGAGAAGGGTGAGGATACGATAAAAAATACACAACCGACAGCGGTTGCGATGATGCCTACCGGTCGGACCACGGCAAGATCAAACATCATGGCACCGCCACTGGGTTCTTCCGCCTCAAAATATTCCTCGGCAAAGGCGGTGGTGGCTAGCGGCATGGTCATCATCGCTGCGATCATTACAATGATCAGGGATTTTTTGGCAATTTTGAACATTATTTTCTCCTCCATATGAAATAAGGTATTTGACGACGTCTAAATTAAACTCTATTATACCGCTTTTTGGTTAAAAATATCAATATATTTGTTAAAATCATCGAACCCCTTACTGATAAAATATAATTTCCGGGACGTCTGACTAAATGGAAACAGACATGAGATACATAGAAGTGGCCATATCGCTTCCAGTCTATCAAACATTTACCTACAGCGTCCCCGAATCCTTTACCGATTTTATGGCCACCGGAAAAAGAGTTCTTGTACCCTTTGGACGGCGTCGGGAAACCGGCTATGTATTTGGCCAAAACCAGGGTGCTGATATAGCTGATATAAAGGAGATGAAATCAATTCTGGATATTCTCGACGAACAGCCGCTTTTTCCGTCATCAATGGTGCCGTTTTTCAGATGGATTTCCGACTACTATAAGTATCCAGTTGGCCAGGTTGTAAAAAATGCGCTTCCGGGCGGATTAAATATTCGTGATTACGCATCGGTCGCTATTACCGAAAAAGGACGAAATGAGCTCGACCACGGTCGACTGGCACCAATTGCCAAAGATATTTTAGGCCAATTGCAATCCAAAACTATCCTGGTGAAAGACCTTTATAAAAAGATCGATCAGGACATACCCAGTACGTTGTTGTACACCTTTGAACAATGTGGTTTGATTACAAGGAAATGGGAGTTGGCCGGGGACAAGACGAAAGCCAGGCTAGAGCGTTTTGTACGCCTGACCGACACTGCTTTACCCGCGGATCGTCTGTCCGCGACCAGAACAAAAATAATAGATGTTTTAAAAATCGAAGGTGAAATCACCGTAAAAAAACTTAAAGAGAGCGTGCCCACTGCTGCCGCTTTAATTAAACCCCTTGAAAGCGACGGTTTTGTGACGATCGACCACAAAAGGGTGTACCGCGACCCTTTTGGCGAATCAATTGAGCCTGATCGCGCTTACATTTTAAACCAGGAGCAACAAAAAGCCGTCTCTCAATCCAGCAATTATTTGACTAAAGGGTATAAGACCTTTCTATTGAGAGGTGTTACCGGGAGTGGAAAAACCGAAGTTTACATGCAGGTTGCCGCCGAGGCCTTAAAAAACAAGCATACTGTACTGGTCCTGGTTCCGGAAATCGCATTGATCACCCAGATGGAAAAGCGATTTCGGGCACGTTTCGGTGAATGTGTCGCTGTGCTGCACAGCGCTCTGTCAGCGGGAGAGCGTTATGATCAATGGTCTCGTATCATGCAGGGGGAGGCAACGGTTGCCATCGGCGCCCGATCCGCCATATTTGCTCCATTTAGTAACATCGGAGTTATCATTGTTGATGAAGAGCATGATGCCTCTTATAAACAGGAGGGCAGCTTGCGTTATAACGCCAGAGATCTGGCGACGGTCAGGGCCAAGCAAATTGGATGTTTGGCATTGCTGGGTTCGGCCACACCATCGATTCAGTCATACTATAATGTGGCCACAAAGAAGTTCACTGAGCTCACCTTGGAAACGCGGGTCGAACAGCGTCCTTTGCCTGACGTCAGTATCGTGGATCTTCGTCAAACCAGAGATATGCGAGGCATCCGACGCTTTATTACCCCCGAGTTGCAGCAGGCCATGAAAGCATCGCTTGAACGCGGAGAACAGATACTGCTTTTTTTAAACCGGCGGGGGTACGCCAGTTTTCCGGTTTGCGGAGCATGCGGTCAACCCATGCGCTGCAAACATTGCGATATTTCACTGACCCTGCACCAGCAGGCCAATGCTTATCGATGCCATTATTGCGGCTTTAGCCGTGCCGCGACATCGAAATGTGGATTTTGCGGATCTGCTAAAATCAGGCACTTGGGCCTCGGTACGGAAAAGCTCGAGGCCATGGTGACATCGATTTTCCCCAAGGCCCGAATTGCCCGTATGGACGGCGACACTACCCAGCGGAAAGGATCCATTTTAAAGCTGCTAAAAGGGCTAAAAAATAAAACCACCGACATTCTGGTAGGCACTCAGATGGTGGCCAAAGGGCATGATTTTCCCAACATCACCCTGGTTGGCATCATCTGCGCGGACCTTTCCCTGAGTTTCCCGGATTTTCGGGCCGGTGAACGGACGTTTCAGCTTTTGGCGCAGGTCGCCGGAAGAGCAGGACGTGGAGACAGGCCCGGCAGAGTCATTTTACAAACCTACAATCCGGATCATTTCAGCATTGCCGCAGCCAGACAGCAGGATTATATCGCTTTCTATGAGCAGGAGATCGGTTTTCGCAAAGCGCTTAATTATCCACCCTATTCCAGAATGATACAGCTGAAAATATCGGGCAAGGACCCGCAAGAGACGGAGAACCATGCCAGACTGCTGGGTGATTTGTGCCGAACATTAAAAGTCAAACACTCCGCAGACTATCAGAGTGTGGAGATCATGGGACCCATTGAGGCCTCTTTAACCAGAATCGCCGGACGATATCGCTGGCAGGTCCTGTTGAAAGGACTAAATGCCAAGGCGCTGCATCAGTTTATCAATCAGCTTTTGTCGGAGAACCCTCCAGTTTTCGCCCGACAACCGGTCCTGGTGGCAATCGATGTCGACCCTCTTTTTATGATGTAAACACCTTAGGGAATGACGATTGACGAATGATGGGATCGCTCTCCGAGGCGTAGGCGCTACAACCCCTACGAGCTGGAGGCTTCGCTAATTCTTTTGTAAATCAGATAGTATACATTATTCGAAGTTTGATGTTGGACGTTCGATGTTCGACGTTCATCAGTTTCTTTACCAACTCCGAATTGACAATCTGTTCTCTGTCATCTGTCATCTGCACTCCGATCTCTGTAACCAAGAAAGTTGCACCTTGACATTGTGCAGCATGCGTCATAAGATTTTTTCAGGATTTATAAAACCAATTGAGAGAAGGAGTTAATCATGAGCTGTAAAGGGTTTTTAGCGTTAGCCGTTACAATTGGACTGACACTGTTTGCTGCAGTTGGTTTCGGTGCCCAAGATGATGCCGGACCGGCCGCTTTTTTCCCGCAAACCCTCTATGAATTTTCCCCGGTCCTGGACGGGGCTAAAGTCGTTCACGAATTTGTCGTTCAAAACAAGGGGACAGCGACGTTGAACATTGAACGTGTGAAAACCGGCTGAGGGTGCACCGCTGTCTCGTATTCGAGACAGATCCCTCCCGGTGGTGAGGGGAAAATAACTCTTAAAGTCGATACCAAAGGATACGGTGGAAGAAAAATGAGAAAAACTGCGGGTGTTTATACCAATGATAAAACGCGCCCGCAGCAGGACTTGGTCATTAGCGGCCAGGTTGAAAAATTTGTTACAATACGTCCACAAAATGCAAATATGCGCGGCATTGTCGGTGATCCTATCAAGGGTACCGTGACCATTATTCCCGAAAAAAAATATCCATTTAAGATCCTCAATTTGCGTGCGCAAGACGGCAAATACATCAAAT
>Ga0316194_10000982_pt1 | contig 19464 bp, 17 predicted proteins | sample CroRivsedime1_MG_FD_204936 | JGI IMG/M metagenome (GOLD analysis project Ga0316194, IMG submission 204936) | Coastal sediment microbial communities from Maine, United States - Cross River sediment 1 | ecosystem: Environmental > Aquatic > Marine > Coastal > Sediment | place: USA: Maine...
AAAGAAGGTTCGAAATTTGCGGTTCTGACCGACATTCTGGGTGATGAAGATCACCTTGGTGATATGGACTTCAAAGTAGCGGGTACCGGCAAAGGTGTAACCGCCCTGCAGATGGACATCAAGATTCAAGGCATCACCGAGGAAATCATGGAAGCTGCGCTGCAGCAGGCCAATGAAGCCCGATTGCATATCCTTGACGAGATGAACAAGGTCCTGGATAAGTCTCGTGACAAGGTTTCCGACAACGCTCCAGCGATGAAAGTGCTTAACGTCCATCCGGACAAGATCCGCGACATCATCGGTAAAGGTGGTGCGATGATTCGCAGCATTGTTGATGAGACCGGTGCAGACATCGACATCGAAGACGATGGCAGCGTGAAGATCTACGCAGAAAATTCTGACGCGATGGATGCGGCTGTTGCCAAAATCCAGGAGATCACTGCGGAAGCTGAAGTTGGCAAGATCTATGAAGGCAAAGTCGCCCGAATTGTTGATTTTGGTGCGTTCATTACCATTCTTCCAGGTAAAGACGGACTCCTGCACATTTCGCAGATTGCTGATGAGCGCGTGGAGAATGTCACCGACTATCTGTCAGAAGGGCAGGATGTGAAGGTGGTCTGCCTTGATGTCGACCAGCGTGGTCGTATTAAGCTTTCCATGAAGGAAGTAGAGAGCTACGCCGAAAACGCCTGAGCCTGATATCGGCATAAGCATCGGCTTAGAGACTCACGGCGAGTGGTTTGATCCACTCGCCGTTTTTTTTACCTGGCGTTCGCCAGCTTATAACTTCGACAGGCCTCGGTCCCTTAATATAAGGTTCAAGCGCTGGCGCGGTTGGCAACCAGATCGTCGACCACGCTGGGATCCGCCAGTGTGCTGGTATCTCCCAGATTCTCCAGATCATCTGCAGCGATTTTGCGCAGAATTCTACGCATGATTTTGCCTGAGCGGGTTTTTGGCAATCCTGGTGCCCATTGGATATGTTCGGGTTTCGCGAAGGGCCCGATCTCGCTGCGGATCAATTCAATCAACTCGCTGCGCAGTTGCTCCGGGTCTACGTGGCTGGCGGCCATCAGGGTGACGTAGGCATAGATACCCTCGCCCTTGATGTCGTGTGGGAAGCCAACCACGGCGGCTTCAGCAACTTGTTCGTGCAGAACCAGCGCGCTTTCGACTTCGGCCGTCCCGATACGGTGGCCGGATACATTCATCACGTCATCGACTCTGCCGGTAATCCAGTAGTAGCCATCCGCATCGCGGCGAGCACCGTCTCCGGTGAAGTAATAGCCGGGATAGGTCGAATAGTAGGTATCGATCACCCGTTGGTGGTCGCCATAGACGCTGCGGATCTGCCCTGGCCAGCTGTTTTTGATTACCAGGTTGCCGGAGGCCTCGACACTGTCGACGAGCTTGCCATTTTCGTCCATTAACCCCGGTTCGACCCCGAAAAATGGTAAAGCGGCGGATCCGGGCTTCAGCGCGCAGGCACCGGGCAGCGGGCTGATCATGATGCCGCCGGTTTCGGTCTGCCACCAGGTGTCCACAATCGGACAACGCTCCTCACCTACCACGCGGTGATACCACTCCCAGGCCTCCGGGTTGATCGGTTCCCCGACGCTGCCGAGCAGTCTTAAACTGGCGCGGGAGGTTGCCGCCACTGGCCCGTTGCCTTGCCCCATCAGCTGACGCAATGCGGTAGGTGCGGTGTAGAAAATGTTGACCTGATGTTTGTCGACCACCTGCCAGCAGCGTCCCGCATCGGGATAGGTGGGTACGCCTTCAAACATCAACGTGGTTGCGCCATTGGCCAGCGGGCCATAGACAATGTAGGTGTGTCCGGTAATCCAGCCGACGTCGGCCGTGCACCAGTAGATATCACCGTCGTGGTAGTCGAAAACGTATTTGTGCGTCATCGCCGCCTGCAGCAGATAGCCGGCGGTACTGTGTTGTACACCTTTTGGTTTGCCGGTGGAGCCTGAGGTATACAGAATAAATGAGGGATCTTCCGCGTCCATCGATGCAACTTCGCAGGTGGACGGCTGGTTTTCGGTCAGGGTGTGATACCAGACATCACGATCATCCTGCCAGGCAATGTCAGCCCCGGTTCGTTTTACGACGATCACGCTGTGTACGTTCGGGCAGTCGGCCAGAGCAGTATCGGTGTTGTCCTTCAGGGCGACAGTTCGACCGCCTCGGATACCCTCATCAGCCGTGATGACGACCTGACAATCTGAATCGAGGATCCGATCTTTCAGTGACTGCGGTGAGAAGCCACCAAATACCACTGAGTGAATGGCCCCGATGCGCATGCAGGCCAGCATCGCATAGGCGGCTTCGGGAACCATTGGCATGTAGATGCAGACCCGGTCGCCTTTGCTGACGCCGCGAGATTTCAGACCGTTGGCGAGTTTGCAGACTTCGTCATGCAGGGTCTGATAGGTGATGTTCAGGTCTTCAGCCGGATCATCTCCTTCCCAGATGATAGCCGTCTGAGCCGCTCGCTCCGGTAGATGCCGGTCGATACAGTTGTAGGCGATGTTCAACCTGCCACCGGTAAACCAGCTGACTTCACCTTCAGCCATGTTCGCCTGGCAGACCTGGTGCCACTTCTGCTCCCAGCTGAGAAAGATGTCCGCCTGCTCAGCCCAGAAGCCTTCAGGGTCTTCAATCGAGCGCTGGTACATCGCGTGATACTGGTCTTCGTTGATGTAACAACGGTCCAGCACATCGGCTGGCACTGGAACTATGTGTGGCTGTGACATCTTAATCTACCCTTTCTGATGAGCTGCCTGTTGTTCTGGTTGGGGAGCTTAGACCCGGTGGTATTACTCGGCATTGTCGCGAGTAGTCTTTCGCAGATAGTCGATGAGACCTGCCGTTGACCCATCCTGTGTCAGTGTTGAGCTGCCGCCAAGCTGTTTGAAGATCGGATTGGCGAGCTTTTTCCCCAGCTCGACGCCCCATTGATCAAAGGAGTTTATTTGCCAGATCACCCCCTGGCAAAACGTTGTGTGTTCGTAGAGCGCCAGCAACGCGCCAATTGAGTGAGGTCGCAGATCCGGTAACACCAGCGTTGTGGTGGCATGGTTGCCGGCCACAGCTTTGTGTGGGTCAGCGTTGTCTTCGCCCATAAGCATGGCCTGACTCTGCCCAAGGGCATTGGCCAGCAGCCAATTATGGTGATCGGTAAGCTGATGCTCGTCGTTGGCGCAGACAATAAAATCAGCGGTAAACGATCTCGTGCCCTGGTGCAGCAGCTGATGATAGGCGTGTTGCCCGTTAGTTCCGGCACCTCCCCAGACGACGGGCATGGTATGAATGGCAACCGGCGAGCCGTCTCGATGCACGCTTTTACCGTTGCTCTCCATCATCAGCTGCTGCAGATAATCGGGCAGCAGCCTCAGTCGCTGTGCGTAGGGAAGGATGGCGTGATTGGTGACTCCAAGAAAGTTGTAGTTCCAGATACCGGTCAGCGCCATCAGCAGTGGCAGGTTGACGTCTGCTTTTGCATTGAGGAAATGCTGATCCATGTCCCGTGCTCCCGCGAGCAGCTCTGCAAACGCGCTGTTGCCAGCAGCAAGCATGATCGGCAGACCGACGGCTGACCACAAAGAGTAGCGACCACCAACCCAGTCCCACAGTTCGAAACGATTGGCTTCAGGTATGCCAAATGCAGATGCCGCTTCTGGATTGGATGACACGGCCAGAAAGTGCCTGGTGATTGCGTCGGAATTCGCCATACGTTCCAGGAACCAGCTGCGCGCTGAAGAGGCGTTGATCTTGGTTTCCAGGGTAGAAAACGATTTGGAGACGATGATGAACAGGGTTCGCTCTGGATCCAGATCAGCCAGCACTGCCGCCAGCGCGTGGGCGTCTATGTTGGCGACAAAATGAACGCGCGGCTGCTGGTTCAGCGGTTGCGAGAGAGCTTCATAAACCAGTTCCGGACCCAGGTGAGAGCCGCCGATGCCGATGTGCACGATGTCGCTGATGGGTTTGCCGGTGGCTCCCCGCCAGCGGCCACTGCGGATCGCCGCGACGGTCTGTTCGAGCCGTTTGGTGACCTCGCCAACTCCTTGGGCGATGGCAGGCCGGTCATCGGGTGCTGCTCTCAGCGCCGTATGCCCGACCGCGCGACCTTCGGTGGTGTTGATTTTTTCGCCGTTAAACAGGGCGTCGCGGGCGGCTGGAAAACCGCTGGCTTGTGCCAGTTCCAGCAGCGCATTGACGATGTGGTTGTCCAGACGCTGTTTGGACAGATCCAGCAGCAGCCCGCCCGCAGAAAAAGTGAAATCGGTAAATCTGTCCGGATCCGTTGTTCGAGTGCTCAACGGGTTAGTGATTGCGTCTGCGGCGAGTCTGGTCAGCTGGCGCCATTCCTGAAGTTGCTCGGGATTCATAATCGGCTACAACAGAGTCGGATTTGGATTGAAGTACTGGCGGAATCCATCCATTGAGACGATCTGTTCGAGCAGGGCATCAAAATGCCGATGATTGCTCGCGAAATCGATTTCGGCGGCATTGACCACCAGAAGCGGTGCGTCGGAGTAGTAGTGGAAAAACTCCGTGTACTGGTCAATCAGCGCGTTCAGATAATCAGCGCTGATATCTCGCTCGTAGTTGATACCTCGACGGTAGATGCGTTGCAGCAGCACGTTCTGGGGAGCCTGGAGATAGATCACCAGATCCGGGCGGGGTGCTTCGATGGCGAGGTTGTCGCGTATCTGTCGATACAGCGCATACTCATTGTCATCGAGTGTCAGCTTCGCGAACAGATCGTCTTTTTCTATCAGGAAGTCGGCTACCAGTGTGTTACCGACCAGTCCGCTGCCGCCAATGTCTGCCATCTGTCGTGCCCGATGCAGCAGGAAAAACAGCTGCGTGGGCAGCGCGTGGCGCCTGCCTTCTCGGTAGTAACGATCCAGGAATGGGTTCTCGGCTGCAGGTTCGAACAGCGTTGGATACTCCAGGACTTCGGCGAGCTTTTTCGCCAGCGTCGTTTTACCGACCCCGATCGGTCCCTCGATCGCGATATAGCTGGGGACGTTGCGATCCTGCAGCTGCTGGCGATATAGCCCCAGAGTCTGGGCATCAGAATCTGTGTTCAGGCTGGTCTGGACCGGTGGGCTCATAGCGCTGTTACGGCTGTCGGTCCTGGGATGATCGCCAACGCATCACGGGCATTCAAGCGAATCTGGTGATTGTGGCGCGGTTTTCTTTTTCTGTCGTCGGCGCCGGGGCGTGCGACCGGTGAGGGCACCAACCATTTTCTCTCGTTCCTCAGGGTCAACCTGCTGATAGCGCGTCCACCATTCTCCCGGCTCCACCACATCTTCGCCGGTTTCACCTCGCAGCAGCAGGAAATCATAGCCGGCACGGAAGCGGGGGTTTTCTGCCAGACGGGTAATGTTGCGCGGGCGTCGCTCAACAAGTCGTTCCTGCAGGCTCCAGACATCGCGCACAAACTGGCTGAAGCGTCGCGGAACTGCGATCACCTGCTGTTGGGCTGCCAGTGTTTCAGCCGCGGCCAGAAACCGGGCTTCTGCTGGTTTAACCGTGCTTTCATGATCCCGCACCCTGGCCTGATAGTCTTTCCAGAGCAGCACCGCGATCATGAAACCGGGGGTGATGGGCTTGTCCTCGGCAATCCGCTCGTCGGTGTTCTGCATTGCCTGCCTTATGAGCGGATCATCGGGTGCTGTGTTGGGGAACAGAACCACGCTCAGCGGGCAGTCGGCGAGCAGTCTCCAGGCGCGTTCACCATAGCCGGACAGCAGCAGTTTGAGCATTTCGTCAAACAGTCTGGCGGGTGGGATCGCACTCATCGCGCTGGCAGCCTCCGGCAACAGGCGGGTGATTTCGGTATCCAGGGTGAAGCCGATTTTTGCCTGGAATCGAATAGCCCTCAGCGCGCGTACTGGATCCTCGCGCAATCGTGTTGCGGTATCTCCGATGAAGCGCAGACGGCGGTGTTTCAGATCTTCCAATCCGCCTACATAGTCGACAACTGTCTCACTGGTCGGATCGTAATAGAGGGCATTGATGGTGAAATCACGGCGGAAGGCGTCTTCTTCAAGCGTGCCATAGACATTGTCGCGCAGAATCATGCCTTCATCTGAATGGCTGCGGTCGTCACTCTGCTTGGCACTGGTGTTGCTTCGAAACGTCGAGACCTCAATCAGCTCCCGACCAACACGAACATGGGCTATGCGGAATCTTCTACCCACCAGTCGCGAGCGGCGGAACAGAGCTTTGACTTGTTCGGGCGTGGCGTTGGTGGCCACGTCGAAATCTTTCGGCTGGTGTTCGAGCAGCAGGTCACGCACACAACCACCCACCAGATAGGCGCTGAAGCCTTCCTGCTGCAGACGGCTGACCACTTCGACTCCGTGCTGATCAACAAGCATCGGATCAATGCCGTGCTCGGCCCTTTCCAGGCGTACCGGGTTGTTGGCGGCCGTGTTCAAGAAACGTCTCGGCGGGGGCCCCGCTTGCGGGTTTTCTTGCGTGGGATATTCAGCCGCTGGCGGCGCTCCCAGAGGCTTTTACGGCTGATTCCGAGTCGTTCTGCGAGTTCGGTTTCAGTCAACTGATCCTGATGGGCGGTGACAAAACTGACGAAGTAGTCCTCCATGGTCTGATCCGGCGTCTGGGCGGCCAGGTTGTCGATGACTGGTGCTGCAGTTTCGATTGCCAGCAGCGAAGTTGTGATGGCATCTTCGCCCAGAATAACCGCCCTTTCGATCGCATTCTCCAATTCTCTGACATTGCCAGGCCAATGGTAGCTGACCAGGCTGTCTTTCGCCTCGCTGCTGAAACCCGGCTTGGGTTTACCCAGGCGTCGGCTGGTGCGGGTGAGTATGTCTTCTGCCAGCTGCAGGATGTCTTCACCCCGGTCCCGCAGTGGTGGAATATCCAGCGATACGACTTTCAGTCGATAGTAGAGATCCTGACGGAACTGCTGGCTTTCGATCAGTCCGGCGAGATCTCGCTGGGTCGCAGCGATCAGTCTGACATTGGCGGTACTGCCGGCCAGCACCTGCAGAAGTCGGCCCTGGACGTCGAGTGGAAGTTCCCCGATCTCATCTAAAAACAGGGTGCCGCCCTCCGCAGCCTCCAGCAGGCCGCGATGGTCCTCCTGCTGGTCATGACCAAACAGTTCAGCTTCGATCAGGTGGGTGGGTATCGCCGCGCAGTTTACCGAGATCAGCGCGGCCAGGCGACGCTGACTGCGGGCGTGCAGCGCTCGGGCGACAAGTTCTTTACCGGTGCCGGATTCTCCAGATATCAGAACCGTTGACTCAGTCGGAGCGACTTTGCCTATGTGCTCCAGCAGTGCTCGCATCGGTGGACTGTCGCCACCCAGAGAAAAATCGCCGGACCGATCAGCACCGGTTTCAGCTAGTGCTCCATGAACGGGTATCAACAGCTGGTCGGCCGTTTCCGGATAGGCCTGGTAGTGGCTGGCGCCGGTCTTCATGGCTTTCACTGCATCAGCAACCGTAGCCTGACGGGAGAGAATCAGGACCGGCGTTCCCTGAGCCTGCGCAGCCAGCCTGGCACCAAAAGATTCATCCCCGATAATGACGTCAGCGTTGCTGAGAGCGCCGAATTGCTCGGTAGCCGCGGATATCGACTCGGCGGTGAGCACAACATGTCCATCCGCCTCAAGCCACTTGGCAAGTTGCGCACGGCTGCCATCTGCGGGTATTAGGATCACAATACGACTCATGCGGCGCGATGTTACCAAAATCCGCCCGCGCCGGCCTTCATGTCTCGACCACGATATCCCGCCTGGGAATTTTTTCGAGCTGCCATCGTGCCGTTGCCCAGTCCAGCAGGCTGCTGCAGGTCGCTTCACGCATTTCTGGCGTCACCGGGAAACCCAATGCAGCCAGTACGGTGCTGATGTTTTTCGACGCGTGTCGACTCTCAATGGGCTGCGCGCCGTGCTGTTTGGACAACTTCTGGCCGTTGGCATGGATCAGGGTGGGCACATGGGCATACGCCGGTACGCTAAGACTCAGAGCGTCGATCAGGAATATCTGCCGGGCAGTGTTGTCCAGCAGATCCCTGCCGCGCACTACGTGTGAAATATCATCGTCGCCATCATCCACGGCGGTGGCCAGCTGGTAGGCGATCAGACCATCGCGCCTGCGGATGATGAAGTCGCCGAGAGTGTCGCTGAGCCTCACTGTTTGGGGGCCCATGACGCCGTCGTCGAAAGAAATGGGTTGCTCATTGACGCGAATGCGCACCGCACAGTCTGATCTTGGTTGTCGATGGTCTCGGCAGGTTCCCGGGTAGATCGACTGCCCCGCAAGCAGTCTTCGGGAACAGTTGCAGTAGAAAGACTGATCTGTCAGCTGTTGAAGAGCGTTTTCATAAACAGGCAGGCGCTCGCTCTGGCGTTGGACAGGGCCGTCCCAGATCAGGTCATGGGCTTCCAGGGCATGCAGAATCTCTGCTTCAGCGCCAGGCTGGTTGCGATGAACATCGAGGTCGTCGATGCGCAGGCGCCACTTATAGCTGCGGGCCCGGGCGTCCAGGAAGCTGGCGGTTGCAGCCAGCAGAGAACCAAGATGCAATGGGCCGGTTGGCGAGGGGGCAAACCGGCCAGCAGTCATCTCGCGACTAGCCGTGGAGCTGCTTTTCTTTGATTTCGTCGAGCGATTTGCAGTCGACGCACTGTGATGCGGTCGGACGGGCCTCAAGGCGCCGCAGACCGATTTCGACGCCGCAGGTATCGCAGTAACCGAAGTCGTTCTGATCCAGACGATCAATAGTTTGATCAATTTTCTTGATCAACTTGCGTTCCCGGTCCCGGGTGCGCAGTTCGATGCTGAACTCTTCTTCCTGGGTCGCGCGATCAGCCGGATCCGGAAAATTGGCGGCTTCGTCGCGCATGTGACCGACGGTCCGATCGACCTCTTCCATGAGTTCCTGACGCCATTTCATCAGGATGTCGCGAAAGTGGTCCATCTGGCTATCGCTCATATAAGCCTCGTTCTTCTTGGGCTTATAGGGCGTAAAATTCTTAAACGGAGAGTCAGATTTTGATGCGGACTTTTTCCGTGCTGTAGTTGCCATATCCCTGAAATTCCTGCTGCAGGTGAAAAAAACGGGTGTGGAATGTGGCCCGAAATTGAAGGGCGCGTACGCTACCAGAACATCGACACATTCGCCATATAATCGATGCAACATTTTTTCCGTTTTGAGGAGTCGCCAGTAGCAGCCATGTATGCAGATCGTTTGCAGGAGATCGCCCCCTTTCGGGTCATGGAACTCATGGAGCGGGCCAAAGAGCTCGAATCCCGAGGCAAGCGCGTGGTCCATTTCGAGGTTGGCGAGCCTGACTTCGCGACTGCGCCGTCGGTAATCGCCGCAGGCCAGCGAGCGCTGGCCGACGGCCATACCAAATACACCCAGGCTCTGGGGTTGCCGGAGCTGCGCGCGCGGATAGCCGACTACTACCTGGACAATGCGGGGATCCGGATCGCGTCGGAGCGGGTGGTGGTCACCTCCGGTGCCAGCGGTGGCCTGTTGCTGTTGTGCGGGTTGCTTCTCAACGCTGACGATGAACTTCTGATGTCTGATCCCGGTTATCCCTGTAACGAAGTGTTCGCACGGCTGACTGGGGCAAAACCGGTCAAGGTAGCCGCCGACGCCGCTTCCGGTTTCCAGATCAGCTGCGCCGCTGTGCAGGCTGCCTGGACCCCGCGCACCCGCGGTCTGCTGCTGGCCTCACCAGCGAATCCCACGGGGGTGATGATCAGTGCCGCTCACCTGCGCGATTTGCTGGCGCTCTGCCAGGGTAATCAGGGTGTGGTGATTCTCGATGAGATCTATCAGGGACTGGTTTATGACGACCAGCCTGATGGATCAGACCTGGCTGGCTATCGAACCGGGCTGCAACTCAGCAGTGAAATTTTCATCCTCAACAGCTTTTCGAAATACTTCGGGATGACAGGCTGGCGGCTTGGCTGGATGGTGATGCCTGAAGCCGCGGTCCGGGCGGTGACACCGCTGGCGCAGAATCTGTTCATCTCGCCATCCAGCATTGCCCAGCACGCAGCGCTTGCTGCGTTTGAGCCCGATGCAATGGCTGTTCATGAACAGCGTCGAAAAACCTTCCAGCAGCGTCGCGATCTGCTGGCCCGAGGGCTGCAGGCTCTGGGACTGCACATCCCGGTGCTGCCCGCGGGGGCTTTTTATCTGTATGTAGACGTCTCCAGTACCGGGCTTTCGTCTACGGAATTCTGCTGGCGTCTGATTGATGAGTACCATGTCGCGGCGACACCGGGCAGCGACTTCGGAGCTGCGGAGGCTGACAGGTACGTGCGTTTTGCCTATACGACGGGTGAAGACGACATTGCCCTTGGCCTGGAGCGGCTGGCAATGGCCCTGCAGCGCTGGGCTGACCGGTGCGACTGACTCCGCCGCTTGAGCCAGGCGTGCTGGTGCGCCGCTACAAACGGTTTCTTGCTGATGTAGAGCTGCCGTGCGGGGCGATCGAGACGATGCACTGTCCGAACACCGGTGCGATGACGGGGTGTGATCTGCCTGGCAGTGAGTGCTGGTATTCGCGATCAGACAATCCCAGACGCAAGTACTCGGGTACCCTGGAAGTTGTGATTACCGACGCCGGACGAATCGGCATCAATACCGCGCGAGCCAACGGGTTGGTCAAAGAGGCGCTATTAGAGCAGCGTCTGGTAGGCTTCGAAGAGGCAATCTGGGAACGCTCAGAAGTTGCGATTCCCGACGAAGCCGGGCGTTTTGACCTGCTTTTGAAGCATCAGGCGCAGGATTGTTTTGTCGAAGTGAAAAGCGTCACTTTGTGTGGTGACTCGGGACTGGGATTGTTTCCGGATGCGAAATCCGAACGCGCGCTCAAGCACGTGCTGGCTCTTCAGCGACAGGTCGACGCTGGAGCCGAGGCCGCGCTGATTTTCTGTGTTCAGCACAGCGGCATCAGGCGGGTGACAACGGCCGAGAAGATTCATCCGGAGTATGCACAGGCGGTCAGGGCAGCACAGACGGCGGGTGTCCGGGTGCTGGCCTTCGCCTGCTCAATTGAGCCTGAGGAGATCAGGCTCGCTACTCCGTTACCCGTTGTTTTGTAGTTGCGCGCTAGCTGGCGAGAAAACCCTTCAGAGTGTCCTGATAGTGATCGAGTTGCCGCAATCGTGCGCCAAAGTGTTTCACCAGCTCAGCCGCAGCATGATTGCCGAGCCCGGCAGCCTGTTCAGGACTCATGCCCGTCACCCAGCCATACAGGCAGCCGCCGGCATAAATGTCGCCAGCACCATTGGTATCCACGGCTTTGACCGGATTGCCGGGGACCAGGGTCTGGCTGGTTGCATCCACCACCAGGCTGCCTTTTGCGCCCAGGGTGATGTTGATATGCCGAGCGATATCGCGCAGTTCGCGGATTGCTGTTTCCAGGCTTTCGGTGCCAGCCCACGTCAACGCTTCCTCTTCGTTGCAGAACAGGTGATCGACTCCGTTGCCGAGTATCTGGGTGAGGTTGTCCCGGAAAAATTCCACCATGCTCGGATCGGAAAGTGATACCGCTGTTTTCACCCGATTGTCTTCGGCAATCTGACGGGCAGTTACCGCCGCCTGCAGAGCCTGTTCTGAAGACGAAAGATACCCTTCAACATAGAAGTAGCTGGATCGTGCCAGCGCCGCTTCGTCGACCTCGCCGGTGCTCAGATGGCTGGAAACGCCGAGGAACGTGTTCATTGACCGCTCTGCATCCGGGGTGATCAATACCAGGCAGTGGCCGGATTTTCCCTGCCCTGCCCCGGCGTTGTCGTTGACGACCACGCCGGCGTCAGCCAGGTCACCGAGGAAATGTTCACCGGTAGAATCTGCTGCCACCTTGCAGGAATAGAAGGTCCTGGCGCCGAAAGCCTGTGCCGCAATCAGTGTGTTAGCGGCAGATCCACCGCTCATCTGCTGCGGAGCATGGCCGTCTAAGTCACTGACCAGGGCGTCAATTTTGGCTTCATCTACCAGGGTCATGTGGCCCTTCGGAATATCGTGGCGATTCAGGAATTCGTCTTCGATGGCGAATTCCATGTCTACCAGTGCGTTACCAAGGCCGTATACGTCGTACATCAGTGTTCTCTAACCTGCTTTGAGTGTATTGAATGCCCGAGCTGCCGCCGCCAGTGTGGCGTCGATGATGTCGCTGGTGTGGGCGGTGGAGAGAAATCCGGCTTCGAAAGCTGAGGGTGCCAGATAGATGCCTTCATCGAGCATTGCGTGGAAGAATCGATTGAACTGATCGATGTTGGCATTGGCTGCGTGGTCGAATTCGGTGACGGGCCCGGCGGTAAAAAACAGGCCGAACATGCCACAGACTTTATTGACGCACACGGGTATACCGGCTTCTGCAGCAAGTGTCTGCAGCCCGCTCGCAAGCTGAGAAGTTCTCGCCTCCAGCGTCTGATAGACATCGGCGTTCAATGCCTTAAGCACGGTTAATCCAGCGACGGTTGCCAGCGGGTTTCCCGATAAGGTGCCCGCCTGATAGACGTTACCCTCCGGTGCGATGTGCGACATGATGTCGGCTCGGCCGCCAAAAGCACCGACAGGCAGACCGCCCCCAATGATTTTGCCCAGCGTGGTCAGATCCGGGGTTATGCCATACAGCTCCTGGGCACCGCCGCGCGCGACTCTGAAGCCGGTCATCACCTCATCGAAGATCAGTACGGTGCCGTGCTGCTGGGTCAGGGAACGAAGCCCCTCCAGGAATCCCACAATGGGCGGTATGCAGCCCATGTTGCCGGCAATCGGCTCGATGATCACTGCGGCAATCTGATCAGGATAGGCGGCGAACACTTCCTCCAGTGCGGCGGGATTGTTGAAGGGCACGGTGAGCGTGTTGGCAGCGACAGCAGCAGGCACGCCGGGAGAGTTTGGTATCCCGAGAGTCAGCAGTCCGGAACCGGCTTTGACCAGCAACGAATCGGAATGGCCGTGGTAGCAGCCGGCGAACTTCAAGATTAGGTCACGACCGGTAAAACCGCGGGCCAGGCGGATGGCGGACATCGTGGCTTCAGTACCAGAGCTGACCATGCGCACCTTTTCGATGCTAGGGACCATACTCACAACCTGCTCAGCCAGCTCAATCTCCAGCTCCGTGGGCGCGCCAAAACCCAGCGCGCTGGCCGCCTGTTTCTGTACTGCTGCCACCACATCGGCATTGCCGTGGCCCAGAATCATCGGCCCCCAGGAACCGACGTAGTCGATGTAGCGGTTGCCATCGACGTCGGTCAGATAAGCGCCTTCACCACTTTCAAAAAATATCGGGGTGCCGCCGACGCCTTTGAAGGCGCGGACCGGTGAGTTGACGCCGCCGGGAATGGTGGCAGCCGCGCGCTCTATGAGCTGTCTGGATTTTTCTCTTTGCATGATTTCAGTCTGATTAGAAAGGTTTTACGACGACCATGATCACGATGATGATCAGCGCGATTGCGGGCACTTCGTTAAAGATCCGATAAAAGCGTTCGGAATGCAGGCTGGTATCGGCGGCGAAAGCTTTCAGCATCCGCGCGCAGTAATGGTGATAGCCCAGCAGGCCGACGACTGCCAGCAGTTTGATCCACAGCCAGCCGCTGCTGGCAAATGCGTTCCAGGCAAGGGCCAAGGCCCACAATCCGAACACGGTGGCTAAAATCATCGAAGGTCGCATGATGATGACATAGAGCTTTCGCTCCATGATCTTGAAGCGCTCTGTGCTGATCTGATCAGTAGCACCGCTGTGATAGATGAACAGTCTCGGCAGATAGAACAGCGCAGCCATCCAGGTGATGACAAAGATCACATGGAACGCTTTGATCCACAGATAGCCTGTGCTCATCACTGGATATCCCGGTAATTGTCGATGTCAGTCTGGGTAATGACGCCCAGCACGGTTCTGATCATGGGCGCGGACGTTCTGCGCACACACAGCGCTTCCACCCCGGGTTCTTTCAGGGCTTCCTGCGCTTCTGAAATAGTTGCCTGATAGTCGATGTCTGCTACGTCCAATCTGAGTGCTGGTATGCCCAGTAGGTCAATGGTGTCTGCTGGCGTTGTCCTGGATTCGTCAGGTTGCCTAATCGTGTCCAGATGAATTCTCAAGTCAGCGGTATTCACCACACTGCGGAATTTTCCGGGTGCGATTTCTGCAACCACCCATCTGGGCGATTCGGCCACCACGGCGAGCGCTTCTTCAATGCTGCAGTGTCGTGAAAGTCTGACGACGTCGCGATTCATGATCGCACTGACCCCCGCCCGCTGCAGATGCAGGGTGACCGGATTCGGCGGGTATTGTAGCCCCAGGGTTTCCAGGGTCGAGAGAAATACCGACTTCTGTTTGAAAATGACGCTGGTGACGAGAGTCGCTACTACCACAATGAGCATTGCTGGCAGGATCAGATTGGGATTTGAGGTCAGTTCCAGCACGGCCATCAACGACGCCAGCGGTGCCTGCAGAACGGCAGCCATCATTGCCGCCATGCCCAGCATCACATACAGCCCGACCGAAGCTGCTTCTCCGGGCTGCAGCATTTCGCCGACGATGCCCAGAGCTCCACCAACAGCAGCGCCAATGACAAAGGTCGGACCGATGAGACCGACCGGTATACCCAGGCCGACTGCACCCGCGCTGGCAAGGGTTTTAAAGACGATGATTGCCAGCAGGGTGGTGAGACCGATCTGGCCAAGCATTGCGCCATTGACCGTATCGTAGCCCACGCCCATGATTTCGGGCACCGTGATCGCGGCCAGACCGGTGATCGCCCCGGCAAACAACGCGCGCAGCCAGAAAGGCCAGTGAGCGAGTCGCGAGAACAGCTGAACCGCCAGGTTGAAGCCGGATGCCACGCAGCCGATCAGTACGCCTGCGAGGATAATGTAGGGAATTTCCAGCAGCGAATTCATCTGCACGGGTGCGATCACAAACGCCGCTTCACTGCCGATGAACGAGCGGGTCAGGACGGTTGCGGTGACCGCAGAAATAATCACCGGGATGAAGCTGGCGATGGTGTATTCCATCATCACCACCTCCATCGCAAAGATCACGCCGGCCAATGGCGTATTAAAAGATCCAGCAATGGCGGCGGCGGTGCCACAGGCAACCAGGGTGCGGATGCTGTTATTCGGCAGTTCCAGCGCCTGTCCGAGCAGACTCGAACTGGCAGCACCTAAATGCACGGCCGGGCCTTCCCTGCCCCCTGAAAAACCGCTGATCAGCGCAAAGATACCGCCGAAGAACTGCACCAGCGCGTTGCGCCCCGGCAGTCTGCCCTGGTGGCGTGACAACCGCTCCATTACGTGAACCACGCCGACACGACGATGTTTTGCTGACAGCTGCGATAGCGTCAGACCGAGGATTGCCGCACCGATCATCGGCAACATCAGGCGTTCGAAGTGGCTGAGCAGTTCGAACGATTCGCTATCTCCGGGAAGCAGCCAGTGGCCCAGAATGAAATCGATGGCAATGCGGAAAATCAGGATCACGATGCCGGTAAAGGCGCCAGCCAGCACGGCCAGGAACGCCAGTTGCGGAAGCGCGTCAACGTGCGCCAGCTGGCGGCGGAAGAAGTCGAGATTAAATTTTTTGTGTAGTCTCAGCTTGACCTTCCGCTGCCGGTTCTATCGGGGCCGGTTGCGCAATTCAACGGGTCGATCGCTGGCGCTAGCCTGGCTTTCTGGCACAATCCGCGGCGCAGCCGGTGGTGGTGCTTGGCGGATGACTGACGCGGTTTCTTGCGCAGTCGTGCATTCGTCAATCTAGTATAAGCTTCGATAGACAGATTAAGGCAGGAGAATGGCAATCCTTCCCGGGCGAAGGGCTAATCGCGTCAGCGCGCAGGAGATTCGCGTTGTGTCCCAGCATCCGCTGTCCAGATTGTTCTGGGGCATCGGGGTTGCGGCCATCTGTATTGCGGGGGTGGCAGGTGGATATTGGCTGGGAAGCTCGAAAACCGGGCTGGACGCGAGCTACGTGGCATCGCTGGAAGCGCTTCAGGCTGCCAGCGTCGAGCAGATTTCGGAACTTCAGGGACAGCTGGTCGCGCTTGGGCTGAACCAGGACGTTGATAGCCAGACCGCTCAGGAACTGCGCCTCACGATCAAATCCCTGCGCGACGAAATTGCCCAGCTCACACAAGAGGTCACCTTTTATAAAAGTCTGATGTCACCCTCAGAGCTGACCCGGGGTTTGCAGATCGCAGACTTTGAAGTCCAATCAACCATGGAAACTAATCAATATACTTTTCATTTGTTGTTAACTCAGGTGGAATCTCGTCGGGATTGGATACAGGGAGATATCGATCTGCTGATTCATGGGAGGGATCAACAGGTGCTGTCGCTCACAGAAATTGCTGGCGCGGATACCTATCCTTTGAAGTTCAGGTTTCGTTATTTCCAGGATCTGTCGGGAACCATTATCCTGCCTGAGGCATTCGAACCTGAATCGGTGGAGATTACCGCACGTCGTCGAGGCGCCAGTGCGACCGATCTTGCCAAGTCTTTCGCCTGGCGCGAGACGGAAGACGCGGAGACGGAATTCCGCAACTAGACTGTTCCATAGGAACACCAGCATTTCAGATGACAGGTAACTCATCATGGCTCGAAACAAGATCGACAAAGGCGTCACCCTGATCGCGGCGAATACCGAAATCACCGGTGATGTGAAGTTTGAAAATCAGCTCTATATCAATGGCCACGTGGCAGGCAACGTGCTGGCAGATGTCGGTTCGGATGCGACCGTTGTGGTCAGCGAAGAAGGTTCGGTTGCCGGAGAAATCCGCGTCCCCAACGTCGTGGTGAACGGCAAGGTTGAAGGTAACGTCTATGCTGCCAATCGGGTGGAACTGGCGACCAAAGCAGCCGTGACAGGTAACGTTTACTACAATCTGATCGAGATGCAGCTCGGGGCGATGGTCGATGGCCAACTGGTGCACGATGAGTCCGTCGCTGCAGGTGTTGAGAACGTGCATCCGTTTCCCTCTGAAACACTGGAAACCGCGTGTGCTGATCAGTAGCAATCAGCTGACAGGCGGCCTGGCGTCAGCTTTGCCGGGCCACCGCGCGCCAGGATCTGTCCGACCTTAATTAACCAGCCTTGACCGCCGGGGTGGTGCCGCGAATAATCCAGTCCCTGTAACCGAAACGAGTTCCCATGTCAGACGTGGTGGATCAAACCAGCCAGGAAGCCCTGGCACCGCAGATAAGTCTTTCAGACAGCGCGTTGCGCAAGGTCGGAATGCTGCTCACTGAGGAAGATAACGCGCAGTTGAAGCTGCGGGTATTCATCTCCGGCGGTGGCTGCAGTGGTTTTTCTTATGGTTTCACCTTTGATGATGAGGTTGCCGAAGACGATGCAGTCATTGAGCGTGATGGCGTCACGCTGCTGGTGGATTCGCTGAGCTATGAATATCTGCTTGGTTCGCAGGTTGACTACAAAGAAGATCTGTCCGGTGCGCAGTTTGTCGTCACCAATCCCAATGCTGCATCAACGTGTGGTTGCGGCAACTCGTTCGCAATCTGAACTCAACCGCGTAGCCCCGGATAGATCCCGCCAAGAACTCTGTCGCCATCAGCTCCGGTGACACTGCCCGCGCTGCCTGTGCTCATGTCCAGCCGACGCTGGGCCAGCCAGGCGAAGGCTGCCGCCTCTATAGCGTCGCCGTCGTAGCCGTGATCTTCACTGGTTGCCACCGGAATATCGGCCAGCTCAGCCAGCCGCTCAAGCAACCGCTGGTTCAAACGCCCGCCGCCACACACCACCAGGCGCTGACAGAAGTCGCCCCAGTTGAGCAGTGCCTGATGAATGCTTAGAGCTGTAAATTCCAACAGCGTACGCTGCACGTCGGCTGGATTGGCAGCGTCTGGCAGATAGGCTTCCAGCCAGCGCAGATTGTAGTACTCGCGCCCGGTACTCTTCGGTGGGGGGCGCTGCAGATAGGGATCAGACATCAGGCGCTCAAGCAGTGCTTCGATGATCTTACCGGTCCCTGCCCAGGCTCCGTCCTGATCGAACGGTTTGCGCTGGTGGAGCTGGCACCAGCTGTCCAGCAGCGCGTTCCCTGGTCCGCAGTCAAAGCCGATGATCGCCTGGCTGGAATCAGCTGGCAGCAGACTGAGATTGCTGATGCCGCCGATATTCAGAATTGCCAGAGACTCCTCGACGCGGCGAAACAGGGCGTCGTGGAAACGAGGCACCAGCGGTGCGCCCTGACCACCTGCCGCCATGTCCCGGCGACGGAAATCGGCCACGGTAGTGATACCGGTCAGTTCGGCGATCACATTTGGGTCGCCAATCTGCCAGGTGAACGGGTGTTCCTGATCAGGACGATGGCGCACGGTTTGACCGTGGCTGCCGATGGCGCGGACGGCGTCGGGACTGATCGCTTGAGACGCCAGAAATTCCAGTGCCGAGCTGGCGATAAATCTGCCCAGCGCAACATCGGCAGCGCCGAGATCGTCGAGGTTGTCGTTCTCAGGCTGTCCCAGCGCCAGCAGCTGATCACGCAGTGCCTCAGGCAGCGGGTGGGTCTGTGCGGCAACAAAGCGGATGCTGGCGTCGATTTCCAGCAATGCCAGATCCAGCCCGTCAACACTGGTACCGCTGATGGTGCCCAGGTAAAGGTGGCGCAGATCGCCGGGAGTCATCGGTTAACGAGCCAGGGCTAGCTGCGTCTGATGTTTGAAGTCTTTCAGCAGGGACAGGATCGGTTCTGTGGTCGCAGCGAAGCGTTGCTGTTCCTCAGTCGGGATCGGATTGGCATCCGGCAGCTTCACGGTCCGCGGATTCATGTGTGAGCCGTTGACCAGGAATTCGTAGTGCAGATGCGGGCCGGTGGCCCAGCCGGTTGAGCCGACGTAACCGATGACTGTGCCTTGTTTAACCTTCTTGCCCTTCTTGACGCCGTTAGCGAACTTGGACAGGTGCAGGTATTTGGTGACGAACTCTTCACCATGCTGGAGGACGACGAAATTGCCGTTGGAATTAGACCGGGAAGCAGTGATGACTTTGCCGTCTCCCGCAGCCAGTATCGGTGTTCCGCGCGGAGCCGCGTAGTCGATGCCGCGATGAGGCATGGTGCGTTTGTATAGGGGGTGTTTGCGGCGGAGATTGAAGTTTGAACTGATACGACTGAACTCTACCGGCGCGCGCAGGAAGGCTTTCTTCATGTTCTTGCCTTCAGGTGAGTAGTAACCCTGGTTGCCGCGGGCGTCCTGGTAACCGAAAGCCTGGTAGCTGGTGCCCTGATTGATGAACTCAGCGGCCAGTACATTGCCATAGCCGATGAACTCGTCACCCAGATACAGCTCTTCGAACAACACGTAAAACTCATCCCCTTTGCGGATGTCCAGCACGAAATCGACGTCCCACTGGAAAATTTGCGCGATCCGCATGGTCAGGGAATCGTCCAGTCCGGCGCGCTGGCTGGCGATGAA
>Ga0316194_10000984_pt1 | contig 19390 bp, 17 predicted proteins | sample CroRivsedime1_MG_FD_204936 | JGI IMG/M metagenome (GOLD analysis project Ga0316194, IMG submission 204936) | Coastal sediment microbial communities from Maine, United States - Cross River sediment 1 | ecosystem: Environmental > Aquatic > Marine > Coastal > Sediment | place: USA: Maine...
CGGCAAAAGATCCGGGCCACCCACCGCTCCGGAGTCCTCGAGATCGTGCTCCCGAAACGCCGGGAAGAACCTCCGAGCCGGATCCAGGTGCAGGTCCAGTAGACTTCTCCCGGATTCCCCAAGTTCCAGGAGACGCTCCGGCGAGCATCGTCGAGGCGTCGTTGCAAAGGTGAATCAACCATGAGCACGTCAAATTACATCAAGACCGCCCTGCTCCTCGCGGCGCTCACCGGCGTGATGGTCCTGCTGGGCAACTGGCTCGGGGGACGCTCGGGCATGGTCTTCGCTCTGGGACTGGCCGCGGTGATGAACTTCGGCTCGTACTGGTTTTCCGACAAGATCGTGTTGAAGATGTACCGCGCGCGTCCCGTCTCCCCGTCCGATGCCCCGAGGCTCCACGCCATCGTCGATCGCCTGGTGGCCCGGGCCGAGCTCCCCAAGCCGGCGCTCTACGTCCTGCCGCAGCCCGCGCCCAACGCGTTTGCAACCGGGCGCAATCCGAGTCACGCGGCGGTCGCGGTGACCGCCGGTCTCATGGAAGCCATGGACGACGAGGAGATCGAGGGAGTCGTCGCGCACGAGCTGGCCCACATCAAGAACCGCGACATCCTCATCGGCTCCATCGCGGCCACCATCGCCGGAGCGATCACCATGCTGGCGACCATGGCTCGCTGGGGAGCCATGCTGGGAGGCTTCGGGGGCCGGAACGACCGCGACGGTGGGATCCTCGGGCTGCTGGTCATGACCCTGGTCGCTCCTATCGCCGCCCTCGTCATCCAGATGGCTGTGTCCCGCTCGCGCGAGTATGCGGCCGACGCCACCGGCGCACACATTGCCGGAAGCCCCCACGGCCTCGCGCGCGCCCTGGAGAAGCTCGGAACTTACTCGAAGCGTATTCCCATGCAAAGCAACCCGGCGACGAGCCACATGTTCATCGTCAAGCCGCTGTCCCGAGGCGGTGTCATGGGCTTGTTCAGCACCCACCCTCCCATCGAGGAGAGAATCCGAAGGCTGCTCGGACGCTGACCCGACGACCCACGCTTCGCCATCACCGATGGGCACCGGTGGCCCGGGAAAAGAGCGTGCTGTAGAGTGGACCTCTCGGTGAATTAATGAAGCGTCTCCTCCTGCCCGCCGCAACCCTCACCGCGGCTATCGTCGTCCTCTGGGGTTGCACGCGGTGGGAGAACCGGCCGCCCAACGTTCTGCTGATTTCGATCGATACGTTGCGCCAGGACCACGTCGCGGCCTACGGCTACGACCGTCCGACGACCCCGGCTCTCGACCGGCTTGCGGCCGAGGGCGCGCGGTTCGCAAACGCCTGGTCGACGTCGTCCTGGACCCTACCGTCCCACATCAGCGCGCTGACGGGACTGCTTCCGTCTAGCCATCAGGTCGAAGGGCAGAACGACAGGCTGTCGGAAGAGATCGCGACGCTCGCCGAGGCATTCGCAAGCGAAGGCTACGCCTCGGCGGGATTCGTCAGCCACGTCTACCTCGACGGGCAGTACGGCTTCTCCAGGGGCTTCGACGAGTACGTCACGCGACCGACTCAGATCGCCGAGGAGGTGACCGATCAAGCCCTGGGGTGGCTCGACGACCACCGCCGTCGACCGTTCTTTCTCTTCCTGCACTACTTCGATCCTCACGCCGACTACGCCCCTCCAGCCGGCTACGCGGAACGGTTCGACGACGACTACCAGGGACCGTCTTCAGGGGAATACGACTTCCTCCGACAGTTCGAGGATCCGGCCGTGCCGCTGCCCGAGGACGTCGCGCGCCACGTCGTCGCCCTCTACGACGGAGAGATCCGTTACACCGACGACCAGATCGGACGGGTGGTGGACCGCCTCCGGGAAGACGGCAGGCTGGACGACACCATCGTGGCTGTCTTCTCGGACCACGGCGAGGAGTTCAAGGAGCACGGCTCGTTCGGACACGGTGGAACGCTGTACTCCGAGGTCACGCGAGTTCCCCTGATCCTGCGGTACCCACACCGGATCCAGCCGGGAACCCGGGTCGAGCACCCCTCGGTGATCGCCGACCTTCCTGCGGTGATCTCGTTGCTGGCGGGCAAGGTGCCGGAGCCCCAGTTCGTCCGCGATCCATCGGGAGCGCGGCCGATCGTGGAAGAGCTCGCCGGCGAGGTCGTCTCCCCCGACGACCGCCGGTTGATTCTCGAGACCACCCGCGACGGGCCGAAGCGATTCAGTGTCCTCCACCGTGACTACGCCTACATTTCTCCCTCGGAGTATGTCCGCCTCGATGCCGGGCAGAGCTCCGACGGGCTCGCTCAGAATCGAATCCCGATTCCGGAAGGTCTGTACAACATCGCCGACGATCCCGGTCAACAGGTGAATCTCCTCGGCCCGGTGGACTGCGAGACGCCCTCTTTCCCAGACGAGGTGGTCGAGTCGTCCCGCGCTACCGTGCTGGGCTACATCTACAACGACGTGCCGGGGCTGCGACTTCTGTGCCGGGGGACGCGAGAGCACACGGCAAGATTCGAGGGGACCGTTCGGTTCGAGGCCGCCGTCCCGGACGAGCCGCTGGGCTACAATCTCGGCGAGGGTGACAAGCTGATACCGCTCGGCACCAGCGTGACCCGACTGCGTTCCGATCACTACGGATTGGAGCTCGAGGTCGCCAACATCCACAAGGGGGTCGTCTTCGTTCCTCCCGCCGGCAGCGCCCAGGTCCAGATCTCGCTCCTGCTGGATGGGTCGAGCTACCACACCGGCGCCGTCGGGATTCCGCCTCCTGGAGCCATGGTCCCGCTCGGTGAGAGTGGGATACCCGGCGTGGAATGTAGTCTCGACGGCGGCGCGGCCCCTCTGGTGTCCCTTCGGGAATCGGTATCGCTGAGCGCCGAGCAAATCGACAGACTCAGGTCCCTTGGCTACGTGGAATAGGGACCCGGTGTTCGATCCCGCAAAGGCCCCTCCGAAGACAGGCCGTGCCAACGCGGCGTGGGCGGTCGGGATCGTCGTCTTCCTGTTCGCGATCTACAACGTCAACGGGGACTTCCTTCCGGGCAACGACGCCAAGCCCAACGTCTACCTCGCGCTCAGCATCCTCGACGAGGGCAACATGACCTTCACGCCGTCGGAGATGCCCTTCATGTTCGTCTGGAATCTCGACCTCGGGGACCGCTCGATCCCGATCTATCCCAGGGACTGGAACGAGCGATTCGACGGTCGCACCGTCGCCGAGCTGAGGGCCGAGGGTCGCGTCACCGTGCGAGGCGAGAAGTACTACATTGTTCCGACGATTCGAGACGGCATCTACGTATCGATGTACGGACCGGGTGCCGGGCTCGCGGCGCTTCCCGCGATGGGCCTTCTGGGATCGATCGGTGGCGACCTGGCACGCCGTCCCCGGGCGCTGTGGTACGCGGCGAAGGGCGTCGCCTCGATCCTCGTTGCCGGCGCTGGAGCGCTCCTCTTTCTGACCGCTCTCGCCTTCACCACCCGCGAGCGCGCGCTGCTGCTCGCCCTCGCCTACGGCCTGGGCACCTCCGCGTGGAGCACCAGCAGCCAGACGCTGTGGCAACACGGCCCGAACGTTTTCTTTCTCGCCCTCGGGACGTACTTCCTCTCGCGTCTCGGGCCGGGAAGGTCCGCGGCCGCATGGAGCGGGCTGGCCTACGCCTGCGCGGTGACCTGTCGGCCCAACAGTGGCCTGCTCCTGGTCGCCGTGGGGGTCTACCTCCTGGTGACTCACCGCCGGCACGTCTTGGCGTACGCCGCGGCCGCGACTCCCCCGCTGCTGTTCCTCGCCGCGTTCAATGCCTACCACTTCGGGTCGCCCCTTCGATTCGGGCAGACCCTGAGAGGCGAGGCCGAGGCGCAGACGATCGCCGGTTTCGCGGGGCCATGGCAAACGCCGCTGCTCGAGGGTCTGGCCGGGCACCTCGTCAGCCCGTCCCGGGGCCTTCTGGTCTTCTCGCCGTTTCTGGTCTTCGCGCTGTGGGGAGCGGTTTCGATCTGGCACAACCGGGCGTGCGCGAGTCTGCGACCGCTGACGATTGCCGTCGTTGGGATCCTGTTGCTCTCTTCCAAGTGGTACTACTGGTGGGGCGGATGGTCATTCGGCTATCGGCTCATCGTCGATCTGGCGTGGTTCCTTGTGCTCTTCCTCGTTCCGGTACTGGATACGATCTTGCGCCGGAAGTGGCTGGTGGGGCTGTTCGCGGTGCTGGTCGGCTGCTCCGTGGGCATCCAGGTCCTCGGAGCCTTCGCTTACAACCTTCGGGACTGGAATGCCAAGGTCGCCGGTTACGTCGTGCAGGTGCCCGAACGCGGTGAGCCCGAAATCGTTCCCGACCGCGAGGCCGCCGAGCGCATGGCGAGCTCGACGGGAGGCCGCATCGTGAACGTCCTGCGCGAGGACGTCAACGACCCGAAGTATCGACGACGCCTGTGGTCCTGGAGCGACAACCAGATCCTGCACTATCTAGTGCAGTTCGGCGAGGCTAGGCGGACCAAGCGCGAGATGATCCGGCGATGGCTCGACAATCCTGCGATCTAGCCCTCCCTGTAATTCCACGTCCGGTTCGTGCTAACTTTGGTTGCGGGAGAACCGATCCCCACAGGAGGAGCGAGCGTTGACGGATCCGGACGACAAGACCGAAATCGGCGGCGCCCAGACGGGCGGAGACGACTCGGATGCCGCCTTCAAGGTCCAGGATCGGCGCCACTGGGCGCGAGAGGATCGGGACGACGAAGAGACGGACGACTCCCCCTCGACTCGGCCCACCATCATCGAAAAGTACGAGGAGAGAGCCCGGGCCGCGGAAGCCAGGCTGCAGGAGTACATCGCCGCCTTCAAGGAGGCCCAGGCCGAGCACGATGCCTTTCGCGAGCGACTGGGGCGGGACGTCGACCGACGCGTCACGTTGCAGTTCGGCGAATTGATATCCGAGCTGCTTCTGTCCGTGGATGACCTGGAGTTGGCCCTTCACCACGCCGAGCAGGTACCCGAGGCGAAGCCGCTCGCCGATGGCGTCGCCCTCGCGCGGGATCGCTTCCTGGCCGCCCTGGAGAAACGTGGCGTCGAGAAGCTCGATCCGGCCGGCGACGAGTTCGACCCGAACACATCGGAGGCCCTTCGCGTGGACCCGGTCGACGATCCGGATCGTGACGGCAAGGTCACCGAGACCCTCCGGCCCGGTTACCGCCTCGGCGACCACGTGGTCCGGCCTGCGCGCGTGGCCGTCGGGCGCGTGGTCTAGCTGTGCCGGTGCGATGACGACGACAAGGTGATCGATGACGGCACGGTGAGCCGCCTCGACCCTCGTGCGTGGACGACCCTCCGGGAGTCGCCCCGTCACGCTCTCCGGGTGGCGGCCGCGCTCGTGCTGGTGCTCGGCGTGGGCTCGGCAATCGACTCCCTCGCCGGCGCGACCCGAAGGGCGGTCGTTGCCGCGGTCCACGTTCACTCGACGTTCAGCAATGGGATTCTCTCGATTCCGGAGATCGCCCACCAGGCGAGCGAGAGCGGGGTCGAGGTCGTGATCCTGACCGACTCGTTACTGACCGAGGTGACGTACGGTGTCCGGCCGCTGGATCGCCTGGGTATCCCGGGGCTGAACCGCCGGAAGCGACCCGGCGTTCTCGATCACGGCGTCGAGCGGTATCGGGAGGCGATCGACGAAGCACGCCGACGGTTCCCCGATGTCCTGATCGTCCCCGGCGTCGAGGCCGCCCCGAGCTACTACTGGCAGGGCTCACCGTGGAGCGGGCTCTCGCTGCACGACTTCGACCGGCATCTGTGGATCGCGGGGCTCGGGGACCCCGAGGTGGAGCAGTTGCCGGTGATCGGCAACGAGACCTGGTCGAACACAACGCTTGGCTGGCACCGAGTGTGGCCGCCGCTGATCGTTCTCGGAGCGGGTGCCATTGCGTTGCAGGTGCCCGGGCGACGTAGGCGCATGTCGCGCTCGATTGCCCTCGTCCTGTTCGTGCTGGGGCTAGCGTGGGCCTGGAACAACTACCCCTTCGGCGATGTGGCGCTACCGCACCACGGCCGCCACGAGCCGGAATCGTTCCAGCGACTGATCGACTTCGTCAAGGCGCGCGGCGGAGTGATCTACTGGAGCTACCCCGAGGCGTCCTATCCCGACGTGACCGTCGGAGGCGCCACGATGGTCAGCGGGCCTCATCCCGACGACCTCCTGGAAACCGACGGGTACGACGGCTTCGAAGGTCTCTATGGGGACGACGTCACCGCAACGGAGCCAGGGAGACAGTGGGATCGTGCTCTTCTCGCCTACGTTCGCGGTGAGCGCCGCACGCCACCTTTCGTCGTCACCGGCATCGACTTCCACGGAAATGCGGGCGCCGTGGACGCCTGGGGGGATCTCGACGGCGGCAGGACGATCCTGCTGCTCGAAGAGCGTTCCGAGGCCGCCGTGCTCGCGTCCCTGCGCGGCGGACACGCCTACGCGACGTTCATGGGACTCGAAGAGAAGTTCCGGCTCGAGACGTTCGAGGTCGTCCCACGCGACGGTGAGGCGGGGACCCACGGGGACGAGGTTCACGGTAGCGCTCCGGTCACGGTCCGAATCGCGTTGAGCTGGGAAGACGCGGCACCGACCGGCGAGCCCCCGTTCGAACTCCGGCTGATCGTCGACGGACGTGTCGTGAGCCGGTGGGCCGATCCGCTCCCCATCGAGATCGAGGTGGAGCATCCCCTGCCCCCCGGCCGCCACTATTTCCGCGTGCTGGGAGCCGCGGGACGCCTCAATCGTGTGGTCTCGAACCCTGTCTTCGTGGAGGTGAAGTGAGGCAGGGCGATCACCTTCGACGCCGCGATAGGTAGTCGTCCAGCGCGGTGCGCCACGGCCTCGGTGGCCTGCCCGTCAACGAAGCGAGCCTCGCCGTGCTCAGCGCCGAGAACGCGGGACGTTGCAGCGCGCCTTCGGGCTCGGCTCGGGTACGCACTTCCACCGTATCCGCCAATCCCATGGACTCGACGATCGCCCTCGCCAGCTCGAGGCGACTGCACGAGCCCTCGTTGACCGCGTGGACCACGCCGGTCGCTGCCGCGTCGAGCAGAGCGAGGATGGCCTCCGCCAGATCCGGTGCATACGTCGGCGACGACACCGGGCTCTCCACGACCTCGAGCCGCTTCCGTTGCCGTGCCTGCGACGCGATGGCGTCGACGTAGTGCGGTCGGCTCGGTCGGCCCGATCCGTAGAGGGTCGAGGTTCGAACGACCAGAGCGCCGGGAAACGCGTCGAAGACCCTGCGCTCTCCCTCCAGCTTGGACTCGCCGTAGACCTGCAACGGGCCAACAGGATCGTCCTCGACGTACGGCTCGGTGTTCGAACCGTCGAAGACGTAGTCGGTGGACACATGGACCAGTGGGATCCCCCGTGCGGCGCAGGCCCGCGCCACGGCTCCCGGCGCATCCCGGTTTACCCGAAAGACCTCGCTGCGATGCTCGGGTAGCTCGGCCTTGTTGACGTCGGTGAAGGCTGCGGCGTTCACGACCGCGCCGGGCGCGAGAGCGTTCACGCCGGTCTCGACCGTTTCCGGGCGGCCGAGGTCGAGCTCCGCCGGCGAGACGGTACGGTGGGGACGCCCGAGGCGCTCGAGCCGTGCCACCATGGCGCTGCCGAGGAGCCCCGAACGGCCCAGCACCAGGATCACCGGCGACTCCACAGCGGCCACGCTCACTCCTGCCCGTGGTGCACGTCGAGAAACTTCCCGATCCCGCGCAGGTCGATGGTGAAGCGGAACTCCTGCCGGCGGGCCGTGGTGTAGTCGCGTTCGAAGTACTCGGCCAGGAAGCCGCAGCACTGGGTGTAGTACTCGGCGCGATACCGCTTCTGCGGGAACTTGGAGAGAGTCGTGTTCGTCGTCGGATCCTTGCCCGGGTTCGCGGTGAAGGACCCGGCCAGATCCAGCCGGAGCTTCCCTCCGAGCAGCACGAGTCCCGTGTCGAGCGCCAACTGCGTGTCGTCCGCACGGTCCACCGAAACGAACTGACCGCCGATCGAGCAGGCCTTGCCCTCGGTGTGCACCACGGAGAACCCGGCCCGAAACATCCTGTTCCGCGCCGATCCCGATAAGCTGACATTCTGAACGTGGCGGTAGATGGGATGCCAGTCCGCCCTCAGGTCGAAGCTCATCGACCGATTCGGATTGTAGCGACCCGTCAGCGTCACGGGAGAGGAGTTGCTGGTTTTCTCACCTACCCCGTCGCCGTCCCGGTCGGCGCAAGTAATGATGTTGTCCATCGAACGACGCTGGACGAGCTCCAGAGATGCGATCTCGAGTGACTCCGCCGGGCCTGAGTCGGCTCCCAGCGGCTCGGGGAGCCCCTGCGGCTCGAGGACGGGGAAGGGCTCCAGCTCGGCCGGAGAGCTGGCGTCGCCGCTCGGCCACATGATCGCCTCGCCGCTCCCGAGAGGCGCCGGCGCCTCCGCCCTGGGCCTCTTGACGAACCACACGCTACGGATCCCGTAGGTCAGAAGGTTCTCCGGCGCGATGAGATCGACCTCGTCGTAGCGGATGACCCGATCGGATTCGTCGAAGCCCTCCCTGAAGGCGTACGCCACACGGGGCTCGATGAGGTTCTTGACCTTGGTGTTCTTGCCTTCGCGGTCGTAGACCCGAGAGATCTTCGGTCCGACGATGTCAATGGAGGCTCCGCCGACCCCGCGGACCAGGGGGTCGTTAACACCGGTGACACCTCCTAGCCCGGGATCTCCATCGGTCTGGCTGTAGGCGGTCAGCCGGTAGGCGAAGGTCGGGTTCACCTCGAGCCAGGGAAGCTGGGACAGCGGAACCGACACGGTGGGGAACAGATCGACGCGGTAGTAGTCAGCGTCGACGTTGGGACCGAACTGCTGGATCGCGGCCAGCGACGACAGGTAACTCATATAGAACGGGGACTTTCCGAGCTGTCGGTTCCGTCCTCGAAGCTCGACCTCCGGGAGCGTCTGCTGGACCAGGGTGTCGTTCCCACCCACAGAGAAGACGATCTGCTCACGACGAAAATCACGGATGTTGACGCTGGTCCAGGCCCCGTTGCGGGTGAACTCCAGGCGGGCCTGAACCGACGGCGAGGAGACGAGACGGATGTCGCGCTCGAAGTCGCTGAAGTAGTTGAAGTCGCTTATCTGGTTGATGTCGGCGACCATCCGGAATCCGTTCAGGAACTGCTGGGTCTGTTTGTAGGACGCACGCCACCGCGAACACGGCGGCTGGTCGCAAACCGCCGGTCCGGCCACCTTGTCGTTGATGTAGAACCCGCTCAGGATTCCGGCGCCCGACCGGTTGGGCACGAATCGCAAGTCGCCCCCTGCCCCGAAACCGGCCTTGGTGTAGTACTCGCCCACGACCGTCACATCGGCGCTGTCGCCGATGGGAATGAACAGCGCCTGGCTGATGACGTTGCCCCGCTCTTCGGTGCTGCCGAAGTCAGGAAGGAGCAAGCCGACGGAACGATCCTGTTTCACCGGCCAGAGCATGAAGGGGAGATAGAAGACGGGCACCTTCCCCGCTTTGAGCCTCACGTTCCACATCCTGGCGTAGCCCTCGGCCTTGATCTTCGCGGTGGAGACCGAAAACGACCAGTACGGGACGGGCTGCGTGCAGGTGGTCACGTTGGCGGACTCGAGCTTCACGCGGTCTTCGCCGATCTTCTCGACCTTGCCGGCGGTGACGAAGAACTCGGGCTCGACGAATCCCATGGCGTCCTCGATCGCGCCCTGATCGAGCTCGAGGTCGTAGGTCATGCGCGAGCCGGAGATCCTGTTCACGCCCCAGACAGCGAGGACGTTGCCTTCGGCCTCGATGAAGCGCTGTTCCCGGAGCACGACGCGGTCGGCCTGGAACTTCGAGCCACGCCAGGCAACGGTGACCGAACCTTCCAGAACGACCTCGCCGGTCTCGGTCTCCTGAAACTGGTCTGCCCAGACCTCGATGCCTCCAGGCAGGCTGCTGGCCGCGCGGTCACCGCCCGTCGAGGAGCCGTCAGGCTCGGCGGCGGACGATGCGACACCGACGGGCAGACACAGCACGAGCGCGAGGAGAACGAGCCGGGTGGGGAGTGCGGGCCGTATTGTCATGGGACTGGCCACGCAGCAACGGATCGACCCACGGTCTGCGGGTTGGGGCTTGCCAGGCGCACGCACTCGAGGGCCTTGCGATCCGAATTCCTCCAAGAAAGAAGTCTATACCAAATCCCGTTGCCGGCGGCCAAGAACCGCGCCAAGCACGGGATCGAGCCTCCGCAAGCCGGTCCGACCCTCCGAATCAGAATTGATCCAGATATGGGATGAACGTTGCATCGGGAGGCGCGGAAGCGGCCGGTGGCTCGCCGCCGTCGAGTCTCCGCAGCATCGGTATCGCTCGCCCGCGCGGGCGGAATCGAACCGGTAGGCCGGGAGTCGCTGCCGCCCCCCCGCGCGGCAGCCAGCTATACCACCGGCGCCGGCCACGGGAGCGAGCCTCGTTCGCGCCCATCGCCAACACCGTCGCGAACAACTGCGGGTCGTCGTCTACCACTTCGATCTCACGGACGATCCAGACGTCCCCGCCGTCCACCGTCGCAAGGTAGCCGGCGAACTTGCCATCCCGAAGGGCGACCTGGAATCGAGACGACAGGTCGGTTCCGTCCAGGCGACTGAAGAAGCTCCGCGACCGTTCGATCAGGTACTCCCAGTACGCGCGATCGCGGAGGATCGCCAGAGGGCGTTCGAGGGAACAGCGGTCGTGGGTTCGAATGATGTCGTCCAGATGGGCGGGCGTCATCGGCGTCAGGCTCCAACCCGGAGGCGGATCGTGGAGCTTCCGTCGGATCTCACCCCAGGCTTCCTCGGCGGCCAGCTCGAGGAATCCCAGTGCGCGATACAAGGCCGTACCCACGTCGGAAAACAGCAAGGCGGCAATGTCTCCCCGCCGTCGAGCTTCGTCGAGAACCTCCCGGATCAGTGCCGACGCATGCCCCCGCCCGCGCAGGGCACGGGGTGTGAAGACCGCGCCGATCCCCGCAACGGTCCCCTGGCGATCGTACAGTCGGACTCGCGGTTGATAGAGCTTGAGGCTCGAGAGGATCGAGCCGTCGTCATCGAGCCACACCAGGTAGCTGAGATGGTCGTGTGCCCAACCGGTGGTGCTCAGGTCCGCCCAGAACGAGCGATAGTCTTCGAAGGAAAGCCCGGCACCCCACAGAGCGTACGACTCCCGATAAATGGCGTCGATGTGGTGGCTGCGAGCCTCGGTTAGGCGTGGCACGACGAGCGGTCAGCCTACCACGCTGTTGTGGGTGAAGCGAGGGCGGGACGCGTCAGTTCATGACCTTGGGGCACCGGCAGCGGTTCAGGCGCCGGTTGCAGGCGAGGCAGTAGCCGTTCTTCTCGAAGAACTCGGCCATCTCCTGCTGCCAGGCGTCGAGAATCGAGAGCCGATCGAGGACGGTCAACCTTCCCGAGACGGCAGAATCCTCGAACCAGCCACGCATGTTTGAAAGCGAGTGATGAAATGCCTGACGGAGGTCGAAAATAGTCATGGCAACCCCTAGGCCAGGCAATTTACCTGTGAATCGAGCCTCTGGCCATGGATTTCGCAAGCTCGGTGCGGCACATCTGCCGCAATGGCCAGCGCGGCTTCTGTGGTGGGGAGACCCGACGGCGCCCACTGTGGAAGACCTGTGCATGGATCCGGCGGCGCGCTTCCGCGTCTCTTTCGGGCCCAACCCGCCTCCGGCGAGGAGCAGCGGCACAAATCACCTGTTATCAATATTTTACGACCCACACCCTTTTGAATCCCCTGGTTTTGAGGGTCTTTTGGATCTTCGCGTGGGATTTCCACAGCGATCAGGCACCTCCGGAGGATCCGGGTCGGCTCACCTTCGACGGTAGCGCGGAAACCGGGACCGGCGTAAGCTAGATTTCATGAGAGTTACACGAGTTTCCGCATGCCTATTCGTGTTGGTGGTTGTCGCGGCGGGCATCGGCTCCGGTGCCCAGGACGGCGAGGTCCCGAGGTACACCAACGAGGACCTCGAACGCTTCGGCCCACCCCAGACTCCTGCCCCTGATCCCCCAACACCCTCGGTCGAAGACATCGACCGGCAGTGGGATTTCGTGCAGGAGCATCTCGATCGTGAGCGCACGAGAATCGAAACCGATCGCGCGCTGAGCATCGAGGAGTCGCTGGCCGAGCCGGCGCTGGCGCCGGAAAATGACCGGTACGTCGGATATCCGATCTACGGTCGCTTCGGCTACAACGGATCCCCCTACCGTTACCCTCCCGGTCGCCGCGACGACTACATTCGAGTCCCCAAGAGGCCCCCGTACGATCGGAGGACGGCCCGCCATGGCTACTACGTTCCCCGCAAGGACCCGCCGCCACCCCCGGCGAAGTACCGTCACCCCCGCAACGGGAAGCGTGGATCGGAGACGATCAGCGACGGTCATCGCGGCCGCGCCGGGGGGCAAGTGCAAGGACGGGTCGTCAGCCGCGGCAGCCCGAGTCGTTCCCGCAGCCCCGGCAAGGTGACGACCAGCAGTGGGAGCCGCGGTCGCTCCCCGAGCGGAAGCCGCGCCAGCAGCGGAAGCCACGCCGGTGGCTCCAGTCGAGGCACCGCCGGCGGCAGTCGTTCCGGCGGTCGCTCGAGCAGTCGAGGCAGCAGTAGTCGCCGGTAACACTCTCCGCAACCGAAAAAGAAAAGGCCGGAGCTCTCGCTCCGGCCTTCGTGTTTCCGTTGGGGTCGGACCCTACGCCAGGAACTCGCGAAGGTGTCGGCAGTCCTGCGCCGACTGGATCTTCTTGAGCGCCGTGGCCTCGATCTGACGTACGCGCTCGCGCGACAGGCCCATGACGCGTCCGATCTCTTCGAGGGTGTAGGGCATGTCGCGACCGAGACCGAACCGCAGTCGGATGATCTCCCTCTCACGGGCGTTGAGGACTTCCAGGGTCGCCTCGACCTTTTCCCGAAGCTCGCGGTCGACCGTCTTCTCGAGCGGAGACGGGGCATTCGGGTCGGCCACGAACCTCAGCAGCCCCGGGCTGTCCTCGGCGGACCCGAAGTCCTCGAGGGCCTGGGGATCCTGAACGACGCCGAGAATCTCCTCGACTTTCACGACCGGCATCCGCAGCTTCTTCGCGATTTCCTGCGGCGTCGGCTTACGGCCCAGCGTCTCGCCGAGCTCACGGGAGACGCGGGAGATCTTCTTGATCTTCTCGTTGACGTGCACCGGGATCCGGATGACCCGGGCCTTGTCGGCGATGGCACGCTCGATCGCCTGCTTGATCCACCAGTAGGCGTACGTCGAGAACTTGTTGCCGCGCTCGTACTCGAACTTTTCCACGGCCTTCATGAGCCCGATGTTGCCTTCCTGGATGAGGTCCATGAAGGAGATCCCGTGATTGAGATACTTCTTGGCGATGTGCACGACGAGGCGCAGGTTTGCCAGGATCAGCGCATCACGGGCGTGATCGATGTGGCGCTTGTGTCTCCGGGCATCGCGCAGCAACGCCGAGACGCGCGGCTCCTTGTGCTCGCGTCCGTAGAGGAGCAGCCGCGAGTAAAAGGCCTCGAGGAGATCCAGGGGCCACTCTCGGCCCCGCTTGGGACCCTCCACGTCACCTTCGAGAGTGTGCTGGCGGCAGTTGGCCGGCAGCTTCAGCGCGACCTTGGCGAGGCCCTCTCGCCCCTCCTGGAGCTCTCGAGCCAGCGCCACCTCTCGGGTCTCGTCGATCAGCGGCGTTGCGCCCATCTCTCGGAGATAAATGGGCAGGATCGCCGCGGTCGGCTTGTCCCGCTCGAGCTCACGCTCGAGTCGGCGACGGGGCGTCGTCGGCTCTCCCGAAATGTTGTCGAGGGAATCGTTCATCTCGTCACCCGTCTGTTCGGGCTCGATTGCCTCGTTGAAAATCGTCTTGCGCATCATCGTTCTAGCTACCTCGTTGGGCCCGCACACCGATGCACGGTGTCCACTGTGTCTGCCTTCATTGAAAGATCCGCGCCAACCCCGACAGGAGGACTTTTGTCGACTTATTAACCTGTACAAGCGGTTTCTATTCGATGGAAAGCTCCATGAAAAAGGAAATTAACTATAAAAATATCATCCGATGTTCAGCCAACAGCATCGGATCCGGTCAGATCGTCGGAGGCTCTGCACCGGGTACGGTCACAATGACGCATTTAGCGCAAGTCCCTGAGGACCGTGCCGTTTCGGCACGGCCGCGAGTGCTGCCCGGTCGGTCGTGTGGTAGCCTTGCAGCTCCCATGAGAAACCTGCGCGTGGCTCTCGCACAGATCGCCCCGAAGCTGGGCGATACGGCTGCCAATCTGACCCTCCACCTGGACACGATCGAGGCGGCTCGCCGAGACGGTGCCGATCTCGTGGTCTTTCCCGAGCTCTCCCTGACCGGATACCTCCTCAAGGACCAGGTTCCGGAGGTGGCCTCGAGCCTGGAATCGCCTGAGATCCAGCGGCTGGCCAAGGCCTCACGCTCGGTCGATGTGCTGGTCGGCTTTGTGGAAGAAGCTTCCGGTCACCGCTTCTACAACGCCGCGGTCTTCTTCTCGAACGGCGAACCGGTGCACGTGCACCGGAAGGTCTACCTGCCCACCTACGGGATGTTCGACGAGGGCCGCGACTTTGCCGCCGGGGACCGGATTCGTGCCTTCGATGCTCCCTTCGGGCCGGGAGGCGTGCTGATCTGCGAAGACATGTGGCATCCGACGACGGCATGGCTTCTCGCCCAGCAGGGCGCCGAGGTGCTGTTCGTCCCGTCCAGCGGGCCGAGCCGCGGGGCTCGGCGTGGACGCGGCATCACCAGTGTTGCCGTGTGGCACGACCTGGCCAAGGTGACGGCACAGCTCCAGACCGCGTTCGTGGTCTACGTCAACCGCGTCGGCTGCGAGGACGGGCTGATCTTCGGCGGTGGCTCGGTCGCCGTCGACCCGTTCGGCCGTACGATCGCCGCTCTCCCGGCGCTGGACGCCGAGACGACGGTGGTCGAATTGGATGCCGAAGTGCTGCGACGGGCCCGTACCGCGTACCCGTTGTTGCGCGACGACGATCTCGACCTCGTCCACCGCGAGCTGGGCCGGCTCCGCGCCGAGCGGTACGACCTGCCCGAGGAGGCCCTCGAGGAGAGCTCGCGAGGTCGCCGCAGGGCCGAGCCGTGAGCCCTCGCGACCGATCCACTGTCCCCGAGTCCGACCTTTCCATCGACCCGCGCGAAACCGTGCGCATCCTGACCGGTTTCATCCGGGCCGAGGTAGAGCGGACCGGGGTGTCGAGGATGGTGGTCGGCCTGTCGGGCGGACTCGACTCGGCGGTGGCCGCCTACCTCGCGGCCCGCGCCCTGGGGTCCGAGTCGGTGGTCGGGGTGTTGATGCCCTGCCGCACGAGCAGCCCCGATTCAGCCGCCGATGCCGAGAAAGTGGTGGGCGCCCTCGGGATCATGGGCGAGAGGATCGACATCAGCACCATCGTCGATGCGTATTCGACGCTGCTCGGACGGGTTTCCAGGAATCGTCTGGGGAACATCATGGCGCGGGCGCGCATGACCCTGCTCTACGATCGCTCCGTCATCCACCGCGCGCTGGTGCTCGGCACCAGCAACAAGACCGAGCTGTTGCTGGGTTATGGAACCCTGCACGGCGATCTCGCCTCCGCGATCAACCCCCTGGGCGATCTCTACAAGACCCAGGTCCGCGCGCTCGCGGCCCACCTCAAGGTGCCGCTTTCCATCCGTCGCAAGCCCCCCAGCGCCGACCTGTGGCCCGACCAGTCGGACGAAGGGGAGTTCGGCTTCTCCTACGACGAGGCCGACCGGCTGCTTGCGCTACTGATCGACGCCCGGGTAAGCCGTGCGACCGCCATCGCGGCAGGATACAAGGCGACGCTCGTGGATCGGGTGACCCGGCTGGTGGTCCGCTCACACTTCAAACGCCGGCTCCCGGTGATCGCGAAGGTCTCGACCCGCTCGGTGGGCTGGGATTTTCGTTACCCGCGCGACTGGCGATCTTAATTTCAGCCGTGTCCGGCACGCTGTACATCGTCGCCACGCCCATCGGCAATCTGGAAGACACGTCGCCCCGGGTCCTGCGGGTTCTGGAGTCGGTGAGCTGCGTGGCGTGCGAGGACACCCGCCGCACCCGGCGACTCCTGAATCGATTCGGCGTGAGCACCCGCACGCTTTCGTGCCACAAGTTCAACGAACGCGAGCGGCTCGAGAAGGTGCTCAGGATCCTGCGCGACGGCGATGACGTCGCGCTGGTCTCCGACGGCGGCACGCCGGCCGTCTCGGACCCCGGCGCCTTGCTGGTCAAGGCGGCTCGGGACGAGGGAATCCGGGTCTCGCCGATTCCAGGACCGTCCGCGCCCGTCGCCCTGCTCTCGGCCAGTGGCGAGTCCGGCGGTCGCTTCCTGTTCGAGGGCTTCCTGCCGCACCGGGCCGGGGAGCGGCGGCGGCGGTTGCGAGAGCTGCGATCGTTTCACGACACCATCGTTTTTTTCGAGTCCCCACGGAGGATCCGGGACAGTCTCGCCGACCTTCGCGAGGTCATGGGGGAACGGGAGATCGTCGTCGGGCGGGAGCTGACCAAGATCCACGAGACCGTCTTGCGCGGCACACCGGCCGAGGTCCTGGAGTCGCTCCCCGATCCCGAGGTGCGCGGCGAGATCACCGTGATCGTCACGGCGTGCGATCCCGACGCCTCGGGATCGACGGAGGCCCGCTCCGGCCGCGTGCTGGAGGCGTGGACAGAGTCGCTGGCGCAAGCCGGTGGCGATCAGCGGGACGCGCTGCGCCTGACCGCGCGCAGGCTGGGCATGAAGCGAGCCGAGCTCTACCGTCTGCTGGCGGAGCTGGGTGAGGTCCGGTAGCACGCCCAGAGCGGGCTGCCTATACTGCGACGGTGGAGCCGACCCGGCTCGCGTCGAGAACACGCGGTGGCCAAGAAAAAGAAACTACCCGGGGGTCCGTCGCTCGCAACGAATCGCTCCGCGCGACACGAGTTTCACCTCCTCGAGCGTTACGAGGCCGGCATCGCCCTGACCGGCACCGAGGTCAAGTCGGCCCGTCTGGGGGCGGTCAACCTCAAGGACGCCTATGCCCGGGTGCGCGACGGGGAGGTCTTTGTCCACAACCTCCACATCAGTCCCTACGCCAAGGGCAACCGCGAGAACGTCGATCCCGTGCGAACGCGGAAGCTGCTCCTTCGTGCCCGCGAGATCCGGAAGCTGGCCAAGTCCACCGAGACCACCGGCCTCACCATCGTCGCCACACGCATGTACCTCAAGGACGGCTGGATCAAGATCGAGCTGGCGGTCGCCAAGGGCAAGAGACTTTACGACAAGCGAGAGTCGAAGAGGACACGAGAGGTAGAGCGGGAGATGGCCCGGGCGCGAGGATCGCGCGAGGCCTAGGCTCCTAGGTCGGGTCGTCCGACTTTCGGATCAGCTGCTTGATCTCCGCACTGTTGCCCGGCGCCTCGGCCTGGCAGAGAATCGCGGCGTTCGCGCCGGCAAGCTCGGGCACGTCGAAGATCGCCTCGACCCGACCGTCCTGATCGGTGACATCCGAGAACAGCTCCTTGGGGCGCTCCTTGGTGGAGATCAGCTTGACCGTGACACGGATGCCGCCCACCGGGCGGTCCGACGATTCGGCCACCACCCTGAGCGACACCGTCGGCCGGGTTCCTTCCACGAAGACCTGCTGCTGCTCCATCTCGAGCCGAATGCGCTCGACGCCGACCTCCTGGGACAGGAAGTCCTGGACGACCTCGTCGAGGCTGCGATTCGTGATGATGTTGTATCCGAAAGGTTTCGGCCCCTCGGGGTCGAATCTGCCGTTGCGGATCTCGCGGATGAGCTCCTGGTGCTGGCCCTCCATGAGCTTCATCACGGCCTCTTCCGAGTATTCCGTGGAGCCGGCCAGCTCTTCATAGGGCAAGCGCCGGGTGGTCAGGATCTCCCCGCCACTGTAGACGAGGCTCTCCACCATCGGGTTCGACCGACCCTTGTCCTCGGTCTGGACGTGGAAGATCCGTCCGTCGAACTCGACGTCGGTGTTGTATCCGGTGATCATCCTGGGGACAAAAGTAGTTAGGCGACCGCCCCGATGTCAAGACAAGAAAATCCCGACACCCCGAGGATGCCATAGAATGGGACTCATGGGGAATGCGGTGAGTCTCGACAATGTGGCCAAGTCCTTCAACGGTCATCGCGCCATCGACGGCCTGACGCTCGAAATCCCCGAGGGCTCCATCTTCGGTCTGCTGGGCCGCAACGGCGCCGGCAAGACCACCACGATCCGGATGATCATGGACATCATCCGCCCCGATTCGGGTGGGATTCGCGTTTTCGGCAAGCCGATGGACGAGTCGATCAAGGATCGAACCGGCTATCTCCCCGAGGAGCGCGGACTGTACCCCAAGATGCGTGTGCTCGACATGCTCCAGTTCCACGGAACCGTGAAGAACCTCTCGCCGTCCGAGGCCAGAGAGGCGGCGAGTCGCTGGCTCGATCGACTCGAGCTCGGCGACTGGAAGTCGAAGAAGGTCGAGGAGCTCTCCAAGGGCATGCAGCAGAAGGCGCAGTTCATCGCGGCGGTGATGGCCGAGCCCGAGCTGCTGATCCTCGACGAGCCGTTCTCCGGAATGGACCCCGTGAACCAGGATCTCCTGAAAGATCTGATCCTGGAGCGCAACCGCAACGGCTGCACCATCATCTTCTCGACGCACGTCATGGACCAGGCCGAGCGGTTGTGCCGGGAGATCGCCCTGATCGATCGCGGCCGCGCCGTGCTCAACGGCGAGCTGGCGGCAATCAAGGAGCGGCTCGGAACCAATGCGGTGCAGGTGGAGTTCGACGGGGACGGCTCGTTCCTGAAGGACCTGCCCATGGTGGATCGGGTCTACGAGTACGGCCAGTACGTCGAGATCCGGCTCCGGCCCGGCGCCGATCCCCAGGATCTGCTCCGGGCCTCGACGGCCTCGCTCGAGATCCGACGCTTCGAGATCATGACGCCCACGCTCCACAACATCTTCATCCAGCAGGTCGGCGGAGATGCACCCGATGCGTAAGGTCCTGATGATCGTCCGCCGCGAATACATCGAGGCCGTTCGCAAGAAGGCGTTCTGGATCGGGATGCTTCTGTTTCCCCTGCTGATGGGCGCGATGTTCGTGGTGCCCATCGGTCTATCGCAGGTCAATCCCGAACGTCAGAAGACCCTCGTGATCGTCGACGAGACCGGACGGCTGGCTGGAACCGTCGCCAAAAGGCTGGCGGAAGAGACGCTGGCGGACGGAACTCCAGAGTACGTCGTCGAGTCGATCGAGGCGACTCGCCCGGCCGACGAGATTCGTCGCGAGCTCGAGCCCAGGATCCTCGAGGGAAAGCTCTACGGCGTG
>Ga0316194_10000989_pt1 | contig 19360 bp, 16 predicted proteins | sample CroRivsedime1_MG_FD_204936 | JGI IMG/M metagenome (GOLD analysis project Ga0316194, IMG submission 204936) | Coastal sediment microbial communities from Maine, United States - Cross River sediment 1 | ecosystem: Environmental > Aquatic > Marine > Coastal > Sediment | place: USA: Maine...
GGCCTTGGCGTGGCGCGCGGGGGTGATACGGAAAGCCTGGCGAATCAGCAGGCGGAGCAGGGGATAGAGCAGCTTCAGGACCAGCCGCTGCCAGGCCGGGATTCGCGGGCTGTTCGCACCCCAGGCGTGCTGGGTGAGATCACGGTCATCGAGGATGTGGTGGTAAACCCAGACCTGCAGATCCACTCCGCAGCGGTCCACGCGCGCTTCGAATTCGAGCCGCTCGGGCGTAGGCCGCAGAAACTCGGCCTGTTCGGGCCGCTCGGCGGCATAGCGGCCCCACAGGTAACGCAGGATCTCGGGCGAGTTGCCGATGGAAGAGCGCACGGCGCCGCTGCGAAATTTCAGAACCGGCACGGTGCGGCCGAGGAAAAAGGCGCCCAGCGCACCGCCCATCGGTTGCTCGAGGTAAGCGACGCCCAGCCGGTCCATGCACCAGCGGACTTTCTCGACGAAATGGCTGGCCGAGATCGTTTCGAGCGCAAGGTCCGGCACCCTGGCCGGTGCGGCGATCGCGCTGAGCGAGATGGCCCAGCGCCAGAGCAACGCCAGCAGCACCAGCGCAATGGCGCCGGCCACGGACAGGCCCCACCAGGCGACGATCACCGGCAGCAGGAACAGGAACAGGCTGTGCAGCAGTAATCGGCGTCCGGTCATATGGCTTTCCTAGCGATTTGCTTCGAGCGCGGCGATACGTTCCTCCAGCGGCGGGTGGCTCAGGAACAGCCGTTTCAGGCCGCCGCCCACGCCGCCGGAAATGCCGAACGCGGCAAACTCGCCCGGCAGGTCTTCCGGCTGCTGCCCCCGCTGCAGGGCGCGCAGCGCGCCGATCATCTTGGAGCGCGCGGACAACGCGGCGCCACCCTGGTCGGCGCGGAATTCGCGCCGGCGCGAGAACCACATGACGATGGTGCTGGCCAGGATGCCCAGGACGATCTGGGCGACAATCGAGGTGATGTAGTAGGCCGGCCCGTAGCCGCGCTCGGTCTTGAAGACCACGCGGTCGACCACGTGGCCCACGATGCGCGAGAGGAACACGACGAAGGTGTTGACCACGCCCTGCAGCAGGGCCATGGTCACCATGTCGCCGTTGGCCACGTGTGAAACCTCGTGGCCGAGCACGGCTTCCACCTCGTCCGAATTCATATTCTGCAAGAGTCCCGTACTGACCGCGACCAGGGCTGAGTTGCGGCGCATGCCGGTAGCGAAGGCATTCGGTTGCGGGGACTGGAACATGCCCACTTCCGGCATCGCGATGCCGGCCGCCTGCGCCTGCCGGCGGACCGTTTCCACCAGCCAGCGCTCGGTGTCGTTGCGGGGCTGGTCGATCACTTTCACGCCCATCGCGCGCTTGGCCATGAATTTGGATAGCGCCAGCGAGATGAAGGAACCGCCGAAACCGATCACGGCGGACAAGACCAGCAGCGCTTGCAGATTCAGATCAACGCCGTTCTCCGCCAGGATGCCTTCAATACCGAAAACCTGGAACACGATGCTGATCAACACCAGAACGGCCGCATTGGTGGCCAGGAAAAGCAGGATGCGCATCATTTGCGATAGAACCTCATGTAATCGACTGCACAGGCTGTAAAAATTCTTGCCAATGCATCATTTTTCAAGGGCCATCGTCAAAAACATTGGGAACTTCGCCGTGCACGCCGTGGCCGGCCTGCAAGCCGGGTCTTACTGAGGGGCCTCGGCCGACCCTCGCCTCGCGAGGTCCTCCTCGACGAAGCGCATCAGGGCCTCGGCGATCGCGGTGCGGGGATAGTCGTTCTTGTCCACGAAGTGGCGGCCGATGAAGGGATGCTCCTCGGCGATCGGCACGGCCGCCGCCCAGTGGTCTGCGTTGAGGTAACCCATCAGGGTGCTGCCCGGTATCAACTGGTCGTAGAAAATCACCTGGCTGTCGTTGCGCGGGTCGATCTGGCTGAGTTTCTTGTGCGTGACTTTGAGAATGGACGATATGCGGTCAGGCAGCGGGTAGGTAACCAGGGAATAATAGGGAATCCCGTCCGGCAACGGGTGTTCGTTGAGCCAGTCCTGTCGCACGCTCGGCCGCAAGCTTTCGACGCCTTTGCCGTCCCCGGCTGAGCAGTCCGCCTCGGGCGCGTGGCGCAGCAGGTCGAGCTGACCTTCCGTAGCGTCGTAGGCCAGCGGCGAACCGCCCACGGCGCCGGCCACGCTGACCACGGCGGCCACGTAGGGAAGGATTTCGGGGTAGTCGACCACGGCCGTCAGGATGTCCGGCGCACCTTTTGAATAGCCGACCAAGACGAGGCTACGGGGTTCGATTTCATCCGCATGCTTAAGAATCGCATCGCGTATCTGCCGCGCATTGGTATCGGTCCCGGACAGGCCGTCGACTTTCAGAACATAGCTGTCGTATGCGAACTGACCTATGTGCTCCGAGAATTCGTTCTGGTAGTTCATCCAGTTTTGAATGCATTCCCAGCCCACGCCGGGCACGAAGGCGGCGATCAATTTGCGCCGGGCGGTTCCGAGGTCAACCGGCTCACCGGTGCCGGGCGGTTCTTTGCCGACCCGCACCAGCGCCTCGTCGCAGGGTCGGTAGTGCGGAAGTGCCTTGCCGTGGTCTGCCATGATGGCGCAAACCACTTCGCGGAAGCGCCCGCGCTGGTCGTTGATGCCGGCACGGTTTGCGGGCAACAGGGCCAGCGGCACGGCGTCGGTGGTGTAGGGCACGATGGGCTTGCTCGAACAGGCTGCCAGGAGCACGGCAACGAAGGTGCTCAAAACGAGGCGAATCAGGGTGTGCAGCGGTGGGGTCAAGCGCACTCGAATGTTCTCCAAAGGTGCAGGTTCGGCGCGGCCAGCATACAAGCCTCTGGCCTGTCTATCCAGTTGCCATGTATCCTCGCTGGTCATGGACAATCCACGCCCACAATATCCCTCCGTCAGCGACATGTTGCGGGACTGGCGGCCCCGCGAACCCGTGTACTGCATCCATCCACACGTCTACCGAAAAACGGTAAGGACATTTTTGCGGGGCTTTCCGGGACGCGTTCTGTACGCGGTCAAAGCCAATGACGACCCGGACGTGGTGCAGATTCTGCACCGGTCGGGGGTGGAGCATTTCGATTGCGCGTCCCTGGCCGAGGTCGCCCTGGTGCGGCGCTTGTGCCCGGAGGCGACCTGTTACTTGATGGTCCCGGTTACGCCGCGTGGCGATGCCGGCACTGCGCAGCGTGACTACGGCGTGCGGCATTTCATGGTCGATCACCCGGATCGGCTGGACTCGTTGGGCAGTGAAATCGACTATGGGGGGTGCGTGGTCTTCGCCCGGATGGCAGTCAGCCACGCTTCTGCGATGATGGACCTGTCGAGTAAGTTCGGCGCACCGCCTGGTGAAATACCGCGCCTGCTCACGCTTATTCGTGAGCGCGGCGCCGAACCCGCCCTGGCGTTCAATGTCGGCTCCCTGGTCACCCAACCGGAAGCCTATCGCCATGGCATCGAAACCGCTGCCGGGATCCTGTCGTCGCAGCCTTTCCAGGTCCGCCTGGTCGACATCGGTGGTGGTTTCCCCAAGGCGTATCCGGGGTTCCCGGTGCCGCCGATGGCCGATTATTTCGAGGCCCTAACGGAGTCCGCGCGCGCACTGCCAATGGCGCCTGGGGGCGAACTCATGGCCGAACCCGGCCGGGCATTGGCCGCACCGGGATTGTCCGCCGTGGTGGAAGTGCTGTTGCGTAAGGACGACCGGCTGTACATCAACGACGGGATGTACGGCATCTTCTGGGAATTGCGTTTCAAGGCCCATATGCGTTTTGCAGCGCGGGCTTATCGCGGCGGCGAGCTGCTGAAGGGAGCACTCGCGCCCTTCAGGTTATACGGGCCGACCTGCGACGCCTCTGACGTGTTACCGGGCGAAGTGGAGCTGCCCACGGGTATTCGTGCGGGCGATCACCTCGAGTTCGGGCAGATCGGCGCCTACAGCCTGAGCGGGCGAACCCGCTTCAACGGGCTCTACAGTGAGCGGATCGTGCACATCACGTCGCCCGATGAGCAGCCACCGGGCTGACGCTGCGCAGCCTGGCTACTCCGGCGTTGCCGCGGCCTTGACGATCAGCATCCGTGTGTAGTCGGGCGTCTTGTTCAGGGCATACGCCAGTTCGTCCGCCAGGAACTCGATGGAACGGTTCAGATGCGTCCGGTCGGTATGGCGCAAGGTGCCTTCCGTTTCCAGTTGGCTCAGCCCTTTGCAGACTTCGGCATACTCGAAGGGATCATTGCGCTGCATCGCTTCCTGGTGTGCAGCGGCGCGGGCTTTCCACTGCCTGCTGCACTTGCCGTCCCAGTGTTCGATGTAGTCCAGCAGTTGGCCGGCTTGCGAAGCGTCGAGGGGGCGGCGAACGGCGCTGACCACGTCCTGTAACGGCATGATCAGGGTCAGATCGTCCCGCTTGAAATAGACCTGGGCATAATCGGCGCCGTTGCTGCCGGCAAAGCGTCGCTTGCCGACCTGCTGGACGCGGCCGATGCCGTGGTGTGGATGATGGACGGCGGCGCCGCGGCTGATGTCTGTGGTCTGTTCTGCTAGTCTCATGCTGTGCGCGCGATGTCGACGAGTTGAATGTCGAAGTTGAGGGCCTTGCCGGCCAGTGGGTGGTTACCATCGACGGTGACGGAGTCTTCAGCGACCGATGTCACGGTCAGGTTAATGACCTGTCCATCCTGGCCCTGTGCCTGCAGTGCCATACCTTCGACCGGCTCCAGGTCGTCGGGCAGAGCGTCCCTGGGCACGTCCTGGATCATTTGCTCGTGGCGGGGGCCATAGGCCTCTTCCGGGGGGATATTCACCGACTTGCTGTCGCCGACCGCCATACCTTCGACCGCTTTTTCGAAACCCGGAATCACCTGGCCCGAGCCAAGCTCGAACTGCAGGGGATCACGACCGCTGGAACTGTCAAACTGCGTGCCGTCGTCGAGGGTTCCGGTGTAATGAATTTTCACGGTATCGCCTGGCTTGGCTTGGCTCATCAATTTCTCCTGCAAAATGATAGGGATGCACCCACGTCAGGCCGTCAAGTTTGACTGCCGGGCGGCCCGTGCTGGTGCCGTTATCGGATCGGTGGTTTGTGGGACGGATGCTAGCAACAAGCTGAAAATCATAGCATAAAAGCGTGCCGATTACGAGGGTCCAGGTGGCTAGAATTGCATCAGTTTCACCGCTACATAGGCTCCGTAGAGCCCCAGGATAATAGCCCCTTCGGGCCGTGTGACGCCGCGGCGGGTGATGAAGAACGCCAGCACGACGGTGGTGAGCACGAAGATGTAGGGCAGGTCGAAGTACAGCAATTGCCGCTCGAACCGCACACCGGAAATCATGGCCGCCAGCCCGATCGGCAACAAGGTATCCAGCACATTGCTGCCAATGATGTTGCCAACCGACAACTGGGTTCGCTTCTTGAGGATGGCGGAGATTGAAATGGACAGTTCCGGCAGGCTGGTGCCCAGGCCGATGACCAGCACGGAAATCACGGCTTCGCTGACGTCGAACGTCTGCGCAATGTGCACCACCGTGCTGACCGTGACCTCCGAACTGGCGATGACCACGACGAGGCCGGCAATCAGCGCCAGCCAGGAGCTGAGCCCACCTCCGGCCAATGCGCGGGGCCGTTCCTCGGGCACGTTGGCGCCGTTCATGAGCGCCAGCACGTAGGCGCCGTAGGTGCCCACCAGCAGGACGCCCTCGAAGCGCGTGATCCGGCCGTCGAACGCCAACGCGAACAGCAGGATCGTGGCCCCGAGCAGAACAGTGCCGTGGCGGAATACAAAGCTGCGCGGCAGCGTCAGGTAACTGATCAGACCGGTAAGCCCCAGAACGAAACCGATCTGCGCCACCACGCTGCCGATGGAGGTGCCCACGACCACGCCGGAGGTGTCCTGCCCCAGCAGTCCCTTGAGGCCGGCATCCACCGCCACAGCCAGTTCCGGCAAATCGCTGCCAATCGACAGGATGACCAGGCCGACAAAAAACTCCGATAGCTGCAGGCGCCGGGCGATCGCCATCGCACCGCCAATCGTCAGCTCTGTGCCCAGCCACAGCCCGGCAATGCCGGCAATGAGAATCAGGAAATCCACTGACTAGGGCCCGTTCACACCTTGACAGTACCCAGCGTTGGCCCTCGCTTGCGGCCAGGCAAGGCGCGCCGAGCGCGGTTTGGTAACTCCAAATGAGCGAGGCGCAACGCCAAATGGGCGCAAGAGAGAGTCAACCCTCCGGGACGAGGACATTTTCCTCCAAGACTGCGTTGCTCGATCGCTCATGTACCGCATGGTACACCACGCTCCGTGCCTCCTGCCTTGGAAGAAAATGGCAACGTCGATGGGCACTGTCAAGGTGTGAACAGGCCAGGGACTACCAGCACCTTCGCCAAGACACAGCCATTTTCTTGGTTTAGACTGGCATCCCGCCTCCGCGGGACTTTGAAGAATCAACCCGACAGCACACAGTGAAAGTCATGACAAACAGTGAGTGGCAGCAAAGAAAATCCAGGTCGTTCGCCCGCGGTATGGGCAACCTTTTTCCGGTCTTCGCGGCGCGTGCGCGCAACGCGGAGGTGTGGGACGTGGAAGGCAAGCGATATATCGATTTTGGCGCGGGTATCGCGGTGGTCAATACCGGCCACAGCCACCCGAAGGTGGTCGATGCGCTGAAGGCGCAGCTCGACGCCTTTAGCCACACCTGCATCATGGTGACCCCCTATACCAACGCGGTTGAACTGGCTGAGAAGCTGTGTGCGGTCGCACCGATCCAGAACGCGCGCGCGATGTTCGTCTCCACCGGCGCCGAGGCGGTGGAGAATGCCATCAAGATCGCCCGGGCCGCCACCGGTCGCCCGGGCGTGATTGCCTTCAGCGGCGGCTTCCATGGCCGCACCAACCTGTGCATGGGGTTGACCGGCAAAGTGGTTCCATACAAGAAGGGCTTCGGTCCATTCACACCGGGCATCTACCATGCCCCCTTTCCGGCCGAGTACCTCGGCGTCAGCGCCGCTGACTCGCTCGATGCGCTGGAGCAGCTGTTCAAGAGCGATATCGAGCCTGAGGAAGTGGCGGCTATCATCATCGAGCCGGTGCAGGGCGAGGGCGGGTTCTACCCGGTGCCGGAAGGCTTCCTGGCCACGTTGCGGAAACTGTGCGACCGGCATGACATCCTGCTCGTGGCGGATGAGATCCAGACGGGGTACGGCCGTACCGGCCGCATGTTCGCGATCGAGTACGCGGGCGTCGAGCCGGACATCATGACCGTCGCCAAGGGCATCGCCGGTGGTTTTCCGATCGCGGCCGTGATCGGCCGGCAAGCAGTCATGGACGGGCCGGAACCGGGCGGGCTTGGCGGCACCTATGCCGGTTCACCGCTGGGTTGCGCCGCCGGCCTGGCCGTGCTCGAGGTGATCGAGCAGGAAGATTTGTGCGCCCGCGCCCTGCAGGTGGGCGAGCGCCTGGTGGCGGGGCTGGAGCGGCTGCGGGCCAGGTATCCGGACCGGGTGGGCGACATTCGCGCACTGGGCGCGATGGTGGCGCTGGAACTGGTCACCGATGGCGACGCGGACAAACCCGACGCGGCGCTGACCAAGGCATTGTGCAACAAGGCGGTCGAGTCGGGGCTGATCCTGTTGTCCTGCGGCGTGCGGGGCAATGTCATCCGGATTCTGGCGCCGCTCACCATCCCGATGGACCATCTAGATGAGGGCCTTGCCATTCTCGAAGCTTCGTTCGAGGCCTGCGTCTGATCCTCGGCCTTCGGCTTGTTCGAGCGCGGAATCGGACGTATTGTGAACTCGATCGAGCCTGATTCTGAGGAGGCCGCGGGTTCTCGCGGCTTTTCTCGTGTAGGAGTGCTTGCCCATGTCGATTTTCTTTGCCGTACTGTTCATCATCCTGGTTTTCTGGCTGCTCGGCGGGTGGTTGGGAAAGGGTGAAGATCTGTCGGTTTATGACCACCCGGTTGACCCCACCGCCGGCGGCTCCTTCGGTGGCTCAGCCGGACCCAGTCCGGAGCACCGCCAGGCCGAAAACGAAATCCGGGCCATGGGCAGCCAGGTCAAAGGGATGTCGCGCAAGCAGATGCTCCAGTTTTCCCGGGACTTCATGGAAGAAATGCCGGCCGACCGCACCTTCGCCTGCGAGTTCCGGCCCGTCGACGTGAACGGCGTCCCGGGGGAGTGGGCGTTGGCGCCGGGGTCCGACGCGTCACGGCGTGTGCTGTACCTGCATGGCGGAGCGTTCATAGCAGGAAGCCCGAACAGTCACCGGACCATCACCAGCCGCTATTCCGAGGAAATTGGCGCGGCCGTGCTGGCCGTGGACTACCGCTTGATGCCTGAACACCGCCGGCAGGCGGGCATAGACGACTGCCGCACAGCATACCGCTGGATCCTGGAAAATGGGCCAGACGGGCCATCGGCGCCACGGCGCCTTTACGTGAGTGGCGATTCCGCCGGCGGCAACCTGTCGCTCGCTTTGTCCAACTGGATTCGTGACCGGGGCCTGCGCCGACCTGACGGAGTGATTGCGTTGTCGCCGCTCACCGATGCCAGCAACGCGAGTCCCAGCATGCGCAGCAACGTCGAGACCGATACCATGCTCGGGCCACTGTTCGGCAGCTTGCTGAAGATTCCGCGACCGCTTTTGAGCTGGTTCTACCTGTTGGAAAACCGGATGCGGTCGGTGAATCCGGCTGTGTCTCCCCTGCGGGCCGACCTTTCAAACCTGCCGCCCACGCTGATCCAGGTCAGCGAAGCCGAGATGCTGCTCGATGACGGCCGCCGCTATGTCAACAAGGCGCGCGCAGCGGGATCGCCAGCCTTTCTGCAGACCTGGCCCGGACTGCTGCACGTCTGGCAGATATTCAACCCGGAAGTGCCCGAAGCGATGGAGGCGTTTGGCAAGATCCGCGAGTTCGTCGCGGACGTGGAAGCGGGACGGGTTTGATGCGCCCTAGGCGCGCCGGGCCAGTATCCTGACCTGGTACGCGGTTTCCCGGGCCAGCGCGGCGCCGGAACTGCCGGACCAGCTCTTGCGATAAAGTCGCTTGACACCCTGCACCGCGTCGGTCGGCCGCTCCGCCAACTGCGCGGCGAACGCTTCGGCCGCAGCAAGTGGGTCGTCGCTCAGCGCGCTGACCAGTCCCAGCTCGAAAGCCCGTTCGCCGCTGATTTCTTCGGCTGTCATGGCCAGCTTCATGGCCTGGTCGCGGCCCAGAAGTTCCCGCAGCGCCAGTGTGCCGCCCATGTCGGGGATCAATCCCCACTTGCTTTCCATGATCGACAGCGAGGCATCCGGCGCCGCGACGCGGAAGTCGGCGCCCAGCGCGATCTGCAGACCGCCGCCCCAACAGCGTCCCTGGATGGCGGCGATCACCGGCGTGCGCAACTCGCGCCAACCCACGGATACGCGTTGCGCCAGGTTGGCCTGCCAGGGCAGCCATTTCCACAACAGCCTGACCATGCCGCGCCGATCGTGCATGGCGGACTTCACGTCGAGTCCGCTGCAGAAGTCGATACCGGCTCCGCTCAGCACCACCGCTTTCAGTTCGTGGCTCCGCCGCAAGCGTTTCTGGACCGCGGCGATAGCCTTGAACATTTCGAGATCCAGCGCGTTGCGCTTGTCCGGTCGGTCCAGGCGAACCTGGGCCATCTCATCCTTAACCGTCAATTTTATTCGGTCCGACATGTCACTTCTCTCTTTTCTCTCGATTCCGGACGGGCGCAGGCCTTAAAATAGCATCTTTGCCCGCTGCCGCAACGAGGACCTCTCTTGCCACCCGAAACCCTTTTGAAGATCTGCCTGCCCTGCGCCGAAATCAGCCCCCTTGTGAAAACCGGTGGTCTCGCCGACGTCACGGCCAACCTGGCCGATCACTTTGTACAATCCGGTCACGACTGCCGTGTCCTGACGCCGCTGCATGGGGGCATCGACACCTCGGAGCTTGAAATTGATGATCTTCCCGGGCTGCAGGACCTGGAACTCCAACTGGGCGGCCGGTCATTCAAATACTCGATCGGGCGTGCGTCATTGCCCGGCAAGGGGACCGTGGTGCACCTGCTGCGTTGCCCGCAACTTTTTTCGGGTAAGAGCCTCTATGGCGGCCCCGATGAACACCTTCGCTTCATCCTGTTGTGCAGGGCGGCCATCGAGATGTGCCAACGGCAGCAGTTCGCGCCCGATGTTTTTCATTGCCACGACTGGCACACGGCCCTGCTGCCCGTCTATCTGAAGACCCGCTATGCCTGGGACCAGCTGTTTGCCGCGAGCCGCAGCGTGTTGACCATTCACAACATCGCTTTTCAGGGGGTTTACAGCGGCGGCATACTCTACGAGATGGGGCTGTCCGATTCACAGGACATGCTCGATCAGGACGATTTGAACTGTGACCGCGTGAATTTCCTGAAAACCGGTGTCCTCCACGCGGACCTGCTGTCGACCGTGAGCCCCACCTATGCCCGTGAAATCCTCGAACCACAATATGGCATGGGGCTGGAAGGCCACCTGCGGGACCGGCAGCATAAACTGGTCGGCATCCTCAATGGCGTTGATTACCAGGAGTGGAATCCCGAGACTGATCCACTCATCTTCCAACCGTATTCCCCGGGCCAGATGGAAGGCAAGGAGCCCAACAAGGAGGCACTCGCGGAAGAATTGGGCCTGGTCTATACATTCGACCGGCCGATGGTCGCCATGGTGACCCCGCTGACCTACCAGTCGGGCATCGAACTGGTCCAGCAGGTTATGCCCGAGCTGTTGAAATCACGCGCGTTTTCGCTGGTCGTTCTCGGCCAGGGTGAGCCACACCATGAGCGCTTCTGCCAGTGGATGCATAACCAGTATCCGGATCGCGTGAGCTATCACCGGGAATTCAGCCATACCCTGCTGCACCGCATCCAGGCCGGCAGCGATCTGCTGCTGATGCCATCCCGCTACGAGCCCTGTGGCCTCAACCAGATGTACAGCCTGCGTTATGGCACGGTCCCGGTCGTGCGCGCGACAGGCGGACTGGCTGATTCGGTCCAGCATTTCGACGCGAAACGTGGCACCGGTACGGGCGTCGTGTTCCACGATTTCGACGCCAATGGGCTCAGGTGGGCCGTCAACACCGCGCTGGACCTCTATGCCAACAAGTACGCATGGCGGCTGGTCAGGTTCAACGGCATGGAACAGGACTTCTCCTGGGAGGAGCAGGGAGAACGCTACATCAAGCGATTCCGGAGCCTGCTGTAGGGGCCGCCTTGCGGCCGATCAGATTTTTCGTGACTCATGCGGCCGCAAGGCGGCCTCCTAGAGCATGTGCGGGCAGACCAGGACGACTCCTTCCGCGGTGACTTTGAAGCGCTTGGCGTCCTCGGCGTGATCCTCGCCGATCACGGTCCCGTCGGGAATGATGCAACGGCGATCAATGATGGCTCGCGTGATGCGGCAATGTTTGCCGATCCTGGCCTGCGGCAGAACGACCGCCTGGATGACTTCGCTGCCTTCTTCCACTGATACACTGGAAAACAACAGCGACTGCCGCACATAGGCTCCGGAGACGATGCAGCCGCCGGAGACCATCGAGTTGGTTGCCATGCCAACCCGGCCGGAGTCGTCCAGCACGAACTTCGCGGGTGGCAGCTGCTCCTGGTAGGTCCAGATGGGCCAGTCGGCATCGTACAGGTTGAGTTCCGGATGCACGTAGATCAGCTCGAGGTTGGCCCGGAAATAGGCGTCGACCGTACCGACATCGCGCCAGTAACTTTGCGCCCGGGTCTTCACGTCGTGGAAGGGGTAGGCGAACACGCGGCAATTTTCAATGCTCTCGGGGATGATATTCTTGCCGAAGTCGTGTTCGGACTCGGGATTGACTGCGTCCTTCTCGAGCGTTTCGAGCAGGAACTCCCGGTTGAACACGTAAATCCCCATCGAGGCCATGGCGACCTCGGGATTGCCGGGAACGGGCTGCGGGTTCACGGGTTTCTCGTCGAAGCGAATCACGCGATTTTTTTCATCGATGGTCATCACGCCAAAGCCCGTCGCTTCGTGCAGCGGCACCTGGATCACGCCCACGGTGATATCGGCCTTGTTTTCCGTGTGGGCCGCGATCATCGGGCCGTAATCCATCTTGTAGATGTGGTCGCCGGCCAGGATCAGCACGTGCTCAGGGCTTGCTTCGCGGATAAGGTTCAGGTTCTGGTAAATCGAGTCGGCCGTACCGAGGTACCAGTGGCTACCGATCTGCTGCTGGGCAGGGACGATCTGGATGAATTCTCCGAACTCGCCACGGAGATAGCCCCAGCCACGCTGTATGTGTTGGATGAGCGAATGCGCCTTGTACTGCGTGAGCACGTAGACCTGGCGGATCCCCGAATTGACGCAATTGGAGAGCGGAAAGTCGATGATCCGGAACTTGCCGCCAAACGGGGTCGCCGGCTTGGCCCGCGACTCGGTCAGATCTTCCAGCCGCGACCCCCGCCCGCCGGCCATGATCATGGCCATGGTGCTGCGGGTCAGGCGGCTGACGAAACGGCCTGATCTTCTGGGATGCATCCAGCGCTCCTGTCGGCTGCGTAGCGTAGTGCTCGGTCGAACCATGTAAAGGTATTCCGGCGTTCAAGCGCCGCAAGCCGGATATACTACCTTTACGCCCCTAACATGACCATACAGTGAAAGAGCGAATGAAAAAACGGTCCAGGTCAAAGAAGTTTGATTTCAGCATGGCCGCCGACTCACCAGACCTCGTTGCGCTGGCCTCTGGCTCGCACGGTGATCCGTTCGCGGTCCTGGGGCGCCACGCCACTGCCGAGCGAGAGATCATCCGCTGTTTCCTGCCCCGCACGCGGGAGGCCTGGATCGAAGACGATTCACGCCCGATGCACCGGCTGCCGGGCACCGACCTGTTTGAATACCACGCAGTTCCGGGCGAGCTGCCCCCGCACTACCGGGTCATACGCGAGACCGACCAGGCCAGCCGCCAGGAGAGCTGCGATCCCTACAGTTTCTGGCCACAATTGCAGGTCGGGGACATGGACGCCTTTCATGCCGGCCATCACCGCCACGCACAGAACCTGCTGGGCGCCCGTCGCCACCTGGCGGGTGAGGTCGAGGGCACACTGTTTTCCGTTTGGGCGCCGAATGCGGAGCGCGTCAGCGTGATAGGCGACTTCAACGATTGGGACGGGCGGTGCCACCCCATGCGCAAGCATGCCGGGCAGGGCATCTGGGAGCTGTTCATCCCGGGCCTGGGTGAGGGCCGTTACAAGTTCGAGATTCGCAACCGGGAAACCGGTGGCTTGCACGTCAAGGCAGACCCCTATGCGCGCGCCAGCGAGTACCGCCCCGGCACCGCAAGCCTTGTCGCAGGACCGGCTTTGCACGGCTGGGATGATGAAGATTGGCAGCGCGCCAAGCAGGCGGGCGGCTGGCACGCCCGGCCCATGTCGGTGTACGAAGTGCATCTTGGCTCCTGGCGCCGCAACGAGGATGGCAGTTTCATGGGCTACCGGCGACTGGCCCACGAGCTGTGCGATTACGTGAAGCACCTGGGTTTCACGCATATCGAAGTGCTGCCCATCATGGAACACCCGCTGGACGACTCCTGGGGTTACCAGGCCACCGGCTATTTTGCGCCCACCAGCCGCTTCGGCTCGCCGGACGACTTCCGGTATTTCGTCGACCACTTTCACCGTCATGGCATCGGGGTCCTGCTGGACTGGGTGCCGGCGCATTTCCCGCGTGATGACTTCGCCCTGGCCGCGTTCGACGGCACGGCACTGTATGAGTACCACGAGCCCATCAAGGCCGGGCACCCCGATTGGGGCACTCTGGTTTTCAACTTTGAACGGCAGGAAGTGCGCAGCTTCCTGGTGTCCAGTGCAATCTACTGGCTGCAGGAGTTCCACCTCGACGGCATCCGCGTGGATGCGGTCGCCTCGATGCTTTATCTCAATTTTTCACGCGAAGAAGGGCAGTGGCTGCCCAACCGCTATGGCGGCAACGAGAACCTGGAGGCCATCGATTTCATGCGGCAGCTCAACGAAGCGGTCGGGCAGGAATGCCCCGGTTCCGTGATGATCGCCGAGGAATCCAGCGCCTGGCCGGGCGTTACCCGGCCGACATCGTCCGGAGGCCTGGGTTTTGGCCTGAAATGGAACATGGGCTGGATGCACGACACGCTGGACTATTTCGCCAAAGAGCCTGTGCATCGCAAGTACCATCAGGACCTGCTGACGTTCGGGCCGGTCTACGCCTTCGACGAGAATTTCATGCTGCCGCTGTCGCACGACGAAGTGGTCCACCTCAAGAAGTCCCTGTTTGGCAAGATGCCCGGGGATGACTGGCAGAAATTCGCCAATCTTCGGCTCCTGTATACCTACCAGTGGACCTATCCCGGCAAGCAGTTGCTGTTCATGGGGGGCGAATTGGCCCAAACCGGGGAGTGGAACGCGAAAACCGCCCTGGAGTGGGAGCGCGGTAACCAGGCCCTGCCGGCCGGCGTGGGAACTTTGCTTGCCGACCTCAATCGCTTGCAGGCGGCACATCCCGCGTTGTCGGAATGGGACTGTGACTCACGCGGCTTCGAATGGCTCAGTGGCGACGACAGCGAACAGTCCGTCATTTCATTCCTGCGGCGCAGCGCCGGCGAAACCCTGGCCGTGGTGCTCAGTTTCACCCCGGTTCCGCGGCACGACTACCGGATTCCGGCCCCCTGTGCGGGCACCTGGCTGGAGGTCCTCAATTCAGACGCGCAGCGCTACGGCGGCTCGGGCCTGCTCAACAGCCACTCGGTCGAGTCGGAGGCCGTGCCGTTCCGGGGCCGGGAGCACAGCATGTGCATCACGCTGCCGCCGCTGGGCGGTGTCGTGCTGCGTCTTCAGTCCTGATCCCACAGCGCTGGCGTCGAGCGCCAGATCTGTTCGTCGTATTGACGGATCGTGCGGTCCGATGAGAACCAGCCTACGTTGGCCGTGTTCAACACGGCTGAGCGGAACCAGCGCCGCTTGTCCCTGAAGGCGGCGCCGACGTCCCGCTGACGAGCCAGGTAGTCGCCAAAGTCTGCCGCCAGCATGAAATAGTCGCTGTGCAGGATGCCGTCGACCAGGGGCTTGAAGCGCTCGGTGTCGCCATCCGAAAACGAGCCCTTGGCAATCTCCGCCAGGGCCGCTTCCAGGCGAGGGGTTTCCTGGATGATCTGCATGGGCTGATAGCCCTCGCGGCGGCGCGCCGCCACCTGTTCGGCGGTCAAACCGAAGATGAAGATGTTCTCCTCGCCGACGTGCTGCATGATCTCCACGTTGGCGCCATCGAGCGTGCCGATGGTCAGTGCTCCGTTCAGCGCCAGCTTCATATTGCCGGTGCCCGAGGCTTCCATGCCGGCGGTCGAGATCTGCTCGGACAGGTCTGCTCCCGGGATGATGATCTCGGCGCGCGAGACGTTGTAGTTGGGTACGTAGACGACCTTGAGCCGATCGCCGATGGCCGGGTCGTTGTTGACCGTGGCGGCAATGTCATTGATCAGCTTGATGATCAGCTTGGCGATCGTGTAACTGGGCGCCGCCTTGCCGCTGAAAATCTTCACCACCGGCAGCCAGTCGGCGTTCGGGTCAGCCAGAATCGCCTGGTAGCGCGCCACGATCTGCAGCGCATTGAGCAGCTGCCGTTTGTATTCATGGATGCGCTTGATCTGCACGTCGAACATCGCGTCCGGGTTGACTTTCATGCCGGTCAGGTGACGGATGCCGGCGGCCAGGCGTTCCTTGTTGGTGCGCTTGGCCTGCGCGAAGGCATCGAGAAAGACGCTGTCGTCGGCATGGCTGCGCAACTCGGTGAGTTGCTCGAGGTCGCCCACCCAGCCCTGGCCGATCACCTCGGTGATCAGGTTCGACAGTTCTTCATTGCAGTTGTAAAGCCAGCGTCGCGGCGTGATGCCGTTGGTCATATTCACTATGCGTCCGGGATAAACGCGATGCAGGTCCCTGAAAACCGTTTGCGCCATGAGCTCGGTATGCAGCTCGGAAACACCGTTCACATGGTGGCTACCGATAAAAGCCAGGTTGCCCATGCGCACGGATCCGCCGTTGCCGTCGTGGTAATCCAGCGCACACACCGCTTCGGGTTGTACGTCCTCGGCAGAGCGACTGATCTCCTCGACACAATAGCGGTCGATCTGCTCGATGATCTGCAGGTGGCGCGGCAAGACCCGGCCAAACATCTCCAGCGGCCAGCGTTCCAGCGCCTCGGGCAACAGCGTGTGGTTGGTGTAGGAAATGCAGTTGCGGGTTATCGCGAACGCCTCCTTCATGGACATGCCGTGGACGTCCACCAGCAAGCGCATCAGTTCCGGGACCGCGACGGCCGGATGGGTGTCGTTGAGCTGGACCGCGGCATGGTCGGGCAGGGCGGCCAGGTCCGTGTGCGTGGCCAGGTAGCGGCGCACGAGGTCCTGCAGCGAGGCGGAGGTGAAGAAATACTCCTGCTTGAGGCGCAATTCGCGCCCTTGTGGAGTCGAGTCATCCGGGTAGAGCACGCGGGACAGGGTTTCGGCCAGCACTTCGTGCGCTGCCGCCTGCAGGTAATTCCCGACGTTGAACTGCGACAGGTCGAACATCTGGGCCGGTTTCGCCGACCACAGGCGCAGGGTGTTCACGTGCTGCGCGCCCCAGCCGGGGATCGCCATGTCGCTGCCGATGGCGATCACCTGCTCTGCGGCATGCCAACGTTCCGGCCCGTTGGCATCTATGTTGACCGCACCGCCGAAGGGTATGAGGTAGCGGACCTCGGAGCGGTTGAGTTCCCAGGGATTACCGCCCTGGATCAGCCATTCTTCTGCTTCCTCGATCTGCCAGCCTTCGGCGATATGCTGACGGAACAGGCCATGTTCGTAGCGGATGCCATAGCCATAAGCGGCGATGCCCAGCGTGGACATCGAGTCCATGAAGCAGGCCGCCAGCCGTCCCAGGCCGCCGTTGCCGAGCGCGGCATCGGGTTCCTCCTGAAGGATTTCGTCCAGGTCGACCCCGAGGTCTTCCAGGGCCGCCCGGCACAGGTCCGTCATGCCGAGGTTCAGCATGGTATCGGCCAGCAGGCGGCCGATCAGGAACTCCATGGACAGGTAGTAAACCCGCTTGGCGTCGCTGTGGTAAACCCTCTTGGTGGTCGCCATCCAGCGGTCCATCAGGCGTTCACGCACGGCCAGCGTCAGCGCTACGCACCAATCACGCGGCACGGCGAAATCGGTGTCCTTGCCGACGGAATACACCAGCCGCTTGAGGATGCTCCGCTTGAGGTCTTCTTTTTCCAGGATGGCAACCATTCTATTTGTCCTTCGGTCAGTCCTGCAGCATCACGCCTTTGAGCACGATATCCGTATAGCTCACCAGGCCGATGATCTGGCCGTTCTCAATCACCGGTGCGCGCGAAAGTCCAAAGCGATCGAACAACTTGATGCAGTAGCGGACGTCCATTTGCGGATCCACCCCCATCACCGGCTTGGACATGATCTCGTACATATTGACGCGTTCCGGAGACAAGTCGGGCGCCAGAACGCTTTTCGCCACGTCTCGAAACATGACCACGCCGTACTCGTCGTCCTCGTGGCGCTTGTTCACGATCAGGGTCCGGGTTTCGGGGTGTTTCATGTTGCGCAGGGCCTCGCCGACGGTCACCATGCCATCCACGATATCCAGGCCGCTTTTCATGACTTCGCGCACCCGCACGATGGGTTTCGTCGGTTTCATATGATCTCCTCCAAGGTACCTTCGAGCGCCTGGATCTGGTGCCGGACGCCGATCGCGTCCTCTACATCGACCTGGAACGCGATCCCGGTGCCGGAAGTCTCGTCGAATTTACCGACGCGTGCAATGGTTTCCAGTACGTGGCGGCTCAAATGCTCTTCGACCAGCATCAGGATCACATCGACCTGGTTGCCCACAGCCAGGCCGAGGAAGGTCTTGGTCGGACTCAGCCCTTCGCCACGCGCCTGGTTCAGAACCGTGGCGCCGGTGGCGCCTTCCTCACGCGCGGCGGCGAGGATTTCGTTGGTATGTCGATCCTCGACCATCACGACTATCAGCTTAAAATGCATCGTTGTTACCTCTCTTTACAGGTTGTCACTGGAACTGGAATTCGCTTCCCGCACTCTGCGTGTGCGCCACGCACTGATCTGTGCATAGGCCATGACCGAGATCATGGGGAAGAGACTGGCAAAAGCGATCAGGCCAAAACCATCGAGCAGGGGGCTGCGGCCCGGGATGGTCTCGGCCAGGCCGAGGCCCAAAGCCGCGACCAGTGGAACCGTGACCGTTGAAGTCGTGACGCCGCCTGAATCGTAGGCGAGGGGGATAATGGCCCGCGGAGCAAACACGGTCTGGATAATGACGACGACGTAGCCCGTGATGATGTACCAATGCAGCGGCGTTCCGGTCACGATCCGAAAGGCGCCCAGTGCGACGCCAAAGGCCACTCCGACGGCCACGGCGAAGCGCAGCCCATTGACCGTGATCGTGCCGCCGGATACCTGGTTCGCCTTGATCGAGACCGCGATCAGGGCCGGTTCGGCCACCGTGGTAGCGAAGCCAATGGCTGCGGCGAACAGGTAGACCCAGATGTAATCCGACCAGCTGAACTCGAGAATGGCCTCGGTGCCTTCGCCGAACAGGAAGGCCGGGGCCGTCAACTGCTCCGCCATCAGCCGGCCGAGTGGGAACAGGGCCAGTTCCAGGCCCTCCAGGAACAGGGCCAGGCCCAGCAGGACCATTACCAGCCCGAGCCCCACCCGTAATGGGTTCTGAATGGGCCGCCGCAGAATCAGTACCTGGAAGCCGATCAGGATGACCGCGATCGGCAGCACATCCCTGATCAGGCCCAGTGCCGTCTGTCCAAAATGAATGAGTTCGTCCATCGGTCCCGCCCTCAGAACATCATGCCGTACGCCATGACGAAGATCATGGGCGTTAGCGAGGCGAAGGCGATCAGGCCAAAGCCGTCGACCAATGGGTCGCGCCCGCGGATGCTGCTGGCCAGACCGATGCCCAGCGCCGCTACCAGCGGCACCGTGACCGTAGACGTGGTGACGCCGCCCGAGTCGTAAGCGATCCCGATGATTTCAGGCGGAGCGAAGGCGGTCATCACCACCACGCCCACGTAGCCGCCTATAATCAGGTACTGCACGGGCCAGCCCTTGAGGATGCGGATGACACCGACCAGCAAGGCAATCCCGACCGCCAGCGCGACGACCAGCCGCAAGCCGCCGGCATAGGCAGTGCGCGCCGGTTCAATGTTCTCGATCACGCCGCCCTCGGCGGCGATCCCGGCGGCTTCGTCGGCAATCGCGATCAGGGCTGGCTCGGCCACCGTTGTG
>Ga0316194_10000992_pt1 | contig 19346 bp, 20 predicted proteins | sample CroRivsedime1_MG_FD_204936 | JGI IMG/M metagenome (GOLD analysis project Ga0316194, IMG submission 204936) | Coastal sediment microbial communities from Maine, United States - Cross River sediment 1 | ecosystem: Environmental > Aquatic > Marine > Coastal > Sediment | place: USA: Maine...
AAATGAGGCAAATCATGAAGGTAACGATCTATCACAACCCGCGTTGTTCGAAATCACGCCGGACCCTGGCGCTACTCCGCGAGCGAGGCGTGGATGCGGAGGTCATCGAGTACCTGAAAACGCCGCCGGACAAGGCGACACTGACAGGCTTGCTCGAAGCTCTCGCAATGCCCGCATCCGACCTCATCCGCAGCGGCGAACCCGAGTATCGAGCGCTGGGCCTGGCCGGTGAAGAGACAACTGAATCCCGGCTGCTGGACGCGATGGTCGACAACCCGAAGCTCATCCAGCGGCCGATCGTTATCTGCGGCGGGCAGGCCCGGCTCGGCCGCCCGCCCGAGAAGGTTCTGGAGATTATCCCTGAATGAAGAACGTCCTGATTCTGTTTTACTCGCGACATGGATCGACCGCGGCCCTGGCGGGACATATAGCCCGCGGCGTAGAGCGGGTCGAATCGGTCGAGGCCGTGCTCAGGACCGTACCGCCTGTTTCCGCGGTCACAGAAGCCACGGCGCCGGCAGTGCCACAGCAGGGCCCGCCTCTCGTGACCCTTGAGGAACTGGCAGCGGCCGATGGATTGATCATCGGCAGCCCAACGCGCTTCGGCAATATGGCCGCACCCCTCAAATATCTCCTCGACAGCACCGGGGAGCTATGGTTATCCGGGGCGTTATCCGGGAAACCCGCCGGGGTATTCACGTCCACTGGCACTATGCACGGCGGACAGGAATCCACCCTGCTTACGATGATGCTGCCGCTGTTGCATCACGGCATGATTCTGGTGGGACTGCCGTATACAGAAGCGGCCCTCGGTACGACCCGTTCCGGCGGGACCCCCTACGGAGCCAGCCATGTGGCTGGCCAGCCGCCATCTTCGCGCATCACCGACGAGGAGCGGCTGCTGGCGCAGGGCCTTGGCGCGCGCGTGGCAGAGATCGCGTTGCTCCTGACCGGCAAGTGACTCGGGAAGAACGTCGCGTCGCTCGCCTAGCCGCGGCATCCGCCGCCGCTTTCCTGGTCTGGCTGGGAATCTGGCAGGGCATCGCCACGCCACCCCACGCCATCAGGCCCGCGCTCGCGGTCACCCTGCTGTGGCTACCCATTCTCCCTGCGGTACCGTTGATTTTTCTGGGCAGCCGCGGCGCTGCGACATGGTGCAGCCTGATCGGCGTGTTTTACTTCGGATTCGCGGTCATGGAACTGGTGGCCAACCCAGCAGCCTATGCGTGGGCCGCGGCCGCGATGCTACTTTGCCTGCTGATGATCGGCCTGCAGCTCCGCCTGGTACGACTCGGGCCGGATCGGCGGGGCTGAGATACTTCAGTCGGTAATGATACTGCGCACAAACGGGACAGTGAGCCTGCGCTGCTCCGCGAGGGACTCGACATCCAGTTTTTCCAGCAGGTCACACATCGACACCATATCGCGAGGGACTCTCCGCAGCAGGTACTGGATCGTTTCAGCAGGCAGTTCCAGGCCGCGATGCTGGGCTCTGAGTCGAAGCGCCGCCCCGACGCCGGATTCATCCAGCTCGATCAATTGAAATACCGCCGCAGCCTTGAGCCGGGAACGTAGATCAGGCAAAACGAACTCGATGCCGGACGGTCCGTCTGTCGTCGCGACGACCAACGCGCCACCTCGTTCGATCAGGCCGTTATACAGGTTGAACAAGGCTTTTTCCCAATCAGGATCACCGGCGACAACATCCAGGTCGTCGATCGCCAGCAAACGCTGATCATCCCAGCCATCGAGCACCCCCGGCCCGAAAGGCCGCATCTGGCTCATTGGCAGATAAGCGGCCGATCCATCCGAATCTCCGGTCCAGGCGCACACTGCTTGAAGAAGATGACTCTTGCCGCTGGATGCCGGACCCCAGAGCCACACTCCCGGTCCAGCGGCACCTTCAGCCACAGATCTCAAATGTGCGACGGCAAGCGCGTTGGCGCCCGCGAAGTAGGTGCTGAATATGGCAGAGTCTTTGAGCTCAATAGGAAGTGGAAGCTGCCTCATCGCCACTTCTCACCGCGCCCGTCGCGCCATCCAGGCGCGCTGACCCCAGGTCACCGTGTAGTCGATTCCACTCACGACGGTGGTCGCCAACACAGCGTAACCGATCACTTCAACCACCGGGCGGCCGGGCACAGCGTACGCGGCGTCTGCGACGACCGACAGGACGTAGAGAAGCTGGAGCGCCGAGTTAGCCTTGCTTACCCGTGTCGGACTGGCTTCGAACTCTGCGACAAAAAATCGGTAGGCAGTGGCCCCGGCGATGATGATGATGTCTCTTGCGACGACGGCGAGCAGAAGCCACACGGGTGCAAGACCGATATAGCCAAGCGTGACAAAAGAAGCGACCAGCAACAGCTTGTCCGCCAACGGGTCCAGAATCCCACCCAATCGCGACCTCCAGTCAAATCGCTTGGCGAGAAACCCGTCCAGCCCGTCCGTCATGCCAGCGGCAAAGAAAAGCAACAGCACCCATTGGTACTGTCCCTCCAGCAGAAGAAGGACCACGGGAGCCACCAGTAGCATCCTCAGGATGCACAAGGCGTTGGGAATGTGCCTGGGTCTCAATGGATCAGCCGATAACTCACGATCACAGGCCGATCGCCACCGGCGGCGTCCGGATCCAATATCACGGGGCCCTCTGACTGAAGCAGCCCGCCCAGTCGGATCGCTCGATCGACGTTCTCGAGGCTGCCGATGAGGTTCATGCCGAACTCAGCACTGTCGTCCCCGAGCCGTCGGAGCGACACTGAACGTACCGCCGTGAGACCTTCCAGATACCTGAGGACGCGCGCGTACGATTCCAGGGAATCGACCCCGTTGACCCGCAGCCCGATCTCTCCGAGTAATGCGGCGCCCGTAGTGACCGCGTAACGTTGTGCGAAATGATCGCTGGCCTGATGGATTCCGGAATCAAGGGTTCCGCTCCATCGATAGGACTGATCCTGGTCGTACAGGGTCCAGCGGATCCGATCAGCCACGCCTGTCTGCAGGCGACCCAGCAAGACCGAGTCTGTTCCGTAGCGATCGCCGACATCGAGTAGCGCCTGATCGAAGCCCCCCCAGACCTCGGTGAACGAAATCACACTGCGATCCTGAGCATCCATGAGCGGCATCACGATCGGGACGCCTCGCAGAGCGGACAGTTCCTCGATGCGGTCGCGCAGTGCGGCAGTCTCCGGATCGGCAACTTCATCCTCGGCGGTCAGCACGAATCTCTTCCCGCCACCCTGGTCAACGGCAAGGATCAGCAGGACGGTCGGTCGCTCTACACCCCAGATCGGCATACCCAGCTCAGCCAGCGCGTCGCCGAGCGTGTCACCATCGAAAGCCACCCAGAGATTGCCCTCCCGAGTCGTACGGAACTGCTGCACATAGCGCTCTGCCGACCGCCTGAGGTCACGAGTCTCGGCACTGCCAGCCGCATCGAGGCGGCCTGTCAGCCGCACCAGAACGACACCCATGGCCTCGGAGAAGGCAGCGGCACGGCGGGCCTGGGTATCCTGTTCCAGGGCGACTTCGGCCTCGTACAAACCCGGATAGGAGACTGCCGCATCCGCAGTGACTACGCTGAACCCTAGCAGCGACGCGGCCAACATGGCGAGAAAATGTTGTCTCAACTGTGTGCCCAACATGGATTCCCGGTCTGTGGGGTGATGTAAAATATCACAGTTGCCTTCTTTTAAGTGCCCGCAAAACGACTATCTTGGGGGCGCATCTCACCAGCCGGCCGACAAGCGATATGAACGACAAATCATCTCTAAGCTACCGTGATGCGGGCGTTGATATCGACGCCGGCAATGACCTTGTGGAACGGATCAAGCCCCTGGTAGCCACAACGAATCGTGCCGGAGTGCTGGCGGGGATCGGTGGATTCGGTGGTCTTTTCGAACTGCCGACTGGCTACCGCGAGCCAGTACTGGTCTCCGGCACGGACGGCGTAGGTACGAAACTCAAACTGGCGCTCGAACTGGGCAAGCACGACACGATCGGCATCGACTTGGTCGGAATGTGCGTCAACGACGTCGTCGTCCTAGGCGCGGAACCCCTGTTTTTCCTCGACTATTATGCAAGCGGCAGGCTCGATATCGAGACGGCAACCTCAGTGGTATCGGGCATCGCGGACGGCTGCCGTCAGGCGGGAGCAGCCCTGATCGGCGGTGAAACTGCCGAGTTGCCCGGCATGTACCAGGGCGATGACTATGACCTGGCCGGCTTCTGCGTCGGTATCGCCGAGAAATCGGCGCTGATCGACGGGTCACGCGTGACGCCGGGAGACGCGATTATCGCGCTCGCCTCCTCGGGCCCTCATTCCAACGGGTATTCGCTCATCCGTCGGATCGTCGAGGTGAGCGGCGCCAATCTCGCGGACCCATTCGGGGAGTCCACGCTTGGAGAGACCCTGCTGGCACCGACCCGGATCTACGTCCGCCCCGTACTCGAGGTTGCACGGGCGCTGGACCTGCGAGCCGTCGCCCACATCACCGGGGGCGGCCTGCCTGAGAACCTGCCGCGTGTTCTGCCCCCGGCCTGCGCTGCCCGCTTGCGAAGAGATTCCTGGGCCCTGCCAGCCGTCTTTGAGTGGCTCCAGGAACATGGCAATGTCACCGACCCTGAGCTCCTCCGAACCTTCAACTGTGGCGTAGGCATGGTCCTCGTCGTTCCCCCTGAGGCGGCGGACCCGGCCATCGAAATCCTCAATCTCCAAGGCGAAAGGGCCTGGCTCGCCGGAGAGGTCGTGGCCGGCAAACCGGGCGTGGAACTGGTCTGATGAGTACATTGCTGCCGATCTCCGTCCTGATCTCCGGCAGCGGAACAAACCTCCAGGCCATCCTGGACGCTGCCCGGTCGGGCAGTCTGCCAGTCCGGATCGTTTCAGTGATAAGCGATCAGCCGGACGCCTACGGGCTCACCCGCGCCGCCAAGGCAGGTGTGCCCGGATCGGTGCTTGAGGCGAACGAGGGGATAAATCGACAGGAATATGACCAGGCTCTGGGCGCTGTGCTGGGAGAATCGAGCCCCGGACTGGTGGTGCTGGCAGGTTTTATGCGCATCCTCGGCGCCGGCCTGGTGCGTGACTGGGAGGGACGCATGCTGAACGTGCATCCGTCCCTGTTGCCCGCCTATCGGGGGCTGCACACCCACCGCAGAGTGCTGGCAGCCGGAGAGCCACATCACGGCACCAGCGTTCACTTCGTCACAGAAGAACTCGACGGCGGGCCGCTGATCGCTCAGGCAAAACTGGATATCGGACCGGAGGATACGGAACAGACTCTCAACGCCAGAGTCCAGGCGCTGGAACACTGTATGTATCCGGCTGTGATCCGCTGGTTCGCGCAGGATCGGCTCAGGATGATCGATGGCCGCGTAGAACTGGACGGCGCACCCCTCGAAGAGCCGGTGATTCGGGGCGAGGAAGCCTGGCTCAGGTCTTCGGTAGAGTGACTCCCGTCTGACCCTGGTACTTGCCGCCGCGGTCCCGGTACGAGGTCTCACAGACTTCATCTGACTCGAAGAACAGCATCTGAGCGACGCCCTCGTTGGCGTAGATCTTGGCCGGGAGAGGCGTGGTGTTGGAGAACTCCAGTGTCACGTGCCCCTCCCACTCAGGTTCGAGGGGCGTGACATTCACGATGATCCCGCATCGAGCGTAAGTCGACTTGCCGAGACAGACGGTGAGGACACTGCGCGGAATACGGAAATATTCGACTGTCCTCGCCAGCGCGAACGAATTCGGCGGGATGATGCAGACTTCCTGCGTGACGTTGACAAAGCTGCTCTCATCGAAGTTCTTGGGATCCACGACGGCCGAATTGATATTGGTAAAAATCTTGAACTCGGGTGCGCAGCGGACATCATAGCCATAGCTCGAGGTGCCGTAGCTGACGAGGCGGTTTGACCCCGCGTTACGGACCTGCCCGGACTCGAAGGGCTCGATCATCCCATGATCCTCGGCCATGCGCCGGATCCACCGATCTGACTTTATGCTCACTCAATCGTCCTCGACAACAATTTCGGGAAATGGCTGGCTGCCCGCACCCGAAAGTTCCGCGAGTCTGACCGCCGTCCGCCGGGCCACGTCGATGTAGGCAGCCGATATGGAACTGTCGGGATCAGACGCCACCGATGGGCGCCCACTGTCTGCCTCCTCCCTGATACGGCCATCCAGAGGCAACCGGCCGAGGATCGGGAGTCCGTAGGTTTCGGCCATCCTGGCGGCACCCCCTTCTCCGAAGATCGGGTCCTGGTGACCGCAGTTCGAACAGACATGCATGCTCATGTTTTCAACGATCCCGAGGACGGGGATGTCGACTTTCTGGAACATCTTCAGCCCCTTGATCGCGTCCTGCAGAGCGATGTCCTGGGGCGTTGTTACGATAACGGCACCACTGACCGGCACCTGCTGGGACAAGGTCAGCTGAATGTCACCCGTACCCGGTGGCATGTCGACGATCAGGTAGTCAAGCTCGTCCCAGAGTGTCTGGCCAAGCAATTGAGCCAGCGCGCTCGTCGCCATCGGCCCTCTCCACACGACGGCCTCGTCTTCATCCACCAGAAACCCGATGGACATGCACTGGATACCGTAGCCGATAAGGGGGTCCAGCCGACTGCCGTCCGGGCTAGTGGGGCGGCGGCCCGCAAGCCCCAACATCCTTGGCTGGCTTGGCCCATAGATGTCGGCATCCAGCACGCCCACCCGGGCGCCCTCTTCTACCAGGGCAAGTGCCAGGTTGACCGTCGTCGTGGATTTTCCGACGCCGCCCTTGCCGGACGCTACAGCCACTACGTTCTTCACGCCGCTCAGGGGCGACACCTGGCCCTGCACCGGCGCGACAGTCACCTCCGAAACCACGTCGATAGTCACCTTGTCGACACCGGGTAAGTTCTGCAGCTCCCCGGAGAGCGCCTCACGCAGTGACTTTGCGTAGCGTCTTGCCGGGAAACCGAGCCGCAATGCGACCCTCAGGCTACCCTCTTCGAACTCGACGTCGAGGATGTCCCCGACCGCCTCCAGCCCGGCCTCGAGAATGGAATCTCTGTATCCGGTCACAATCGATCGGGCGTCGCTAGTTACTGAATCGCTCAACGAATCTCTCCCTGGCCAGTTCGGCTGCTCGAAACGGGGCGGCCATTGTAGCTGAAACATGCCGCTACCAGAGGCATTCGCGCTTGGCGAATCTCCGGACGCCGTGTAAGGTAGACGGGATGACGAGAGGCGTTAGGGCCAAGCACCTGCAGGCTCCCCGTGGAGTGGTTCCCCGGGACCCGCTGGCGTGCTTTCCGAGGTCGTGGGACCCCGCTTGGGGCAAGCGTCCCGTGGCGCCGGGGATCACACCAGTGAACCCCGGAACCGGTGCTCGATGAGCATCCTGGGCGGCGCTCGCGCGCGCAGACTGATTTCCCGCCTCGAAGATCTCGACGATCTCGATAATGCCGATTCCCGGCAGGCGATTCAGAAGCTGCGGATGCTCGGCCCATCTGCTCTCAAACAAGTCATCGAGGCCCTAGACGCCGCGGACAAACGCCGCTCGGTTTTTCTCGCCGACCTTCTCAGCCGGATCATCTCGGACAAGTATCTCGACGTCGCGGTCAAGGGGCTATCCCTGGAGAGCCAGCGGGGGGCAACGGCAGTCGCCTGGGCCCTCGGTCACGGCACCGGCTTCAATCCCAACCGGCTGCTCGATTATCTGAAGAAGGCAGACATTCCCCGAGCCCCACTGTGCGATGCGTTGATCCATCAGCGAGACCGCCTGGACGTCCGCCGGGTGCTGACCCAAGCCTACATGATGGAGTCCACGGAGAAGGCCGTCCTGTTCCGAATCGTGTCCAATGCGGCCAGAGAAGACCACATACCCGAACTCATCACCAGGCTGACCGGCAAAGACGTCGTCGCCCGAGCCCATATCATCGAAATGTTGTCGCATTTTGATCGGGTCGACGTCTACCGGGCTCTCGAGGAGCAACTGGGAGACCAGAACAAGCTCATCCGCCAGGCAGCGATCTCTGCGATCGGGCGGATGTCTACGGCTCCGGAGATCGGAAAGCTATGCGAATTACTCTGTGACCCCGACCTTGATGTGCAGAACAAGGCTGTAGACATCATCATCAAGCAGAATCATCCGGAGACGGTCAAACATATCATCGTCGCGCTGAAGGATGATTCCGAGTACGCGCGCCGCGCCGCCGTCGAAGTGCTCAATGAGATCGCGGATCCGAAGTCGGTCAAGGATCTGCTCGAAACCCTGGGTGACGACGACTGGTGGGTACGCGCCAGAGCCACAGACGCGCTGGCGAAGATCGGCGGCCCACGTGTTGTAAATGCGGTGCTCCAACTCATCAACGACGAGAACGAGGATATCCGTCGAGCCGCGATCGAGCTTCTGAACAGCACGCGAGACGAGCGGGCCGTACAGAAACTGATCGAAGCGACAGAGGACGACGATTGGTGGGTCCGGGAACGGGCGGCCGATGCCCTGGCCGAGATCGGCGATCTTCGCGCGCTGCCCGCCCTGGAGACCATGCTTGACGGCGATCCGCGTTCCATCCCGACCGCGATCCGGGGCGTCGTCAAGCTGGGGGACGAACGTCACATTCCCCGGCTGATGGAACTCGCGGAGCACGAAAACAGGGAGGTCAAGATAGAGGCCCTGCATGGACTCACGCGGCTTGCCGACGCCGACAACGCGCAGGACATCAGAGAGGTCGCGAGCCGCCACGTAGATGACCAGGACAAGGCGATCCGCAAGGCAGCCATGCACGTCATCAAATCAATTGATGATCGCTATTCACCATCCCAGATCGAGCAGGCCGCCAAGGCGAAACGCTTCGCCGAGCCCACCCGTACCATGCTACTCGATGAGAAGGAACTGGGAGCGGCGATCCAGGGGGCCGCCGCCGTCCAGCAGTTACTGGATATCACCACCCTGAAAGCAGGCGATGTGATCGAGGGCCGCTACCGCTATGTAAAGAAGATCGGCAAGGGCGCTTTCGGCACGGTCCTGCTGATGAGCGACCTCGTGGTGGAAGAGAACCTGATCCTCAAGTTCCTCAATCCGAACGTGGCGTCGGATGCCGAAGTGATGAAGAGATTCGTGCATGAGCTGAGATACTCGCGCAAGATCACTCACCGCAATGTGATCCGCATCTACGACTTCCTCAAAATCGGAGGGCATTACGCCATTTCGATGGAATACTTCCCGTCTCATACGCTCGGCGACGAGATGAAAGACGAGGAGCCACTGGAAGTGAAGACAGCGATCAAGTATGCCTGCGATATCGCCACCGGCATGGACGTCGCTCACCAGGCAGGGATCGTACATCGCGACCTCAAGCCTGCGAATATTCTCATCGATGACGAGGGCCTCCTGAAGATCGTCGATTTCGGCGTGGCGGCCGCCCGCAGCAGCGGCGATACGCAACTTACCAAGACCGGCTACGTCATAGGCTCGCCCAAGTACATGGCGCCGGAACAGATCCTTGGTAAGCAAGTCGATGAAAAGGCGGATATTTACAGCCTCGGCGTAATCATGTACGAAATGCTTACGGGAGTCCCCCCTTACAGTCGAGGCGACCACATGTCGGTGATGTATCAACATGTGCAGGGCAAAGCGAAATTGCCCCATGAAATCAATGCAGCGCTTCCCGAACCTCTCAGCCAATGCGTGTCGAACTGTATGTCTGTCGACCGGTCGAAACGCTATTCCAGCATGGAGCAGGTCAGGGAGCTCCTGGAGGGTTTTGTGCCGGCGGAGGCCGGATAGATGGCGCGGATTGACGCCTTTCTGAAGCTGGGGCTGGCCCAGGGATGCTCTGACATCCATCTGGCCGTGGGCCTGCCGCCGATGCTGCGTCTCCGCGGTGATCTCATGCCGATTAAGTTCCGTGATCTTTCGGGCACCGAACTCGAGGGGTATGTACTCGAGATCCTTACTGAAACCCAGGAGGAGCGATTCTCGGGAGGCCACGATCTGGATTTCGCGTACGTTTCTGAAGATGGCGGCCGGTTCAGGGTGAACCTGTTCCGCAAGGATACCGGCGTAGGCGCCGTGTTCCGCTACATACCCGAGGAGGTGCCCACGCTCGAGAGCCTGGGATTGCCTGATATCGTCCGGGAGATGTGTGACTACAACCAGGGCATGGTCCTGGTCACCGGCGCGACCGGCACCGGAAAGTCGACGACGCTTGCCGCCATGCTGGACCACATCAATCGACAGCGGCAGCAGAATATCATTAGCCTCGAGGACCCGATCGAATTCGTCCACGAGAGCAAGAAGTCCCAGATTGTGCAACGGGAGTACAACACCCATTTCACCAGTTTCGCCGACGCGGTGCGGGCGGCGATGCGCCAGGACCCGGATGTGGTTTTGGTGGGTGAGATGCGGGACACAGAGACCATCCGGATGGCGATGACGGCTGCGGAGACCGGTCACCTGGTGCTCGGGACTCTGCATACAACCAGTGCCGTCAAGACTCTGGACCGAATCATCGACGCCCTGCCGGCGCTGGAGCGCGGCCAGGCAAAGAGCTTCCTCGCCCAGAGCCTGAACGGTGTGATCACGCAGGTCCTGGTCCGGACGGCTGACGGCAGGGCGCGTCGGGCCGTCTTCGAGATCATGACCCGCACCAAGGCGATCTCCAAACTCATCATGTCTGATCAGGTGCATCTGATCCCCTCACAGCTGCAGACCGGTAAGGAGGCGGGTATGCAGAACATGGATCAGGCGCTGCTGGATGCTATTAATGCCAGGGAGATTGATCCGGACGATGCTTATCGGTTTGCGAATGAGAAGAAGAAATTTGTGACGCACGTGACCGATACGAGCCTGCTGCCCAGGCTGGACATAGACGAATGAGACGGGAGAAACGCGCGTGAGTCTCATCCGGGAGCTCCTTCAGGAAGTGATCGAACGTAACGGCTCGGACCTGCACCTGATCGCAGGAGACCCACCGCGCATGCGACTGCATGGCGACCTCATCACCATGCGGGAGGAGATCCTTGATCCGGGGGAATTCCGCGACCAGCTCAGTAGCATCATCCCGCCCAAGGCCACCGAAGTCCTCGCCAAGGAGAGCCAGACAGATTTCGCCTATGCGGTCGAGGGTGTGGCACGCTTCAGGGTTAACGCATTCAGACACCTTGGCGGGATGGGGGCGATTATGAGGAGCATCCCGGACCGCCCTCAAAGCCTGGACGATCTGCAACTTCCGAGCGTCATCGGCAAACTTTGCAAGGAGTCCTCCGGCCTTATCCTCGTTACCGGCAAGACCGGTTCCGGCAAGTCGACCACCCTGGCGGCGATGATTGACGACATCAATCGGCGCACCAAGGGTCACATACTGACCATCGAGGATCCCATCGAGTTCGTGCACACGCGCAAAAGCTGTCTCATCAGCCAGCGGGAGATCGGCTTGCACAGCCCGGGGTTCTCCGAGGCGCTGCATTCGGCATTGCGTGAGGATCCCGATGTCATCCTGGTGGGCGAACTGCGCGACCTGGAGACCATGAGCACCGCCATCACCGCCGCCGAGATGGGCATCCTCGTGATGGCCACTCTGCACACGAACGGGGCGATCCAGACCGTCGATCGTATCGTCAATGCGTTCCCGGCGGAGAAGCAGTCGCACGTGCGGACGATGCTGTCGACCTCGCTGCGTGGTGTCATCTCTCAACAGCTCTGCCGCAAGAAGGGTGGCGGTGGACGAGTCCCGGCCTTCGAGGTCATGGTCAATACGTCCGCTGTCAGTAACCTGCTGCGGCAGGGCAAGCTTGATCAGATAGAGAGCGCGATGCAGGCGGGAGCAAGATCAGGGATGCTGACTATGGATAATGCGCTCCAGGACCTGCTCGATCGGCGCTTCGTCTCCGGACGGGAGGCCTACGACATGGCCATCTCCAAGGAACGCTTCAGGATCTACGCCGACCAGCCCAATCGCTGAGGGCGCTGGCTCTCCAAACCCTTCATTATGCGATAATTCGCGGTCCGCCCGACTGATACTCGACATGTTATGCAACAAGCCCGCAAGATACTTGTAACGGCCGCCCTGCCCTATGCGAACGGCCTGGCCCATATGGGCCACCTGGTCGAGTACATCCAGACGGACATCTGGGTCAGGTTCCAGCGGCTCATCGGTAATGACTGCGTGTTCGTCTGCGCCAGTGACGCCCACGGGACTCCGATCATGATCCGGGCGAGGAACGACGGCATCGATCCAGAGGAACTGATCAGCTATTACCACGACAGATACAAGGAGCACTTCGCCGCGTTCCACATCTGTTTCGACAATTTCCATACGACGCACTCGCAGGAAAATCGCGATCTGGTGGAGAAAATCTATGCGTCCCTGAAATCCGCGGGGCACCTCGACACGCGGACGATCCGTCAGGCTTTCGACGAAAAGGAGGGCATGTTCCTTCCCGACCGTTTCGTCCGCGGGACCTGCCCCCGCTGCAAGGCTGCGGATCAGTACGGCGACAGTTGCGAATCCTGCGGTGCCACTTACTCACCATCGGAATTGATCGAACCGACGTCCATCCTGTCCAACACCCGGCCAGTCGAACGGGAGTCGGAGCACCTGTTCTTCCGGCTCGGGGATTTCGAGCAAGCCCTGCGGCAGTGGGTATCCAGCGACGCCCTGCAGGAGAGCGTCCGCAAGAAACTGGACGAATGGTTCGACGCTGGCCTGCAGGACTGGGACATCAGCAGGGATGCGCCCTACTTCGGATTCGAGATCCCGGACATGCCGGGCAAGTACTTCTATGTCTGGCTGGATGCACCGGTGGGCTACATGGCCAGTCTCCTGGATCTGAGTCGGCGCCGGCAAGATCTGAATTTTGGAGACTACTGGGATCCGGATAGTGAGGCCGAGGTCTATCACTTCATCGGCAAGGACATCGTCTACTTTCACTCACTGTTCTGGCCGGCCGTGCTTCAGGCCGCGGGATTCAGGGCGCCTACAGGAGTATTCGCGCACGGCTTCCTTACCGTAAACGGCGAGAAGATGTCCAAGTCGAGAGGCACGTTCATCACCGCCGCGACCTATCTGGATCATCTGAATCCGGAGTGCCTGCGTTACTACTATGCGGCGAAGCTCGGATCGGGCATCGAAGATATGGACCTGAACCTCGACGACTTCGTTCAGAAGGTCAACTCGGACCTTGTCGGAAAACTTGTCAATATCGCCAGCCGCTGCGCCGGATTCATCGCAAGGCTGTCCGACGGACGTCTGGCGGACGCGTTGCCCGACCCGGAACTTCACGCGAGCTTCGAGAGCGGCGCAACGGCCGTTGCGGCGGCGTATGAGTCGAGGAGATACAGCAGAGCGATGCGGGAGATCATGGCCATGGCGGATCTGGCCAATCAGTTCATCGATCGGCACAAGCCCTGGGTCATGGCCAAACAGGATGGCCAGAAGGACCGCGTGCAGGCGGTATGCACACAGGGAATCAATGCCTTCCGCAGTCTGATGATCATGCTCAAGCCGGTGCTGCCCAGCATGGCGGCGGCCGCCGAGCGGTTCCTGGGCGAACAGGAGCTTGAGTGGAAAGACATTGGTCGTCCGCTGCTGGGAACCCGGATCCGCAAATTCGAGCCGTTGATGAAGCGGATTGATCCAAAGGCGGTGGCGGCCATGGTCGAGGCGTCGAGAGAGAGCCTCGGCGCGTCGTCATCAGGCAACTCGACGGCAGACCCGCTCGGTGCAGAGGCGTCCGACGAAATTACCATTGATGACTTCAGACGCATTGAGCTTCGGGTCGCGCGGATTATCTCGGCCGCACCGGTGGAAGGGGCCGACAAGCTGCTAAGGCTGGAGCTCGACCTTGGCGACAGTCGGCGGCAGGTCCTGGCCGGTATCCGATCCGCATATCAGCCCGACGCACTGACAGACAGGCTTGTCGTCGTCGTTGCCAATCTTCAGGCAAAAAAGATGCGATTCGGAACATCGCAAGGCATGGTGCTTGCTGCCGGACCCGGCGGGGAAGATATCTTCCTGCTGTCGCCAGACACTGGCGCCAAGCCCGGCATGCAGGTGACCTGAGCGAGACATGATGTTGTTAGTTAGCGGCCAAACCGGGCCACGGATCGGCCATTCCCCGGACCACTGCGCATGAGCGAGCTCGCGTCAATCCTCGTTGCGACCGTGCTGGTCAACAATTTTGTCCTGGTCAAGTTCCTCGGGCTTTGCCCCTTCATGGGCGTCTCCCGGAAACTCGAAACAGCGACCGGGATGGCGCTGGCAACGACATTCGTGCTCACCCTCGCGGCCGTCTGCAGCTACCTGGTGAATGCATATCTCCTCCAGCCCCTGGGCCTGGAATACCTGCGCACGATAGCGTTCATACTGGTAATCGCGGCCGTCGTGCAGTTCACCGAGATGGTTGTCGAGAAAACCAGCCCTCTTCTGCACCAGGTCCTTGGCATCTACCTGCCTCTGATCACCACCAACTGCGCTGTGCTCGGAGTCGCACTCCTGAACATCCAGGAGTCCCACAGCTTCCTGGAGTCGCTCGTTTACGGATTGGGCGCCGCGCTGGGTTTCTCGCTGGTGATGGTCTTGTTTGCCGGGATACGCGAGAGGCTCTCTGCGGCGGACGTTCCGGCGCCGTTCCGCGGCGCGTCGATAGCGCTTATTACCGCTGGGCTGATGGCCCTGGGCTTCATGGGCTTCGCGGGCCTGGTGAAGGGCTGACTGCCATGTTTGCCGCGATCATCGCCATCGCCACCCTGGCCGCCGGATTCGGCCTTCTGCTCGGTTACGCGGCAGTCCGTTTCCGCACGGAGGGAGATCCCGTAGTCGAACGTATCGACGCCCTTCTCCCTCAAACACAGTGCGCGCAGTGCGGCTTCCCCGGCTGCCGACCTTACGCTGAGGCGATCCTGGCCGAAGGCGCCGACATCAATCGATGCCCACCTGGCGGGGATGCGACGATCAAGGCGCTTGCCGACCTGCTGGATCGCGAACCCAAACCGCTGGACCCGGAGCGCGGGTTGGAAAAGCCGCCCGCTGTCGCTGTCATCGACGAAGACGTCTGTATCGGATGCACGCTGTGTATCCAGGCATGTCCTGTCGACGCCATCCTGGGTGCGGGGAAACTGATGCACACGGTGATCGCAGAAGAATGCACAGGTTGCGAACTCTGCCTGCCACCGTGCCCGGTTGACTGTATCGATATGATCGAGGAACCGGCGACGCTGCTGACGTGGCGCTGGCCCCGGCCGATTGCCGGCGCGGGCCCATCCGACAACCCGTCGCGGCAGGCAGGATAGGCGATGGCCGAGCAGTCTCAGCTGTGGCGGTTCCACGGCGGTCTGGAACTGCCTGCCCACAAGTCGAGTTCCACCTCAGTACCCTTGTCGACTGTCCGACTACCGAGCTTGTTGACGCACCCCTTGTCGCAGCACATCGGCTCGCCGTCTGAAGCAATCGTTGCCCCAGGCGACTACGTCAGGAAGGGGCAGCCGATTGCAAGAGCCACCGGCTATATCGGTAGCCCGGTTCACGCCGCAAGTTCCGGAACGGTGGTTGAGGTCGGACCGCACCCGGTGCCACATCCCAGCGGATTGTCCGCGGATTGCGTCGTCATCAAGACTGATGGCCGGGACGACGCCTACCAGGGCTACGATCCGCTCGTCAACTACCGCACTCTGAATGCTCCGGCCCTCAGGGCCCGGGTCAGAGAATGCGGGATCGTCGGTCTTGGCGGAGCGGCTTTCCCGACATCGGTGAAACTGAATACAGGCGCACGGCTAAAGAGCCTTATCCTTAATGGCGCCGAGTGCGAGCCGTTTATCAGCTGTGACGACATGCTCATGCGTCACAGGGCGGAGGAGATCGTCGCGGGTGCACAGATCATGCTGCACGCCCTGGAGACAAATCATTGTTGCATTGCCATCGAGGAGGACAAGCCGGAGTCGCATGAATCATTGCTGCGGGCTTTGTCGGTTGTCGGGGACAAGCGCATCGAGGTGGTCCGGGTCCCGGCCTTGTATCCGGAAGGCGGCGAGCGACAGCTCATACAGGTACTGACGGGCAACGAAGTCCCCGCTGGTGGAATCCCTGCGGACATCGGCTATCTCTGCCAGAACGTCGGCACCGCGGTTGCGGTTGCCCGTGCAGTATTGCGCGGTGAACCATTAATCTCGAGGATCGTGACGGTGACCGGCGCCGGGGTCGTGCAACCGCGGAACGTGGAGGTCAGGCTCGGCACACCCATCTGTCACGTGATCGAGGCCTGTGGCGGATATGCCGATGCGGCCCGCTATCTGATCATGGGTGGCGGGATGATGGGCTTCCCGCTGCGGGGGGACCAGCTCCCCGTGATCAAGGCGACCAACTGCCTGCTGGTGGCCTCCGACGAGGACATCCGTCCGCGCTCGCCCGCGCTGCCCTGCATACGCTGCGGAGACTGTGCGACGGTCTGCCCCGCGCAACTGCTGCCGCAACAGCTCTATTGGCATACCCGCGGTGAAGATTTCGAACAAGTCGAGAATCTCAACCTCTACGATTGCATCGAATGCGGATGTTGTGATCTCGCCTGCCCGAGCCACATCCCCCTGACTCAATATTTTCGATATGCAAAGGCAGAGATATGGTCGCAAAGACGAGAGCGCCAGCGATCAGACATCGCCCGAGATCGATTCGAGGCGCGCAACGCCCGACTCGAGAGTGAGAAGTCCGAGAGAGCCCGGCGCCTGGCGGAAAAGACCAGGATGCTGCAGACAGGGGCCGCCGATCCTGCGACCAAGCAGGCGCTCATCGATGAAGTCATGAAACGAGTCGGCGAAAAGAAACACTCGCCGTCCGAAGAAAGCGGTAATCAGTGATGCGGTTCACGCCCATCAGGCCACCGCACCTGCGACCTGCGGTCAGCGTCACCCGGGTCATGAGCGAGGTCCTCATCGCGCTGGTACCGGCCACTATCGCCTACGTGTGGTTCTTTGGTCCGGGAATCCTGATAAACATGGCCGTGTGCGTGACGGTTGCCGCCCTGGCGGAAGCCGCAGTACTTGCCGCTCGAGGGCGAACCGCCCTGCCCCAGCTCGCCGACCTTAGTGCCATAGTCACTGCCGTTCTGCTGGCATTCGCTCTGCCACAGCTGACCCCCTGGTGGGTGACAGCCACCGGTGCGGCGTTCGCCATCATCTTCGCAAAGCAGCTTTACGGCGGACTCGGCTACAACCCGTTCAACCCGGCCATGGCGGGCTACGTTGTTTTGCTGATCTCGTTCCCGGTAGAGATGACGCAATGGTTGCCGCCCGCCGGCATGGATCTGGCGGGCGATCGTCCGGGCCTGGGAGCATCCCTCGCATATGTGCTGAACGGACAGTTGGCGGCGCCCCTGTCTTGGGATGTCGTCGGAGGGGCCACGCCGCTGGACGATGTCAAGACGCAACTCGGCCTGATGCGGACCGTGGACGAGGTCCGTTCGAGTCCGCTGTACGGCGACTTTGGCGCCAGAGGTTGGGAGTGGATCAACAACTTCATTGCCATCGGCGGCGTCTGGTTGCTGTACCGACGCGTCATCCGCTGGCATATCCCCGTCGCTGTCCTGCTCGGCGTCATTATCCCGGCGACCGTCTTTTATGCAGCCGATCCGGGCCACAATGCATCGCCGGCTTTTCATCTCTTCAGTGGCGCCACGATGCTGGGGGCATTCTTCATCGCTACCGATCCGGTGAGCGCAGCCACCAGTGACCGCGGCCGACTCATCTACGGATTCGGCGTCGGGCTGCTGACCTACGTCATCCGCGCCTGGGGGGGATATCCGGACGGTGTTGCATTTGCGGTGCTGCTGATGAACATGGCGGTACCGGCGATCGACCATTTCACCGTCCCTAGGGCCTACGGTCATGAACGCTAAGGTCGAAAAGCCCGCCGGCCGCATGGCTGTCGCAGCTGGCATTCTGGCCGCCTTCGCCGCCGCGGGTGTGGGTCTGGTAGCCTTTACCGAAGTCTCGACCAGGGAGCGCATTGCCGCCAACGAGCGCGCCTATCTGCTGCGAGCCCTGAACGAAGTGGTGCCGGCAGACGCCCACGACAACGATATGTTCAGCGATACTATCCAGGTGAGCGACGAGGAATTATTGGGAACGCCGGAAGCGATAACCGTGTTCCGGGCCTTCTCGGGCGGTCAGCCAGCGGCTGTGATACTGACTCCGATCGCCCCCGACGGGTACAGCGGAGCCATCAGGCTCCTTGTCGGCATCGCCACGGACGGGCGGCTCACGGGAGTCAGGGTCACATCCCATCGAGAGACACCGGGCCTGGGAGACGGGATCGAGGCAGCCCGGTCCGACTGGATCGTCGGATTCGACGACCGTTCGCTGGCAGATCCTCCGCTCGCCCGATGGACGGTGCGGCGGGACGGTGGCGACTTCGATCAGTTCACCGGCGCGACAATCACTCCCCGAGCCGTCGTCAAGGCGGTGAGAAACGCGTTGCTGTACTTCGAAAAAAATCGGCAGATCTTGTTTGATCCGCACCCGCAGAATAGCGGGCCCGGTCAGTGAGCGCTCTCAGGGATCTCGCCGTCGATGGGTTGTGGAGGAACAATCCGGGTCTGGTGCAACTATTGGGACTGTGTCCGCTGCTGGCCGTCACGACCAGTACGATAAACGGGCTCGGGCTGGGTATTGCCACGATGGTGGTTCTTGCCGTATCCAACCTGCTGGTTTCACTGGTACGTCATCGGCTGCGTCCGGAGATTCGTATCCCGGCATTCGTCATGATCATCGCGTCTCTGGTGACGGCCGTCGAGTTAGCGATGAACGCCTGGTTCCATGACCTCTACAGAGTGTTGGGCATCTTCATCCCGCTGATCGTGACCAACTGCGCCATCATCGGCCGGGCTGAAGCATTTGCGTCCCGCAACCGGCCGCTTCATGCGTTGCTCGATGGCATCCTGATGGGTACTGGATTTACGGCGGTCCTTGTAGTCCTGGGCAGCTGCCGTGAATTGATCGGCCAGGGGACCCTGCTTTCAGGCGCCCAGATGATGTTCGGTGGCAACGCCGATCTGACCATCAAGATCGCTGACGGAGGATTCCTGCTGGCGCTGCTTCCGCCCGGAGCATTCATCGGACTCGGTCTCCTCGTCGCACTGAAAAACTACATTGATACGCGAATGGCCCGCAAGATACCGGTGACTGACGCGTCCCAGGCCACGGCCGACCAGGCGATCTGAACAGGATCCGCATGAATCGCGACAAACGCACCGAGATTTTCCGTCGCCTGCAGGCCGCCAATCCGCACCCGACCACCGAACTGGATTATTCAACACCCTTCGAACTCCTGATCGCGGTCATCCTCTCAGCTCAGGCGACAGACAAGGGCGTCAACAG
>Ga0316194_10000993_pt1 | contig 19335 bp, 18 predicted proteins | sample CroRivsedime1_MG_FD_204936 | JGI IMG/M metagenome (GOLD analysis project Ga0316194, IMG submission 204936) | Coastal sediment microbial communities from Maine, United States - Cross River sediment 1 | ecosystem: Environmental > Aquatic > Marine > Coastal > Sediment | place: USA: Maine...
GAAGAATAAGACCTGCGGCGCTCGGCATTACGTCGAGCGGGCAATGTGTTACTTTCCTCAGGGGGATTGACACTTCATCTAGGGAACACTGATGGTCCGAGCTTTGGACGATGGCTTTGCAGACGGAGGGGCTGAACAGCGCCTCAAGGTGCCGCCTAACTCCATAGAAGCCGAACAGGCCCTGATCGGTGGCCTGATGCTCAATGCCCAGGCCTGGGATAAGGTTGCCGACGTCGTTTCGGCTGAAGACCTGTACCGCAAAGATCATCGCCTGATCTTCAAGGCGATCGCAAAACTCGTCGAGGGCGGCAGCCCATGCGATGTCGTTACCGTTTCCGAACACCTCGATAATCGTGGCGAGCTGGAGCAAGCGGGTGGCCTCGAATATCTTGCCATGCTGGCTAACGAAACGGCTGGCGCGGCGAACGCTCGTGCCTACGCCAAGATCCTTAGAGAGCGCTCCATGTTGCGGGCGCTCATCAATGCTGGCAACGAGATTACTGGTAGTGCTTTTGCAACCGATGGACGTTCTGCCGCTCAGGTTCTCGACGATGCCGAGCGGATGGTGTTCGAGATCGCCGAGAAAGGCAGCCGTGGCCGCAAGGGCTTCAAGGCGCTTAAAGACATCCTGCCGGCTGCGGTCGACCGTATCGACGAATTGCACCAGTCGGATGGAAGCATTACCGGTATTCCGACTGGCTACGCCGAATTCGACAAGCTGACGGCGGGCTTGCAGCCTGGCGATCTCATCATTATTGCGGGTCGTCCGTCGATGGGTAAGACGGCGCTGGCTATCAACATCGCGGAAAATGCGGCTATTGGATCCAGGAAAGGCACCGCTATCTTCTCCATGGAAATGCCGTCGCAACAGCTCGCGTTTCGCATGATCTCATCCCTGGGCCGGGTGGATCAGACACATCTTCGTACCGGTAATTTCCCCGATGAGGACTGGTCTCGGATCAACACGGCCGTGCAGCTCATGTCGGAGGCGCCGATCTACATCGACGATACTCCGGGCCTGTCGCCCACGGAGATACGTGCCCGTTCTCGCAGACTGCAGCGCGAGCACGGCCTCGATCTGATCGTAGTCGACTATCTGCAGCTTATGGCGATCGAAGGGACGAAAGAAAACCGCGCGACAGAAATTTCCGAAATATCACGAGGCCTCAAGGCTCTTGCGAAGGAACTGGAAGTTCCGGTCATCGCCTTGTCGCAGCTCAATCGCAGTGTCGAGCAACGTACCGACAAGCGGCCAGTCATGTCTGACCTGCGCGAGTCGGGTGCGATCGAGCAAGACGCCGACCTGATCGTCTTCATTTATCGTGAAGAGGTCTATAACCAGGACACGCCACGGAAGGGCATTGCTGACATTACTATTGCCAAGCAGCGTAACGGCCCCATCGGTGACTTCCCGCTGACATTTGTCGGACGGTATACAAAGTTCGAAAATTGGGTGCCGGATACTTACGGAGACTATTCTCCGGACGAGGGCTATCAGTGAGTTTTGGAGCACGGGCACTCATCAGGCTCGGCGCGTTGGAACACAATCTTAAGGTCATACGCGCAGCCGCCCCGGGCTCGAAGGTCATGGCCGTCATCAAGGCGAACGCATACGGACACGGAATGGTGCCCGTCGCGCAGCATTTGTCGCACGTTGATGCATTTGCTGTAGCTCGCGTGCCGGAAGCTCTCGAACTCAGAGCCGCCGGCGTCGACGCGAAAATAGTCCTGCTCGCAGGTGTTGTGAACACGATCGAACTTGCCGCCGCGATGCAGCATGACTTCGAACCGGTGGTGCATTGTCCGATGCAGCTTGAGCTTCTGGATCATTCGTTCGGCGGCAAAGTGAACGTCTGGCTCAAATTCGACACCGGCATGAACCGTCTGGGCTTTGACCCGGCCGAAGCGCCTGGGATCATCGCGCGCCTCAAGAAGTCTCCGGGAGTGAATGAGTTGCGCCTGATGACGCACCTGTCGAGCGCCGATGAGCTGGCTGGAACGACGACCGATGAGCAGTTAGATCGGTTCCGGCCCGTCGCCAGGGGCTTCACCGGCGATGTGAGTGTCGGCAATACGGCTGGTTCCCTCGGATGGCCGGCTGTACGAGAGGCACAGCAAGAGTTTGGCTTCAGCGGTGACAACTGGATACGACCGGGCATTGCCTTGTTCGGCGTTTCCCCGTTTGCCGACAAAACCGGTATCGAAATCGGGCTCAAGCCAGTCATGCAGTTTGAAGCCAGACTCATTTCTGTGAAGACACTTTGTGCCGGCGCTCGTGTGGGCTACAAAGGTGCCTACACGAGTGACAAGGACACGACGCTTGGCATCATTTCGGCGGGCTATGGCGATGGGTATTCACGCCATTTCCGAAGTGGCACACCCGTACTCATCAATGGTCGCAAGGTTCCGCTGATTGGCAATGTGTCAATGGACATGATCGCCGTCGACCTTGGGCAAAAGGCAAAAGAAGAGGTCGGCGACATTGCGATCTTGTGGGGTGACGGGTTGCCAGTGGAAGAGGTTGCCCCATGGGCGAACGCGATTCCTTACGAACTGGTATGCGGCGTAATGAACCGCGAAGACAGCGAGATTGTGAATTGATTCGGGCCTCAAGGCCCTCCTACCGCAGGAACGGCTTTTCCCGACGAGCGGGATAATAAGCCGAGAATCCTAAGCCGCGAAGAAACCCATTTTTACACCCGCCAGCTGCACGACATCGTTGTCGGTGAGCTTGCGAGCCTGGGGTCCGGTCGGCTGACCGTTCACAAGCGGGAAGTCGCCTTCCTTGCCTGATTCGACGTGCACGATGTAATAGCCTTCGGCGCGGCGCGTGATCGCTGCGACTTGCACGCCCGGGCGTCCGAGCGTCGTCAATGCCTTGGTCAATTCAAGTTCGCGGCCCGCAAAGGCGCCACTCAGGACCTGCAGCTTGGCAAGTGGTAGCGCGTTCGGGACGTTTTCCAGCCCAATGCCCGTCGCCGTAGCTGTAGCCGGCGAGATCGTCTCGGCCATATCTTCTTTCTTCGGCGCGGGTTCCCTCGCTGCGGGCGGGGCGTTGTCTGCCAGTCCTTCGGCTTCTTCCGGGTCGAGTTTCACAGACTCCGCAACGTCATCGTATTTGTCTTCAACGGCCATGGCAGCTGCTTTTTCGGCAGCCGCTTCAGCCTTCGCCAACTGGTCGGCATTCTGCTGACCGGTCGGAATGACCATTGTCTTTTCGAATTCGTCCTGCTCGGTTTCCGGCGCCTGTTGGTCCGAGAAGCGTAACTGGTGATGGCCGATCGTGATGACGTCGCCATGCTGCAACGCGTGTTTCTTGATCAGCTTGCCATTGACGTAGGTGCCATTGGTGCTGTTGAGATCCTCAAGGAAGGAGTCATTGAGGATATTGATTATGAGCGAGTGGTGTCCACTGACCGCCGGGTTATCGATACGTACATCGTTGTCCGGCAAACGACCAATCGTGTACCGCTCTTTGGTCATGTTGTATTCAGCCAGGACCTGGTTATCCAGGCTCAGAATTAAACGTGCCATGTTTTCTCGCTCTTAGACCAGTGCATTCTGTTACGAACCGAACAAGCCAGCAATTTTCGCGAACAGGCCTCTTTTTGCCGGGAAGGCTTCCTTAACCTGTGCAAGCATCACTGACACGTTATCGCGTCCGCCGTGGTCGTTGGCCAAGTCAATAAGTTGTTGACCAACCACGTCAAGACTAGCATTAAAAGTACTGATAGTTAAGTGAATATCGTCATCTTCGACCATGTCTGGCAGACCGTCGGAACACAGGAGATAGATGTCATCAGGCAACACATCGTACTCGTGAACCTCGACTTCGACTGTGGGCTCCACACCGAGCGCTCGCGTCACGTAGTTCCGGTTGGTCGAACGTTGCGCCTCTTCCTGGGAGTAGAAACCGCGATCGACGAGCTCCTGCAGCAATGAGTGATCGAGGGTGATTTGTTCAAGCTGGCCGCCGCGCATCCGATAGGCCCGCGAATCGCCTACATGGGCAACTGATACTTTGTCGTCGTAGAACATGCAGGCAACGATAGTCGTGCCCATGCCTTCGCAGTGGGTCTGGCTTTGCGCTGTCTGGAAGATGATCTTGTTCGAGCGATAGACGGCATCACGCAGGATTATCGACTGGCGCATCAGTCCGCTGTGCGGATCGATATCGGTCAGTTCTTCGCGATTGGCAGCCTCGCTCGCGAGATCGGTGACGATCTGTACGGCGATGCCGCTGGCTACTTCGCCGGCGTTGTAGCCGCCCATGCCATCTGCCAACACCATAAGGCCGATATCGGCATTGGAGCCGATCGCGTCTTCGTTGTGCTCACGGACGCGTCCCGTATCGGTCATTTCGGCGAATTCAATTTTTCCACGCAAGCTCATAATCGGGGGCGTATCGCTCGTTAATTTGCCTAGGAAACTCTCGCGCAATTACGCAGCGCAATAGCCATTTCAGCTCCACAGGAAAAGCGATCGGTTGGACGTTTAGCCAATGCTTTTGCCAGGACAGCGTCTACGCTGGGAGGTATCCCCGCGCGACGTGAAGAAACTGGTGCTGGGTCTTCAGTTGTAATTTTTGTCATTAATACAGCAATGTTCGAGGCTTTGAACGGCACCTCACCGACCAAAAGCTCGTACAGGGTAACACCAAGTGAAAACAAGTCCGATAGTCCCGTGAGATTATCTGCACCGAGCTGCTCGGGCGACATATACATCGGGGTGCCGAGCACAATACCGGTTTTCGTACTGTTGTTGTCCGTCATGCGAGCAACCCCGAAGTCGCTGATCTTCAGCGAGCCTTCCTTGGGATTGTAAAGAAGGTTGGCCGGCTTGATGTCGCGGTGGATTACACCCTGATTGTGCGCATAGTCGAGCGCTTCGGCCGTGGAGGCGGCCAGCTCAAGTGCGCGCTTGGGTGCGAGTAGCTTTTTCGGGTCGGTAAAGCTCCGCAGCGGAATGCCAGGGACATATTCCATGGCAATGTAGGCAAGTCCCTTGTCTTCGCCCGCGTCAAATACCGTAATAATGTTTGGATGGGTCAGTCGACCTGCCGACTCAGCCTCGCGATAGAAGCGCAGCCTGGCTTCCTTGAGCTCCTCGTCCTCAAATTCTTTTTCGATCGGGATCGCCTTCAGCGCCACCGGTCGGTTTATGCGGGGATCTTTGGCAAGATAGACAGCGCCCATAGCGCCGCGACCAATACGCTTCTCGATTACGTAGCGACCGAGGCGTTGCGGCACGCCGCTGACCTTCTTCTGCGACCCTGTGCTGGATGTCTCACTGCCCGCGTGTGTGCGCTTCATCCACTCCAGTACCGCTTCGGCGCGTTCTGGTTTCGCCTGTTGCTCGAAAGCCAGCGATAACTTGTACATGACAGCGGCGATCGTTTCGGACGGATGGCAGCGACGGAACTCGGCGAATGCCGGCTCCAGCCTACCAGCAGCCAGGAAGTCCGTGCCTTTCTTGAAAGCATCTACCGTGGCTTTCTTGGTATCGGCTACGAGGTATGCGCACAGTGCGCCAACGCCGATGAACATCAAGATCGGGCGACCGAGATCAATACGGACATGCAGGCCGATAAGCAACAGGGCCTGGAACAGCAATACAGCAAGTACGCCGGTCGCCGTCAGTACCGCAATCTCCTTACGATTGCGATCGGGCATGAAGAGAATCGCGACAATCGCGAGAAGTGCGGGCAACAGGAACTCCATTGCCTTGACCCACGATGGTGCGATGATCATGCGATTGTTTTCGATATCCGCCAGCAATGCTGCCGTTATTTCGGATGTCGTGACGAATTGACCGGACGGTAATACGGCGGCTGCGCTGACGATGGCGGGATCCGAATCGACAAACACTGTGGCTCCTCGCAACAGATCGCTGCCGACCGCATCCAGCAAGTCGGCAACTTCTATGCGAGGAACTTCCTTGTAGCTTGAGAAGAACACGGCATCATCGGTTCCGGACATGCGAGGTGCCGTGGCTGTCGTCGATGCCTCGAATGCGATAGCCAGCGGCAGCGTCGGTGACATGACACCACCGTTGAGGCGCCATAGATCGGCGCGGCGAAGCACGCCGTCGTTGTCTGCAGCAATTTGTACAAATCCGGTCTTTCCAGATATGTCGGCGAAGCGATGACGCTCAGGTACGAACACAGGTGCGCCGGAGGTAAGCAGGGCAGACCAGCCAGGGAGTTCCTCGGCCGCCGGAATCTCGGGTGGATTGCTCAGCACGATGCGACCAACGCCGCTGGCCTGGAGTTTCTCGAGTACGTCGCCGTAGCGAGCAAGAATCTCGGGGCCTGACTTCAACTTGGGATCGATACTGACGATATAAGCGTTGCTGAGTGCCTTGGCCGGGTGTCCTCCAGCCAGTTGGTCGTATAGCACCCGATCGGCAGAGATAAACCACTGCGTAAGTGGCCCATACATGAGCAGCATCAGCACACTGACGAAGCTCAGTGCGATGATTCTGTTGCGTTTCTGGTTGGCTGCCTTGTTCAAAATGGGTCAGGTCCCTGTTTTCAGGGCAAAATTATAGGGAAATGCGTCCTTCCGTAATGAGATAGGGTTGGCATTTTTTATGTAATACCCGGTCCCAGATGCGGTGATATCATTGGCTTTCACTGAATTGGGCGAATTTAACAATAATCCGGGCAACGGTCGCCACGATTCAGACACGTAAAAAGAAAAGTACTTTATAAACAAAGACTTAAAATCTATGGCGAAGGCGAAGACAGCCTACCTGTGTACAAAATGCGGCGCTCACAGCGTCAAGTGGGCTGGCCAATGTCCCGATTGTGGGTCCTGGAACACACTGACAGAGACGACGATCAGTGTCCCAAAGGCGTCCACAGGGCCTGGTATCGCAGCAACGACCCTCGAGGCGTTGCCTGGTGACGTCGAGGCCAGGTATGGCACAGGTTTTGGCGAGTTTGATCGTGTGCTGGGTGGCGGCCTGCTGCCTGGCGCGGTGGTGCTGCTGGGCGGAGATCCGGGCGTAGGCAAGTCGACTTTGCTGCAACAGGTATCGGCCAGGCTCATGCAAGATCTGCCGATTTGCTACGCAACAGGTGAAGAGTCACTGCGCCAGATTGGACAGCGGTCCCTGCGCCTGGGGCTCGAGGCATCGACCATGAACCTGTTGGCGGATACAGGGCTTGGGAATGTGCTCGACCAGGCTCGCAAGTGCAAAGCTCGAGTGCTCGTCATCGACTCAATCCAGACGATGACCTGTGAGCACTTGCCTTCGGCACCGGGATCAGTCGCACAGTTGCGTGAAGGGGTTGGACGCATCGTTCAGTTCGCCAAGCAGAACGAAGTCTCGGTGTTCTTGATCGGACACGTTACCAAGGAAGGCGCAATTGCGGGCCCGCGTGTAGTGGAACACATGGTTGATACCGTTCTGTATTTTGAAAGTGACCCATCCAGTCGCTACACGATGATTCGCTCCGTCAAGAATCGCTTCGGCGCAAGTGGAGAGATGGGTGTGTTCGCGATGACCGAAACAGGATTTCGCGAAGTCAGTAATCCGTCCGCAATTTTCCTGTCGCGCGAATCAGTGGACGAGCCCGGAAGTGTCATATCGGTTGCCTGGGAGGGCAGTCGACCCTTGCTTGTCGAAATCCAGGCGCTCGTTGCTGATGGCAGCAGCAACTATCCCAAACGACTCGCGCAGGGGGTCGACCAGAACAGACTTGCACTGTTGCTCGCCGTCCTGCAAAAACACGGAAGTCTTGCCGTCACCGACGAAGACGTATTCGTCAATGTCGTAGGAGGTTTGCGCATCGGTGAAACGGCGGTTGATTTGCCAATACTGCTTGCGATCGTATCGAGCTTTCGTGACAGGGCCGCACCGGATCGCCTCGTGTGTTTCGGTGAGATAGGCCTCGCGGGCGAAATTCGCCCTGTGCGTTTTGGTACAGAACGCATCGCGGCAGCGGCCAAACAGGGATTCACGAAAGCGATAGTGCCGGTTGGGAATGTGCCCAAGCGAGCACCGGCAGGTATAGAGGTTATTGGCGTGCGGCGTCTGTCCGACGCGCTTGACGCCGCCTGGTAAGGCTAGTGTACGGCTGGTGGCAGATCGTCACGCGGCCCGATACGTACCGTGCGCACGCGATTGTCGTCGGTTTCTACGATTTCAATCGGGTAACCGCTGACCTTCAGGCAAGTGCCGGGTACGGGGATGGTTTCCAGCAATTCGATGATCAGCCCGTTTAGTGTTTTCGGGCCGTCGGTCGGCAAATCCCAATCCTGCGAGCGGTTCAGTTCGCGGATGTTTGCGGTGGCATCGACAAGGAACGAGTCCAAACCTTCGCTGACCACATCGCCGGCCTCGTCAGCGGGATCCGTTGTGAACTCACCAACAATCTCTTCGAGGATATCTTCAAGGGTCACTATGCCCTGGATATCGCCGTATTCATCGACTACGAGAGCAATGCGTTCGCGCCGGCGTTGAAATTGCACAAGTTGAGTACTGAGCGGTGTTCCTTCAGGTACGAAATAGGGTTCCGACAACAACTGCTGCAGATTCGACTTGCTAATCTCCTTTTGCGCGAGATTGGCAAGACTTCGCAAGTGCAGAACGCCGACAACCTGGTCGATATTGTCGCGGTAGACGGGCAAGCGGGTGTGTTGGCTGCAGCTGATTGTCGTCTCAATCTCGTCATCGTCATCGTCAAGGTCAATGCCGACAATTTCGTTATGCGGCACCATGACGTCGTCGACCGTTACTTTTTCGAGATCGAGAATACTCAGCAGCATCGTGCGGTAACGGGAAGAGATCCGCGAGCCGGCCTCGTGCACGACCGTACGTAGTTCTTCGCGCGTGAGTGCCTGAAGTTCCGTGTGGCTCGAACGCACTCCGAACAGGAGTAGCACGCCGTTTGCGCACACATTAGTGAGCCATACGAGCGGGTACGTGATTTTAAGCAGCGGGTAGTAAATCATCGCGGCAGGAAACGCGATTCGCTCCGGGTGCAACGCAGCCAGGGTCTTCGGCGCTGCTTCTGCAAAAACCAGGATAATAAGCGTCATGATCAACGAGCCAATTGCGACGGCAGGTTGTCCACCCATGTTCATGGCAACAATTGCAACCAGAGACGCTGCGAAGATATTCACGAGATTATTGCCGAGCAGAATCAGCCCGATGATGCGATCAGGCCGTTTGAGGAGCTGCTCCGCCACGCGGGCACCGCGGTGTCCCTCGCGCGCTTTGTGGCGCAGCTGGTAGCGATTGAGGCTCATGAGGGCCGTTTCCGAGCCTGAGAAAAAGGCGGAAAGCATCAGCAATACAAGGAGCAGACCAACAAGACCTGCAAATGGAACGTCATCGCCCAAAGAAGGGCACCTCCAAATCAATCATTACGGGGTCAGTTCAACAGCCCGCCCACAGGGTGTCAAGATCGTGTGTCTCAACCCCAGCTGCGCTGGAAAATTTCTTCCAGAATAAAGCGGTTGCCAAAATAGGCGATGCACAACACGGCAAAACCGCCCAGGTACAAACGTACGGCACGTTTGCCCCGCCAGCCTTTGAAATGTCGGCCCAGCAGCAGAATGCCGAAGACGACCCAGGCGAGCACCGAAAAACCGAGTTTGTGCGCAAGGTGTTGCTCGACAAGGTCATTGACGAATGACGAGCCCGAGACGATTGTCAGGGTCAGCCCTATGAACCCGGCCGCAGCGACGCCGAATAACAGCCTTTCCGTGGTCTCCAGCGGCGCGAATAGCTGGTTTATCGGCGACAATTTCGCGGCCTGTAGCCGGCGTTCCTGGGCCAGCGCGTACAGTGCGACGATCGTTCCGACCGTCAGCAAGCCATATGACAACAGCGCAACGACAATATGAGCGCGCACTTGCCAGGCCAGGACTACATCCGGTGACGCCTCACCCGACGGGCCTATAAGCAAAGCCGTCAGTGCCGCCAGGAAAATCAGGCCACCACTGATGCCACGGAGCGTAGGCTCTACGGCCGCAAAGAGCCCGATGATGGCGAGCTCGAGACCGATCATCGCGACGGCATTGCCGATCGACAGGTCGAAATTGCGTTGCGGATGGATCAGGTCAAAAAGTGCCTGGCCGTGAATGACGATTCCGGTCGCAACCAGGATAGCTGCAACAAAAAAAAGTGGTCGGGCCCGGGCATCGAAACGCGGCAGGCGGCTTGCCGTGAATGCCGCGGCTGCCAACAGATACAGCAAAAAAATTGTGATTTGAGACACAGAAACCCGGTAGGCAATGACCTAGCGTTGAATCATCCCACAAGGACCAGATTAAGAGAACCCTCCTGATGCGAATTCGCGTACTTGGATGCAGTGGCGGGATTGGTGCTGGTGCACGAACAACCGCCATGCTCGTTGACGACGATGTGTTGATCGACGCAGGTACTGGTGTTGGTGACCTCGACCTCGAGGACATCGACACCATTCGCCACGTATTCCTGACGCACGCACACCTCGATCATGTCGCTGGATTGCCAATGCTGGTTGACCAGGTTTTCGACGAAAATTTCGCGACGCCGCTGACGGTCTACGCGCGCGCAGAGACGATTTCGGCCTTGCAGGACCATCTGTTCAACGGCGTGATCTGGCCGGACTTCGCCGAGTTGCCCTCGGCGGAGAATCCGATGCTTCGCTATCACGTCTGCAGCCCGGGCGACACAATTTCTATTGATCATCGTAACTTCCATGCTGTTGACGTTGACCATTCGGTGCCATCGCTGGGATTCACGGTGCAAAACTCGGGCGGGGCCTTCGCCGTAAGTGGCGATACCAAGACCAACGAAACGCTGTGGCCGGTATTGAACGCCTGCGATGATCTGAGGGTGCTTGTTATCGAGGTGTCATTTCCTGACGAAATGGAGGATCTGGCCCAGCAAGCGGGACACTACACGCCCAGGTCGCTTATCGAGGATCTGCGGCGTTTGCGGCATGATCCGGAAATCTGGCTCACGGGCATGAAGCCTGGCGAGGAGCAGCGGATCTTCAGGCAGGTAGTCAAGGCCGCGCCGAATAAAAACATTCAGATGCTATCGCGCGGGACGGTCCTTACGGTTTAGAATCCGCGGCATGTTTGACAATCTGACCGGGCGTCTATCCGATGCCGCACGGCAGCTCACCGGCAAAGGTCGGCTGACCGAATCCAATATCAAAGACACGCTGCGACAGGTGCGACTCGCACTTCTAGAGGCGGATGTCGCGCTGCCCGTCGTCAAGACATTCATCGAGCGCATTCGGGAGCGCGCGTTAGGCGAGGAGGTCGGCAAGAGTCTGACGCCTGGTCAGTCGCTCGTGAAAATTATCCATGCTGAGCTCGTTACTATCCTTGGCAGTGAGACGGTACCTCTCGATCTCCGCGCGCAACCGCCGGTGGTAATCATGCTGGCTGGTCTGCAGGGCGCGGGCAAGACGACGACTGCGGCGAAACTCGCAAAGCGCCTGATCGAAAAAGACAAGAAGAAAGTGATGCTTGTCAGCGTCGATGTGCATCGTCCGGCGGCCATCCTGCAATTGCAGACGCTGGCTGGCGAAGTCGGCGCCCTGCATTGCGAAAGCAGCGCGGATGAGAAGCCTGTAAAGATCGTCGATCGTGCGCTTGATGAGGCACGCCGCTCACACGCCGATGTGCTTATCGTCGACACCGCGGGCCGTCTGCACATCGATCAAAACATGATGCAGGAAGTGCAGGAGGTGCACGCGAAGGCTGCGCCCCATGAGACTTTGTTTGTCGTGGACAGCATGGCCGGCCAGGATGCCGTGAATTCGGCAACCGCGTTCGATCAGAGCCTGCCGCTCACTGGCATTGTGCTGACGAAGGCTGATGGTGACGCAAAGGGCGGTGTGGCGCTGTCCGTTCGCGAGATCACAGGGAAGCCGATTCGCTTCATGGGTGTCGGCGAAAAGACTGATGCGCTCGAAGCATTTCACCCCGACCGGATGGCGTCGCGCATTCTCGGCATGGGTGATGTACTGACGCTCGTCGAGGAAATCGAGCAGAAGGTCGGCAAAGATCAGACCGAGAAGCTCGCCAGGAAGCTCAAGAAGGGCAGGGGATTTGATCTGTCGGACCTCAAGGACCAGCTCGAGCAAATGATGAATATGGGCGGCATAGCCTCGATGCTAGAGAAGCTGCCACTGCCGGGGAACGTCAACCCGGCTGCATTGAATGACCAGGCTAACGAGCAGAAGATTCGCCGTCAGATCGCGATTATTAACTCCATGACGCCGGGCGAGCGCCGCTTTCCCAAGGTGATCAATGGCTCCCGTAAAAAGCGCATAGCGCTTGGGGCGGGGCAACAGATCCAGGACGTCAATCGTCTCCTGAAGCAGCATTTGCAGATGGAGAAAATGATGAAAAAGGTATCCAAAGGCGGCATGAAGAAGTTCATGCGTGGCATGCCGGGCGGCGGGATGCCCCCGGGTGGCATGCCCCCCGGATTTCGCTGATTTCCGCAAATTGTGGGCCAATTTGCCCCGGATTTGACGCCAGCCGGGAGCCCCGTTGATGGCCCGGTGGCAAGACACTGAATTGACAGGGAATTTTCGCCGTTAAAACGCTTCACATTTGGCGCAAAACCCGTACAATGCGCCGTCTACTCGGGCCAGCCCGAGCCGAGGCATGTCTGCCTTCCTTTGAATTTAATACGGAAATGTAATGGTTAGTATTCGACTTTCGCGCGCTGGCGCGAAAAAGCGTCCTTTCTATCACCTGGTTGTCACCGACTCTCGTAATCGTCGGGACGGTCGGTATCTTGAGCGTGTTGGCTTTTTCAACCCGGTTGGGCGTGAGCACGAGGAGAATCTGCGGATTGACCTCGAGCGCGTGGACTACTGGATTGGCCAGGGCGCACAGCCTTCTGATCGCGTTGCCTCACTCTTGAAGAAGCATCGCAAGGCAGCTACGGCGAACTGATTGGGTGATACGACTCAACCCATCGTCCTGGGCCGGATATCGGGCCTTTTCGGTGTAAAAGGTTGGGTCAAGGTGTACTCGTACACCGATCCGCGTGAAGCGGTACTGAATTACGATCGCTGGCTGCTCTCCGGGAAAGACGGGTGGCAGGAAGCGACAGTCGCTGAGGGTCAGCGGCATGGAAAGACGATCATCGTACGCATCGACGGGTTTGATGACCGCGACCGGGCAGCGAGTCTCATAGGAACCGATATCGGGATCCCACGAGACGAATTGCCGGACACCGACAAGGGCCACTATTACTGGTCCGACCTCGAAGGTCTCAGGGTTGTGCAGCGCGATGGCACCGAACTCGGCAAGCTGGGGTACATGCTGGAGACGGGCGCCAACGATGTGATGGTCGTGCAGGGCGAGACGGAACGTTTGATTCCGTTCGTCATGGACGAAGTGATACTCGGTGTTGATCTGGCCAAAGGCGAGATCAGGGTCGACTGGGAATGGGACTGACGTCGTGCATTTTGAGGTCATCAGCCTGTTCCCGGAAATGGTAGCTACGATTGCCGAATACGGCGTCGTGGGACGCGCGCAGCGCCGGAAACTGGTCACGCTGGACATCGAAAATCCACGCGACCACACTAGTGATGTGCACCGCACGGTGGATGACCGACCGTACGGCGGCGGCCCTGGCATGGTGATGAAGTACGAACCACTTGCCCGGGCAATAAAAGCCGCACGCGACAGGTCGCCCGAGGGCAGCCCGGTGGTATATCTGTCGCCGCAAGGCAGGGTATTCGACCAGGCAGTCGCGCAGCGTTATGCGACATTGCCGGCTGTGATTTTGCTGGCGGGACGTTATGAAGGCGTCGATGAGCGGTTGATCGAATCGCAGGTCGATGAGGAATTGTCGCTCGGCGATTTCGTGCTTTCGGGCGGGGAAGTCGCTGCCATGGCAGTTATTGATGCAGTAGTGCGGTTGTTGCCTGGTGTTTTGGGTGATGACGAGTCGGCGGCCCAGGACTCCTTTATGGAGGGGCTGCTGGATTGTCCGCACTACACGCGGCCTGAGGATATCGACGGCCGAAACGTGCCGGACGTGTTGTTGTCCGGTGACCACGCAGAAATTGCGCGGTGGAGAATGAAGCAGGCGCTGGGCCGGAGCTTTTTGCGACGTCCGGACCTGATTGAAAAATTGGATTTGAATGACGAGCAGCAGGCGTTGCTCGACGAATTTTTGAAAGAGCAGAGACCATGAGCAAAATTATCGAAGCGATCGAACAAGAGCAGATGGGCAAGGAAATACCCAAGTTTGCTCCGGGCGACACGATTGTCGTACAGGTTAAGGTCAAGGAAGGCGAGCGCGAGCGCTTGCAGGCGTTTGAAGGCATCGTTATCGCCAAGCGCAATCGCGGCCTGAATTCGTCGTTCACGGTGCGCAAGATGTCGCATGGTGAAGGCGTAGAGCGTGTTTTCCAGACCTACAGCCCGGTCGTCGACTCGGTCGCTGTCAAGCGCCGTGGTGACGTCCGCCGCGCCAAGTTGTACTACCTGCGTGGTCGTACCGGCAAGGCAGCGCGCATTAAGGAAAAAATCTAGTTTCCATCAGGAATTTATCACCCCGGCGCCAAAGTGCCCGGGGTGAATTTCGTTATAATGCCGGCCACTTGCAAAAGCTGAACCAATTGATTTCAGTCGGGTCCGTCATTTTATGAAGAAAGCACTGCTCATTGGCGTCATTGCCTTTAGCCTTACTGGTTGCGCGTCGCTGATGTCGTCAGCGGCCAGCGGGCTGGCCGATAGCATTTCTGATTCCATTCTGAATCAGGATGATCCGGAGACTGCCAAAGCTGCGCTCCCGACGTTCATGGTGCTTATCGACGGGTTTATCAAAGACAATCCTGAAGACCCGGACATCCTCGCATCCGGTGCAACCCTGTACGCGTCTTACGGCGCTGTCTTCGCCGATGACGAAGTCCGCGCGTCACGATTGACAACGCGCGCCCGCGGTTATGCGCTGAAAGCGATGTGCGTGTCCTACAAGCCAGCGTGCGGCTGGCCCGACGCGACCTACGACGAATTTGTCGCAACGCTCGACGGTATCGGCGCCAAACAGAGCGAACTGCTCTATACCTACGGTTTCGCGTCGCTCGCGTTCTTGCGCGCCCACAGTTCGGACTGGAATTCCCTTGCCGAACTACCGCAGGTAGAGGCGTTGTTCAATCACTATATGGACATAAGTGGTGACGAAGTTAACGGTGCTGTTTTCACCTATATGGGAATATTGCTCACCTTGCGACCGCCTGCATTGGGTGGCGAGCCGGAACGTGCACGTGAGTACTTCGAGAAAGCGATTGCCGTGACCGATGGCAAGGATCTTGGTGCCAAAGTCGAATACGCACGCGGCTACGCAAAGTTACTATACGAGCGCGAATTACATGACCAACTGCTTAACGAGGTCATGGCGGCCGACCCGTACCAGGATGGGTTCACTCTTGGCAATGTGCTGGCCAAGGAACAAGCTGCGGTGCTACTCGCCGAAGCAGACGATTACTTCTGAATGGACTTATGATGAAAAAGCGTTTTTTGACATTCCTTATTGTGACTACCGGACTGATGCTTGGGCTGCCTGTGCAGGCGACTGTGCTGAAGGTCGCCACCGTGACGCCGGAGGGTTCGCAGTGGATGACCGACATGCGCAACAGTGCGAAAGAGATCAAGGAACGAACCGAAGGCCGGGTGCAGATCAAGTACTACGGCGGCGGCGTGATGGGCAATGACCAGAAAGTTCTGAGCCGGATCCGTATCGGCTCCTTGCAGGGCGGTGCATTCACGCCCTCGGCACTCGCGTTCAAGTACCCGGACCTCAATCTGTATGGTCTCCCGATGGTGTTCGATTCGGAAGAAGAAGCTGCATATGCCCGGAGTTTTCTTGACGCGAAGCTGCAGTCGGGTCTCGAAGACGCGGGCTGGGTCAATTTCGGTTTCGCCGCTGGTGGATTTGCGATCCTGATGTCGAATACACCGATCTCGACGCTGGATGATCTCAAGGGTAAGAAAGTCTGGGTACCTGAAGGCGATATGATCAGCCGCCGCTCAATGGAGGCAATGTCCCTGTCGCCTGTGAGCTTGCCGCTGACCGATGTGCTCACGGGCCTGCAGACGGGTCTGATCGATATTGTCGCCATGTCACCGATTGGTGCACTGGTGCTGCAATGGCATACCAAGGTTAAGTACATAACTGAATTGCCACTCGTATACACGCTGGGATTCATGGCTATCGACAAGCGGGCGTTCGACAAGATCAGCGATACGGACCAGGCGATCGTTCGCGAGGTCATGGAGAAGACCTACAGGAACTTCGACCAGCAGAACCTGATCGATAATCGCGGTGCTCGCGATGCCCTGCTGAATGCGGGCATCAAAAGCGTTCCGTTCGATATTGATGAATACCAGCGGATTCGCGACGTATTGATGGTGTCGACGGCAGGACTGGGTAAGCAAGGTCTGTTCTCGAGTGAGCTGTTTGAGGAGATGCTCCGCTACGGTGAGGAGTATCGAGCACAACGTACTGCGGAGTCCGGGTCGACCCCTTGAAAACACTCCTGGATAGACTGGAGCGGGCAGGGAGGTTCGCGGAGAACACCGCACTGGTTGTTCTGGTCGCCACCATGATTGGCGTATCAGTTTTTCAGATCATTAACCGCCAGTTGCTGGGCAGCAGCTTCAGCATGTCGTGGGCGGACGAACTCGTAAAACTCATCGTGCTTTGGCTCGCAATGGTTGGATCCATCGCGGCGTGTCGTGACAACAAGCACATTCGTATTGACCTGGTCACGCATATTCTTTCGGGAGCTATTGTTTCCTGGATCAAGATTATCGTCGATATCTTCGCCGCCGCCGTTTGCGCCATGATTGGCTGGCAGGCTTATCGGCTGGTGCGCGAGGAAGCAAGCTGGGGCGATACGGTGCTCACCGATATTCCATTGTGGCTGGTGCACGCGATTGTGCCGATCGCATTTGCGCTGATCAGCTACCAGTTCCTGGTGCGTGTGGTGAAGTTGCTACACAGGCTTTTCAAGCCTGAACAAGCCGAGGCGGCGTTGTGATCCTGGTCAGCCTGCTGCTGATCGTCCTGGCCATACTGGGTGCGCCCCTGTTCGCGATCATTGCGACCAGCGCGATGGTCGGTTTCTACAACAACGAAACCGAGCTGATGACGATCGCCCTGGAGTTGATGAGCATCGCACAGATGCCGATTCTCACTGCGATTCCGTTGTTCACGTTCGCGGGCTACCTGCTCAGCGAGAGCAATGCGCCCAAGCGTCTCGTGCGCCTGACGAGCGCGATGTTCGGCTGGATGCCCGGCGGCCTTGCACTGGTCTGCCTGGCAGCGTGTGCGTTCTTCACCGCGTTCACAGGCGCGTCCGGGGTCACGATTATCGCTTTGGGGGCGATCCTGTATCCGGCACTGAAACAGGATGGCTACGGCGACCGCTTCAACCTGGGCCTCGTTACATCTTCTGGCAGCCTGGGTCTGCTGTTCGCGCCGTCACTGCCGCTGATTCTCTACGGCGTCGTCGCCGAGGTCAGCATCGACGACCTGTTCCGCGCAGGCATACTTCCGGGACTCGTCATGCTGGTCATGCTGGCCGGCTACAGCATCTGGGTGAATCGCGAGAACCGGAAACCCATGAGTACGTTCTCACTTCGTGAAGTGGGCGCCGCGCTTCGCGAGGCAGTCTGGGAACTGCCGTTGCCGATCGTCGTGCTTGGCGGCATTTATTCGGGTTTCTTCGCGGTGTCCGAAGCCGCGGCGATAACGGCGCTGTACGTATTCATTATCGAGGTCCTGATCAATCGTGAGATTCGCTTCGCCGACCTGCCGCGCGTAATTCGCGAGTCCATGGTGCTCGTCGGCGGCATTCTCATGATCCTTGGTGTATCGCTCGCGTCGACGTACTACATGATCGATGCCGAGGTACCGCAGAAGTTATTCGCGCTGGTTGCGGAACTGGTCAGCAGTCAGACTTCATTCCTGATCCTGTTGTTGCTCTTCCTGCTGGTGCTTGGCGCGATTCTCGACATTTTCTCGGCCATCGTGCTCGTGGTGCCGCTGATCCTCCCGATCGCAGCCGGTTTCGGTGTGAACGAAGTGCATCTTGGCATTATCTTCCTCGCTGCAATGCAGTTGGGTTACCTGACACCACCGGTCGGTCTCAATCTGTTCATTGCCAGTTATCGATTCGAGAAGCCGATCATGCATGTGTACTCGGCGACGTTCCCGTTCCTGCTTATCTTGATGCTGTCCGTGATCCTGATAACGTTCTGGCCCACGTTATCGTTGCTGTTTCTGTAGGGTCGTTGCCAGCTGAGGTTTAGTGTGCTGAGAAGACTTTCGGTAATCCTGTTTGTTTTTTGTGTCGTGTCGCCGGTAGCTGCGTCAATTGATGATGTTCAGCTGCCGCCCGGTTTCTCGATTGAAGTGTATGCGGACGTGCCGAAAGCTCGATCGCTTGCGCTCGGTGATCGGGGCACATTGTTTGTATCCAATCGAAAGGGCAGGTCGGTATACGCCGTTGTTGAAAACGGCGACGGGACGACGCGAACGATCGAACTGCTCAGCCAAATGAGCACGCCTAACGGCATTGCGTTCCACGACGGTGACCTGTATGTCGCCGAGATCGATCGTGTGTACCGGTACGCCGACGTCGAAGACAGGCTCGACAACATGCCCCGGGCAGAGGTGCTGGACATCGACCTGCCATCTGACTCGCATCACGGCTGGCGCTACATCGGTTTCGGTCCGGACGGTAAGCTCTACATCAGTATCGGCGCGCCGTGCAATATCTGCGAGGAGTTCGACTACGCGCAGATCATTCGCGTCAACGCAGATGGCACAGGGCGCGAGACCTACGCCTCTGGTATACGCAACTCGGTCGGCTTTACCTGGCATCCTGAAACCGGGGATCTGTGGTTTACAGACAATGGTCGGGACATGTTGGGGGACGACATACCGCCATGCGAGCTGAATCATGCGCCCCGACAGGGCCTGCACTTCGGCTTTCCCTACTGCCACGGCGGAGATATTCTCGATCCGAAATTCGGTAAAGGTAAGGACTGTTCCAACTACACGCCGCCAGCGCAGAAACTCGGTCCGCACGTAGCCCCGCTAGGAGTGAAGTTCTATACTGGCGACATGTTTCCTGCCGAGTATCGTGGCCAGGTATTTATCGCGGAACATGGATCGTGGAATCGGTCAAAGAAAATTGGGTACCGCGTGTCTCTCGTTCGACTGGAGGGCAACCGCGCCGTAGGCTACGAGCCGTTTGCATACGGTTGGTTACAGGATGAGCAGGTGTCGGGTCGGCCAGTGGATCTAATCGTCAAGGAAGATGGTTCCTTGCTTGTGAGCGACGAC